>Ga0193707_1000621_pt1 | contig 12442 bp, 10 predicted proteins | sample U3c2metaG_FD_143043 | JGI IMG/M metagenome (GOLD analysis project Ga0193707, IMG submission 143043) | Soil microbial communities from a riparian zone of the East river system, Colorado, United States - U3c2 | ecosystem: Environmental > Terrestrial > Soil > Riparian zone | place: USA: East River... | reverse complement strand
CGGCCATCTCGGAGGCCCGCGCCAGTGCTTGCGTGTCGATATACTCCCGGACGTTCGTCAATTTGCCATTTCGAACGGTAATGGCGAAGACCCAATGGTCCTCAAACGTCTTATTCGTGGCTTTGACTCTCCCCGTAGCGAAGCCGACGACCAGAACCCGGTCTCCCTGCGCTATGAACTCGGGGGGCTCTGGGTACGAAGTTTCCACCGTTTCGTTAGCCTTCTGAACTAAATTCTCCAATCCCGCGTGCCCGCGGTGCGTGCCGGCCAGCGGCCAGTCCTCGCCCGGAATGATCCACTCAATATCTTCGGCAGACAGCGCCAGCAAACCTTGCTTATCGCGGCGGCCGAGTGCCGCAAGAAAATTCTTCACAATCTGGACATTCTTTTCGATGCTCATTGAAATCTCTCCTTTTCCCTTACATCAAGTGTGTCCGATCTAATCGGACGTTCGGAACCATCTTTCTCGGGCCAAATCACACCGTCGTAGATCGATTACTGCTCTTTCTTGAACAAATCCTGGAAGATGAGCTGACCCCAAGTGCGGCCGCGTGCGTGCACCAGCGCGCCACCCTCGTTTAGCTTTCCCAGCTTGACGGGTGCGAACCCGAGTTGTTTGGCCAAATTCGCCACGGGACCGATCGCGTCCTCGTCGTCGCTCGACAGAAAGACGACCCGATGGCCCCCCTCGACGACCGGATCGGTCGCCAGGGTGGCCGCAACCAGGTGATTAAAACCTTTCACGAACTTAGCGCCGGTGAAGGACTTCGCAGCGAAGGCGGAGGACGGGAGACCGCCCAGCTCTTCAGGGAGAACTCCAAACGCGTTCGTCGTGTCGATGACCGTCTTGCCTTCCCAGCTCGGCAGGGCCTTCGCAACCTCGCGGTGCTCCCAGAACGGGATTGCCAAGATGATCGTGTCGGCCTCAAGTGCATCCCGCAGCGACCTGGCGACGACCGTGGGTCCAATCGCCCGAGCCTGCGGCGCCAACGCTTCGGGCGGCCGGCGGCTCGCGACGGTCACGTCGATGTTTTTACGGGCGAAGGCGTGGGCGAGGGCCTGGCCGACCTTACCGAATCCTACAATTGCGTAGCTCATATATTCTCCTTCGGTTTACCACGCCCTACGGGCTCCGAATATCGAATGGAGTGACCGGCCGGGCGTAGCGCGTTAGATTTGCGCTAGGCCGCCGTCGACGGCGACCTCGCTGGCGGTCATGAAGCTGCTGTCCTGCGACGCGAGAAAGGCGGCCACCGCTCCGATCTCCGCCGGATCGGCCATGCGCTTGAGCGGATTGAGCGAGGCGAAGACCTTCATGCCTTCCTCGCCTAGCGCTTTCACCGCGAGTTCGGTCGCCGTCGGCCCGGGCGACAGCACGTTTACCCGGATGCCGGTGCCCTTCAGGTCCTCCGCCCAGGTCCGCGCGAGGTTGCGCACTGCCGCCTTGCTCGCGCTGTAGGCGCTGAATGCCGGGGCGCCCGTGGTGCCGGCGCTCGATCCGGTCAGGATTATCGAACCGCCCTCGCCCATCAGCGGCAGCGCCTTCTGGACCGTGAAGATCGAACCCTTCACATTGGTGTCGAAGATTTCGTCAATGTGCTCGGCGGTGATCTTGCCGAGCGGAAGCTGGCTTCCCACCCCGGCATTGGCGAAGACGATGTCCAGGGTTCCGCGCTCGGCCTTCACCGCCGCGTAGAGTCGGTCGAGGTCGGCCAGATCGGAGACCGAGCCCTTCACCGCGCGGGCGTTGGGCCCGAGGTCGGCCACAGCGGCGTCGAGCGCTTCCTGCCGGCGGCCGAAGATGAAGACGAAGGCGCCCTCCTCGATGAAGCGCTTTGCTGCGGCGCGGCCGATGCCGGTAGCGCCACCGGTAATGACTGCAACTTTTCCTTCAAGCTTTCCCATAATTACTCCCCTCGGTAGATCTATAGCATTCAGTACAGTAGAGTAGAGTTCTTTGGCGGTGGACGAGAACTGCTCGGGAGTCCCAATTTTTTGTCCATTCGTTCAAGAATAGGGCTGAACCGAGCTGTGTTGCACCATGGACACGCTAGTCCCGCGGATCAGCTACTTCCGGCGATCCGGCGCGAATTCAGATGGCCGAGAAGCCGCCGTCGACAGCCAAATCCACCCCATTTACATAGCTCGATTCGTCTGAGGCAAGAAACAGCGCGACCGCTGCAATTTCCTCTGGACGACCCATCTTTCCCCGCGGGATCAGGGATTCGAACATCTCCCTCGTCTCCTTGTCGAGTCGCCGGGAATCCGGTGTGTCGACCTGCCCGGGGCTCAGCACGTTCACCCGGATATGCCTGCCCTTCAGTTCGTTGAGCCACGTGCGTGCGAAGGAGCGCAATGCCGCCTTGCTCGCCGCATACACGCCGAAACCAGGAAAACCTTTAACCGAAGCAACTGACCCGGTCATGATGATCGATGCGCCATCGTTCAACAGCGGCAACGCCTTCTGAACCGTAAACAGCGTTCCGCGCACAATCAGGCCGAAGCCCGCATCGAAGTGCTGCTCGGTAATCTCGCCCAGTTTGGCGGCTTCGCCCTTGCCGGCGCTCGCAAACAGGACGTCGATCTTGCCCTTTTCCCGCTTGACTGTATCGAACAGGCGGTCGAGGTCGTCGAGATTGGACACGTCGCCGCGCACGCCGGTCACGTTCCGGCCGATCAGCTTGACGGCCTCATCGAGCGCCTCCTGCCTGCGGCCCGTGATGAAAACGTAGGCGCCTTCTTCAACGAACCGCTTGGCGCTCTCCAGCGCCAAGCCGCTCGATCCACCCGTAATGACTGCAACTTTTCCTTCAAGCTTTCCCATAATTACTCCTTTGATCGATGTGTAGCATTCAGTACAGTAGAGTAGAGTTCTTTGCCGGTGGACGAGAACTGCTCGGGAGTCCTAATCTTTTGTCTATTCGTCCAAAAGGGGGAGGCTAAGTTGGACCCAATAACAGACATCTTCAGAACGATGCACGTAACCGCTTTCGGTCTGCACAGGCTCGAAGCCACAGCCCCGTGGGGCGTAGAACAGGAAAAGCAGACCGAAGAAAAAGTCACGCCTTCCGACAAAAAGATGTCACCCACAGATTCGGCCCACTTCGCCATGCTTTCGCGCGGCAACTGCTGGCTGAGTGTGGAAGGGATTGCGGAGCCGATGCCCCTCACCGGGGGTGATTGCTTTTTGCTGGCTAAGGGGACTTCGATTGTTTTGCGCGACAGCCCGCGGACACGTCCGAAGTGGAGTTTCCGCGAGATCGGGGCCAGGGCCAACGGCAATGTCGCTCTTTATGGAGGTGGTGGCGCACCGACGACAATCGTCTGTGGTTCCTTGAGTTTTGATCACGCCAGCCTGAAGCCGATCACTCAGTTATTGCCGAGCTTCATTCTGATGAAGGCCGATGAGGTACGCACGCTTGCTCTTCACAACACAGTGCAGGCGCTTGCTTCGGAAATGGCAGAACAGGCGCCGGGATCTGAAGTCGTCGCGACTCGACTGGCCGAGGTTCTGTTTATCCAAGTGCTCCGGGCGCATATCGCGTCGGGACCAGAACGTAACAAAGGATGGCTTCGTGCGATTTTCGATCCTCAGATGGGCACTGCCCTGAGTGCCATTCACGACAGAGTGAATACACCCTGGACGGTCGAATCCCTGGCCGAAGCAGCGGGCATGTCTCGCTCCGCATTCGCAGCGCGTTTTAAAGAGCTACTCGGACAAACACCACTGGAATATGTAACCGAGTGGCGGATGCAGAAGGCGATGCAGCTACTACAACAGCGTGACAAAAAGCTCATAGACGTCGCTCGGTCGGTCGGTTACGAGTCCGACGCTGCGTTCAGTAAGGCGTTCAAGCGAGTTGTCGGGGCCAACCCTGGTGAATACCTCAAACGCGCTTCTCGGAAGTGAAACAGAGGATTCCCAGTTCGACCGCGAGACCATGTCCAAAGTAGTGTGCCAACTGTATGCCAGAATTCGTCCCGGCAACGTGGCTACTGAACAGAACCACGACTGACTGTCGGTCAGCCCTCGCCCTCATGGTGAGATGAGTTCCAGATGCCCGACTTGCCGAAACGGCCTTCAATTTCTGGATTGCCGACAGCGCTACAAGTCAGGCGTCGACTTTGGTTGTGAGTGCATGCGAGTTTTGGCCCCCTACGAGCGAAGGCACACTACTCGCAGCGCAATGCAAGCATCGGATCGACTTTGGAAGCGCGACGCGCCGGTATTGCGCAGGCCAACCCAGACACGAAGCCGAGAAGAATGGTTCCGGCAAGGAGAATGCCAGGGTCGCGCGGGTTCGCTTGTGCCCATTTCGCAATGATTTGGCTTAGCGCTAACGAAAGAGCTATACCTGCCAAGATTCCGGCGCCCAGGCTTACCGATGCCGCCCTGAAGACCATTCGCAGGACGTCCGCACGCTGCGCGCCCAGCGCCATACGAATCCCGAATTCGTTGGTCCGTTGTGCCACTGTGTAGGACACGACGCTATGTAGCCCTACGGCAGCGAGAGCCAGGGCGAGCCAGGCAAAAATGCCAAAAATCCAGGCCGCGACATGCTCCTGCTGCCACTCGGGCTCATAAGTGAGGCGAGTTTCGAGATCATAAGCGCCACTGATCTGATCCGGGTTAATGGCCCTCAACTGCTCGCGCACGGCATGTTGCAGCGTGAGGGGCGGAACCTCAGAGCGAACCAGAATCTCCGTGCCCTCTCCCATGCTGAATGTATAGGGCACGTAGACTGATGGTCTAGGGGCACTTCGGAGTCCATCATTGCGGGCGTCCCCCACGATGCCCACAATCTGGAACCAGGTAGCTCCGATATTTGGCGGCGACAGCACTGTGGCGGGATTGCCTTCGAGACCTCCCGATCTGAGCGAGTGCCCAATGGCATCGCCATTCGGAAAGTAGCGCTGCGCCAGCGTACGGTTGATCACGGCTACATGTGCGCCTTTGTTATTCTCGGCGTCGCTCCAAATCCGTCCTTGCAGCACGGGAATGCGCAAAGCCGCGAAGTACTCCGGGCTAATCAGGTTGACCGATCCGATCTCAGACCCACTCGAGTCAAAAAGCGCCCCTGCACCAGGGGCCATGGGTTTGCCCAAAACTTCAAATCCCATAATCCATCCATTCCTCGGCGGCGTCGCATCGGTGGAAATCGCCGCTATGATCACGCCCGGTGTCTCCGCGACTTTCTCTCGCAGTTGCTCAAAATAGGCTGCACGCGCCGGCCAAGTGCCGTAGGAGCTTGCGCGTAAAGGAATTCCTATCGCCATCACGTTGTGCGGGTCGTAACCGAGGGGCTGGTGGATCAGCTGGGCGAACCCCTTCATTGAGGAGCCCGCAGCTGCGAGCAACAATAATGTCAGCGCTACCTGCGCGGTGATCAGCATGCTATGGGCCTTGCGTCCGCGGACACTGCCGGCTAACCGGCGCGCACCAGACTGCATGATCTCCCCGATGTGCGTACGCGAAAGTTGCAGCGCTGGCCAAAGCCCGAACAGCACACCCGTTCCGAGCGCGACCGTGACGCTGAAAAACAGAACCGGGAGGTTGATACGAATCACGGCCTCGGAGGCGAACGTAGTTTGTGGCACCAGACGCAGCGTCAGTACCAGAGCGCCGTAAGAAGCTAGAACACCGAACAACGCGCCAATCACCGCGAGAAGGAGCGACTCCGTGAGCAATTGGCGAATGATTCGGAAGCGGCCCGCGCCGATTGCGGTTCTCACAGCCAATTCATGTTGCCGCGCCGTACCCCGTGCCAGCAGCAGAATCGAGACATTTGCACATCCAATCACCAGCAGCAACATCACCGCGCCAAAAAGCAAATACAGTGTCCCGCCCAAGGAGCTAACTACCCAGTCGTTCAGCCCATGCACATGAACCCTGAAGACATCTGGTAAATCGGTATGCCTCGAACTGGCGAACTGTTCCACGAGGGGCTGCAGTGCGGCTTCGGCTGTGGCGCGACTGACGCCGGGCCGCAGACGCAGATCGACGATAGATGTGCGCCCCAGATCTCGCAACAGCTTCAGCGGGAGATAGACGTCGCCGTCATACCAAGTGAATCGCGGCGCCGCGACGCCTACGATCTCGAAGTTCCTGTGATCAAGTTGCAGAGTGCGGCCCACGACATCCGGATTGGACAAGTAGTGTCTCCGCCAAAACCTGTAGGAAAGAACTACTACAGGTCGTGGCTCCTGGCCATCCACTGCGTCGGATGGCCAAAGTCCGCGACCCAGCAAAGCGGGCACGCCGAGATCCTGGAAATTATTCGAGATGAGGCTCACGGCGTGCACCGTCTCCGGAAGATCTTGCCCGGTCAGCATCAGAGCGCTGTTGTCCGAAGCCAGAACGCTTTCGACCACTCGTGATTGCCGCAAGGTCTGAATTTCGGCGCCATTTAGATAGACGGGGTCCCCGGAACCCGCTACGCTGTCGACCGTGAGTCGTACTATTCGATCCGAGGCAGGGTAGGGATAGGGATGCATCAAGACTGCATAAATCACGCTAAACACAGCGGTGGCCGCTCCAATGCCGAGCGCCAACGAGATCACTGCCGTCAGCGTGAATCCTGGATTTTTGATGAGCTGCCGTGCGGAATAGCGGAGGTCCTGAAGCAAAGTCTGCATAGTTCACTCCCACAGGTTGCGTGGCGAATGCAGTAATGTTCTCATGGGTTGTGATTCGGAGAAGATACTATTTCATTTACCAGGATTCGCCGTGTCGGGAACTGGACGTGTCACGGGCAAACCGGGCAAACCGGAAGTCACGTGTGCCATTGTGTGCCGTTGGTGTGCCAGATTTGCTCGCCACCAGGCCATTCACTCGACTGACTGTCGGTGAGTCGCTCACCGACAGGTGTGAAGACTTCCCAGATTGGCGAAGGCGACTACCATGAACTCGGCGTCCTCGGCTGGGCAACCGCATGGGAATACGTAGAGGCCAGCCCGGAGGTAGTGGATTACCTCTTGGCTCACGGAGCCCGCCACAACATCTTCTCCGCAGTCGCCACGGGCGATAGTCAAGCTATCCGGGATCTTATCTCCCGGTCGCCCGCCGACCTCGAGACACGCATGGACTTAGCCAATCGGCGACGAAGACCCCTGCATCTGGCGGTGATCAAGAAGCAAGCGAAAGCGCTCACTACTCTGTTGGAACTTGGCGCAAATATGGAGTCTCTCGACGAGGCCGGCTTCACCGCACTTGATCAGGCCGCACTGAAGGGAGAAGTTGAGATGGCCCAGGTACTGCTCGAACACGGCGCCAAGATTCGCTTGCCGGCTGCGGTCGCGCTGCAAAGAAACCGCGATATCGAGAGGTTACTGGCCAAGGATCCGGGCAGCCTGAAGTCCGGTGGACGTTGGGGCAATCTCATCGTGCGCGCCAGCGAGCGCGCCGCTGGCACGGTGGTTGACACGCTGATTCGAGCCGGAGCCTCTGTCGATATGCGGGATGACCCGAAGACCGCAGTCGACTCGACTTGGGGCTATACACCGTTACATGCGGCCGCGTTTCACGGAAATCTGGCCGCTGCCTCGGTACTTGTAAAGCACGGAGCCAACGTTCGTATACGGGAAGAGAAATACCATGGCACTCCAGCCGGGTGGGCTAATTATGCAAGCCACACGGAAGTGCGGGACCTTATTCTCCGTGAGCCAGTGGATATCATGGAGGCCGTTGAATACGGATTGACAGAGCGAGTTCTCGCAATCCTTCGGCAAGACCCAGATGCGATCAATCGGTCATTCCATGACTATCCGCTGTTTCCTCTTTATGCCGAGGGGTGGTTTACGCCACTCGTCTTTGTGGTAAAGCTCGGGCAGACAGACATGGTGCGCTTGCTTCTCAATCAGGGAGCTGATGCAACAATCCGTTCCCCGGAAGGCCGGGCGCTTGACGAAATGGCGCTGGAGAAGGGGAATCGGGACATCGCGGGCATTCTAAAATCGCATGCTTCTAGCAAGTGAGGCGAGCCCGGCGTTCGGGCTGCTAGATTCCAGATGGATCGTCGGCAACCGGAGCGAACCGGGAACTTCAAGAAACGCAGCATGCAGCTACGCTGCGCGCCGAATCAGTTCCAAGCTAAAAGATAGCACTAAACAATTCGGATGGTTGCGGGCCTCTGCAATCAATTGTTCTTTCCTGTCAACAGGTTCCCAGTACCCTGCAACCGTCCGAATTTGTAGGGATTCACCACCGTCGAACAGGTCGTTGAGCGGTCGGCGGATCTCGCTAAAGAATCTGACGGATCCCGGTGTCGGACGCCTTCTGAATCACGTCCAGCAACCGGTGGCGTTTGACGGCCACATCAAAGTCTGGGCTGGCGGACTTTCCCTCGCGAATGCCTTCAGCCATCCGCATGTACAGCTGGGTAACGTTGAAAGGAAGCCCCGTCGGGACCGCGGGTGGAACCCAGCGATAGCTCTCCGGGACCGAGAGATCCGCCAGCGGTTTGCCGCTTGCGCACCGCGCACAATGAACTCGGAGACCTGGATATAAGTCGCTTGGCGAGGATCTGTCGGCACGATAGCCAGGGTGCCCTTGGTCCCGTGGATCTCGAACAGGAAGCCCGTCCCGTTGGCGGTGCCGCCTTTTGAAGTGCCCGCGTGGAGCTTTTGCCGGCAGTTTCCGAAGTCTTTCATCAGTCAGCCAAATGAATCGATTCGCGGCCAAATGGTATGCTCAATAATTGTGTATTCGGGTATCGTAGGGACTCTGCGGGCAGAGTTCCTCTGAAGAAAGCACCCTTGAGCTTGAACATAGGCTGCTCGATGATCCAGCAGTTTCTGTCGGTTGCCGACCAAGATCGGGCGTTACGTTCTCTTCGAAATCTCGCCCGGCATGACGTTAGCCGCTGGGCGCTCACAGGAGGGGTGGCCCTTGAGATTCACCGCGTCCGTCTTCGAGGCGAGCCCGCAATCCGCACTCTGAATGACCTCGACTTCATTGTCGACTCCTTCGATTGTATCCCCGAGACTTTGGCGAATGATTTCCTGTTCCGGCATATCCATCCATTTGATCCGCCAGGTAAGACCATGTTGCAATTCATCGATCCAGACAGCGCCTTGCGGATGGACGTTTTCCGCGCATGTGGTGGGACAATGACACGGACGGTCCGTTTGGACCTTCCGTCCGCCGCGATCCAACTCATTTCCCTTGAAGACTTGACGGCGAGAACGGCGCGGCTAGTTCTGGATCTCGCAGAAGGCATTCCCGTATTGTCCAAACACGCGAGAGATTTTTTGGGTTTCGTAAATCTGGTCGACAAGGCAGAGGTGGAAACGGCCTGGCAGGATCATAGGAAGCCGAACCATCCAATGACCTTTCAAGAGACTATCAGCTTACTTCATTATTTGATCCCGACGCATCAGGACCTGCTTGTCACTGCCAAATACTCGAAAGACACTGAAGGAGTTTGCCCCCGTTGTTCGCCCACGCCCACATTTCAGTTGGCGAACCCAAACGTGATCCTGTCCTTGTTGGGGTATTGCTAATCGTTCGCCGTGAGTGTCCTTGCCGTTGAGGGGAAGAATGTCAGTGGGAGGATCTCCCAAGTTCATCCGTGCTCGGCCCTAAAAATAGGAGGCTTAACCGGCGGAATGGATCAGTTCGCTTCGAAATGGAACTGTGAGGAATTGCGTATTCGGTACGTATCGGGCCCCCGCAACCAAAAACTCTTCCCTTTCAGTAACATCCGCGAACCCTGCAACCATCCGAATTGACAATCCGGGAATTACGAAACCGTCAGAACTTCGACTGAACCTCCGGGATTCACAGCCAAACGGGCGACGACGAGTTTACCTGCAAATAGTTTTCGGATGGCTCTTCGATCTGCCGACAATCTGCGGCACGCTCCGCTAGAGCTTTCTACATCCACTGCGCGCTATCATCATCGGACTAACAGGTTGCGATTGGAGGGGTAGCGTGATTAATCGAAGAGAGTTCGGTGCCGGGCTTGTGGGGATTGGGATTGCTGCCCAAAGCATTCCCAGGAACAACCTTGCGACGCCGCAAGAACCCCGGAAGAACTCCCTGATGCATGTAGGCGGCGACTACCACAACATCGTTGGAGGCGACATCACCTCCAAACAGAATCTCGAATACAACCTGCGTCACGGAGTGAACCACCTCACTGCAGAGGTCAGCAAGAACCCACAAGGCGTTTGGGATCCAGATGAGCTGCAGAGGATGAAGGACAACTGCGACAAATACGACGTTGTCTTTGAAGCAATCCGCATGAACTCCCATTACATCAACAAGCTCCGTAAGGGGCCCGAACGGGATCGTGAGATGGACATCATTGTCGGAAACATTCGGAAGGCGGCACAGATCGGCGTGAGAATTATTACCTATCACTGTGAGGTGATCCCGTATCGCCGGAACGGGAAGACCACTGGACGCGGAGGCACGAGCTGCGATTCTTTCAAGCTGGAAGATGATTGGAAGAATGTTCCTGTGGGAGACGAAGGCCGAATAACCCATGATGACTATTGGGAGCGGATCACCTACTTTCTGGAAAAGATCATTCCCGCCGCCAAAGAGTATGACGTAAGGATGGCCTGTCACCCTGCCGATCCGCCCGGACTCCCGTTTGGCTACCAAGGAGTTGACCAATGGGATTCACCTGCGATTTTCGAAGCCATCAAGCGCTACGAATCCATCGTCGACAGTCCTTACAACGGTTTCCAGTTGGATCTGGGAAACGCAGCGGCGGGATTAAAGAATCCGACGACCGAAGTACTGCCGATCGTCCAGTACCTCGGCCAACGGGGCAAGATTCATCAGATACACATGCGCAACATTCGCGGTAGCCTCAACAACTTCTACGAGGTCTTCCCCGATGAAGGCGAGGTGGACTTTTCAAAAGTTATGCGAGTCTTGCGGGACACGCAGTTCACAGGCTCGATTTGTCCGGATCACTTGCCCAGTCATCCGGACGATCCGGGCGGTTTCCAGGCGTTCGCGTTCAGTTACGGATACATCAAGGCCCTGATTCAAGCGGTCAACAGCGAGGCGTTAAGGTCTTGTTGATTCTTACCCCACGCGGCTGCTCTCGAATGGTCGGCAACCGGGCAACGATCTCTGATTCCAGCCTTGAAAAGCCCGCAAGAGTGGGGCGAGTGAGGCGGATAACAACTGAGCCTCCGGCCTTCTCATCATGAGTGGCTTGGATGCCTAGGTGCCGAGATGGAGCAGTTCGCTACGAAACGGTATCGAGAGCAATTATAAATTCGGTACGTATCGGGCCCCCGCCACCCAAAAAACTTTTCTATCAGCACGTTCCACGAACCCCTCAACCATCCGAATTGACAATTTTCTTGGGTCCAGCATCGGGAATCAAAGATTCCGAATGCTCCCCTCGGGATTCAGAGCTAACAGACGGCTGATGATAAAGTTGGAAAAAAGGTTCCAGGTCGCCCGCCATCTTCGTCTTGACCAAGTTTCTGGGGGTCCTGTAGCATCTGCCGCAGACCGCTCCTTCTTCGAGAGGCGAGGACAAGACCCACGTGGATAGTGCCCCTGGCCAAACCGAAGCAACGAGACGATTCTTGCGGATGCTGGTCGCAAGTCCACTTTTCGCCGGTTCTCACTTTTTCCGCAGTTCTCTCGCAAACTTGCTGGCAGCTAACGTCATACCAGAGGGAAAGACTCTTGCGGGTCTTGGGATGTTGCAGCAAAGCGACGATGTCATCTCATCTCCGGACCAGGCCTTCGATGTCATGGATTTCGAGGCTGCCGCGCGCAAGGCATTGCCCCCTGCCCATTTCGGTTACCTGGCCACCGGAGTGGATGATGACGGGACGGTGCGAGCGAATCCAGATTCGTTCGCGCAGGCTGGTCGATGTCGAGAACATAGATATGTCTGTGCGCTTTTTCGGAACCACTTGCACCAGTCCGATTGTGATAAGTCCGGTTAGCAGCCAAAAGGCGTTTCATCCAGAAGGGGACATCGCTGTGGCGCGCGCAGCGCGTGCCAAGGACCACCTACAAATACTCTCTACCGCCGCAACCTCCTCGATCGAAGATGTGACAGCGGCGCGGGGCGCCCCTATTTGGCAGCAGTTGTACCCGACGAATGTCTGGGAGGTTGGACGCGCCATCGTGAAACGAGCGGAAAAGGCTGGCTCTCCCGCGATTGTTTTGACAGTAGATTTTCAAGAAGGTACCAATCGCGAAACGCTATTTCGGGCCCAACTTGTGGATAAGAGGGACTGCTCCGCTTGCCATGCGAGCGCGTACACGGGCGCTGCCCGCGGAAGGCCGAAATCGGGCTCCGGGGGCTTCGCCCAATACGCAGCGCGGAAGCCGATGTTCGACGGCCTTGATCTGTCCAAGGTGACAGCTACTTATCCCGCGAGTGTGAATTGGGAGTTTGTAAAACGGTTGCGCGATACCGTCACCGTCAAACTGCTCCTCAAGGGCATTGTTACGCGA
>Ga0193707_1000620_pt1 | contig 12442 bp, 7 predicted proteins | sample U3c2metaG_FD_143043 | JGI IMG/M metagenome (GOLD analysis project Ga0193707, IMG submission 143043) | Soil microbial communities from a riparian zone of the East river system, Colorado, United States - U3c2 | ecosystem: Environmental > Terrestrial > Soil > Riparian zone | place: USA: East River... | reverse complement strand
GTGGGCGGCGAGTAAACATTCGCTTTCCCCCATTCGCCGATCGACTGCTGACTTTTATACAGCTCTACCATCGAACCGTAATAGGTGAGCTTCGCATGGGACCAGTCTTCCAGGAACCGCGGGAAATTCTCCGCCCCGCCACTGTAGGAACCGTCACCTCCAACGGAGGCAGTCGGGACATTACCGGAGACGATCGCCGCATTGACGGTGGTGTTGGTAGCGATGCGCGAGCTGGTTCCGGCAAACGAATTCGCGTCGTTCCACGAATTGGAGAGAATATTCACTGCGTCTGTGAGGATGGAGCAGGACGCGCGATTGTAACCAGACACCTGCGGTTTGGTCGGGTCGCTCGAGCTGGCATCTGAAGGAGGAGAGCCGCCGGTGTTGAAGTCGCCCTGAATGTAAACAGGGTTTTGGCTGGCAACCGTTAGCCCCGTCGATGGAATCTTAGAACCGTTGAGCAAGCGAACACCGCGTCTCGCGCTGGAGCTCGCACTACTGTCGTAAATATAAACGATGCCATTGAAACTGGATGATTTGTAAGTGGGAGACAGTCCGCTGGTATTGTTCTCGATCATGCTGACGTCCAGTGTTACCAGACGAACGTTCGCTCCTTCGCGATTGTCCTGAATCGTTTGGTTTGTGGAAATAGCGCTGCTGAACATCTGATAGAGAGGGTTCGAGCTGGCGAAAGCTGTTATCGTCCCGTCCGAGTTTGGCGTCCCGATTGTGACGTTATTGCTCGCATCCACCTTGATCGCGACATTGGCCTGGTTCCAAAAGCGTGAGCTGGCCAGCGGATCGGTGGAACCGGCAACCGGCGGTTCAACCAATTGATGATAGCTGTCGCTACTCGAGCTTGAGCCGGAACTGCCGAATATTACAGAGGCATCCAAGCCGAACGGCTGCTGCTCCTGTCCCTGCGTGGGTGGTAAATTGGCAGGCCAGTGTGGACTTGTTGGAGTCTCAGGGTGCTGCGCGTCTCCCGGCATAAAGCCAATTGTCCAATCGGCGGCATAGGTGACTTTGTCCGCAAACCACAAGGTGTTATGGCCGGTATACAGACTGGAGTTTGTGTGCACCCAACCAGTGACGGTGAACTGCGGTCCCGGATGAATTTCGAGCGGATCGTTATAAAAAATCGCAAAGTTCCACGGCGACAGCTGTTGTTTTGAAAATACGCGACGAACCTTGGCTACGGTGTTTCCTCCCACGGTCGGCAACGTCACATCTGCGGAAGCGATGTAGTTGTAGGTTGCCGAGGTGGTGCTCGCTGTTCCGGTCTGCGACTGCCCGACCGCTGGAACAGGCGCGACATCAGCGCTGGAAAGAGAGCTGAGTGTTGCATCAACTGCCACGACTTTGACATTCGAAATCGTGTAAGCCGAATCGTACTCATCATTGGTCGTGAAACTCGTTCCCGCCTTGGCAAAGTTCGTCGCGCCCGGAAGTGTTGGGAGTTGCGACGCGGTCGGGACCGGAATAACCCCTAGGAAGGAACTGGTGGGCAACGGTGTGGTTGGATTGAATCGACAGATAGCTCTCCAATTTGTAAACAGCGTTTCAATCGTCGCGTCCGCCGCGGTCAGGGCCTGTTCCATTGTATTGGTGCGCTGCACGGATCGACTTACCGTCGTGGTGTAATGCGCCACGATCGCCACCACGCCAATGAGAATCGACATCGTGGAAACTACGACTAACAGGGAGCTGCCCGATGATTTATGGTACGAGGTCATCTTCATTGGTAAGTGGTTAAATGTCCCTTGGTCGGGACTTGGCCGTTTAGACGGATATTGGCCGATTTGAATCCGCGATTGGTGTAATGGGAATCGGCGGTGGAAAGGTTGATTGCCGCGACAAATCGAGAGTAAAGCGAACCGATCGCAGCGGTCGGCGTGCTAAAAGGCGCGACCGTAGTGATGTTATGGCCGATCACTGCGAGAGAGTTGGAAGCAGCGGAGTCCTGTCGGCCTAATGCGCCGCTTGCGACCGTGTACGAGCAGCGCTCGGTAATGAAGCAGGCTATGCTATAGGCTGACGTTCCAGTAACGGCCACTGGTAGATTGTGTGCCAGCGTCAATGTAAGGCTACCGGCCGTTCCGCTCACCGCCGTAATGTCATCTTCAATTTGATGACTCGGCATGATCAGGCGTTGTCCGGCGATCGGTGTCGCCTGCCCGGAGGTAATCTGGATGGTAATCTGATTTTGACCCGCAGCGGCGTCGCTCTTGAACAGGTGCGGCCCGCTGAACCACTTTTGAAAAGAGATTCCTGCCGCTGGGCCCGTTCCCGTGACCTGGTTGCCGTTGCCGTCAACCAGGTAGGGAGTGGAAACCGCCGAATGTAAATCCTGCTGCATTCGCACCATGGCGGTGCGGGCTTGTTGATGCGCCGTGTTTAGGGCGGCATTTTTCGCCCCCAGAACCGTGATAAGGGTAAGGAGCGAATAGAGCACCAGCCCGACGACGGTGATGGCCGCCATCGTAAACAGAAGCTCTACCAAGGTAAAGCCGCGTTCGTTTGAAAGAGATTTCATATGTCGGATGCGCGGATTGTGCTCATCGAGAATGAATAATTCCGACTGAGATAAGTGTAAGTAACGGTGACGACGGCCTGGTACATGGTGACAGGGTAGGTCTGACTGCCCTGGGTGTAGGTGGAGCTGATATCGCTGACCGTCGTTGTCATGGTTCCGCTGACCACGACACCTGTGTTAGGGTCCTGATAGATGGGCACGTTGTTCTGGGTTTGTGTGCCGAGTTGCAATTCCGGCGGAATCTGGGCCGTGCCGTCTGGATTTGTTTTCCCCGGATTGAAGGGAGCGTCTGACTGAATCAGGTCGATTTGATTCATAACGGCGGCGTAGGCGCCGGTTGCGTTCCGACTGATACTGGCGATTGAATTGAACTTAGTTAGCGCTCCGACCGCAGAGGCGACGCCGATTGCGAGGACGCTAATAGCAACCATGGCCTCGACTAGAGTGAACGCCGCCGTTGCCCTCGCTTTTCGACGGATATCGCCGTAAACCGCAGCAAGATTTCCGGCGGTAGACCAGACCCTGGCCGGCCGGCGGCGTAGTACTCCTGACCCGCGTGAACACGTTGTCTTCATCGTTCGATTCTCCCCTCGACTCTGCGATCATTCCAAATTTTAGTCTCAGAGACAATGGAATATTATAATTAATATAATTAGTAGCAATAACTGTGCTGATTATAAGACATGCGGCACTTTGCTAAAATGACGAAAAGGCCTCCCAGATAGCCCTTTACCTTCGTAAAGTATGGACCAATGGGGAACGAGGCTCTCGTCCAGTGCCCGGCAAAAAGGCCACAGAACCAAGGGCTCGGAGAGAATGCGAAGTTCCAAGTAGAACCTGTGCTGGAAAGCTGTTAGACGCTTAGGCGATGGCAAATCCCGCGCTCGAGCGTGAACGACCGCAGACAACCGGCTCATCCGCGACCGCGCCGCCTCAGCGCGCTGATGAAATTTTTTTGGAAGGACCGCGCTCGCGTTTCGACGAGCTGATCACCCTCTTTCGGGTTTTGCTGGATTTTTTGCGCGGCTTTCGCGTGCTCCACTTCGTTGGGCCATGTGTGACGGTCTTCGGTTCGGCTCGAATAAAAGAAGGTCATCCCAGCTATGAGCTGGCCCGCAAAATGGGTGCAGCTATCGCGCAGCTCGGATTCACTGTCATGACTGGTGGTGGACCGGGAATCATGGAAGCGGCTAATCGCGGGGCAAAAGGTGTCAACGGCCGCTCGGTCGGTTGCAACATCGAGCTCGAATTCGAGCAACAGCCGAACGCCTTTCTTGATCGCTGCGTCACGCTTCACTACTTTTTCGTCCGCAAAACGCTCCTGGTAAAATACTCTTACGCTTTTGTCGTGATGCAGGGCGGCGCTGGAACGCTCGACGAGTTGTTTGAAGCGATCACCCTGATCCAGACCGGCAAGATCAAAAACTTTCCTGTGGTCCTGATGGGAACCGACTACTGGCGCGATTTGCTAAAAATGTTGAAGAAAATGGCGGGCGAGGGGATGATCGATCGCTCCGATCTCGATTTAATTTTCGCGACCGATTCGGTGGAGGAAGCAGTCGCGTATATTCGTGAGAAAGCGATTACCCCTTTTGGTCTGAAACTGGTCGTGCGTCGACACCTGGCATGGCTCGGTGAACGCGCATTGCCAGGGTCATGAAAAAATGCGAATGGCGCTGACCCTTTTGTCATTCCGAGCGCAGTCGAGGAATCCCTAATTGTAAACAGAGGAGCAGTCAGAGATTTCTCGACCCATCCGGTTTCGCTCAGGGCATGCTTTCGCTCGACGTGACAAAGCCGCGCTTGCCCCGATGCGATCTTGATTTTGGGCTGATTTTTTACTTGAATTGCAGCTGTGTCTGCTGACGATGGTGGCGCTTCAGGAAGTGGGAGCCCAACCGGCCTGAGGTGGGAAAACAGTGTGGCCGTATTTGCCACCACTCATTGGAGCGTGGTGCTGGAGGCGCAGGGCGAGTCGCCCGCAGCACAGGACGCGTTAGAAAAACTTTGCCGCACCTATTGGCGACCTGTGTATAGCTTCATCAGGCGACAGGGTGTCGGAATCGAGGAAGCAGAAGATTTTACCCAAGGCTTTTTCGCGCTGCTGCTGGAACGCCGCGACCTGGATGCTGTTCGCAGAGAGAAAGGACGCTTGCGTTCTTACCTGCTCACGTCAGTTAAACATTTCCTCGCCAGCGAACAGCGCCGCGCGATGGCGGTCAAGCGCGGCAAAGGGCAACGGGTGGTGGCGCTGGAAGGACTGAGCGCGACCGAGCGAACTGAGATTGAACCAGCAGACTCTTTCAGCGCCGATCGGCTTTATGAGCGCCGCTGGGCCTCAACCCTCATGGAGCAGGTGTTGCGGCGATTAAAGGACGAATACCGTACTGCGGGCAATGCCGCGTTATTTGATTGGCTGAAACAATTGCTTCCGGACGAACCGGGAGCGCCGTCGCGGGCGGAAATCGCTGCACACTTAGGTATGACGGAGAATGCAGTTCGCCAAGCCCTCTATCGATTTCGCCACCGTTACCAGGTCTTATTGCGAGAGGAAATCAGCCACACTGTTGCCATTGTTAGCGATATCGAAGATGAGCTGCGCCATTTGATCGCGGTGTTGCGAGCGTAACGTATGAGAGAATTCCGCGCAGTACATGATGGGGAGTGCATGGACGACTCTCCTGTAGTGACCAACGTACTCAGAGTTTGTCGAAAGTGCGGAGCGGAGATTTTCGCCGACGCACCGGAGGGACTTTGCACCGCTTGCCTCTTCGAGACAGGCCTTGATCTCCTCGTACGCCCGTCCGTAGCCGCTGGCGACGACTGCGCCCTCATTGAAAATGTTGAATCGAGTGATGCGAATGCTGCGCCTCATGTTAGGAAGGCTCCACGTCCGCCAAAGACGCTGGCCGAGTTTGGCGACTATGAATTGCTGGAGGAGATCGGGCGCGGCGGCCAGGGTGTCGTGTATCGCGCCCGGCAGAGAAGTCTAAACCGCACAGTAGCTCTCAAAGTAATTGGTCTGGGACATTGGGCTACCCAAGCACACCTTAAACGTTTCCGCTTGGAAGCCGAAGCTGCAGCCAGTTTGGAGCATCCCGGCATCGTTCCGATCCACGAAGTCGGTGAGCGCGATGGCTCCTGCTATTTCAGCATGAAATTCGTCGAAGGCGGACAGCTCGATGCAGTTGCCAAGCGCGAACCAATTCCGCCTCGGCGCGCCGCGGAATTAATCGCCAAGATCGCGCGCATTGTTCATTACGCGCACGAGCACCACATTCTTCATCGTGACATCAAACCAGGGAACATCCTGCTTGATCAAAAAGGCGAACCGCATCTCACCGACTTCGGGCTCGCACGACTGGTCGAGACGGAGAGCACTGTCACGCGCACGATGGAAGTGCTGGGCACGCCTAGTTACATGGCACCAGAACAAGCCGTGGGAAACAACGCCCAGCTCACGAGCGCGACGGATGTATACGGCCTTGGCGCGGTGTTGTATCAATTGCTGACCGGCCATCCTCCTTTTGCTGGAGGAACAACATACGAAACGATTCGATTAGTGCTGGATACTGAGCCGCGGCAACCGCGCCTTTGGAGTCCGAAAGTCGATCGCGACCTGTCAACGATCTGCCTCAAGTGTCTCGAGAAAGATCCAAAGCGCCGTTACGCCTCCGCTCTCGCGTTGGCTGAAGATCTTGAACGATGGCTAAAGCACGAGCCGATTCTGGCCCGGCGCACTGGACTCATCACCCGTGGCAGAAAGTGGGCGCGACGCAATCCAACCAGCGCGCTTTTAACAGCGTCTCTGGTTGCCTTGGCAGCGGCCGCCGGCTGGATCATTTGGAAAACTGAATTTATCCGGCAACCGGTAACAACCGGAATCGCCGTGTTGCCATTTGAAAATCTAAGCGACGAGAAAGAGCACGCATTCTTTGCCGACGGCGTCCAGGACGACATTTTGATCAAACTGGCGAAAATCGCCGACCTGAAGGTGATCAGCCGCACGAGCGTCATGCAGTATCGCGGTAAACAGGATATGCGCCAGATCGGCGACACGCTCCGTGTCTCCCATGTGCTGGAGGGAACGGTGCGGCGTTCTGGCGGGAAGGTGCACGTGAATGCGCAGTTGGTGGACACTCGCACCGACGCGGGCATCTGGGCGGAGGAGTATGACCGGGATTTGAATGATGTGTTCAACATTGAAACGGAAGTGGCTCAATCAATCGCAAATCGACTTAGAGCCAAAGTGTCAGCTCGCGAAAAGGCCGCCATGCAAGAGTGGCCAACCAAAGACCTTGTTGCCTACGATCTCTATGTCCGCGCGGCGTCTTTGATCGATAGGGCCCCGTATGAATCAGTTAACGAGCGAGGTAAGGATTACTTCCAAGCGATAGAGTTGCTCAATCAGGCGATCGCGCGCGATCCCGCTTTCCTTCTCGCGTATTGCAGGCTGGCTGAGGCGCACGATGAGTTCTATTTTCACAGGTTCGATTACACGCCGAGTCGCCTGGAGTTGGCAAAATCCGCAATCAACTCCGCTTTTCGACTGAAACCGGATTCGGGCGAAGCGCACCTTGCCCTGGCTGCGCACTTTTACCACGGCTATTTCGATTACGACCACGCCCGTGACGAGCTCGCCATCGCCGTTCGTACCTTGCCCAACAACGCACGAATTTTTGAATGGACTGGATTCATCGACCGTCGTCAGAGCCGTTGGCATGATGCCGTGCGCAACTTCGAGCGGGCAACCGCGCTGGATCCGCGAAACGTAAAGATCCTCACTAGTGCCGCGGTGACTCACCACCTGATGCGAAACTATGGACAAGAAAGACGGACTATCGATCGTCTCATCGCCCTCGAACCAAACAACATTGGCCACCGGTTGGGACGTGCTTGGATCGACGTAAGGGAGCGAGCCAATACCGGAGCGGTGCATGCTGTTCTCGAAAAGATTCTCGCAGATAACCCTGAATCGGCGGGCTCGCGCTTTGATCTCGCTTTGTACGACCGCGACGCTGTCGCCGCCGATCACGCGTTGGTCGCGCTGGCTGCACTGGGCGAGGATACTTTTGATGCAGGCAGGGGTGAAATGCAATTTAGCCGAGCTTACCTGCAAGGTTCGGTAGCTCGGATGAAAGGAGATGCAGCCGCGGCGCACGCTGCCTTTACTGTCGCGCGTGCGCAACAGGAGGAAGCGGTTCGCGCACAGCCTGATTACGGGCCACCTCTCTGCGTCCTGGGCCTAATCGATGCTGGCCTTGGGCGAAAAGAAGAGGCGCTACGGGAGGGACGCCGAGCAATCGAGCTTGCGCCTATGGCGAAGGACTCCCTGGATGGCGTGGACGTCCTTTATATTTATGCCGTGATCTGTGCGTGGACTGGCGAGTGCGACTTGGCGGTTGAGCAACTGGAAACCCTCGTGAAAATCCCGGCAGGTCCATCCTACGGCGATATTCGTCTCAGTCCCTGTTGGGACCCGCTGCGCGGCGATCCCCGCTTCGAAAAAATTGTTAATTCGCTCGCCCCAAGGTAGTCGATTCGTCTTCTAACCGCGCCGTAGCCTCGGCGAAGGCGGGTCGCCTCTCTCGCGCCCAAAGAAATAGCAAGTAGATAGTGGCGATTGACCTGAATCGCCCGGCTTGTTGCTACCATCCATAAGTCGCGGGGAGTGACCTTGTAGAAGCGTTTCAAACACCAAGTAAAGTTTGTTTCGACTAGCAGCCGAAACCAGGTCGCCGCGGCGACTGCTCCCCAATCCGTGATATCCGCGTCATCCGCGGTTGTCTTCCAACTTTCTGCGTAACACCCGGCCAAATCTCGCGCAGTACATCAGTGAACGGCCAGAACTGATTCCTCGCGGTGAGAAATCAAAGAAGGCCAGCCAACAAACAAAAGGAAAATTAAAATGAGAAAATTAAACATTACATTCGGAACAATTCTGCTGGCGCTAGGCTGCTTTGCGCTTTCGCCGGCGGCAAAAGCAGACGCGCCAATCGTCGGTTTATGGCATAACCACTTTGTAAGTGATTACATCCCACCGTTTGAAACTTACTCGCAATGGCATCGTGACGGACTGGAAATTGACACGCCGAGTTTTGCACCGGGGGTTTGCATGGGGACTTGGGAACACACAGAAGGCAGGACCGTCAAGCTCTTCCACGTGGGATGGACCCCCGGCGGTATCCCGGGTCACCCAGAGAGCGTACGGTTCGAGTTGAGGGAACTAAATACGGTCAGCGTTGACGGTAATAGCTTCCACGGACCTTATGATCAGAAGTTTTTCGACGCGAATGGAAACCTCGTCGCTGAGGACAGGGGCACGATCCATGCAACGCGTCTATCTGTAGATCAATTCTAACGCCACCGCTCACCGCAGGAGCCTCAAAGACAGGCTCCTGCGTGCGAGAATCTCGCTTTGAACATGACTGGCTCGGTGAACGCGCTCCGGATAACGGCGCCAGTCACAGACCATCTCGCGCCTTAGACGTAGGATTAACAAGAATTAGATTCGATTCCGGATTACTTGTGGCTGGCGACATGGACGGCGTTCCATTCTTCTGTGGGTGGATGATCGAGAAAATAGGCGCAGCGACCAAGGTAAAGGGATGCCAGCTTGTCCTCCGGCCAATGTTCAAGGCATTGCCGAAATTCGACCGACGCTTTGGCGAATTTGGCGGCGCGATAGGACTCGTGAGCGCGTTGATAGGCGTCGAGGTAGGCGTTTCCGCCCGAGAAAGGAACGTCAGCCGCACCGAAGAGGCAGTAGATCCCCAGAGGTTGCGTTCGGCCTTGTAAAATAACCCGATCCACGAATTGAAGAGCGAAGGAATCGCGCACTAAATCGGCCGCCGCTTCGCCTATGAGCAGGTCGCGTCCGTAATCCTTGGTTAAGCCTTCCAGCCGCGCGGTAACGTTGACGGCGTCGCCGATGACGGTTGGTTCCATCTTCCGCGAAGAGCCAATGTTTCCAAAGACAACTTCGCCGAAGTTGATCGCGCAACCCATGTTGAAGGTTCGAAACCCGCGCTGCTTCCACTGCTCGTTCAATCGACCCAGGCTTTCCCTCATTTTCAAACCCGCCTCGATGGCGCGAGTCGTGTCCTGCGCTGCTCCCGTGCTGTTCAAATGTCCCCAGACCGCCAGGATGGCGTCGCCGATGAATTTGTCCACCGACCCGCGACTCGCAAAGATATCGTCCACCATGACGGAGAGGTACTCGTTCAACTGGGTGACAAGCTCAGTTGAATCCATCTGCTCCGAAATCGCCGTAAAGCCACGCAAATCGGTCATGAGCAAAGCAACCGGGGTGCGCTTTCCGCCGAGCGCGTTGAGATAGCTTTGCGGATTGTCGAGAATATCACGAACGACGACTTCCGAAACGTAGGCTTCGAGAGTGCGGCGAACGCGCATTTTCTCCAGCGTCTCCCGGGTGTAGTCGAAAGCGAAACAACCGAGACCAGCCACGCCGAAGGTGAGAAGAGGCGGGACGGCCGGCAATATTGTGCCAACGTAATCGTGCGCCAGTTTAACAATGCCAACGAACGCGACCAGTGACAGAAAAAATCCCAGCAGACGTAGCGTTATGCGGCGCGAAAACACGGTCAGCGACCACGCCACTGCAGCGGCAAACGCCATGAAGCAGAAGGATGTCCAGGCAGGGAGTTCCTTGATGAAGGCCCGGTGCAGGAGGGCATTGAGCGAGTTGAGATGGAGTTCGGCGCCCTGCATGGAGCCGAATGCGGTGGCGTGCTCATCATGAGCCCAGTTCCCATATGGCCCCAGGAAAACGATCTTGTCGCGAAACAAACTACCTTCGCCGAGATTTTGCTTCCAATAATCAGGCACGAAAATCTGAAACGCTGGAATCATCGCGAATGTTTTTGGTGGTCCACTGAAACGGATCAGATGGTGCGCGAAAGGATTTGGTGGAAGACTTGTCCCAAGAAGAGCAGCAGCGCGCGCGGCTATAGATAAAGAGGCCTCGGCTTCGATGTTTTCCGACGGCTTGCCTCCCTCCAGTTGGTCGAGGGTGGTGGCGTAATGCGCGCCTCGGACAATGCCGCCGAAGCCAGGCCAGAAGTTAACGTAGCCGATGGCCGGGTTCTGAGGAGATGCGTCGGCGATAACACTGCGGGGAGGCAGGTTTAATGACCACCCACTTGCCCCTGGCCCAGTTACTTCTTCTACGAAATTCGCGCCGATGATGATGCGGCTGCCTGCTCGACGGATACTGTCTTGCAAAGCTTCATCACCGGGGCCGCTCTTCAACAGGAGCAAGTCGAAAACTACTCCACGCGCTCCCGCTTCGAGCAGGCGATCGGCCAGCAAACTGTAGACTTCGCGCGACCAGGGCCAGCCAGCCGCGACCAGATGCAAAGCGCGTGATTCCACGCTGGCAGGGTCAACGTCAGCATACAACGTGTTGAGATCGAGATCGGAAATGGAAACGGAGGTGCTGTCGATTCCGACAAAGACGAGACGTTGATCCGGCGGAGTAAATCGACCAGTGGCCGTCACCATGTCGCGAAATCGATGGTCCCAGGAGGTAAGGACGTTGCCGGCGTAGCCGTGCTGCTCGAGAAAGTAAAGGCCTGCCACTACGCAGAAGACGAAGACGCAGATGGCAGCTTGCGGCAGCTGGCGGTTACCCGAAAAGATTCGCACAAGGGACAATTAGCAAATGATCAGGGCCCGAGCAGCACCTTTCGCCTTAACTCTGCTCTTGCCACGCAGTGTGATCGCTTCTTTAATGGCGGGCGAATGTAATTACTCGTGAAAAGTCCGCTCTCATTTCAGTATTATCGCTTCACCCTGTTCCTCGCTTGTGCGTTAACCGTCGGCGCGGCGAGCATTTCGGCTGCCGATCTCGCCCAAGCTGTCGTTCGGCAAAAAGTGAACGTTGTGACGGTCGCTCCATCGTTGAGTGCAGCGGCGCGGCCGGCCGCCACCGGATCGGTGGTGCAAAATCAAAATGTCGTGCGCACTGGCAACGAATCACGCGCCGAACTAGAATTCACTGATCTCACGCTCGCTCGGATGGGTGCGAATTCCATTTTTTCGTTCGATTCGCAAGCGCGGGCACTTGAGTTTACGCAGGGCGCGCTGCTGTTTTCGAAACCGGCGAATTCTGGTCGGGTGGAAGTGCGAAGCGGGGCCATCACCGCAGCCATTACCGGGTCGACCGGTTTCATCTCGAACCAGCCAGCCGCCATTATGAAAACGGTGAAGGGAAAAATAGCTTCGAAGGAAACAACCACTGTGCTTGGCATGCTGGAAGGCACCATCAAAGGGGACGCCGCCTGGAATACTCCAAATGGCGCCCGGCACACATTTCATTTTTCACTGGGCCCGGGCGATATGCTTGTCGCCCAGGCGAATCGTCAGCCGATGGTGGTCCAATTTGATCTTCCTCGCTTTATCAAAAGCACGCCGCTCATCAATGCCTTTAATCGCCCGATACTGAATCAACCTCAGCTTTTCCAGGCGATTGCTAATTATCAGACGGATGAACGTCGCGGTTTTATTCGGCCCACCCGCGTGACTCTGGTCACGCAGCCGAGTCAGTTGGGCTGGGTTTCCGGGTCGATAGCGAACAGTTCCTTCGACGCCAGCGTTAATCAACTCGGCGGCTCCAGCTCCAGCTCAACCTCAAGTTCTGGCGGTGGATTCGTGCCCGTAGGCAGCACCGGCGTCATCCGCGGCCAGCTTGTCTGGACGACTTCGGCCGATCTCGATTTGCATTTGACCTTGCCGGACAATCAACAGGTCTTTTATGCGAATAGGAGCGTCACCTTCAACAACGGCAGAGCCACCGCCGCCCTCGACCACGATAACCTGGGCGGGGTAATTGATGCTCCACCGGACAAACGCGTTGAGAACATTGCCGTGAACGGAACTCCCAGC
>Ga0193707_1000619_pt1 | contig 12445 bp, 13 predicted proteins | sample U3c2metaG_FD_143043 | JGI IMG/M metagenome (GOLD analysis project Ga0193707, IMG submission 143043) | Soil microbial communities from a riparian zone of the East river system, Colorado, United States - U3c2 | ecosystem: Environmental > Terrestrial > Soil > Riparian zone | place: USA: East River... | reverse complement strand
TGCACCCTTACTTCACAGTCGAGGCACGCAGCTTTTTCCCACTTCCATTCCTCCCGTTTGTTTTCAGCAACCTCGTCATCGGCCTAAGCCTTATCCCTCGTTCACATCCGCTGACCGCCGCAGCCCTGTGAGTTTCCTTCCATGCAAAGCATGTTTGTCACTGGCGCTGGCGGCTTCATCGGTTCCGCGCTCGTTGATCGCCTTCTGGCCGACGGGAACACTGTTGTTGGCTGGGACGACTTCTCGACTGGTCAGCGGCAATTCGCCGAGGACGCGCTAAAGAATCCGCGCTACAAACTCTTCGAGGGCGACAACCTCGACCTTCCTGCGCTCACTCGCGCGATGGCCGGCTGCGACGTGGTCTTCCATTTCGCCGCGAACGCGGACGTCCGCTTCGGCCTAAACCATCCCAGCAAGGACCTTCGGCAAAACATCCTGGCCACGTTCAACGTTCTCGAGGCGATGCGTGCCAAGGGCATCAAGCGGATTGGCTTTTCCTCAACGGGTTCCGTTTATGGCGAAGCGACAATCATCCCCACGCCCGAGGACGCGCCGTTTCCAATCCAGACCTCACTCTACGGTGCCTCGAAGGTCGCCGGTGAGAGCCTCATCCAAGCCTACTGCGAGGGATTTGGATTCGAGGGGTATATCTTCCGGTTTGTCTCCATTCTGGGAGAGCGTTATACCCACGGCCATGTTTTCGACTTTTATCGACAGCTTCTAGAACATCCAGATCGTCTCACTGTTCTTGGCGACGGGACGCAGCGCAAAAGCTACCTTTACATACAGGACTGCCTTTCCGCCATTCTGCATGTGATGAACTTGGGCACGGCGCGTGAAGTGAAACATCGATCGCAAGTTTACAATCTCGGCTCACCGGAATATTGCTGCGTAACTGAGTCCATTGGCTGGATCTGCGAGCATCTCGGCCTTAAACCGAAATTAGAGTTCACTGGCGGCGGGCGCGGCTGGGTGGGTGACAACCCATTCATTTTTCTGGACACCGCGAAAATCCGCGCGACTGGCTGGCGGGCGCAGATGACGATCCGCGACGGTATCATCCGCACGCTCGAATGGTTGCAAGCAAATCAGTGGGTGCTCGCGAAACGATGAAGATCGTCGTTCTCGGCCTCTGGCATCTGGGCTGTGTAACCGCAGCGTGTTGCGCCGAATATTTTACAGTCGTCGGTCTCGATTTCGAGGAAGAGGCCATCGCGAATCTTAATCGCGGTCGAGCGACAATTCTTGAGCCAGGATTAGACGAGCTTATCCAGCGCGGCTTGGAATCGCGTCAGCTATCGTTTACCACGAACCAGAAAGATGCGCTCGAAAATGCGGATATCCTCTGGGTTTGCTTTGACACGCCCGTGGACGAAAACGACGTGCCGGACAGTGCTTTCGTGCTCGACCGGATTGAACGGTGTCTCTCCGATCTGAATCCTGGTGCAACTGTTTTGATTTCGTCTCAGTTACCGGCTGGGACATGCCGGCAGTTGAAAAAGAAGCACATCGATCAAGGCCTCTCTTTCGCCTGCAGTCCGGAGAATCTGCGGCTCGGGAAAGCCCTGGAGATTTTTCGAAACCCGGATCGCGTCGTTGTGGGTGTGCAAAATGGTCAGGCAAGGGGAATTCTCGAGAAGCTTTTCGCGCCATTCGCAGGGGACCGCGTGATTTGGATGACGACCGAATCGGCAGAGATGACCAAGCATGCCATCAACGCGTTCCTCGCGCTCTCGGTGACGTTCGCGAATGAAATCGCGCGGCTCTGCGAGAGCGTTGGCGCAAATGCCCAGGAGGTCGAGCAAGGTCTTCGTTCCGAAAGCCGAATCGGACCGAAAGCCTATATCCGCCCGGGGAGTGCGTTCGCCGGCGGAACGCTGGCGCGCGATGTCGTGACGCTGACCCACATTGCGCGCGATCACGGGGAATCAGCCGAGTTGCTTGCTGCTATCTTGCGCAGCAATGAGGCGCACAAGACCTGGGCATTGCGCCGGCTCGACGCGATTTACGAAAACCTGAGCGCAATTACGGTCGCGGTGCTCGGCCTGACTTACAAACCCGGCACAAATACACTTCGACGAAGCGGCGCTATCGAACTCTGCCTAAAATTGCTTGAACGCGGTGCGCGGGTCCAGTGCTACGATCCGGCGGTGAAAGCTTTACCCGCTGAGCTGACGCCCGCGAAAATTTGCGAGAACGTGTCGGATGCGCTGCGACATGCAGACGCCGCAATCGTCGCCACCGAGTGGCCGCAGATTAAGGAAGCGGATTGGCCGACGCTCATGCAAACGATGAAACAGCCCGCCGTTATTCTGGACGCCAATCGGTTTCTCAATCTGAGGGCTGATGCGTTGCACGGCGTGCGCTACTTTGCCGTCGGCACCTTCATTTCATGAAGCTGGAAAACCGAAATGCGATTGTCACCGGTGGCAGCCAGGGATTTGGTCGAGCTATTGTCGAAGCTTTCGTGCGGGAAGGCGCGAACGTTCTTTTCTGCGCGCGGGAGAGTAAACCGCTCGTGGAATTCGAATCGCAGCTAAGAAAAATCGCGGGCATTGATCAGCGAATTTTGTCATACGCTTGCGATGTTTCGTCGCCAAGCGACGTCGAGCAGCTTTTCTGGAAATGCGATGAAGAATTGGGCGTGTTACACATTCTGGTAAACAACGCGGGCATTTATGGACCGAAAGGTCCGAGTGAAGAAGTTGAATGGGACGAATGGGTCCATTGCCTTGAGATCAACTTGTACGGCACGTTCCTGCCGTGCCGCCACGCCATCACACGATTCAAAAAATCAGGCGCCGGCAAAATCATTAACCTCTCCGGCGGAGGAGCGACGAATCCATTGCCGAACATCAGCGCTTATGCGGCTTCGAAGGCCGCGGTGGTCCGATTGACAGAAACGTTGGCCGAGGAACTGCGCTCCTTTCACGTAGATGTAAATGCCGTCGCGCCCGGCGCGCTCAACACTCGGCTCCTCGATGAAGTGTTACAGGCTAGCCCCGATAAAGTCGGCGCGGATTTCCATGCCCGCGCACTGAAGCAGCTAAAAGAAGGTGGAGTGCCGCTGGAGCTAGGCGCCAATCTCTGTCTCTATCTTGCATCACCCGAGAGCGACGGTGTCACGGGCAAACTGCTTAGCGCCAAATGGGATCCTTGGGCTTCGTTGCATACGCGCCGGGACGAATTGGACTCGAGCGACATTTACACGCTTCGCCGGATTGTGCCCGAGGATCGCGGCAAGAACTGGTAAACGATGCAACCGACCGATAATCGAACCTCGCCTCGTTTTGCCATCATCGGCTGCGGCTTGATTGGTCGGAAGCGCCTCAATAGCTTGCACGCTGGCCAACTGAGTGTCTCATGCGATCTGAACTTAGATCGGGCTGAAATGTTCGTTACGACTGCAAAAAGCGGGCGTGCGACTGTCGATATGGCGGATGCGGTCAATGATCCAATGGTCGAGGCGGTAATCGTTTCTACTTTGAATAGCTCGCTCGCCCCAATTGCCCGCGGCGCGATCGTCGCGGGTAAACATGTATTGGTTGAAAAACCGGCGGGAATCTCGGTGGCGCAGATCGACGAACTTATCACGCTCGCAGCACGACATGGGGTTCAAGTGCGCGTGGGCTACAACCATCGCTTCCATCCGGCATTGCAGAAAGCTCGTGAACTCGTGGATGCTGGCGCGCTTGGACCGCTAATGTTCATTCGTGCCCGCTATGGCCACGGAGGACGAGTTGGTTACGATCGCGAATGGCGCGCCGATCCGAATCTTTCCGGAGGCGGAGAACTCATTGATCAAGGGGTGCATCTAATCGACCTGGCCGGTTGGTTTCTCGGAGATTTCCCGCGCGTCGAAGGCCATGTTGCTACTTATTATTGGGACATGCCCGTTGATGACAACGCCTTCCTCAGTTTAGGCACCGCTTCGGGTCAGACCGCGTGGCTGCACGTGAGTTGTTCTGAGTGGAAAAATCTTTTCTCGTTCGAAATTTACGGCCGCACCGGCAAACTGCATATCGAAGGCCTCGGCGGGAGCTACGGGATTGAGCGTCTGACGTATTATAAAATGTTGCCCGAGATGGGCCCTCCCGAGACCACGACCTGGAAATATCCGCGCGAAGATGATTCCTGGAATCTTGAAATGGAAGCGTTCTTGGAAGACATCCGTTTGGAGCGTACACCAGTGCCTGGTTTGAAGGAGGCGCGGGTTGCCATCAAAGTAGTCGAAAAAATCTACAGCCGACATAGTTCTGTGGAGCTATGATTATCACGCGTTCCCCTCTTCGCATTTCGCTTGGTGGTGGTGGTACCGATCTGCCTTCCTACTACCGCGAGCATTCCGGGTTTCTCATTGCCGCGGCGATCGACAAGTACGTTTACATCACGCTGCACCAGACTTTCGTCCCTGAGCTGATTATCAAATATTCCAAACTCGAGCGTGTGCTCACAGTGGACGAGGTGGAACATCCTATTATCCGCGAAGCACTGCGGATGGTCGGCGTCGAGGCGCCCTCGTTAGAAATCACGAGTATGGCGGACATCCCGTCTGGCACCGGATTAGGTTCGTCAGGCAGCTTTACCACGGCGTTGCTCAAGGCCTTTCACGCTCACAAAAAAAATCTTGTCCATCCCGCTGAACTTGCTGAACAAGCTTGTCAGATCGAGCTGGAAAAACTGGGCGAGCCGATCGGGAAACAGGATCAATACATTGCCGCCTACGGTGGCATCACCTGCTTCAAATTCATGCCCGACGGCCAAGTCGAGGCGTGGCCCCTGAAAATCTCGGAAGAGACTTTGTATAACCTGGAGGATAACTTGTTGCTCTTCTTCACCGGCTATGCGCGCTCGGCGTCGAAGATCCTCAAGGACCAGGATGATAAGAGCAAGCAGTCCGACAAGGCGATGGTGGAGAATCTCCATTTTGTAAAGAACCTCGGACAACAGAGTCAAGCCGCCCTCCAAAGCGATAATCTGGATGAGTTCGCCCGGTTGATGGACGTCCACTGGCAGCGCAAAAAAGAACGCTCACCGAGGATGAGCAACCAAGACATCAATGCCTGGTACGATTGCGCGATGGCGAATGGCGCGCTGGGCGGAAAAATAATCGGAGCAGGCGGCGGCGGCTTTCTCATGTTCTACGCTAAAGATAAAGCTCGCCTCCGCCATGCCATGCGCGAGAAAGGATTGACGGAAGTCCGTTTCCGATTCGATTTCGAAGGCACGAAGATTCTCAATCAATGACGGCGCAATCAGAAGAGATTGACCTGGCCGATTGGCCGGTGGCCATTCTGGCTGGCGGACTCGCAAAACGACTACGCCCAATCACCGAGACAATTCCCAAGGCTTTAATGACCGTCGCGGGGAGGCCCTTTATTGCGCATCAACTGCGGCTTCTGCATTCTCAGGGCCTTCGCAGGGTAGTGCTTTGTGTTGGCTATCTCGGCGAGATGGTCAAAACAGAGCTAGCCGACGGGAGCAGCCTGGGTATGCAAATTGACTATTCGTTTGATGGCCCAACTCTCCTGGGCACCGGCGGCGCGCTGAAGCGCGCGCTTCCGAAGCTCGGCGGCCAATTTCTGGTGATTTACGGAGACTCATATATGCCGGTTGATTACCCCGCGATCATAGAGGCTTTCGTGCTCAGCAAGAAGCCCGCTTTGATGACGATTTTCGAAAACGAAGGCCGCTGGGATGCAAGTAACGTCTGGTTTGAGGCCGGGGAAATTCATCGCTATGACAAGATACTGCGCACACCAGAAATGCGCCACATCGATTACGGCATCGCTGTTCTGAGCGCGCAAGTCTTCAAGCCATATCCTGATGACCTAGCCTTTGACTTAGCGGATGTTTACGCGCGTTTGGTCTCAGACAAACAGATGGCCGCGTATGAAGTGAAGCAACGTTTCTACGAAATCGGATCGCCCGAAGGTCTTGCAGAACTCGATTCTCTGCTATGCGACAAATCAGCTACTTTCTCGCCATGAGCTACTCCGAAGAACACCTGCGTGAGACGGCGCAAGTAGTCTCCAAACTCGACGCGGCACTTTGCGAGAAAGCGGTGGAGCTACTATCAACCGTACGCGCGCGTGGAGGCCGTCTGTTTATCCTCGGCGTCGGAGGTAGCGCGGCAAACGCTTCTCACGCGGTCAACGATTTCCGAAAGATCGCAGGCATGGAATGCTACGCACCCACCGATAACGTCTCAGAACTGACCGCCCGCACCAACGATGAGGGATGGACTTCCGTTTTCGCCGAATGGCTTAGAGGAAGTCGCCTCAGTGAAAAAGACGCGCTCCTTATTCTGTCAGTAGGCGGAGGCAGCTTGGAAAAAAATGTGAGTCCAAATTTGGTGGCGGCGTTGCAACTGGGCAAGGAACGCGGCAGCGCAATTCTCGGGATTGTCGGTCGAGATGGCGGTTACACCGCGCGGGTTGCAGATGTGGCCATTGTGATTCCGACCGTCAACCCCGCAAATGTCACGCCGCACTCGGAAGCGTTTCAAGCCGTTGTATGGCATCTGTGGGTCTCCCACCCCGCTCTGAAGGTGGCAGAGACAAAATGGGAAAGCACGCAATAGCGCGACGCGCCGTCTTCCTAGATCGCGATGGTGTGCTTAACCGGGCAGTCGTCCGGAATGGTCGGCCACATCCCCCGTCATGCGCCGAGGATTTTAAACTCTACGACGACGTTGCAGACGGCTGCGCGCGACTTAAGGCAGCAGAATTTCTTCTGGTTGTGATCACCAACCAGCCCGACGTAGGTCGCGGCAGACAGAGTCGCGAAGCGGTCGAGGCGATGCATGCAAAAATGCAATTGGCGCTTCCATCGCTTGATCGTATCGAGATTTGTTATCATGCGGGCGAGCGGTACGCTCAGTCGTGCGATTGCCGCAAGCCGCGACCGGGCATGATCCTGCGAGCGGCAGCCGAGCTGAAAATTGACCTTTGCGCGAGTTATGTCATTGGCGATCGGTGGCGCGATATCAATTGTGCGCGCGCCGCAGGCTGTCGAGCGATCTTTATTGAACGCGGCTACCAGGAGAGCTTGCGTGAGGCGCCCGATTTCACGGTTGCGACCTTCGGCGATGCAGTGAATGCTCTTCTCCGCGACACGCGTGCCTGATACTGTTTGCCTATGCCGCTGAGTCTCGATTAGCTTCCAAAAAAATGAGTCAACACGTCTTGGATTTGCCTGTGAAAATTTTCGCAGACGGCGCAGATCTGCAGGGCATCGCCGACCTTTATCGCAAGCCCTATATCCAGGGTCTGACCACCAATCCGACTTTGATGCGAAAAGTCGGCCTGACCGATTACGAAACCTTCGCCCGAGCGGTTCTGAAAGACGTCAAATCGAAACCGATCTCGTTTGAAGTTTTCTCTGATGATTTTCCCGAGATGCGCCGGCAAGCCCTCAAGATTCGCGATTGGCAGGACAATGTTTACGTCAAAATCCCGATCACTAACACGAGCGGCGAATCCTCAGTTCCGTTGATCCAGGAGCTAGCTGGTGAGGGCGTAAAGTTAAATGTTACCGCGCTGTTAACCCCGCGTCAGGTAAAGACGGTCGCCGCCGCATTAAGTCCGACCGTTCCAGCCGTGGTTTCGGTTTTCGCTGGCCGCGTCGCCGACACCGGGGTCGATCCATTGCCGATCATGAAGGAATCGCTGGAGATACTGCGCGGTTTGCCGAAGGCCGAACTTCTCTGGGCGAGCGTTCGCGAAGTGCTTAACGTCTTTCAAGCCGCCGCCTGCCGTTGTAATATCGTTACTGTTCCCCACGATATTCTCAAGAAGCTAGTCGAACTCGGAGGCAAAGACCTCGAGGATCTCTCGCTCGATACGGTTCGCATGTTTCACCAGGACGCGGTCGCGGCCGGCTTCAAACTCTAAGAGACAATAACTCCCAAGTTCTATATCATCAGCGACAAGGTGCCGCCGGAAATCGTTGCATTGGCGACTGAGAAAATCATTGTGGCTGGATTGCAGATAGATGTTCGTCCGTTTTTTGATAGCGTAAAGCTATCCGTTGCGCCGCTGCGATTTGGGGCAGGCGTGAAAGGAAAGATCAACCAAAGCATGGCCTTTGGCGTGCCGGTTGGGGCGAGCTAGCTCGCTGTGGAGAGAATGGGGCTTACTGATCATAAAGACATCCTCGTAGCCGACCAGCCGGAGGAGTTTGCGCGCGCGTTAATTGAGCCCTACGAATCGGAGGAACTTTGGAACCGCCTCTCGGAAAACGGTATCAGGAAAACACACGCTCTTTATTCTGCTGATGCGGCACGAAAAAAACTGGAATTTTGTTTAGCGACGATCATTTCGGGAACTTCGAGAAATCGCCAGCAGCGCAGCAGCTAGACACTGCTATAACAGCGAGTAGCTGATTTTTGTTATCCACCGTGAGCAACACAAAGGAATCTGCAAAGCTCACCGGAAAGATTAGCGCGAATCCAAATCCTGTTCCTTTCGGGAAAGACTGCGTGCTGATTTCATGGGAGACGAACGATTCCGCTGGAGGCGAGGTACGCGTTTCGACCAGCCCCGGCGACGAAAAGCTAGTTAGCAAGAGCAAGGGCAGATCTGGACAAACAGAAATCCGATGGGTTGTGGGTTCGACAGCATATGACTTTCGCCTTTACCCAGCCAGTCAGCCGGATACGCCTGTCGGCTCAGTAAGAGTCAGGCGTGATTTCGAGTCTGTATCTGTAATTTTCCACAACCTTACGAATGAAGTGTTACGCGGAAATATCGATGTGGCACACCTTTCCCAATTCCTCGCGACAGTTATACCTCATTGTCTGCACAGCGGAAAATTCAACGAGATTTTCCAGCTTTGGGAGCGACAGGGTTTCCACGTAACGCCGGTGCACTTCTACCAACCAATCCCCGACACTCAGAGCTTGCCGGAAACGTTGTGGAATCGGCCTAGCGAACTAGCGGGGATCGACATGAACGATTCAACGCAACTTGGTCTGTTGCGGAATCATTTTCCGAAATTTCGCGCCGAATATGATCAATTTCCAGCCGAGCCGACGAGTGAATCGGGCCATTTCTATCTTAATAACGGGCTTTTTGATGGCACTGACGCGCTGGTTGCTTATTGTATGATCCGTCACTTTCAACCAAGGAAGATCATCGAAGTGGGCAGCGGGTTTTCTTCTCTCGTTGCAGCCGAGGCCATCGCAAGAAACGGTGGATCAGAGCTAATCTGTATCGACCCTTTTCCTCTTGATTTCCTCCGGAAGGGCGTCCCCGGATTGCACTCCTTAATTGAGAAGAAGGTGGAAGACATCGATCTCGAATTTTTCTCGCAGCTCCACTCCGGCGACATCCTTTTTATCGATAGCTCTCATACGGTGAGGATTGGCGGGGATGTCAATTATCTTTTTCTGGAAGTGTTGCCGCGTTTAAAACCCGGAGTCATTGTGCACGTCCACGATATCTTTTTTCCTTTTGATTATCGGCGGGACTGGGTGACGGATGAATTTCGCTTCTGGAGCGAGCAATATCTTCTGCAAGCGTTCCTCACATTTAATTCCACCTTCGAGGTGCTCATGGCCAACAACTACCTCAGCCACTATCACGAGGATGCCGTGAAGACGGCTTTCCCTAGCTTATCGTCGTGGGGTGGCGGGAGTTTCTGGATGCGCCGAAAGCCACATAGCGGATTGACTTGATGACGTAACAAGAGTAGCAGGACGAGATCAAGAAGGCGCAAAAGTGCATCATGGGATAAACAAGCCAATCTTTCTAGTCGGTTCACCTCGTTCGGGAACAAGTATTCTCACGTGGTGTTTGGGGCACCATCCGAATTTGTTTCCCGTACCGGAGTCAAACTGGATGGGAGATCTCACACTTAATATTGCCGTTGCCTATCAAATTGGGGCGGCTCGCGGCGATCACTCGATCTTGAGCGCGATGGATATCCAGGACGATGAGTTGTTTGCCGCCTTCGGCGACAGCATCAACGACTTAATCCTGCGCCATCGCAAGCATCTGGAAACGAAGCGGGAAACCAGAAGTGTCGAATTGAAAATTGAATCGCGTTGGCTCGAGGCCACTAGCACCGCTGCAGGGCCTAAAGGACGTTGGGTCGATGGAACGCCAGAATACTCTTTCCACATCTGGGGCCTACGGAAGCTTTTTCCTCAAGCTCGATTTATCCATTTATTGCGTGATGTTCGGGCAGTGGTGCACTCGATGGTCAACTTCCATCGCGTGGCGGGCATTCATTTAGTGGCCAACGAGGAGGAAGCCTATCAGTACTGGATTCGAACTGTCAGTGCGTGCTTCCAAGCTGAGCAAGCCTTGGGCCCCAGTGTCGTTTATCGTGTCCGATACGAGGATCTACTCGACAACCCGGAATCGACGATGCGTTCATTGTTCGACTTTCTCGGCGAGCCGTATGCAGCCAAATCTCTCGAGCCGCTTAAGCATCGCATCAATAGTTCTGACGTGCCGGGTGATTTTAAGTCTGCTGACCCAGCTCCCGACCCAGCCGTAGTTCGAAAGGCTGCGCGTCTTTGTGCCGAAGTAGAAGAAAACCCCCAGCCTGCCGAGGTCTCATCCGCCGCAGCCGCTGAAATGGAGACGGCCTTCCGCGGGAGGGTCAAGTACATTGCGACCATAGATAAAGCGTTTCAAAAGGTCCGACGCATAATTGAGACATCGAACAAGTCGGGATCGGCCTTGCGTCCGGCGATGGAAACAGTGTCCCCGATCGCGGATCCTTCTGCAGCTGTTTTATCGCGGCAGCCATAGCGTTAGCCCGCGCAAGGGCGACAACAAGACAAGCCCCGACTAATGGAAGTCGCAAACGCAACATTTCTCGCTAAATGAAGTCTTTTCTCGCAGGGTGGCTCTTGGAAGACGTCAAGAACCCACTGGGACCCGGACTACGCGAACGACATGGAAGAAGGATTTAACAAGCCGATTTTTGTAGTTGGGTCTCCCCGATCCGGAACAAGCATTCTTAGCTGGTGCCTGGGTCAGCATCCGAACATTATTGCAGTCGAGGAGTCTGGCTGGATGGGGGATTTGGCCACGGATCTCGCCGTTTACTATCAAATTGGAAGCGCGCACGGGGACTACTCCCTCTTAAGCTCGATGGATGTGAAGGACGCGCAATTCTTCTCTGCCTTTGGCAACGCCATTAACGACCTGATCCTGCGCCACCGCGTTGACCTCAACAGAAAACGATGGCAAGACGCGGCAGGCCCAGATGCTGTAATGGGGCCCAGGACGAAATCACATCTGGCATTGAACCCAAAAGCGCGATGGGTGGATGCTACCCCGGAGTACTCCTTCCATATTTGCGGCTTGCGCAAGCTCTTTCCAGATGCGCTATTCATCCATATCCTCCGGGATGTAACTTCCGTTGTCCGATCGATGCTGCACTTCCATCGTGTGAGCGGACAAAACTTGGTCGCTAATGCGCAGGAGGCATACACTTATTGGCTGAAAACCGTGAACAAATGTCTTTTGGCCGAACGTGCCTACGGCCCCCAAGTAGTTTTTCGACTAATTCATTCCGATCTACTTGCTAAACCAGAAGCGACTTTACGATCGCTTTTTAGTTTCCTAGGCGAACCCTTCACGCCGGAATGTCTGGAGCCACTCGCGCAACGAATCAACAGTTCCAATGTTCCCGCTGATTTTGAAATCGACCTCAGCGGAACCGATCTGAGCTTGGTGGAGCAGGCGATACGGCTTTTCGAGCAACTCCAGAAAAGTTTGCAACCGGCCGAGAGCTCCATTGCAGCGGCCAAGGAGATAGAGGCTGCATTTGACGAGCGCACGCAATTTGTGGCGACGCTAGTCAGCGATTACCGTAGAGCATAACAAGCAATTCAAGGACTCCACGAAAATCAGGAAACCACCGCCCGCCCAGAGAGACTGGGATTACACATCTAAACAAAGAAGGCCATTACTCAGCATCTTCATGCCCAGCAAAAGTATTCAAAATGGCTCCGTTCACGACTGAGGCTATTGCGCGAATGGCTCCGAAGGGGAACCCGACACGGTGAAAGATACCCATCAGAAGGAAATACCGCGTCCGGCGGTCCTTCCAGGAAATAGTAACGAGCTAACAAGAAGTAATCGACAGGACTTCACCGATCGTAGAAGTTCATTCTTGAAAAATCCACTTATCTTCGGAGGTTTTGTCCGTGTTGCGGCTATTCTGCGCAGTTCTCGTCTCCGACTTTCTCGGAAGGCCGTAGTCGTCACCAGTCTTCTCCTGGTGGCTATCGTCGGATACATGGATTATCTGACTGGGTACGAACGTCCCCTCGCCCTCTTCTATCTTTTGCCGATCTGGTTGGCCACATGGTTTGTGTCCCTCCGTGTCGGTTTGGGAATCGCCGTTCTCAGTGTCGCGGTATCAATTTTGTCAGACCTTGCGGCTGGAATCCCTGCTCTCCCTTTTTTGGAATGCAGGGATG
>Ga0193707_1000618_pt1 | contig 12447 bp, 15 predicted proteins | sample U3c2metaG_FD_143043 | JGI IMG/M metagenome (GOLD analysis project Ga0193707, IMG submission 143043) | Soil microbial communities from a riparian zone of the East river system, Colorado, United States - U3c2 | ecosystem: Environmental > Terrestrial > Soil > Riparian zone | place: USA: East River... | reverse complement strand
GCGTCGGCCCATAAGCGCCGCCAATGTAAACATTGTTATTCAGATACCATATCGCCGTTTGGCGCGTGTTATGGTTAAATAACGCGTAATCAGCATAGCTATCGCCATTAAAGTCCGCAACGTCAAACAACGCCCAGCCGGATGGCAAACTTGGACCGAACGCGCTTCCCTGGTAGATGTTATTGTCCAGATACCAAATAGCAGTTCGCCGCGTGCTTGCCTGATAAAGGACGTAGTCCGGCTTACCGTCACGATTGAAATCATAACGTGGTGGGCCGCCATCAAACTCAAATGCGCCAACGTCCGGAACCCCCAAACGGCCATACCTGCGCTGGTCCTGGGGTGGCGCAGCAGGATCACCGCGGTTGATAGCCACGCTGCCGGATTGCAGAGCATGAGTTAAAGTTGGCCCACCGTTGTCGGCCAGAGGCCCCAGGAGCGGATCGATTGGAGCGGCGGGCGTACCAATTTGATCTGTTGGTTGGGAATTGATGACAGCGTCAGCATTGTTACCAATGATGTTGTAGCCAGTCGACTGGAGTTCCCCACCATTTGTGAAGTAATCAGGTCCTCCAGTGGAAGCACTGTTAAGCGCTATGATACTGCTGTCTGTTCTCGTAGACTCAAATCCATTAATCCCACCACCGACTCCATTATCACCTGATGCAGAATTATGTGCGATGGTACTGCTCGTAATTTGAAGATCGCCACCATTCGAAATTCCGCCGCCATACCCCGTATCCGAATTCGAGATGCCCGTCGCCACCGCTGAATTGCCGCTAATCGTGCAGTTCGTGATAGTCATGGAACCCGAGTTGTCAACGCCACCACTAAATGCAAGGGCTGCAGCTGGAAAGAGGGGGTCAAAGCTGTTGGCAGAAGATGTGTTACCGCTGATGGTAGAGTTAGTGATAATTAATGAGCCCGAGTGGTTCGATATCCCACCGCCTTCGGAAGTAAAAGAGCTTTCGGTTAAGCCGTTATTACCCGCGGAATTGTTACTAATCGTACAACCCGTGATGATCATGGTGCCATTTTCGTTCAGCACACCTCCTCCTCCTCCCTCACTCACAGTGTCACTAATCGTACCATTGTTACTAATCGTACAACCCGTGATGGTCATGGTGCCATTGTCATTCAGTACGCCTCCTCCCCCCAGAATACCGCCGAATTGACTGCCTGTGAAATTATCTGAGATGGTACAGTCGGTAAGTGTCAATACGCCAGCGCTCAGAATACCTCCTCCCCCGGGGCCATCAAACGCATTGCCATTTGAGATCGTGATCCCGGAGATAGAAACAGTTACCGTACTCGAGCTGATGTTGAAAACTCGAACACTAATGACGTTGGCGTTTACCTGTACGGTCAAGCGGTTGGCTCCAGGGCCGGTGATGATCAGGTTCTTATCAATTACCAACTCGCCACTAGTTAGATTAACGGTAGTAACGCTTGGAGCGAAATTGATTGTATCACCCGGCGAAGCAGCAATGATCGCTGCCGCAAGGAACCTGGCCCGCTGTCGTTCCCATTCGTGACCGTGATGGTAGCCGCGGGTATGTCGGTCGCACCTAATAGGAGCGCGGAAACCAGACAAGCCGGAAAACGCCAGCGCGCTAGCAAATAGGCAATGAGACGAGGGTAAGGCATTGCAAATGTAAGCGACCCATTTTTTGAAATGCTTCCGGCGATGTCAAGAAAGTCTTGTCAGTTACAAAAAGTTTCGGGAACTAAAAATTCTTATGCTCGGTTACCAAAAGGATACTCCCGCAACGCCGATTATCCATGCAAACAGAAGCACGCCGCGATCTGTTTTGCGCCAAGAGGGAACTCGCCCATTTGGTCTAGAGCCGCTGCCGAACTCCTTGGCAGTTGAGACGCGCGGCCCCTGCCGTGGCTTATCCTTTTCTCGTTAGCCAGCGATTTCGGCTTGTCGCGACACGTCCAGTCCTTCGTAAGTCTCTGCAACGATATGGTCGACTAACGCTTTCATATCATGCGTACGTTCGAACGCGGCAAGTTGTCGATCTGCGCCAGTGCCTTCACGCATGATGCGCTCGATGTGCGCCATCTCGCGGTGCGTGCCGAGCTCGTCTGCCTCGCTGGCCACAAATTCGAGCAATTCGTTTAGTAAGCTCCGCTCTTCCACTTCCGCTTCCCTGCCGAAATCGATCAGTTTTCCGTCGATGCCGTAGCGCGCAGCGCGCCACCGGTTTTCATCTAGAAGACGACGCCGGTAAATCCGGAACGTGGTGTTTCGCCAGAGCAATTTGAAAAGCTTGGCGATGACTGCCTGGATTAAAGCCGCAATCGCGAGCGTGTCATCCACGCGCGTTTGGGCATCACACACACGCACCTCAAGCGTATCGAAGAACGGATGCAGCCGGATGTCCCACCAGATTTTTTTCGCGTTGTCGATGCAACCGGTTTTCACCAGCAGCTTGCAGTAATCGTCGTACTCCGAAAGCGATTCGAACGAATCGGGAATGCCGGTGCGGGGAAAACGTTCGAACACTTTCAGGCGATAGCCTTTGAGGCCTGTATTTTCTCCCACCCAGAACGGCGAGTTGACCGAGAGCGCGTAAATATGGGGCAAAAAATAACGCGCTTGATTCATTACGTGGATCGCGCCCTCGCGGTCGGGCACTCCGACATGAACGTGCAACCCAAAGATCAGGTTTGCCCGGGCGAGCAGCTGCATGTCTTCGATGATTTGCTTGTAACGTTCGCCTTCAGTGATGTGCTGGTTCCGCCAGTGAGAAAACGGATGCGTGCCCACTGACGCAATCTTCAATCCACTGCGACCGGCGAGCTCGGCCAGTCTGCTGCGCAATTCGATCACATGCCCGCGCGCGCAATCGATGGAATCGCAAACCTCCGTGCCCAGCTCCACCACAGACTGGTGCATCTCGGGCTTGATCTGCTCCTTGAGAACGATTTTTCCACCTTCGAGAATTTCGTGAATATGCGAACGCAGCTCGCGCGTTTCCGGATCGATGATGGCAAACTCCTCTTCGATACCGAGGGTAAACGTATGATCCTTTGCGCTCATGGAGGGGCGGCCAATCTCCGCCAGAAATCGCGCGCTGTCATCCCGAGTCGCAAAGGATGACAAGAAGAGATTGTCGATCTTACGCGAGCTCGCCCAGCGCGCGCTTCGTCACCGCGGCTTGCATGAATTTGCCCCAGCTCAAATTATCACGCCCAGGGTTGTGCTCGCGCGCTTTACGGATCGCCATTTCGGAGACGGCCTCGACCACCCATTCGAAATTTGCCTGACCGACGTTGGCTGCTTCCGCATCCGGTGCCGGATTGCAAAAATCAATCGCCACCGGCACACCGTCGCGAATCGCAAACTCGACCGTGTTCAAGTCGTAACCAAGAAACTGGTTCAGCGTCAGAACATCCTTCTCGACTCTTTGGAGGATATCTTTGGGCGCTTGCCATTCGGTTTGATACCGCAAGTGATAAGGATGTCTCGGTTCGTACGGCATCATCCGCACGTGGCGTTGATCGATTGAATAGCAGCGGAAGTACATGTCGAATTTCACTTCCTCCTGCAACATCATCACCAGCTGGCCAGTCTCGCTGTAGGCGCGATAAAATTCCTCCGGGTTATGCAAGCGATAGACGTTCTTCCAGCCGCCGCCTGCGAAGGGCTTAAAAAAGGCCGGCCAACCGACATAATTGAAAATGGCTTCCCAATTCATCGGGTAACCAAGATTGCGAAATGACTCGTCGTTCGTGTCCGCTGGCGGCTGGTTCGATGGGAGTAAAACCGTTCGGGGCACGGCGACGCCGATCTTAGTCGCCAGCGCGTTGTTGAAGAATTTTTCATCGGCGCTCCACCAGAACGGATTATTCACGACCGCCGTGCCCGTGAGCGCGGCGTTCTTGAGCCAGGCCCGATAAAACGGTACGTCTTGCGAGATGCGATCGATCACCACGTCGTAGCCGCATGGCTCCCCCTGAATCACCTTGTCGATTCTGACAAATTCCGCGACGATGTCTTTGCTACCGGTTTTCTGATTCACCCGCTCCACGAATGCCGGCGGGAAACTGTGTTCCTGGCCAAAAAGAATTCCGATTTTTTTCATAGGTTCATTTCTGTCATTCCGAGCGGAGCGAAAGCGTAGTCGAGGAATCCGGCGGAGCAACCGTTGATCAGGCTACGGGATCGCTCGACTTCGCTCGATCATGACCGACATGTATGTGAGTTTGAATCCGCATCGTGCAAGAATAAGATAAGCCATGGTCAAGAAACTGCTGCACACGCGATACCGCGTACAGGACTTGGAGAAAACGGTTTCTTTCTACAAGGATGTGCTGGGACTCGAGGAGCTTCGCCGTCACACTTCCGGTCGCGGATCACAGCTCGTGTTTTTAAAAGCGCCCCATAGCGACGGGGAAATTGAAATTTGTAAATTTGACGAGAGCGGACCGATAGTGGTCGGCCCCGACCTTACGCATCTCGCATTTGAAGTGGACGACCTTGAGAAGTTCGCGAAAGAGGCGGCGGCAAAAGGTTATCCGCTATCCGATGGACCACATTCAACTGGCACCGGTAAAATCGCATTCATCGACGCGCCAGAAGGCTACGAGATTGAATTGATCGAGAGCGGGCGAAAATCCTAGACAGGAAACTGGCATTTGCCCCCGGTACTTGCGTCGTTAAAAGTTTTGTCGCTAATTTCCGACCCATGAAATTGTCACGCAACTGGCTCTGGTTCCTTTGCGTTCTCATCCTGGCATCAGCTCCAAACGCATGGAGCCAGGACGCCGCTAACTCCGAAGCGGTACGACCGAGTGGGATCTCCGGTACCGTCCGCAAAGCGAAGGCGGTTACTGCGAAAGATAAGCTCGCTAAAGCTAATCGCTCCGACGACGAACAGGACGCTGATGCCGAGCCGACTCCGACTCGCAAAGCAAAGACATCGAAATCGACTCACACCCGCTCACACCGGGCGCGCGCCAAGTCGAAAGAAACACCGGAAACGATCCCTGCGCCAACAGAGTACACTCCGGAGGGAATACCAAAGACCAGCGCAGCTTCAGTGATTGTGGTGGACGCGAATAGTGGCAAAACCTTGTACGAAAAAAATCCGGATCAATTCAGGGCTCCGGCGAGCACTCAAAAATTACTTACGGCGCTCATTGTGGCGGAGAGCGGTTTTCTCGATCGGCAGGTCACAGTGCAACCAACAGATACAATGGCTGAGCCGGTGAAATTGAACATTAAGGCAGGCGACACTTATCAGCGGATCGATCTTCTGCGCGCGTTGCTGGTGAAAAGCCCTAATGACGTCGCACGATGTCTGGCCCGGGATAATGCCGGCAGCATCGAAGGGTTTGCGGAGGTCATGAACAGACGTGCCCAACAACTTGGGGCTGTGCATTCGCATTTTGTGAATCCGAATGGTTTGCCTGTGCCGGGCCAGTACTCCACTGCGCGCGACCTCTCGCTCGTCGCGCGCGCTGCTTATGCGAATCCGACAATCCGGTCGATCGTTTGTCTTCCGCAGCTTGTTTTTCGCTTCGCCAACGGTCGCACACGCGAGCTTGAAAACACCAACAAGCTTCTCAGGCGCCTTCCGTACTGCAACGGAATGAAGACCGGTTATACCGACGCCGCAGGAAAATGTCTGATCGCAAGCGGCACGCGTCCCGGTAAGGACGTGATCGTCGTAGTGTTGGGCGACAGCTCGAGCCGCGTCTGGCGCGACGCATCGGCGTTACTTTCCTGGAGCCTCTGGATGTAGAGCCTCCGCCGCGTTAGCCAGGTTTACGCCGCTTTCACGCCGAGACCTGCCCCGGACGAGATGTTCGAACATCGCGTGGAGCCAGCGGAGAAAAAATCGCAGGGCAACGCCGAACGACATTTTCGATTTCCCGTGTACGCGTTCACGAAAGACGATCGGAACTTCACGTACGCGCAGCGTTCCGCGGGCGCGCAACATTGTCTCGAAGATAATTTTGAAACCGCTGGTTTGCGGCGCGAGTTCCAGCAACCGCGAGCGATCGATCGCAAAGAAGCCGCACATGGAATCGTGTAGGCCGGTGAGCGGATGCGCGAGCGCCGCCCCAGCTCGTGACACGGCGCGCCGCCATGCCGGCCAGCCTGGTGTCGATCCACCGTTCACATAGCGGCTGCCGACTACAAGGTCTGTGGTGCCGGCAAACAGCGGCGCCACCAAATCCTTGATCCTATCAGCCGGATGACTCAAGTCCGCGTCCATCACGAGCAGAATTTCTCCTTTTGCGGCGCGCGCGCCCAACATGATCGCCGTCGCTAATCCAGGACCTGCGCCGTCTTGTTCGATTAGGCGAATCGGCCGGCTTGCCGCGAGAGCGCGAATTCTGTCACAAGTTGCGTCAGTAGAATGATCGTCAACGAACAAAATTTCCAGAAAAGGAACAGCGCACGCGGCAATTTCCGAAACCAGCGGCAGTATATTCTCCTCCTCGTTCAAGGTTGGAATAATGATCGAGACGGAATTTGAGAACGAGTCTGTCATCCTGAAATGCCAAACGTTTAACGCTCAACCCGCCTTCGGCAAGCTGACGGCGCGGCAGACGCCAACGTTCAATCGTCTGACTCCAACAATTCGCAGTGGAGTGCCTGGCGAGCCGTAGCTCGCGACAAAAAATTACTTGGGATCAAACGATTCGGCTGCGCCGAAGCTGCGGCGTGACACTTTCGCTCTCCACGTTGTCGCGAGCGAAGGATGGAGCCGACGACGGGATTCGAACCCGTGACCTGCGGTTTACGAAACCGCTGCTCTACCAGCTGAGCTACGTCGGCAAATCATTGTCAATGTGGCCTTTACAAATAAACTGCTTTTCGACACCAAATTGCTATTGACTCCATGTTGACGGTATGGAATGATTTTGGGCATGAAAAAGCCTGTTTTAGTTGTCCGGCCATACAACCATTCGGACACGCACAAGTTTATACTTGATCTGCGCGCCTATGGCAAAGGGAGATTGTTCTTTAAGACCCGCGCCCAAGCTGACGCGGAGCGATTACGTCAGCGGACGTTGTTAGAACGCCATAGCCGGGATGCCATCGGTCTTTCACAGCGGGAGATGAGCGATTTCATCACGGCAAAAAACAAGCTCGCAGATTACAGTGAGACGATCACTGACGCGGTGAAGTTTCGCGTCGATTACTTGGAGCGCGTGCGCCGGTGCAAAGTCACCGTGTCACAACTCGCTGATGAAGTTTTGGAAGCCAAGCGCCGGGATGGGATGAGCAAGGATTACCTGCGCGACTTACGTTCTCGGTTTGCCAGGTTCTGCGCCGATTTTGGCAACCGCCCAGTTGCAGCGATCACTGTTGAGGAAATCGACAATTGGTTACGCGACTTGCCGCTTTCGCCACAAAGTAGAGTGAACTACCGGTCAGTTGTTGGCGTCCTGTTCAGTCACGCTACAAAGCGGGGGTTAATAGACGTCAATCCAATTACGCGCACTGCAAAGCCTAAAAAACCGAACGTGCCCCCGGGAATTTTCGTCGTGGACGAGTTACATGCGCTTTTAGAGGCTGCGAATCGCATTCATTCTGATGTAGTGCCCATGCTCGCCATTGGCGCGTTTGCGGGTCTGCGTGATGCTGAAATAAAGCGATTAGATTGGAGTGAAGTCGACCTAGCACGGGGGCACATCGAAATAAAAGCAGCAAAAGCCAAAAGCGCACGACGGCGCATTATTCCGATCCAGCCGAATCTTGCTGAGTGGCTTCGATCCTACGCCGCGTTGAAAGGCTCCGTTGTCCCTGAGGGAGCTCGCGGCAAACTAGACCGTGTCCGCAAAGCAGCTGGTTTAACGCGCTGGCAGAATAATGGGCTCAGACATAGTTTCGCGAGTTACCGCTTGGCAGCAACGCACGATGCCCCACGCGTTGCTTCAGAGTTAGGGCACACCAGCCCGCAGATGTTGTACTCAACTTATCGCGAGGTAGTCTTGCCAGAGGAAGCAGAGCGGTACTGGGAGCTTATTCCAGAGGAGAAGGCTAAGAATGTTGTTTCCTTTAACGCTAAGTCTACCGCCTAATGGCTGTTCGCTTTTCGATACAACATCTTGCGATTTTGGCGTTGACATATACTCCTAAATGTAGTAGGATGGCGTTCAGAAGGGGGAGAATGTTCTAAGTAAACCCCTTCCCTGAATAAGATATGATCCCCCCGGCTTCGCATTCAGTCGATCCTTTGCGGCTAGTCAGCCTCAGGGCTAAGTCGGCGCTTGGTTTAGTGCTTTCCAACACGGAGGGATTGGCAGCGCTTGCAGCGCTTACCGACACGGAAAGATTGGCCCTACAACTTGCGGAACTAGAGAGGTTGGAGGTAGAGCTTGCGAAGCTTCACACTAAAACCGAGCGCCGAGCGTTAGACAAAGAGAAAAGGGGTTGTTTATGGGAGATCGACCTTATCAGAGCTGATCTTGACAACACTTGGTATCCGCGAAAGCAAAAGCGGATAGAAAAAGCGTCTTGGCGCCGGTCCGTCAGAGAGGCCAGAGCGCGAGGCATAGATTTAGAAGAAGAAATTAGACGAGCAGAAAAAGCAGTCTTTTCAAACTTTGGAGGCCATGAGGGCAGTAACGATTCAGTGGTCTCGCGCTGCATGGCGCGCGTAAACGACCCACTGTATATGTTTAAAGCCTCACTCGCGTAAGGCGGGTAAAATAGCAGAGTAAGCGGGCTTAACGTTCTCGCACCGCCAGCCATACAAGCGGGAACATTCCATAGGAGGAATGTACCTGTATGGCTATAGCTGTACCGCAAGCCGGAGCGGAAATTCCGGCAATTCTAACCAAGCGGCAAGCTGCGGACGACGTCTGTTGCACGCCGCGTTATCTTGAAACACAAATCCGCCTCGGGCGTCTCAAGGCACTAAAGCCCACCGGTAAGCTCGTGCGGATCAGGCGCGCGGATCTCGAGAAGTTCCTTGAATCAGGCGCCACGATCGGAGGCGATGTATGAGCGCCGATCCCTCTTACACTTACGGGCCGCCAGAGCTTTGCGCTTGGAAGGTTGGGCCAGGCATCTTCTGGTTTCAAACGACAGACCCGCAATACGCACGGAAGTTGGACAAGCGAAGGGACACGCGCCGGATAGGAATCACGGGTGTTAATCACTATCGGCGGACGTACGAGATGCGGGGCAATTGGCGGAAGGTCAAAAGGATCATTGACCGCTACTTAATGTCCGCCGGTGACACGTTTTTCTGTTCTGAGGTAGGGCAGAACGCGTCGAAAATAGCTCCGAGGGTAAGGACAGCGGCTAACAGGAAAAGAAGGCTGTGGGAGGTTTGCAAATGATTCGTTTGCCCTCAACCGTTCGGGAGAAGTGGCTCGGTCGGGATTTCGAGCTGATCGGAGCCGTGGCAGATACGGGGAATAGTCTGGTCGATTTGTGGGAAGCAAGTCCCGTCCGCGTCGATACCAACAAACCAAGGACAGACGAAATAATCGAGCTCCTCTTTCCCGGCAACCCCCTGCTTTGCTGTGGCTGGACGCGTCATCGTTTCGACACACGCGCACGTCAGCACTGGCACAAGCTGCAAGACCTACAGTTCATCGTGCCAAGCCCGATGACGGCCAAGCAGGGCTTAACACGAGAGGGGAAGCTGTCTGCTCACGCTTTGAGTAACACCGGCCCCAGGCGGTTTCTCATCGTTGAATTTGATTTCATGCGAGTAATTCAGACGAAGAAGCGCGCTTACTCGAAAGATTGGCTGCCGAAGGGCGAGACGTGAGGGATTTATGCGCCGCATTGCTGCTGCATCTCGCCGAAAAGGCTCCACTCGCCTTGGCTGTTCACAGCGGCGGGAAATCCCTGCACGGATGGTTCTACTGCGCGGACGTGCCAGAAGAAAAGGTCCTGCGTGTTTTCAATTACGCTGTCTCGCTAGGAGCTGACCGGGCAAACTGGACCCGCTCACAGTTTGCGCGAATGCCAGACGGACTGCGGGAGAACGGCAGAAGACAGACTGTCTATTTCTTCAACCCGAAGGTGGTGAAATGAAGCTGGCCGATTCTTGGGTTGGAGAAGCACCAACTGCAACACCATCGGAGCCTTTCTATGATGAAGCAGAGGAATTAGATGAAGTAGATGAACCCAAAGATGGGTGTGGCGGCGTGGTGTGGCAGCCGTACGTGCTAAAAAAGGCTCACACAAGCAACAAAATGTTGCATGAGCTTGCGAGAGAAATTCGAGGTGTCGAAGAACAGCATGGTAAGCAATTACCAGCAACTCAATACAAAATGATCTTCGATAACTGGGAATCAGCGTCTAGGGCGTTCTTGCAATTGAATCATGATTACTTCACTGACTTTCTCGCGAAATTGGACTGCGTGACCGTTCCCAAAGGACAAACGCTAGGAGGGGTATTCGAGCGAGCAAAGCGGCGGCAACCGCCATCGAAAGCTTTGATAATTGCTAACCAAGGAGTGCAGCTACTGGCTACCCTTTGTCGAGAACTTCAAGACATGGCCGGTGACCAGCCCTTCATGCTGCACCAAACGAGCGTCGCAAGATTGTTCACACAGTCGCAACGAACGATTTCCAACTGGATTCGGGCACTAAAGACAGTGGGACTATTGAAATTAGCAGAAGCCGCGATCCCGAATGCTAGAGCGGCGAGATATTATTTTATCGAGTGAAACCAAGTGTCAAAAACACTAACACAGAACAGAAGGAGAAATAACATGCAATCACACAGCAAACCGCCCGTTGATCGGGAGGCCGTCCATATCCTCGCCATCTCGATAGGGGCGCGCGAAGCCGCACGACGGCTGGGGATAAAAGAGAGTACCCTTTTATCCTGGTCTCATCGCCTTAAATGGAAGCTGCCACGGCGCAAAGTTGGTCGCCCGCCACTTGAGCTTAAGGCAAGCCCCGGTGACGTTCTATTGGATTACAAGCGGCGCGGCGGGCTTACACGCATGGACATTTACAGCGCTGCAGCCGGAGCAGCCGAAAGGCTGGTCCGGCATGTGTGAACCTCGGACGCGTTTGACCAGCTTACAACACGCTTACGAAAGTCGACCGCGCTGAAGTCCTGGTTGTTCTGGTTGCAGCGCAATCACCTGCACCGCTTGTTCTTGATTGCAAACTGATTGCGTTTCGCAAGGGGGCCGTTGGCTTCATCGAGTGGTTAGATGCTTTCATTCGCCACTCATCGATCAAATGAATCCGGGAAGGTCATCCTCCCGTTCGTAATCCTTACTTTTGGTCCGGGATAGTCAGGGGCTTGTCTTTGGAATCGACGACGAAGATAGCCAATAGGCTCGCTGGGTCCTTGTCACTCGCATTCTCACTGATCCTGTGATGCGAGCCGGGCACCTCTTTGAAGCCTTCGCCGACCTGATAGACTTTCACCGGCTCATCGTCAACCTGGCTGCGAATGGCGCCTGACAGCACGTAAGCGTAAATGAATGCCGACCTGGCATGGTGATGGCTCGGGGATTTGGCGCCTGGAGGATAGGTCACGACGACGGCAACCATGCTCTTTCCTTCGGCGTTCGGGATTATGTGCTCGAAGACAGGTTTCACCTGCTCCAGATTTTGCGCCAGCCCGGGCGAAACTCCTAGTGATATTGCCGTCACTATTAGCCCTAACGAGCCAGTTCGCATTACTCTTCGCATTTGTTTGCCTCCTCGGGTTGGAACGTCACAACTCTTTACTTCAGCTTTGCTATGCGGAATCCGGGAAGGGAGATCCAGCCATCAGATCGACGGCGTTGGGGCTCTTATAATCGGGGATAAATCGTTCACAGATAGAGGCGTTCACGGTGCCGTAAGTGGTGCCGGGCTTGTGCGCAAAGCCCCCAAAGTATTCCTGTAGGAATCGTTCCTTGAAGTGTTTGCGAGGGTACCTGGCCACGATTTCGTCGCGCAACTCCGAAGGAAATTGATCAAACCCTTTTCCGAGGACATCGAGACCAACACCCGAATAGAGCAGAGTTACTTCAGGGCGCATGTAGTGAGTGACGCCCGGGGTGGTGTGCAGGGCAATAGCTTGCCAGGCAGTTTGTATCTGCTCTTCGGAGACGTTATGTGAGGTCAGGAACTGACGGACGGCGTTTGCGCCATCTACCTCGAAGCGTTCGTTTGCGCTCGAGAACTTCTTGAGGAGACCGAAATCGTGAAATGCGGCGGCGACGTAGAGAAGTTCAGGGTCGAAGCGAAGCTTTTGTTGACGGCCCTGCTCAGCCGCAAATAGGTAGACGCGCAGGGAGTGATTAATAAGCACCTCGGTGGAATGTTCACGCAAGATCTCTGTGGCTTCTTTCGCAAGCAAGGAATCGGGTATGACAAGGGAGGAAGAAGTTGACATGTTGCCTCCTTTCGCGATCAACTGTAGCGCCTTCGCGGGGCATGCGCCACGACAGAAATACAACAATTTCAACGTTTTTCATTGGCGGCGAATCTTCCTTAACGATGCGGTC
>Ga0193707_1000616_pt1 | contig 12449 bp, 11 predicted proteins | sample U3c2metaG_FD_143043 | JGI IMG/M metagenome (GOLD analysis project Ga0193707, IMG submission 143043) | Soil microbial communities from a riparian zone of the East river system, Colorado, United States - U3c2 | ecosystem: Environmental > Terrestrial > Soil > Riparian zone | place: USA: East River... | reverse complement strand
CCTGACCGAAGTCCACCGCTTCTGGAACGGTCCGGTCCGACTGCGGGACACCTTGCACTGGGACGTCCTGCATCTCTATCGCTCGATGCTCGAGGGCCTGCGTACGGCGGGCTCGGTGGACGGCATCGGGATCGACTCGTGGGCCGTCGACTACGGCTTGTTGGACCGTGCGGGCCGCCTCCTCGGCAACCCGGTCCATTACCGAGACTCCCGCACCGACGGCGTGATGGAACGACTCCTGGAGACTGTGGAAGCCGACGTGTTGTACGACGTCACCGGCCTCCAGCAACTGCCGTTCAACACCATCTGCCAGTTGATGTCCGAGCCCCTGCTCGATCAGGCGGGGAAGCTGCTGATGATCCCGGACCTGCTCGGGTACTGGCTCACGGGGCAGGTCGGGGCTGAGCGGACCAACGCTTCCACCACCCAGTTGTACGACGTACGCAGCCGGACCTGGAGTGAGTCGCTGGCGACGCGGATCGGCGTACCAGTGGAGCTTCTGCCAGGCTTGCGTGAGCCGGGGGATGTGATCGGCAGACTGCTGCCGGCGGTGGCGGAGGAGACCGGGCTTGATCCCGCGACGCCCGTGATCGCGGTCGGGTCGCATGACACGGCTTCGTCGGTTGTCGCCGTACCTGCTGATGATGAGCGGTTCGCCTACATCTCGTCCGGCACCTGGTCGTTGGTCGGACTCGAGCTCGAGGCGCCGGTGCTGACGGCCGAGGCCCGGGCGGCGAACTTCACCAACGAGGGTGGGGTGGACGGGCGGATCCGGTTCCTGCGGAACGTGATGGGCCTGTGGATCCTGCAGGAGTGCCTACGGGTCTGGGGCACCACCGAACTGCCGCGGTTGCTGCGCGAGGCGGCCGAGGTGCCGCCGTTCGCCGTACTGATCGATCCGGACGCCCCGGAGTTCCTTGCCCCCGGCAACATGCCGCGGCGGATCGAGGAGCACTGCCGGGCGACCGGGCAGGAACCGCCGTCGTCGCGCGCCGCCGTCGTTCGGTGCGTGCTGGAGAGTCTCGCGCTCGCCTACCGCCGGACGGTGCGTCAGGCGCAGACGATCGCGGACCGGGGGGTCGACGTACTGCACGTCATCGGTGGCGGCTCGCGGAACGAACTGCTCTGCCAACTGACCGCCGACGCTTGTGGATTGCCGGTGCTGGCCGGACCGGTCGAGGCCTCGGCGCTGGGCAACGTTCTGGTTCAGGCTCGCGCTCTGGGCGAGCCCTTGCCGGACCTGGCCGCGATGCGCGCGCTGGTCCGGTCCACGCATCACCTGCGGCGCTACGAGTCGCAGGCCAAACCGGCGGACTGGGACGCCGCCGAGTCCCGAGTGTTCGGAAAAAGGTGATCAGTATGACCGTCCTCCCCCAGGAACTTCGCCCCCTCGCTCGCCGGGTCCCGCCCCGCGAGATCAGTCATGACGACCTGCAACTGCTCCGTCTGCTCGCCACCGGCCTCCCGGTCGATGGAGTGGCCCGCCGCCTCGAGCTGTCCGAACGTACGGTCCGCCGTCGTACCCGCCTGGTCTGTGATCGCCTCGGATTCAGTACTGCGATCGAGGCCATCGTCTGGGCCGCCCGCCGCGGCCTGGTATGACGCGGCACGTTAGGCCTCCGCGACGTCGGGTACCGGTGGTTCGACCGTCGAGTCGAGGAGGAGAGTGCCATGGACGGAATGACCGTCCTGTGGATTGTTCTAGCGCTTGTAGTACTCGTGATCCTGGTGGCGTTGATCGCCGGTGCTGTGTCGCGTACGTCGAAGCGGCGGGCTGAGCAGGATCGGCAGGAAGCGCACGAGCACGAGCAACAGGCCAGGACGTCGGCCATGCATGCCGAGAAGCAGCAGGCTGCCGCTGACGAGGTCGACGCCAGGGCACGTAAGGCGCAAGCTGTCGCCGATGAGAAGGGCGCCGAGGCGCGCCGACTCGCGGCTGGGGCCAGCGAGCGCCACGAGGCCGCGCAGGACGCGCGGTCCGAGTCCGAGAATCATCGCGCCCGCGCGGAAGATCTGGCCGGGGCAACCGACGAGGAACCGGCCGGCGAGCAGGAGCAGGCGGTGCGTGAGGATTGGTCCGATGGCAGTCATCCGCAGGACCCGCGGAGGTCGGCCGACCAGGAGCAGTGGGCTGACGGTCGGCACCCGGAGGATCCTCGCCATCCGAAGCACACGCGGCCCTGACACGAACTGACACAGACGCATTGATCCCGTCCGCGGCCCGGTCACGGGGCACTCTGACCGGAAGCAGGGCCCGAACCCCGCGCGGCGGGATCAGTGCCGTTCAGATCAGGTAGCGGAACTCCGGTGAGTTCGGGTTGATGCGCTCGATGTCCAAGGGTGCCGCGGCCATCCGGGCCAGCAGTCCCTCGAGGTCGTCGGGACGGCTGATCTCGATGCCGACCAAGGCCACGCCGGTCTCGCGGTTGTTGCGTTTGACGTATTCGAACAGCGTGATGTCGTCATCCTGGCCGAGAGCCTCGTCCAGGAACTGGCGCAGCGCGCCGGGCTCCTGCGGGAACGTCACCAGGAAGTAGTGCTTCAGTCCCTTGTGGACAAGCGATCGCTCGAGGATCTCGCCGTACCGGCTGACGTCGTTGTTGCCACCGGACAGCAGGCAGACCACGGTCTCACCGGGACGCACCGTCAGACCGTTGCCCAAGGCACCTGTCGACAAAGCGCCGGCCGGCTCGGCGATCAGGCCGTCCGTCTGGTAGAGCTCGAGCATCTCCGAGCACACGAGTCCTTCAGGAACTGACATCATCTCGACGCCGGCTCGCTCGACCAACGGCAGCGTCACCTGTCCAACCCGCCGTACGGCGGCGCCGTCCACGAAGCTGTCCAGCTGCGGCAAGGTCACCGGCTCGCCCGCTTCCAACGCGGCCGCCATGCTCGCCGCGCCGGCCGGCTCGACACCGACGATCCGTACGCCGGGATGCCGCTGAGTGAGCCAGGTCGCGACACCCGCGACCAGCCCGCCACCGCCGACCGGAACCACCAGTACGTCGGGCGCCTGACCGAGCTGCTCGACCAGCTCGACTGCCACAGTTCCTTGGCCTGCAACGGTTCTCGGGTCGTCGAACGCCGGGACCATCGTCGCGCCGGTGGCCGCACCTTCGGCATGGGCCGCGGCGGCCGCGTCGTCGTACGTGTCCCCGGTGACGATCACCTTGATCTGCTTGCCGCCGAGTGCCGCGATCCGGTCCCTCTTCTGGCGGGGCGTCGTCCTGGGCACGTAGACCTTGCCGTGGACACCGAGGATGTGGCACGAGTACGCCAGCCCCTGGCCGTGGTTGCCCGCGCTGGCGCAGACGACCCCGGCAGCCTTGGCCGCGTCGTCGAGCTGGGCGATCAGGTTGTAGGCGCCGCGGAGCTTGTAGGAACGCCCAATCTGCAGGTCCTCCCGCTTCAGCCAGACCTGTGCGCCGGTCCGCTCGGAGAGGCGCAGGTTGCGTTGCAACGGCGTGCGTACGGCGACGCCGTTCAGTCGCTGGACGGCGGCCTCGACGGCTTCCGCGTCAAGGGACTGCCGGATGGATCGAGCGACTGAACTACTGCCCTGCATGACGTTCCTTCCCGTGCAATTGCACGATCCTCGCAGTTTCGCTCGCTGCACAAGACGATCCGCGTCCACACTACGGACGGGCGGATACCGTTGAGTATCAGACTCTTGCACCAGGCGTGAAACGCCCGTTCACTGGGCAGTCTAGTTTTCATACGCTCACTCGGTGTAACGGCCAGGGCCCTGGCCGGGATGAGCCGAGTAAAGCCGGTCAAGTGGACTGGAGGGCAGGATGGAACTGACTCCGTTCAGTCTGTGGGGCGACGCCTTGTGGTGCGGTCAGGAAGTCGTGCGGGAGGCCCCGCACGAGCAGGCGATCCGAAGCCTGTTTCCCGATCCCATCCCGGCGCGCGGCGCAGACGTGGACACCAACGCGGACCTCGTCCCGGAACCGCACAACCGTTTCGACCCCCGATCGATCGCCGTACGGGTGCAGGGGAAGGTTGTCGGCTATTTGCCGAGGGACGACGCGCACCGGTACCACCCGGTGTTGTCAGAACTGGTGGCACAAGGCCTGCAACCGCAGGTTCCCTGCCACCTGTGGGTCAGTGAGTGGGAGCCGGCGGACTGGGACCGCAAGGGCGACGAGGGCACCGAGTTCCACGCCAGCGTGGCGGTAGCGCTCGGTCAGCCGCACATGCTCGTCCCGGTGAACCTGCCGCCGCCAGGCAGCTATCACCTGCTACCGCCCGGCAGCGGCATCGTCGTACCGGGCAGCGAGGTCCATCCCGACGTCCTGGCGCCGTTCTTCCGGGCAGAAGGCGAGTCGTGGGTGTACGCGACCGTGCACGCGATCGAGGAAGAGGACAGCTTCCAGGACCGGCACCGGACCGTGGTCGAGATCCGGCTGGACGACGAACCGGTCGGCCGGCTCAGTCCACGGCTGAGCGCCGAATTCCTGCCTGCTATTCACTACCTGGCCGACATGCGTGCCGAGACCGCCGCTCGAGTCGCCGTCCGCGGCGATCGCACCGCATCGGAGGTGATCCTTTACGCGGCGCGAAGTCACGACCTCCCGGCAACCTGGCCGGACGGCCTGACCCGCTCCCCAGTCGCGTCCCCCCAATGGCACTACTGGGCTACGAAAGAAGCCAACTAGGCGGCTGCGTACTCACCAGGCACAGCACAGGGTGGGTGCTGCGGAGCTACTTTTAGCCACGGGCCGGCACAGGCGGCTAGCTGAACGCGGCGGCGTTGTCCCGGCACCAGTCGGTGAACTGGCGCGGGCCGCGCCCGGTGATCCGCCGTACGGCGTCGGTGCGGAGGCCGACCGTGTCGGCGCGCAGGAGGCGTAGGCCCTCGACCATCGCGGCGGCCAGGGCCGGTCGAGATCGCCGATGACCTGCTCGGCGCCGGCAGGCAGGTCGGTGCGCGGAGCAGGACGCGGAAGTCGCCGCCGCGGCGGTCCAGCTCGTCGACCAGGGCACGACCGACGTGTCCGGTGGCGCCGGTGATGAGTAGCATGGCAGACTCCTTTACCGGTTAACGATTTCGTCGAGAACGTTAACCGGTAAATGATCTGGCCGTCAAACTGGAGTCTGCCGATGCCCGAGTTCCTGGATCTGCACAGCAAGACCTCGAAGGTGGTCCGGGCTGCCGCGGAGACTGCCGTCCAGCGGCACGGCCTCCGGCTCGGCCAGGATCATCTGCTCGCCGCGTTGTGGGCGGAGGACGGGCGTACGCCGGGTGAGATCGCGGCCTCGGTCACCGTCACCACCCCTGCCGTCACCAAGCTCGCCACCCGGATGGCCGACGCCGGCCTGCTCGAACGCCGGCCCGACCCGCACGACAACCGCCTCGTCCGCCTCTGGCTCACCTCCGCGGGACGCGCGCTGCAAGAACCGATCGAGACCGAGCGTCAACTCCTCGAGGACCAGCTCACCGCGACGCTGACGAAGACCGAGCGGTTGCAGCTGATCCGAGCTCTGACCAAGATCCAGGCCGCCGCCACCGAATTGATCACCAACGACAGCGTGGCGTCGGCTGAGAAGGCATGATCGGCCCTTCTGGCGATGGTGGCTGGCGGGTTATGCGACCGATGACGCTCTACAGACCCGCTAGTGGTCACATAGCCCGCCAGTGGGAGCCGGCTCGATCGCGGGGAACAAAATTGTCACCGGGTGCACATTTGTTTCCCCGCCGCTCATCAGTGGCGGGCCGGTGACGAGCAGTTGTTGGTCGCCGCCATCGAGGCAGTCCTCGCCAGCAGCCCCTGAGCGTAGATCACGGGCCGGGAGGTCACAGTTCCCGCCATTGCTCACGTCGCCTGATCGACTGAAAGTACCGTGCACCCGGCAAGCGATTACCTGCAGCACCCTTCTTTCACTCGACAGCCGTGAGCCACCGAAGCTGCACGGTGGCTTCACTGGGCGGTAGTCAGTCGTCCAACGGGTGCAGATCCACCGGCGTCAAACCCAGTGAAACCCGTACTTCGGACTCGCCGACGGATCGATCTTGTCAGGCGCGAAGTGCTCGTTTATCAGGCTGTGCAGCCGCTCGTTGAACTCCGCCACCCGCTCCCGCGGCACCCGTCCCGCATGCTCGCCCGACTCCTGCACGAACCCCGCTCCGAACATCCCCGCCGCAGCATCGTCGTACGCCTGGACAAAATCGTGCACAGTGCTGCGCGGAACCACGGTGCAGTTATCCCGCTCGACTCGCGGGAGTGCAGCGAGCCTGCCGGCGTACGACTCCACGTCCCCGACTCCTCGACCACCCGCCCGGTCTCGAGGAACTTCTCCAGATACCAAAGCACCCGCGCATCAGTAACCCCCAATGCGCCCGCGATCTCCCCTAGGGCCCGCGGCACCTGGACCATATCCAGGATTCCCCGAGCAAGCTCCGACGCGTCCCACCGGGCCATCGACCCATCCGCTTCATCCGCCATGCCCTGAAGCTAGTGCCTCACCAGGGCAGAGACCCAGGTCGTCGGCCCGGGTCTCTGTCGGTTGGCTTCGGCAACGATCGAGGACTGTCACGGGTTGGGCGACGGTGGGATGTTCTGGTTGAGGTGGAAGAGGTTGGTGGGGTCGTAGGTGTTCTTCACTGTGACGAGGCGGTCGTACGTCGCCGGTGGGTAGGAGGCCCGGACGATGGCTTCGTTCGTTTCGCCGGTGAAGTTGACGTACGACGCCGCGTTCGGTCCGAGTGCGGCGCTCGACGACCGGGCCCACTGGACGGCCGTGTCGAAGCCATCCGCGTCCGGAGTCCGCGCGACCACATTGAGGATGTACTCGCGGTCGCGGGTCCCGAACGCGGTGGCGTCGGCCGGCACCCTGCCCATCGCACCCCCGAGGTGGTGGACATGGAGCTCGGACACACCGTTCGGCACCTGGGCGTGCGCCGAGACGATCGCGTCGACAGTCGCGTCATCGCCGAGGTCGTCGAAGAACGCCGAGCGGAAGTGGTTCCGCATGCCGCGCGGGAACAGTGGATCGAGCAGCGTCTGCATCGCGGTGTAGGGCATCGGCCCGAACAGATCTGCCACCACGGGCGCGAGCTGGCGGAACGGCTTGGTCGCCGCGTCGCCGTCCTCGGCCTGCCCTGACCACATGCCGAGTACGGCGACGATCGGCTTCCCGTGAACCTCTTCGGGCAGGAACGGCAACGGCGGTGCGGTCGTCAGGTTGATGGCCAGCGACAACTCGTCGGGTGCGCCGGCTGCCGCCGTACCGAAGCCGCGAAGGACCTGGGCAGCCTGGTCGCCAGGGTAGAAGACGAGACCGGCGAAGACCGTCGAGCCGACCTCGTGCGCCTTGAACTCGAACGATGTGACGACGCCGAAGTTGCCGCCACCGCCGCGCAATGCCCAGAGGAGCTCCGGGTTCTCGTCCTCGCTCGTGTGCAGGTACCGGCCGTCCGCGGTGACGATATCGGCGCCGACGAGGTTGTCGCACGCGAGTCCGCACCGGCGGACGAGCCAGCCGATTCCGCCGCCGAGAGTGAAGCCCGCGACACCCGTCGTCGACACCAGGCCACCGGTGACCGCCAGCCCGAACGCCTGCGCTTCGGCGTCGACGTCTCCCCAGACGCAGCCGCCTTGCGCCACGATGCGGCGCCGGTCGGGGTCGACCCGGACCGCGTTCATCGGCGACAGATCGATCACTACGCCGCCGTCCGTGGTCGAGAAGCCGGGGATGCTGTGTCCGCCGCCCCGCACCGCCGGCGTCAGCCCCTCGCTCCGGGCGAACTCCACTGCCCGGATGACGTCGGCCACCCCGCGGCAGCGCACGATGAGCGCGGGTTTCTTGTCATGCGCGGCATTCCAGATCGACCGCGCTTCGTCGTACGAAGGGTCGGTCGGGCGGACCAGCTCGCCACGAAGTCCCTCGGCGAGTTCACCGAGCGTGGCCTCCCCGAGCGAGTCCTGCCGCGCTTGCGTCGTTGTCATCTCTACTCCTGATTCGTCGTATCCAGGGGGTTTCCTGGACGGGTACGACGCTAGGAAGAGGGCCTTCGCAGTGGCTTAGCGTGACTTAGCCGGGCGTTGTCAGCGGTAGTGCGGCGGCCCGCGCGATACCGATGCGGCAGCCCAGCCGGGCGAAGAGCTCGGACGCTGCCCGGCCGTGCCGGGCGAGTGTCTCGGTGTCACCGTCGTCCCGCGCGAGTTCGGCGGCGAGGAGCCGCGCCCAGGCCTCGAGTCGCAGATATCCCTGCGGGTGAAAGGCTTCCACCGCCTGTTCGGCCAGCAGCCGGGCGGCATGGCGTTGGCCGGCGAACATCTCGACGACGACGAGATTCAGCAGCGCACCTGCCGCGCCGGGCACGTCGTCGACCGCCTCGCCGCGGTCGAGGGCGATGCGGGTGAGCCGTCGCCCCGCGCCGGGGTCGCCGGCCGCCGCGGACAGCAGTCCGAGGTTGCCGAGCGTCAGGTTCTCGCCGCGGCGATCGCCCAGCTGCTCACGGATCCGCAGCGCGTCGCGCAGATGCTTCTCGGCCGGCTCGAACAGTCCCTGGTCGCGCTCGATGCACCCCAGGTGATTGAGAGCGTGGCCAAGCCCCGCCGCGTCATCGATGCCCGCGAACGTATCGACGGACCGCCGTACGGCGTCGAGCGCGACGTCCAGATCGCCCGCGAGTCGATGGGCGTCCGCGAAGGCAGACAGGGCGTAGCCGCGGCCGTGCACAGCACCGACCCGACGGCCGAGCAGGAAGGTCTCTTCGAACACCGGCACCATCGAGCCGTCGACAGGGGCGAGCGGCAGACACATCGTCACGGCGGGGAAGAACGGGACAGCGGCCGGGTCGATCAGGCTCAGCCGCTGGAGGCACTCGGCGAATCGATGCTGCGCGGGCACCAGGTCTTCGCGGAACAACGCCGCCATCGCCGCCAGCCCTTGGGCAGCAGCGGCCACGGGCGCCGCGCGCAAAGAGTCGGCCTGGACCAGCGCTTCAGTGGCGGACTGTTCGATCTCGTCGAGGTCGCCGCTTCCCAGCAGCAGAGTGCCGCGCAGAACCCGGGCGGACACGAGGTCGGCCGGCTCATCGGACTGCTCGGCGACAGCGACACCCTCGTCGCCGAGGCCGGGGAGTCTGTCGCTGAGACCACTTCGGGCATCGAGGACCGCCAGTGCGAAGATCGCCCGAACCCGATCCCGGGACGGTACGACGGCCACCTCGAGAATGCGTTCGAGCCAGCCGGCCCCCTCGGCGAAATGCCCCCGTGCCAGCCAGTACTGCGACAGGCTCACACCGAGCAGCAACGCCCGTTCGTGATCGTTGCGGATCGCCCAACCGAGCGCGGCGCGGAGATCGTCGTGGTTGTGGTCGAGCGACTGCGGACGTTCGACCACAACGCCGGCCCGCGCCGGATCCTGGTCGAACGCCAACTCCAGGAAGTGCCGGCAGTGTGCGGCCTCCAGCGCTTCGACCTCGCGCGCGGCGACGAGTCGCTCCCGCGCGAACTGCCGAATGGTCTCCAGGAGGCGGTAGCGGGAGCGAGGACCGTCGTGGTCCACCAGCAACAAGGACTTGTCGACCAGGCGGCCGAGGCAGTCCAGCACGTCCGCGCCGGGAATCCGCTCGTCTGCACACACCTGCTCGGCTGAGGGAAGCGAGAAGCTGCCGGCGAAGACCGCAAGCCGCCGCAGCAGCACCTGCTCGTCGTCCGACAGCAGGGCGTGGCTCCACTCGAGCGCGGCCCGCAAGGTCGCATGCCGAGTGATCTCACCGTGCCGACCGAGCAGGGGAAGCGCCTCGCTCAACCGCTCGGCGATCTCCGCCGGTTCGAGATGTGACGCGCGGGCGGCAGCCAGTTCCAGAGCGAGCGGAATGCCGTCGAGACGACGGCAGATCTCCACGACAGCAGCGGCACACTCCGCATCGAGGACGAAGCCGGGCCGGACGTCCTGGGCGCGGTCGACGAAGAGCCGCACTGATGCCAGAGTCCCGAGCCGGTCCAGGTCAGCTGCATCCGCCGGCTCCGGGAGCTCGAGTGAGGGCACGCGAAACGTCACTTCGCTCGGGGCATGCAGAGGCTCCCGGCTCGTCGCGAGCACGGTGACTCCGGGGCAGCTTCGCAGTACGGCGCCCGCTAGTCCGGCACACGCGGCGAGCAGGTGTTCGCAACTGTCCAGCACGAGGAGGAGGTTTCGTGGGGCCAAGCGGGAGACCAATGTGCGCAAGGAGTCCGAGCCTGCTGCGGGATCCAGTCCCAGTGCGGCCGCGACCGTGTCGGGGACGAGCTGCGGATCCTCGACCGGCACCAGGTCCGCGATCCAGATCCCACCGGCGTACGAGTCGAGCAGCCGCCGAGCGGCCTCCTCCGCCAGCCGCGTCTTGCCGGCGCCGCCCACTCCGGTGAGCGTGACCAACCGGCTTCGCTCCAGCAGGCGGTGGACGTCGGCGATCTCGCGCTCGCGCCCGACGAAGCTCGTCAGCGCCGGGACGAGGTTGTGCCTGGGTACGGTCGCGGGCTCCTCGATGCTGCCGGTCAGGAGGTCGCGGTAGACCCTTTGTGTTTCCGGGTCCGGATCGGTGCCGTACGTCGTACGCAGCTCACCACGCAGCCGTTCGTACTGCGCCAAGGCCTCCGACGATCTGCCCATGGCCGCATGCCGCCGCATCAGACTCCGGACCGCACGTTCGTGAAGCGGGTCGATAGCGAGCGCGCGCTGCAGGGCATCGAACGCCTCGACGTCGTGCCCCGCCTCGGCGGCCGCATCCGCGAGGTCGACGAGGAGGTCGCAGAAGCTCACCCGGAGTTCCTCGCGCGGCCCGACCGCCCAGTCCTCGAACCGATCCTCGGGGAGCAGATCGCCGCCGTACGCAGCGACCGCCACGCGCAGGTCGGCGAGGTCACCGCTGGTCCGGCCGACCGCGGCCAACCGTTCGAAGGTCCGGATGTCGACCTCGACGAGACCGTCCGCGAGCAGCACCACGAAGTCGTCACGCAACTCGAGTAACCCGTTGCTCGGCGCATCACCCGCGAGCACCCGCCGGGCGACGTGCAACGCCTGGTGGAGATTGTTCACCGCCGACACCGGAGCCCGATCGGGCCACAACGCTTCGAGCAGTACGTCGCGATGCAGCCGCTGGTCCCGCGCCAACGCCAGCAGCTTGACGACCGTCCGCGCCTTCCGCAGACGCCAAGCCCGCCCATCGACGGGCAGTCCCCCTCGATCGACCCCAAATCCCCCAAGCAACCGAATCCGCACCGTCGCCCTCCCCCGATGAGCGTAGACACATCTCCGCCCACCGCAACCGACACATCGATCCGCCACGACCGAGTCCGCCCCCGTGCCAAGCACGAGGCGCCTCAGGCCTCCGGGATGTCCATCCCGTACGACTTGATGGTGATGCTGTCCGGCTCCGGTCCGCCGCGTGCCCCGATGTCGAGCGCGTCGATAGCGGCGAGTTGCCCGGTGGTGAGTTCACAGTCGAGCACGTCGAAGGTCTCGGCGATCCGGGCGGATCTGGTCGACTTCGGGATCGCGGAACGTCCCTCCTGCAGGTGCCAGCGAAGCATCACCTGAGCGGCTGACCTGCCGTACTCGCGGGCGATCTCGAGGAGCGTCGGGTCGTCGAAGGTGCGGCCTGAGGGCTTCGGTGTGAACTGTCGGCGCGAAGGCCGAAGATGGTCGCTTCCGAGGCGGCGGCCATCCTCATCGTTCAGCCTATAGTTTGGTCATGAATATGAACGACTATCAGCAGGCGGCGCTTCGCACAGCTGCACCAAAAAGAAAGACATAACGAGCTGTTCCATCTCCTGCTCGGGCTTGTAGGTGAAGCGGGTGAGATCGCCGAAAAAGCCAAGAAGATCGTGCGCGACAAGGATAGCGACTTTTCTCAGTGGGACATCGAGGATCTCAAGAAAGAACTCGGTGACACGCTGTGGTACGTCGCTGTTATCGCGGACTACTTTGATGTTCCGCTTGAAGATATCGCTCAACTGAACATTGCTAAGCTTGCCGACCGGCAGAAACGGGCGATGCTGGGCGGTAGCGGCGACGATCGTTGAGGAAGGCCCGGGATGTCATCAGTTGCGACCGCTCGGTCAGAACTGCCCGTTCCCTATCAGCGCGGGCAGCGTTAGCGTTTTCGACGACCACAAGACCGTCGTGGTCTATTGGAAAGGCGATCCGCCGGCTGATCTGCCTCGTGCCGGGGTACGAGCAGATGCGTAGTTGCCGCTGCACAGTTCCTGAATGCCTGAGTGTGTTGCACCCTGTGCTCTGCCGGAGGACGTGAGGTGAGGATGAGCGGCGTACGGGCAGGGAACGGTGAGCGGGGCCTGAGGCGGCGGCGATAAACTCCCGCTCATGACTGTCTTGGACGACCAAGGCCGCCCGGAGCCTCCTCTCGCGTCCGGCGAGACCGAGACCCTCGCAGGCTTCTTGGAGTACCAGCGCGCGACGTTCGCCTGGAAATGCTCCGGCCTGGGCGTGGC
>Ga0193707_1000615_pt1 | contig 12473 bp, 9 predicted proteins | sample U3c2metaG_FD_143043 | JGI IMG/M metagenome (GOLD analysis project Ga0193707, IMG submission 143043) | Soil microbial communities from a riparian zone of the East river system, Colorado, United States - U3c2 | ecosystem: Environmental > Terrestrial > Soil > Riparian zone | place: USA: East River... | reverse complement strand
ATTCATCGCTCGCGCCGGGCGTCGGACCGGGCATGGCAAGGATGGACACGTGCCGGCTCCCTCACTTGAAGTCTGCTTTGCCGTGACCATGCTTCCACTTGATTTTTCCCGCGGCCACCATCAACGGCGGCGTGTTCGCCCACCGGGCGAAGGCATTGTCGTCGTACGTGAAGGGTCTCTAGGCTCGCCCGCATGGATGATCAGCTGCGGTTGAGGCCGGTGGCCGAGGAGGACCTCCCGGTGATCGAGCGGCTCACCGGTGACCCGGAAGCGGCGGGCGAGCACAGCTGGATGGGATGGATCGATCCGCGGCACTGGCGCCGGCGCTGGGAGGAGACCCGGCTGCTCAGCGAGCAGGGCGGTGTGCTGATCGTGGAGCGGGCCGGGGAGCGGCTCGGGTTCGTCTCGTGGCAGCGGCAGCGGACGTCGCGGACCTCCTACTGCTGGAACATCGGGATCGGCATGCTGCCCGAGGTGCGCGGGCTCGGGTACGGCACCGAGGCGCAGCGGCTGCTCGTCGAGTATCTGTTCGCGCACACCCAGGTCCACCGGGTCGAGGCGGTGACCGAGATCACCAACACCTCCGAGCAGTGGGCGCTCGACAAGGCCGGTTTCACCCGCGAGGGGGTGCTGCGCGGGTACGGCTTCCGGGACGGCGCGTGGCGCGACGGGGTGATCTACAGCATCCTGCGCGACGAGGCGGGCGAGGAGTCGCGCCGGGACGTCGTCGAACGGGGTCCGTCGCGCCGGGCCGCGAAGGGCACCCAGCGCGACGGATGACGGCTCAGGCCTCGATGTTGGACATGACGTGCTTGACGCGCGTGTAGTCCTCGAAGCCGTACATCGACAGGTCCTTGCCCTGGCCCGAGTGCTTGAAGCCGCCGTGCGGCATCTCGGCGACCAGCGGGATGTGGGTGTTGATCCACACGCAGCCGAAGTCGAGCCGCTTGGCCATGCGCATCGCGCGGCCGTGGTCGCGGGTCCACACCGAGGAGGCGAGCCCGTACCGTACGCCGTTGGCCCAGCGGACCGCCTCGTCCTCGTCGGAGAAGCGCTGCACGGTGATGACCGGGCCGAAGATCTCGTCCTGGATCGCCTCGTCGTCCTGCCGTAGCCCGGACACGACGGTGGGCGAGTAGAAGAAGCCCTCCGAGCGCACCCGCGCGCCGCCGGCGCGTACGGACGCGTGCGAGGGCAGCCGGTCGATGATGCCGCTCACGCGGTCGAGCTGGTTCGCGTTGTTCAGCGGGCCGTACAGCACGTCCTCGTCGTCCGGCAGGCCGGTCTTGGTCGAGGCCGCGACCTCGGCGAGCGCCGCGGCGAAGTCGTCGTGCACCCCCGGTCCGGCCAGTACGCGCGTCGCCGCCGTACAGTCCTGGCCCGCGTTGAAGTAGCCCGCCTCGGCGATCGCCTGCGCGGCCGCCTCGACGTCCGCGTCGTCGAAGACCACGACCGGCGCCTTGCCGCCGAGCTCCAGGTGAACGTTCTTCAGGTCGTCGGCGGCCGAGCGCGCCACCTCCATGCCCGCGCGGACCGACCCGGTGATCGACACCATCTGCGGCGCCGGGTGGCTCACCAGCAGCCGCCCGGTGTCACGGTCGCCGCAGACCACGTTGAACACGCCCGGCGGAAGGAACTCGGCCGCGATCTCGGCCATCAGCGAGGTCGTGGCCGGGGTCGTGTCGGAGGGCTTGATCACCACGGTGTTGCCCGCCGCCAGAGCGGGCGCGAACTTCCACACCGCCATCATCATCGGGTAGTTCCACGGCGTGACCTGCGCGCACACCCCGATCGGCTCGCGCCGGACGAACGAGGTGTGGCCCGCCATGTACTCCCCGGCGGACCGGCCCTCCAGGACGCGCGCCGCGCCGGCGAAGAAGCGGATCTGGTCGATCATCGGAGGGATCTCTTCGCTCGCCGTCAGGCCGATCGGCTTGCCGGTGTTCTCCGACTCCAGCGCGACGAGCTCGTCCGCGCGGGCCTCGAACGCGTCCGCCATGCGCAGGAGCGCGAGCTGCCGCTCGCCCGGCGTGGTGTCCCGCCAGCCCTCGAAGGCCGAGGAGGCGGCGGAGAACGCCGCGTCGACGTCGGCCTGGCCGGAGACCGGCGCGGTGCCGAACGCCTCACCGGTGACCGGGCTGATCAGATCGGCGGTACGGCCGTCGGCGGCGTCGGTGTACGAGCCGTTGACGAAGTTTCGGACGGTGCGCTTCAATGCGTCCTCCTAGATGGCGCGGGTGTCTCCGGAGATGCGCTGGGCGATGTAGACCGGCACGACCGAAGCCACGATGAGTGCGGCGGCCACGACGTTGACGATCGGCGCCTGGTTGGGCCGGAACAGGTTGTCGAAGATCCAGATGGGCAGCGTCTGCACCCCCGCGCCGGCCGTGAACGTGGTCACGATGATCTCGTCGAACGACAGCGCGAACGACAGCAGGCCACCGGCCAGCAACGCGGAACGGAGCAGGGGAAACGTAACGTACCTGAATGTCTGGAACGTGTCCGCGCCGAGGTCGGCCGAGGCCTCCTCGGCGTTCGTCCCCATCCGCCGCAGCCGGGCCAGGACGTTGTTGTAGATGGTCACGATGCAGAAGGTCGCGTGCCCGACGACGACGGTGAACAGGCCGAGCTGGATCCCGAGCGGCGCCAGCACCGTACGGAAGGCGTTGTTCAGCGCGATGCCCGTGACGATGCCGGGCAGCGCGATCGGCAGGATCACCAGCAGCGACACGGTCTCCCGGCCGAAGAACCGGTACCGCTGCACCGCGAACGCCGCCATGGTGCCGAGCACGCACGCGACCGCGGTGGCGCCGAGGCCGGCCTTCACCGACGTCCACAGCGCGGACCGTACGCCGCCGTTCTGCCAGGCGCGGGTCCACCACTCACCGGTCACGTGCGCAGGCGGCCAGGCGAACGTCTTGTCGGCGTTGAAGGAGTTGACCAGTACGACGAACAGCGGCACGTAGATCACGGCGAGCCCGACGATCATCGCGACGCGCAACGCGATCCGCGTTCCTCGCGAAAGCGTCATCGAATACACGGTGTCAACGCCATGGCTCTGAAGCGAGGACGCGGACGCCGTTCCCTCCTCGAAATGTCCGTGGCGGTCGATAGCGTGCCCGCATGAGATTCAGGCTTCAGCCAACGCCTGCTCAAGAGGCAGTTCTCATGGATCATTGCGCGCGCTTGTCGCGCAAGGTCGGCGAGGTACGGGTACCAAAAATCGGCTGGGTCCGTTTTCGTTGGTCCCGTGACATACCCGCCTGCGTCAAGTCCTACCGGGTCACGCGAGATCGCGCGGGACGCCGGCACGTCGCATTCGCCGTTGTCCCGCCGCCGGTCGACGGACCAGGCACCGGCGAGATCGTCGGTGTCGATCGCGGCATCGTGGTATCTGCGGCTCTGTCCACCGGCGAGCTTCTGTCGGTGCCCGGCCTTCGGGATGGGGAGGCACGGCGCTTGCTGCGTCTCGAGCGGCGTCTCGCGCGCGCGAGACGTGAGTCGAATCGGCGGCGACGCCTCAAGGTCGCGGTCGCTCGGCTGAAGGCACGCGAGACGGACCGGCGTAAGGACTGGGTCGAGAAGACGTCTACCAGCCTCGCTCGCCGTTTCGATGTCATCCGTGTGGAAAACCTGAACGTACGCGGCATGGCTCGTTCCGCGCGAGGCACTGTGGAGAGACCGGGGCAGAACGTGCGAGCCAAATCCGCGCTGAACCGCTCCATTCAGTCGGCCGGATGGGGACGACTCGTCACCCGCCTCGAACACAAAGCACCCGGCCGGGTGGAAAAGATCAACCCTGCGTACACATCTCAGACCTGCGGCGCCTGCGGGCATCGTGCGGCGGAAAACCGCAAGAGCCAAGCGGTCTTCCACTGCCGGGCCTGCGGGCACAGGGATCACGCGGATGTGAACGCGGCGCGTAACATCGCCGTCGGGCGGACGGTGACCGCGCGGGGAGGCTCGCCGATGGGCAGGCCGGTGAACCGCGAACCTCAATTCGTTTCCTCCTCTCCGAAGAGACGGGTTGAAATCTCCCCCACATGGGGAGAGGACGTCATAGATTCTCCAACGCTCCGGTGCGGCGGACGGCGAGCAGGTAGATGACCATGACGGCCACCGGTACGGTCGCGACGGCGGCGGCGAACGGCAGGTTGTTCGCCGTGCCGACGTTGTCATAGACCACGTTGCCGATCAGCTGGCTGCGGCCACCGACGATCTTCACCGCGATGTAGTCGCCGAGCGACAGCGAGAAGGTGAAGATCGAACCCGCGACGACCGCAGGGAAGACCATCGGCCAGACCACCGTACGGAAGGTGCGGAACGAGTGGGCGCCGAGGTCGCCCGCGGCGTCCAGCAGGGAGTTCGGCAACCGCTCCAGCCCCGCGTACACCGGCAGGATCATGTACGGCAGCCAGAGGTAGGCGAGCGTCACGATCGTGGCGGGCAGGCCATACCCCGGGCCGCGGCCGCCGACCGGGCTGAGGAACCAGTCGAGCACGCCCGAGCCGGAGAACATGATCCGCCAGGCGTACGCCTTGACGAGGTAACCCGCCCAGAGCGGTGTGAGCACGGCGATGACCAGCCAGCGCTGCGCCCGCGGCGAGGCGACCTTGGCCATGTAGAGCGCCATCGGGAAGGCCACCACGCTGTCGATGACCGTGACCCCGGCCGCCACGCCGACGCTCCGCAGGCTGATCGTCCGGTAGACGCTCTGGTTCACCAGGTCCTTGAAGTTGCCCAGGTCGAACACCTTCACCACGTCACCGGTGAACTCGTTCGTGGTCCAGAACGCGGTGAGGAACAGCGCGCCGAGCGAGCCGAGGTAGGCCACGACGAGCCACAGCAGCGGTGCGGCCAGCAGCCCGGCGAGCCGGATGGAGGGACGCCGGTGAAGCAACCCGGCGAGCCGGCGAACCGGCCCGCCGGGGTTGGCCGGTCGGGTGGGGGACGTCATCAGCCCTTGATCTGGGTCCAGGCCTGCGTCCACTTGGCGTAGTCGACGCACTTGACGTTGGTACGGCCGTCAAGGCACTGGGAGATCGGCGTGTTCCAGTAGTGGACCTTGGTCCAGTACGGCTCGTCGGCGGCGTGGAAGGTGTCGCAGAACTTCTTGTCGCTGGTCATCGCGCACGCCTTGCTGTTGGACGGCGCCTCACCGAACCACTCGGCGACCTGGGCGTTCGCCTTCGGCGAGATGATCCAGTCCATCCACTTGTAGGCGCAGTTGGGGTGCTGGGCCTTGGCCGCGACCATCCAGGTGTCCGACCAGCCGGTCGAGCCCTCCGCGGGCAGGATGGTCTTGACCGGCGCCTTGTCGGCCACCAGCCCGTTCGCGATGACCTGCCAGGTGGTGCCGAGCTCGGTGTCGCCGTTCTTGAACGACTGCTGCGACTTCAGGTAGTCCGACCAGTACTCGCCGATGTTGTTCTTCTGCTGCTTGAGCAGGTTCACCGAGGCGTCGAACTGCTTCTGGTCCAGCGCGTACGGGTCCTTGATGCCGAGGTTCGGCTGGGTCGCGGACAGGTACAGCGCGGCGTCGGCGATGTAGATCGGGGAGTCGTACGCCGTGATGTGCCCCTTGTACGGGGAGTTCGCGTCGAACACCGCGCCCCAGGAGGTGGGGGCGGGCTTGACCTTGTCGGTGCGCCACATCAGCAGGTTGGCGCCCCGGCCGTGCGGGATGCCGTACGCGACGCCCTTGACCGAGTTCCACGGCTTCATCTTCAGGTCGGAGAAGACGTCGGTGTAGTTCGGCACCAGGCTCGTGTTGACCGGCGCGACCGAACCGCCGGCGATGAGCCGCAGCGAGGCGTCGCCCGACGCCGAGACGGCGTCGTACTGCCCGGTCTTCATGAGGTTCACCATCTCGTCGGACGTACCGGCGGTCTTGGTGCTGACCTTGCAGCCGGTCGCCTTCTCGAACGGGTGGACCCAGTCGACCGTCTTGTCGTTGGAGCCGTCCTCGGCGTAGCCGGCCCAGGCCACGAGGTTGACCTGACCCTCGCCCTGGCCGAGGGACTTCATGGCGGGGATCTTCGGCGGCGTGAAGCCGGCTTGGCCGCCGCCGCTGCTCTTGCTCGTACCGCTGTCGTCGCCACAGCCGGCGGCGAGCAGCGAGACGGCTGCCATCGCGACGATCGCGAGGCGCGTGGACCGCATTAGGAGCTCCGATCAGATGGGGGTGTCAGGTGAGGGATTCCGGTGGACGTCGCGGCGAGCGGACCGTGGCGTGACGGGCCGGCGGCCGGCCCTGTCACTTCGGGGTCACTTCGGGTCACATCGGACCGGTGATGGAGAACTCGTGCTCCCGCCGCCATGCGAGCCTGACCCGGGCGTCGCGCAGCTTGAGGACGTCCATCGAGGAGGCCTGCAGATTCTGCTGCAGCGCCACCAGCCGGCCACCCGCGTCGAGGTCCACGACGAACCGGGTGGCCGCCCCCGCGTAGACGACCTCCGCCACCGTGCCGGTGGCGGAGTGGTCACCTTCGGGCAGTTCCGCGCCGAGCTCGGTGTCGACGCGAAGCTTCTCCGGCCGGACGCTGTAGACGCCCTCCCGGCCGAGGATGGAGAGGGCGGCGTCGCCCTCGATGAGGTTGGAGGTGCCGACGAACCCGGCGACGAACGCCGACGCCGGCTGCTCGTACACCTCCGCGGGCGTTCCGATCTGCTCGATCCGGCCCGCGTTGAAGACCGCGATCCGGTCGCTCATCGTGAGCGCCTCCTCCTGGTCGTGCGTGACGAACAGGAACGTGATGCCGAGCTGACGCTGGATGCCCTTCAGCTCGACCTGCATCTCCTCGCGGAGCTTGAGGTCGAGCGCGCCGAGCGGCTCGTCCAGCAGCAGCACCTTGGGGCGGTTGACGATCGCGCGGGCGAGCGCGACGCGCTGCCGCTGCCCGCCGGACAGCTGGCCCGGCTTGCGCTTGTCGAAGCCTTCGAGGCGTACGGTCTCCAGCGCCTGGAGCGCGCGCTCGCGGCGCTGCTTCCCGCCGACCTTCTTGACCTTGAGGCCGTACTCCACGTTGGCCAGGACGTTCATGTGCGGGAACAGCGCGTAGTCCTGGAAGACGGTGTTGACGTCGCGGTCGAAGGGCGCCTTCCCGGTGACGTCACGGTCGCCGAGGTGGACGCGGCCCTCGGTCGGTCTCTCGAAACCCGCGATCATGCGCAGGACGGTCGTCTTGCCGGAGCCGGACGGGCCGAGCATCGCGAAGAACTCTCCGTCGCGTACGTCGAGGTCCACGCCGTCCACGGCGGTGACGTCCCCGAAGGTCTTGCGTACGCCATGCAGGCTCACCGCGGACGACGCGTCGCCGCTCTCGTTGGTCTTCATCGTCAACCCTTGATCTGCGACCAGAGCTCGGTCCATCGGGAGTAGTCCACGCACACCGCGCCGCGGGAGTCGCCGCAGTCCGCGACGGGCGTCTTCCAGAACGCGAGCCGGCGGTAGAAGCCGAGGTCGCCCACGTGGAACTCCGCGCAGAAGCCCTTCGCGGTGTACTGGCACGCCTTGGGGTTGGCCGGCGCCTCGCCGAACCACTGGGCCACCGCGGCCTGCACCTTCGGCGCGCTGATCCAGTTCATCCACTTGTACATGCAGTTCGGGTGCTTGGCCCGGCTGGAGACCATCCAGGTGTCCGACCAGCCGGTGGCGCCTTCCCGCGGGATCGTCGTCGCGATCGGCGCGCCCTCGGACTTGGCGAGGTTGGCGGTCACCTGCCACGCGGTCCCGGCGTAGTTGTCGGCCGCCTTGAACGACTGGATCTCATCCAGGTAGTTCGACCAGTACTGGTTGACGTTGAGCCGCTGCTTCTTCAGCAGGTCGGCGGAGGCGTCGAACTGCTCCTGCGTCAGCTCGTACACGTCGGTGATCTTCAGGTCGGGCCGGTGCGCCTTGAGGTAGAGCGCGGCGTCCGCGATGTAGATCGGCGAGTCGTAGTCCACGACGTGGTCGGCCGCCGGGGACTTCTGGTCCCACACGATGCTCCACGAGGTGGGCGCCTGCGCGATCTTGTCCGTCCGGTACGTGAGGTAGTTCGCGCCGTAGCCGTGCGGCATGCCGTACATCTGGCCCTTGACCGAGTTGTACGGCTGGTTGCGCAGGTACGGCGCGACGTCGCCGTAGTTGCGGAGCAGGTTGGTGTTGACCGGGGCGACGGCGCCGCTGTAGATGAGCCGCAGCGAGCTGTCGCCGGAGGCCGAGACTCCGTCGTACTTCCCGGAGTTCATCAGCGCGACCATCGAGTCGGACGTGTCGGCGACCTTGGCGGTGACGCGGCAGCCGGTCTTGCGCTGGAACCCGTGGACCCAGTCGACCGTCTTGTCGGTCGAGCCGTCCTCGGCGTACCCGGCCCAGATGACGAGGTCGAGGCTGCCTTCGGAGGCGCCGATCGCCTGCTGCGCGGCGAGCTTCGGCGCCTCGGCCTGCTTGCCCGTGGTCGCGTCGCTGCCGCAGGCACCGATCGCGAACACCAGTGCCGCCGCGCAGGCCAACCGCGCCGGCCGGGCCAGCCTCACGTTCGCCCCTCCTCGATGGCCGCTTCCAGGGCCACCTCGTAGCGAAGGTTGATGAGCCGGACCACCGAGCTGTGCGAGCCCAGTGGCGCGCCGCAGCCCAGGCCCGCCTCGGCGGCGAGCTTGGCGAGCAGCTCGTGGTCGATCTCCGGGCCGATGACGTACGGCGCGACGGCGAGGCGCTGGGCGCCGGACTCGCGCAGGCGCGCGACGGCGTCGGAGACCGTCGGCGGGCCGTCGACCGCTGCGGCCACCACGGGCACGGCGAGCCGGGCGGCGAGCAGCACCGCCGTCATGTCGGCCTCGACGGCCGCCTCGGCGCCGCCGATCGCGGCCACGATCACGCCGTCGACCGCCGCGCCGATGCTGAACTGCCGGATCCGGTCCGCGCGGGCCAGGCCGGCGTCGGCGAGCCGTACGTGCAGGGCCTCGGCGAGGAGCGGGTGCGGGCCGAGCGGGTCGGTGACCGTGGCGTTCATCCCGGTCTCCCGCAGACCGGCCTGGATGTCGCGGTACGTGCGAGGGTGCGGACCGGTGATCAGCGGCACCACCACGGCGGAACGGTCGTCAGGTAGGTCGCGCAGGACCTCGGCGAACCGGCCGGCGCCGAGGGGCGCGACACGGACGTCGAGATCGGTGCGCGCGGCACGGGTGAGGGCGGCGATCTCGTCGGCGACATCCGGCGTTTCGCCGGGGACCGCCAGCACGAGGACGGGGGCGTCCGGCGGAAGATCGGCGGACGCCGGCCGGCGGTGTCGCCCGCTGGGCAACGAAGAGCGCCCGCGTACAGGGAGCGTCTCCGGGTGCTGGTCGTCATAGATCACGATCGCGGAGTCTAAAGGGTGTCGGCGCGATACGTGGGGGCCTTGTCACCGATCGTCCGATATTTGTGTCTCGGCCTGACCGCCCGCCCGCACCCCACTACCCTGGGTGCTACCAGGCAAGAGGTGACCTGCGGACCACTGATTTCGACGGAGCGACAAGCGCTCGTTAGGGAGATATTTACGGACATGGTCGGGCGTCACACGCGTGCGTAGTAGAGTCCTGCGCATTCGTCCGGGTGCCTCATCCGTCCATCGGTGTCCCCCTCCGTCTAACTGAAAGTCGAGCCTGTCGCGGTGCAAGCAAAGGACCGTCGAGTGGGATCAGATGCCAGTCAGCGGCCGTCCCGGTTCACAGCCGGCCGCGTCTTCCGGTCAGTCCGCTTCAAGATCGTTCTGCTGCTGATCGTGCCCCTAGTGTCACTGAGCACGCTCTGGGCGTTCGCGGCGAGCATCACGCTCGGTGACGGCCTGAACCTGAGACATGTGAACACCATCCAGGACCACCTCGGCTACCCCTCCGGGGCCCTGGGCAGCGCCCTGGAGCAGGAACGGCGGCTGTCGCTGGTCTTCCTCGGCAGCCGGTCCGACGGCGACCGGGCGGCGATGGAGTCCGGACGACTCGTCACCGACCGGCAGGCCGAGCAGTTCCGCCGGCTGGTGAGCGAAAAGAACACCCAGAACATCATCAGCGCCCAGTCCCGTGCCACGACCAAGGAACTCCTGCAGGACCTGGACAACCTTCCGGCCCGGCGCAAGGCGCTCGACGCGGGCGGCATGACACGGGCGCAGACGTTCACGCGCTACACCAGCGCCGTCTCCACCATCGTCCAGCTGCAGGCCTCGCTGTCGACCCTGAGCGACCCCGAGGTGACCAAGGACGCCAACAACGAGGTCGGCCTGGCCCGCGCGCGTGAGGTGCTCTCGGAGGAGGACGCCCTGCTGTCCGGGGCGCTCGCGGCCGGCCAGCTGAGCTTCTCCGAGCACGTGCAGTTCACCAAGCTCGTCGGCACCCAGCGGAGCCTCTACTCCGACCTGCTGCCCGACCTGCGGTCCGCCGACCGCGCCCAGTACCAGCGGATCACCGCCACGCCGGAGTACGCCCGGCTCCAGTCGATGGAGAACCGCTTCACCGACCACATGCCGGCGAGCAAGCCGAAACCCATGAGCGTCAACCCCGGGATGCCTCCGGCGATGGCCGGGATGCCCATGGACGCCAAGATCACCCCCAGTACGCAGGCCGAGTGGAAGACCACCGTCTCCTCGGTCCTCACGCGCTTGCGCGGCCTGGAGCTGGCCTCGACGTCGGCGGCCTCCCAGCGCTCCAAGCCGATCTCGAACGGCATCATCCTCCGCGTCGTCCTGGCCGGCGTCCTCGGCCTCGTGGCGGTCATCGCGTCGCTGGTCCTCTCCCTGTGGGTCGGCCGCTCGGTCATCCGCGAGCTGACCGGGCTGCGCCGCGCGGCGCTGGACCTCGCCAACGAGCGGCTGCCCGGCGTGATCCGCCGGCTGCGCCGCGGCGAGGACGTCGACGTGGCCGCGGAGGTGCCGCCCTTGTCGTTCTCCACGCGGGAGATCGACCAGGTCGGCCAGGCGTTCAACGCCGCACGGCGTACCGCGATCCAGGGTGCGGTCGAGGAGGCCACGCTGCGCCGGAGCATCAGCGAGGTCTTCCTCAACCTGGCCCGTCGCAACCAGGCCCTGCTGCACCGCCAGCTCAGCCTGCTCGACACGATGGAACGCCGGATCTCCGAGCCGGACGAACTGGATGACCTGTTCCGCCTCGACCACCTCGCCACCCGCATGCGCCGGCACGCGGAAGGCCTGATCATCCTCTCGGGCCAGGCGCCCGGTCGTGGCTGGCGCAACCCGGTCCCGATCGTCGACGTCGCCCGCGCCGCAGCCGCCGAGGTCGAGGACTACGCGCGCGTCACGGTCGCGACGATGCCGCGCGTGGCCATCTCCGGATCGGCCGTCGCCGACCTCATCCACCTGCTCGCCGAGCTGATCGAGAACGCCACGCTCTACTCGCCGCCGGACACGACCGTGCAGGTCACCGGCCAGGTCGTGGCCCACGGGTTCGCGATGGAGGTCGAGGACCGCGGCCTGAGCATGGATCCGGCGGCGCTCGCGCAGGCGAACGAGAAGCTGGCCCGGCCGCCGGACTTCGACCTGTCCAACAGCGCGCAGCTCGGCCTGTTCGTCGTCGGCCGGCTCGCCCAGCGCCACTCGGTCCAGGTCACGCTCCGCACGTCGCCGTACGGCGGGACGACCGCGATCGTCCTGCTGCCGGACGGCATCGTGGCCCGCGCCGGCCAGGGCGAGCTGGACGCGCCGAGCCGGCTCGCGGTGACCCGTCGCGGTGAGGACGCCCTGGTGCCCATCGGGGCCATCGGGCCGCCCCCGAATCCGTCCTCCTACGGGAACGGCCACCGCCCCGGCGGCCCGCCTCCCTCCTACGGTTCCGCGCGGGACGCCGAGACCGGGCCGATTCCGCTGACCACGGGCGACCGTCCTTCGCTGCCCCAGCGCCGCGGCGACGCCGAGCCCCCCGAGCCGGCCGCGCCCGCCGCCTACGACCCGGGCTCGTACGGCCCCGGCTCCTACGACGCCGGACAGGACACCGGTTCGTACCCGGTACCGCCGGATAACGGCACGTTCCGGACGCCGGCCTACGACACGGGCCCGAACAACTACCAGCCCGGCCCGCCCAGCCCGTACGAGACTCCCCACCGGACGGACTCGTTCGACACCGGCCACCAGGCCCCGGCTCCCTCCGGCGACCGCGACGGCGGTCTCGGCAGCGGGTTCGGTGACAGCTCCTTCGCCGGTCCGGACACCGGGCAGTGGAGCCTTCCGCCCGCGAAGGAGACCGGCTCACGGCCGGCGCTGCCCAAGCGCCGCACCGACGCGCCCCCGGACGAGCCGGTGGCCGACGAGCCGGTGGCAGGATTGCGCCGTTCGGTGTTCGAGCCCGCCGCCGACTCCCCCTCAGGCCGGGATGAGGCCCCGGCCGATCCCGTACCCGACACGGCCGCGCCGCCCGCCTCAGAAGGTGGGCTCGGCAGGCCCTCACTGCCCCGGCGCGTGCGTCAGGCCAACCTGGCGCCGCAGCTTCGCGAAGAGGTCGAGCCG
>Ga0193707_1000614_pt1 | contig 12475 bp, 8 predicted proteins | sample U3c2metaG_FD_143043 | JGI IMG/M metagenome (GOLD analysis project Ga0193707, IMG submission 143043) | Soil microbial communities from a riparian zone of the East river system, Colorado, United States - U3c2 | ecosystem: Environmental > Terrestrial > Soil > Riparian zone | place: USA: East River... | reverse complement strand
TCGACGGTCAATCTTGCCGATATTTTTGGCAGATCGAGGTTGTTCGCGCCCATCATCTTCAAAATCGCCGGACGCACAAACTGCAGAAAAGTTACAAATGCTGAGACAGGATTTCCTGGCAAACCGAATACAGCACATCCACCGGCTTGACCGAAGAGAAATGGTTTCCCTGGTTTAATCGCCACACGCCAGATGTCGATCTTGGCCCCGAGCGTGCGTAACGCCGCCTGGACCAAGTCGTGCTCGCCGACTGAGACGCCACCGGTAATAACAAGGATATGACTTTTGATTCCGCGCTGGATCGCTTGGATCAATCGCTCGTGTTGGTCGGGGCAATGTTCAGCTGATTTCACAGATGCGCCGCAGTGTTGCACCAGAGCCTGAAGCAATATCGAATTGCTGTCGTAGATTTGCCCCTGATCGAGCTTACTTCCTGGCGCGACGACCTCGTCGCCAGTAGAAACGACTGCTGCGTTTACCTGGCCGCCGACTGTCACATCAGCAAAACCCTGGGACGCTAGAAGAGCAATCGTCGTCGGACGAATCCTTTCGCCGCGCCGGAGAATTTTCTGGCCTTCCGCTAAATCGCAACCGCGCCGCCGAATGAATTCGCTGGGATCGACATCCACATTCACCACCATCTCGTCCCCTTCGCGCGTGGTGTCTTCCTGCATGACAACCGCGTCCGCGCCGGCAGGTATCGGCGCCCCTGTAAAAATCCGAGCCGCTTCCCCAGGAGAAATCCGGAGCCCCCGATCGATCCCAGCCGGCTGCTCGCCGATCACATGTAATCGCGTGCCTTTTTTGGATGAGCTCGCCACGACGGCGTAGCCATCCATGGCTGAATTATCGAACATCGGCAGCGGCAACTGCGCGACGACCTCACGTGCACTAAAATAGTCCAGGGCCTCGGAAAGTGGAACAGTTCGTTCCCTTAGCGAGCCGACGCTCTGCAACACTCGCCGACGCGCTTCTTCTTCGCTGATCATGCCCAATCATTTCAATTAGCAATCGGCGATTAGCAACTGCAATGAAATCGCGAGCACGCGACGAAATCGGTGTCGACAGATGCAAATTACGAATTGGAAATCCAAAATTGCCTGCGATATTCTCGCTCTGCTTTTTGGTGAGGTGGCTGAGTGGTCGAAAGCAGCGCTTTGCTAAAGCGCCGTAGCCCAAAAGGCTACCGAGGGTTCGAATCCCTCCCTCACCGGTTCCCTCGTGAGAAGCGCAAGCTGCCAAATTGCATAACATTTTGGCATAACAAAGCCACTGTTGTTTGCCCTTGTCCGCCAATGTTCGTAGAGGTCACATCGGGCTTGCAAAAGGGTGTCTTTCCTCGGCATTCATCCGAGCCGTCATGAAACCTCTATTTGTCGTTCTCTGGGACCGTAAAAGAACAAAAACGACTGTGGTACGGTCAATACGTTGTCACCAGGCTCTTCTTTCGGATTGTTTGGTCTCGCCGCACACGTAAATTTAATAAGCAGCAGTGTTGCCCCCACTACTTCAGTCGTCCGGACAAAATACTGAGAACTTTCGGCCTCAGTTTCCGGAGAATTCTGCGTGAAGCGTTATGTCTGCGGACTAGCCGCCTTCCGGACCGGTGAGTGAGAGGCCGTCCGCTGCTTAGTAAATGTTTAGCTTCAATAGCAAGACCGGAAATTAGTATGAATATACCTGTCGCGGCGGCGCTTCGCTGTTCTCTGATGTTCCTCGTTTCAGCCGTTGCATACGCGGACAGTGCCCAATGGAATCTTGATCCCACGTCGGGCGACTGGAATACAGCTACCAACTGGACGCCAAATACTGTTCCCAATGGGCAGGGGGATATTGCTACATTCGATTTTTCGAATACAACCGATGTTTCCATCTCGGCCAATACCGAGGTAAATAGCATCACATTCACCTCAGCCGCCACGAGTCCCTATACCGTTACCGCGAGTACGGAGTTGGCACTCACCATTAGTGGCGTGGGCATCACGAACAATTCGGGGATCGCGCAGAAATTCTTAACTGCCGTTGACGGCTCCGGCAACTTTGGCCGCATCCTTTTCACTACCAGTGCCACCGCCGAAAGCTGTATCTTTACCAACGACGGGTCAATCTTCGGCTCACGGGGTGGTAGTACAGAATTCTACGACTCTTCAACTGCTACCAATGCGAGTTTCACTAACCGTAGCGGATCGGGTACCGGCACATCTGCAACGATCTTCTTCGACACCACCACCGCGGCCAATGGCGCCTTTACCAATGAGGGTGGCGATACCGGTGGCACTCCGTTCGCAGAAGGTGGCCAAACGATCTTCTTCGACGCCTCAACGGCGGGTAATGGGATCTTTACTAATAATGGTGCAACTGCCAGCGGGGGATTTGGTGGCGATACGGTTTTTGACGACAGTTCGTCCGCCGGCAACGGTAGCTTTACAAACAATGGCGGCACTGCCAGCGGTGTAGCCGCTTTCGGCGGTGGTGCCACATTCTTCTTCGGCACGTCCACCGCAGCTAATGGCATCTTTATTAACAATGCTGCTCCTGCCAGCGGTGCAGAAGGCGGCGTTACAGAATTCGGGTTGGAATTCTTCAATTTCTCCCCGAGTGCCGGAAATGGCACCTTTATTAACAATGGTGCGACCATCAGCGGTGCTGTGGGTGGTGAGACGATCTTTACCAACGCCTCGACCGCTGATGCTGCAACGTTGAGCGCCAATGGAGGAACAAATGGCGGGGAAGGTGGAGCAATTTTTTTTGAAGAGAACTCGACCGGTGGCACAGCGCGGGTTGAAGTTTTTGGCAACGGCATCTTGGACGTAAGTGGCCACAACTCCCCTGGCGTGACAATCGGCTCGGTTGAGGGTGAAGGAGATGTGTTTCTCGGAACCAACAATCTGGCCGTGGGCAGCAACAATCTTAGCACAAGCTTTTTCGGAGTGATTCAGGATGGCGGCTTCGGCGCCTCAATGACAGAGATCGATACGGCCACTCTTGGCCTCACGGAAGCTAGCTCTAACGACGGGGAACCCCGCCTCGACCGTGGCGTTTTAAAGGTCTATGACTCAATTTCGACTAATCCGCTCGTGATTCAGAATGGCAGTTTGAGGGGAAGCGCGGGCGGCTCGCTGACCAAGATTGGCTCTGGAACGCTCGAACTTGATGGAGTCAACACGTATACTGGCGACACGAGCATCAAGCGTGGCGTGTTGCAGGTTGACGGCTCGATTTTAAGCAACACTTTCGTCAATTGGGGAGGCACGCTCGCAGGCAGTGGAACTGTCAATGGCAATGTCACCAATGCAAGGGGCAAGATCAGCCCCGGAGATGCGCTTGGTGAGCCGGGGATGCTAACGGTCGGAGACAACTACGCGCAGACAGCAGGTGGCACTCTCTTCATCCAAATTGGAGGGGGAAACCCTGGCCAAGTTAGTGTTTTGGACGTTCAGGGAAATGCTAACCTAAACGGATTCCTTGATCCAGTGCTTGTAAACGGTTTCGTCCCAGAGATCGGTCAATCCTTCACGTTTCTCAACTACGCGTCCTTCACCGGCTTTTTTCATATTCGGACCCCTGTTTTCGATCACGGCAGGAAACGTTGGTTACTGGGATATAACCCAACCAGCGCGGTCCTAACCGCAGTAGAAAATCACCGTCCGTGAGGCACAATCTCGAACAGACGGCGGCTTGAAACGCCTATAGACAGGAAGCAAAAGAGAGAAAGAAGCAGACGAGCGAGTAGAGATTACTATCCGTGATACGGCCCGTGAGACGGATGCGGCTTAGGCGTATGCCTTGGCGTTGCCGTAGGAGTAGGAGTCGCGATTGGCGTCGAGGTCGGAGTTGGCGTCGGAGTTAATGGTGGCGTTGACGTAGCTGTAGCCGTGACAGTCGCGGTCGCCGTGGCTGTCGCTGTAGCCGTAGGCGATGGCGTTACCGTCGCGCTTGGAGTGGGACTAGGCATCGGCGGGTCGGTCACGAGCGGATGCGGATAGACGTAAGATGTGTAACCGGGCTTGGCTGTGCCGACAAAATAATGTTCGTTCAAGCGTATGGCCGCACAGTCTGAGACGACCGCTGGCGCTACGTTATTGTTCCAGATGTAGCTTGGGTCTGTTACCTGATCGTTCCAGCCTGCTGGCGGGTTTAGGTTCTGGACATTAGGTAGAACTGAGCCTTGGCCCCTGCCAGACACGTCCATTTGCTGTATGACTTTGCGGATTTCAATGGAGTCACCCGCGTTGAAACTTAGGTTCGCGGCGTATCCGCCCGCGTCTCTATATGTTATAGCGTTAGCGGTGTTGCTTTGAATCTCGCAGAAATTAGGATTTGTCCCTGAATTTGTCCGGCGAATCACGTAGCCTTTCCATTGGTTAACAGTCCAGCTTGGGCTACCCGATACCGTTACCGTCAATCCGCTGCTTGCTGATGCCGCCGATCCAGTGAAATAAACCGTAGGCGAGTTTATGTCCCACGGGCTTGTCCCATCTGCCCCGCCCCAGACAGAGAATGAATAAAAGTTACGAAATCCAGACAGATTTACCTTAGGCGGACTCCAGCCACCAAAGTTCACAAAGGTGTTGTCGTGAACAAGAATCGTGCCGGAGCGCGAACTGCACACGGTGTAATTTACGTTGCCGTCAATGGTGTTGTTGTAGAACTCGTATGCCCTGCCGCCACGAGTCCGGCCTACGCTTTCAGTGCCATGATCGCTAGCACCGTTGTATCGAGACATGTGATTGTGGCGAATGACGAATCGAGCGCCAGCATACGCATCAGTCACGAACCCTTGATACGTGCCGTTGCTATTCGTGAACGTGTTGTCTTCGATGAAAAAGAAGTTGGCGGATCCGAAGTTTGCCGGATCATGCCATGAGTAATCGTAGCCGTTGGGCTGACCGTTGTAGTTGGTTCCGTAAATCGTGAAGCACCCGAAAGCACCATAACCGTTCCCTTGTCCATTAAGGAATGTGTTATTGTCCGCAACGCCAAGAACAGTGTTTATCCCAATGTTGCCGTCCATCATGTTCCATTTATTGTGGTCGAACCGGAACTGAGCGCCGTTGCGTTGGTCTGCGCACTTGGCGTTCACTAGCCCCGGATCGTTGGCGTATTGGCCGCGACCGCCGTGTCCGCCGTCTTGGAATTCTATCCCAGTCAACCTTACAAGGCCGTTAGCGGGAACCGTGATGTTTATCATCTGACCGTTAGAAACGTTGTCTCTCAGTATCGTGCTGCCTACACCTGCACCCTGCAAGGTGATCGCCTTGGAAATTACCACGCCAGTTGTCCATGCGAAAACTCCCGCAGGGAACGTGATCGTGTCGCCGTTCTGCGCTTGGTTATCGTGAAAAAACTGAACACTCTCCGCTGTCCCATTGGAATGATAAACCGTAGCCCCGCAGCGCGGGCCGAAAAAGCCGCTCAAAGTCAGAATAAAGATGGCGCTTCTGCACAGTGTCCGAATGTTACCCATGTTTCTCCTCTCTGGTTTGAGCGCGAGGGCGCGTTCGTTGACGCCTATGTCATCATATGCAGACAAAGCTGTCAACTGTACTTCTTAAGATTTTTTTGTCCGCAATGAATTGTCGAGACAACCCCGACTAGCCTGAATGCTTAGGAGATTTTTGCATTCTATGCAAAAAATGACGCAACTTCAGGCTTTCGTTTCCGTAGATGTTAGTATGAGGAAGACGGAGACAATCCGGAAACTGGCCAACAACAAGAAGGATGCCCGCCTGACGATTCGAATTCCGAGAGAATTAAAGGACAAGATTGAAGGGATCGATCGACTCTATGGCGTCGCCTTGCCCAAGATCGCAAATGAATGCCTCAAGGCATTTTGTGATTACGTTGAACAAAAGAAACAGACGCCAACTTTCCCGCTCAGCATTGGCCCATGCTTACCCGGCGCCAAGGCGCGTGACGGTTCACCTCGCGAGCGCCGCGGAGTTCAAAACGGTCACCGGCGGAGAAAATAGGAACGTTACCGTTTCACGACCCGAGCGAGGCTTTTCCCCTTTACATGTAGAGTAGACGCGCCGACCAGCCGTCGTGATCTGTAGAGCTGTGTCTTGCAATCCGACGTTGAGCGCCCGCGACGCCCCAGCCTCTCGACTGGAGTTGGTCCCGCACTGCGGGACGAAGGCTGGTTGACGAAGGCGGGCTTGCCACGCCGGAGCCTTGGCGAAGGCGGGTTGACCGTTTAAACTCTCGCGTGCGCATTGAATCACCGCAGATCCAAAACTTCATCGACGGTCAATTCGTTGCACCGATTGGCGGGAAATACCTCGACAACATCGAACCCGCGACAGGAAAGCCCTATTCCGTCCTCGTTCCTCTTCCACGCTGATCGCATTGATCAAATGGTGCTGAGACACCAAGAGCTCACGCACGGATAGGAGTACGAGCCGCTGGAAACAAAACCAGCGAGTAAAAAGGAAGAGGAAGCTCCAGAGAAAACTTCCATCTCGATCGACAAACCTTATGAACTAACCACCCACCACCACACTCGCCTGCCACACTTGACATCTTACATAGGGGTTAGGTCTTTTTATCGTGACAATATCCACTGCGCCTCGTCAAGGTTGCGATGTCTGAGTGCCCACTGCCACTCTGCGCGCTTGCATACAGGACAAACGTAGCGCCAATGCTTCGCCCTCTCTCGCTCCGGTTCATACTCGCACCCACCGTTCACATACTCCCGCGCGTTTGGGAACTGACTCAACTCGGCTGAGTAATACGGCTCTTCGATGACGACTAACCCTCAGTGAATCGGCACGATCTTCTTCTGCATGCGGATATGATGGACGTTGCACACGCCAGTTTTCTGCGCGCGAATGGCACCGCGCGCGAGCTGATCAGCTTCAGCGCTGCTCAGCGGCGTTGAAGCCACAGCACTCGCAATGAGCAGGAACGCGGTGACGATCAGGAGAGCGCGCATAGACCTAACGGATAAGAGCTGAGCCACAGCCGGAAGAACCGCTGGCTCGAATTGGAGCCGCGCTAAACCCAAGAGCGGGGCAGCTGTTGGCTCCAGCGATTTGTTAGGCGTTGCGGTCGTTGGGAAATTAGTCGCGGCCATGCCTGGCGAACTTGAAGTGCGTCACCTTTGGCGTGGCGATCGTCCGCACGAGATCGAGGCCGTGCAGGTTGGCGCCGACACTATCGAACAACCGTTTACCGCCGCCGAGGAGAGTCGGCACGAGACTGATCTCCATTTCATCCACGAGGTCGGCCACGAGATACTGCTGTGCGGCACTCGCTCCACCGAGGAGAGCAACATCTTTTCCGCCGGCAGCGGTCATCGCCAGTTCCAATGCTTCCTCAATTCCGTTCGTGACAAACGTGAAGGTCGTCCCTCCCTCAAGTGCGAGAGGTTCACGTGTGTGATGCGTGAGCACGAAGACCGGGTGGTGAAACGGCGGATTGTCTCCCCACCAGCCGTTCCACGGATGGTTGGCATTCCAAGGGCCGGGGGCGCCGCCAAACATGCCCCGCCCCATCAGCGTGGCGCCGACGTTGGCGAGCGATTCTTCGAAGACCGGGGTGCTTTCGTTGACCTCGCCGCCTTCATAGCCATGAGGCGCACGCCACGCCGCAAGAGGGACCACCCAATCGTGAAGGCGCTCGCCGCCGATGCCAAGCGGGTTCCCCACGCTCTCGATGGGACCAGCAACGAAGCCGTCGAGCGACATTGAGATTGTAAACCGCAGTTTAGCGGAGGCAGTCATAGTATTTCCTTTCCTTGGTGAGTGCAGTGTTCCTGGTTTCCCAGGTTTTTTGGGTTATGTATTGGTTTTCACAGGGCGCGCAGCGACGCTTAACATCGTAATAAGCAGAATTTTTTCTGCGGCGGCAGAGTAGGCGTTTGGAATCAAGAATCATGCTCTTGTTGCTGGTGGGGTCTGGGTTGGCGAATTCGTTCGGCGGCTCGGCTGCGATCTTCCAGAAGCCTTCAAAACGGCTCTCTCGGTGCACTTATCCCCGTCCACTCTTTTTTTTCCATCCAGGCGCTCAATTGAACTGCGAAACGCTTTTTGAACTTCGAGCGAAACTGAACTTCATCAACCGCCTTCGCCACTTCTGGTGCGCTTTCTGGCGGCAAATTGGTTTTTGCATACGTTTCCAACTCCGTCGCGCGCGGGTCTTCTGAGAAGAAGGTAAACAGGCTTGGCGCGTATCGGTTCGCGCCAGCCCCATCAGTCTTGGCGAGCAGAGTTTGCATATTCGCTTTCGCAAAATCCCACGCAATATCGGGATGATCGCTCTCCCGCGCGATCATGGAGACGAGAAATATCGCGCGGCTTGGGGGTAACTCATCGGTAAGGGCTATTGCAAGCGTTTTCTTAGCCAACTTCGGATCCGTCGCGCCAGCGAGCGCGTTGTAATAATTATGTTTTTCCTCAAGGCTCGTCTTGAGTCCAAGCTCGTGAAGCTGGTTCCAGGTCTTTTCATCGGCGTGGCGACCGACTGCTGCAAAAACTGCCGGGCGAAGACTGGGCGTGAGAGAGCGTGGATCAGTAAGATATCCTGCGAAATGCGCGCGACAGCCCGCTATGACTTCCTGGTCATTCAAATTAGCGAGCGCAGTGATCAAACTGCCGCGTAAGTTTTTCGCCGTTGGGGGTTCGCCCGGCCTTATCGCCCAGCCCAGCACGTCAAATGTTGGGCGCAAGAGTGATTGAGCATAGCTCTGAAACTTTTCCCGCTCCGGGCTGCCAATGAGCAACCGGTTAACGAAATCCAGGACATTAATGACTTGTTCGCGCTCAGAGAGCTCAGTGGAAGGCGGCAATTTTTCTACTAAACCAAAATAGAGCGAGATCGGTGCGCGATCGGCTTGAACCAGAGCCCACGCGTCACTGAGCAGGTTAACGCGATCTTCCACGCCCATATCAGGTAAAGCGTGAAGCAGTAAGGTCCATGAAGGCTCATCGTAGTCGACACGATAATTTCCAGTGCCGGTTAGGTTCAATTTGAGAGCGCGATTCGAGGGGATCCTTCGGAGAGTGTCGATTTTGCTTGTCATCAGCAAAGTCGCCGGGGCTTCTCCCACGACTGAATAGGTTAGCGGGATCTTCCATTCGAGGGGCGGAGCATTCTTGAAATTGACCGTGAAACGCTCCTGCGTGAGCGAGACCTTTCCATCTCGCTCCCGCTTTACTTTCACGATCGGGAAACCTGGCTGCTCTGTCCAACGGGCCGCGATTTCAACGACAGGTTTCTTCGACAGCTCTGAAAGAGCGTTCCACAAATCCGCCGTGGTTGAGCTCGAATACTTGTGTGCAGCGGTGTACCGTCGAATCCCATCGCGAAAAACGTCTTCGCCTAGAAAATTCTCCAGCATTCGCAAAAATGACTGGCCTTTCCTATATGTGATATCGTCAAAGGCGCTATTTGCTTCAGCCTCAGTGGCGATGGGCTGTTGAATCGGATGCGTCGTCGATCTTGCGTCGCCTTCCATCGCCTGCTCTTTGGCAATGCCGATGCGTCGGGCAGGATCCCGCAGTACGATTCTTCGCAGCCAGACTTCCCATTGCGGATTGAAGTGCGCTGTGCATTTCGTGCCAATCCAGGAAGCGAACCCCTCATTGAGCCAAAGATCGTTCCACCACGCCATGGTCACCAGATCACCGAACCATTGATGTGCCATCTCATGCGCCAGCAGCTCGTAGATACTTTGTTTCGTCTCCGTGGACGAGTTTTTCGGATCAAATAGGAGCCTGGATTCATCGTAGATAATTCCGCCCCAGTTTTCCATCGCGGTGAAGCGACCCAACCCGCCTGGCAAAGCGATTTGGTCCAGCTTCGGCAACGGATAAGTCACACCGAAATAATCGTTGTAATATTGCAAAATTTGAGCGGTGGTTTCGAGCGCGTAGCGACCCATTTCCGCTTTGCCTTTGGTTGAGATCACCCGGATTTGCGTGGGGCCAACGCGCGATTCAATGAAATCGAGCTCGCCCGCGACGAAAACATTGAGATAACTCGACATCGATGGAGTCGCCGCGAAGCGCACTTCCTTCCCACCGGCGACCGCTTTTTCGCTTTCGATGGGCATGTTCGATACCGCGGACCAATTTTGCGGCACAACCACGCTCAGTTGAAAACGCGCGCGAAACGCGGGCTCGTCCCAGCAAGGGAAGAATCGACGCGCATCGGTTGGTTCAAACTGGGTTGCGAGCATGATCTTTTTCACCCCGCTGTCCTGCTCCTGATAAGGTACGAAGAAGAGTCCTTGTCCCTGCTGATTGATCTTCCCGGCAAAGCCAAGCGTGAGGGTATGGTGCCCCGGCGCAAGCTCCCAGGGCAACATCAGAATGAGCAGCTCGTTCTTCGCGTCTGTTTCAATCGCAGATTTGGGCAATGCTTTGCCATCGAGAGACACGTCGATAATTTCGAGGTCGAGCGCGTTCAACACCACGCGGCGAACCGCGCTGCGAACACTCAGCTTTGCCGTTTCCGTTCCAGTAAACGTGAGCTTGTTCGTCACGGCGAATCCGTCCTGCGGCGGATTGATACCAGGCACGATCCGAATGGAATACTCTTCAGGGACAACCTCTTTCGGCAGTTTTCCCGGGGTAGCCTCAAAGCTGAAAGGTTTTTCTCCGCGCATGTTATGGCAAAATGGAGTGAGGAAAAAAACAAATAAGAGACATAAAAGTTTCATCTGGAAAGCTAGAGAATCTCAAAGACTTCGTAGTTCACTCCGTCGGATTTCCTCTCACCGACTGCGACACTGACGACTTTGTTCAGCCAGGCGTATTTTGCAGAGGAGGTCTCGAAAAACGGTGTTGTTCGCAGGTAGTAATCCGATGGAGGGACCTGCTCGCCACGAGCGATTCGAGCGTTCACCTCGGACGAGGCATGGCGTACACCGCGATAAGTCATCAGAATCAGTGCCCCGTCGTCGGTCCGCAGGATCAGCCGCACATCCTGCTGCGAAGACCCGTCTGCGCGGACCAGCAGCAAATCCGAGCTTGCTTCTGGCAAGACCTCTCCACGCAGTCGGTCGCCGATAAATTCTCCGCTGGACACTGTGAATACGCGACGATGCCCGGCCGGCGTGTCTCCCAACTCTAGTATGGGCGGCAGCTTCATGGTGATGGTGAATAGATGACGCGATTTCAGTTCAGTCATAGTGAGATTCCGTTTTGAAACCCTTGGTGAGGAGGAAACTTCCGGCGTTTGCTGCGCTGGAAGTTCACAAGCGGCAAATACTGCCGCAATCAGCACAGGGAAAATTTGGTTCATGGCACGATTCTGCAGCGTCTTGCTGGATTCGCCCAATCGATTGATTATATTTCGGCGATTCGTACCATGAATTTATCTGCGATTGACCTAAACCTGCTCGTTGCACTGGACGCACTGCTTTCAGAAGCGCACGTCGGTCGCGCTGCTCGCAAGATTGGGCTCTCACAGCCAGCAGCCAGCCACGCCCTGAAACGGCTTAGACAGCTCCTAAACGATCCTTTGCTTGTGCGGACAGGTTCCCGCATGGAATTGACCCCGCGCGCGACCAGTTTGCGAGAATCCTTGGCTGAAACCTTGCAACGAGTTCAAACTCTGCTTTTGGCCGATTCTTTTGATCCTGCGACAAGCTCTCGTCACTTCTCGATCATGATGCAGGACCACATTGCCCACCTGATTGTGCCAGAACTTGTCAAGCGTGTGCGTTCTGAAGCGCCGGCTATCAGTTTGAATGTTCTGCCATGGCAGAGCCCGGTCTCGATGAGACTGGAGCAGCTCCGTTCCATTGATCTGCTGTTTTCGTGCGTTGAACATGAACTTTCAGGATTTCAGCGTGAAACACTGTTTACGGACACGGAGGTTACGGTCGTGCGTAAGGGACATCCTTCCGCATCCAAGATGAAGAACCTCAGAACATTCCTCAGTTCGAGACATGTGGCGGTTGTCGGCAGAGGGCTGATGCAAGATCCGGTAGATAATTGGCTTCAGCAGGAAGGACTGGCGAGACAAGTTGTGTTGCGTGTTCCGAGCTATCTACAGGCACTTCAAAGCGTTGTAGAAACCGATTTGGTCGCATTTGTGCCCAAGCGCCTGGCCGAGTCTCAAGCTAGATTGCTGTCGCTAGCCATGGTGCCGCCTCCTATAAATCCTGGCACATACGAAGAATACCTTTTCCATCCATGCGGCGCCGCCCAAGATCCGGCATTGATTTGGTTGCGAAAGTTGGCTTTGGAAATTGGCAAGCCGCTCGATACGGGTCGGAGCCACTTACCCACTGCCAACCCGAAAAAACTGGACGGTGCACATCGGCGAAGGAATTCTTCCAGCAATATGACTGACACATTCAAACCACGAAACCGAAGATTTGCGACGACGACAAATAGACTGAGGCACTCCGCGAGCTAATTATCAATGCGCACCGAATCACCGCAGATCCAAAACTTCATTGACGGTCAATTCGTAGACCCAATCGGCGGGAAGTACCTCGACAATATCGAGCCGGCGACTGGGA
>Ga0193707_1000613_pt1 | contig 12476 bp, 10 predicted proteins | sample U3c2metaG_FD_143043 | JGI IMG/M metagenome (GOLD analysis project Ga0193707, IMG submission 143043) | Soil microbial communities from a riparian zone of the East river system, Colorado, United States - U3c2 | ecosystem: Environmental > Terrestrial > Soil > Riparian zone | place: USA: East River... | reverse complement strand
TGACGTCGCGGAGCGACATCTACAGTCTTGGGGCGCTCGGATACTTCCTCGTGATCGGTCACGCGCCCTTCGCGGGACGTTCCGAGATCCAAGTCCTGGCGGCGCACCTGTACGAGAGTCCGCGATCCATCAGTGAGCTGCGCCCGGACGTGCCTCCGGACCTGGTGAGAGTCCTCGAGCGATGCCTGACGAAAGACCCCACCCTGCGCTTCTCCGATGCGGCAAGCCTCGAGCAAGCCCTCGTGCACTCGATCGCGACGACTAGTTAGACGCCTGTGACCCATCATCTTTACCCGCATTTATGTATGGGTGCGGATTCGTCGGCGCGCATCCGGGCGAACCACTGACATGGCAATCGCTCTCGCTTGCGTACTGAGCTGCCCTCTCTTCTCGATGGCGGCGGGATCGGGTGGGTCGCCGATGGGGGGGCAGCCTTTGTTCCAGCCCGCTGAAGCCCGATACGCCTCGCTGAACTACGGCGTTAGCCGGACTACCGAGTGAAACAGATCGATCTTCCGTAACATCGCCGGATCATGGACCTCATGGTGGCGACCGATTAAAGCTCGATCAAATGATCGGCCCGCAGGATGGCATCTCCACTCCGACAGCCTTCGCCAACGCAATCCTGCCCGCCGCGGTGAGCGCGGCGTTCAACGCGCTGAGATTTGCGCCGTTAAGTGCGCGCCACGAAGCGATCGACTTGCCAAGATCGTTGCACGCCGACTGGTACGCCGCGAGCATCGCCGCCGTCGGGGCGACGTCGCCGTTCTCGAAAGTGCCGAGCTGATTCAGAAATCGGTTGACCAGCTGCACGAGCGTTGGACGCGCATTGGCACCGAAGCCAGCGCCACCGAAAGCGAAGCCGCCGCCCGCCGGCGCGCCACCCAGCGTGTCGAGCTTCGCGATGTACTCCCGAATCGCCTTCGCGGCGGCGCTCGTAGAGTCGCTTGCCGTCAACGCGTGAAGCTGGGTTCGCGTCGTGTCCGTCTGCTGGAATGCTGACCACGCGAGCCGCTCCGCGGCGTTCAGCTTCCTGATCAACGCGTCCTGCGCCTTGAGCGCCTCCAGATTCACCGGCGACCGCGGATCGCTGGTGACAGTCACTTTCTCGCTGTGCGATTTCCCGTTGACTGTGAGACGCACTGTGTACGTACCGGGCGGCACGAGTGCACCTTCGGGCGACGCCGGCGTTTCGCCGGGATTCGCATTGATCTCGAATGAGTGCGTGAATGCCGGTGGCGCGTCGTAGCGCAAATCCCAATTCACGCGGTGCATTCCTGCGTCTGTGGGAAGCGGCTGCTCCACTTTCACCCAGAAGTTCGGGTGCGGCGGACGCGCCGCTTCGGGCACTGGCGCGATCGGATCGCTCGAATAGTGCCGCACCACCGCGCCGGCGGAATCGAGCACCTCGAGCGTAATTCTCCCGCTCGGCTTCGACCCAAGCCAGTAGTAGATGATGGCGCCGTCGGGCGGATTCAGTGCGTGCGGCACTTCGGACGGAAACGGCGTGTCCGCGCCGACATTGCGGCGCACACGCACTGCGCCGTCCGGCTTGAAGAGGCGCACGTCCTCGTTCGGGGTGGCGTTGGTGATCTGCCGCAGCACGGCGTAGTCATCCAGCACAAAAATCCCACGACCGTACGTGCCCACGATGAGATCGTTGCCCCTGAACGCGATGTCGCGGAACGACGTCGTCGGCAGATTTAGCATCAACGACTGCCAGGAATCACCGTCGTCGAACGACACGTACATCGTGCTCTCAGTGCCGAGGAAGAGTAGACCGGGTCGTTTCGGATCCTCACGCAGGATCCGCGCGTAGCTGCCGTTTGATTCGCCGGTGGCGAGTCCGTTGGTGATGAGCGTCCACGTCTTGCCATAGTCGCGCGTGCGATACACGTACGGGTTGTAATCGGCCGAACCCCGCGCGTCAGCCGTGACGTAGGCCTCGGCCGCATTCGTATGCGACGGTTCCACCGAGTGGATCTGTCCGGGGTGAGCCAAGGTGGACACGTCGCTCCACGTCCGACCATTATCGCGCGTGAGTTTCACCAGGCCCGTGTTGATACCCACCCAGATTGTTCCACGTGCGACTGTGGATGCGCCGATCGACATGATCGTGCCCGGAATAGGCTCGCCCGGTTTGGGAGTGGCCGTGTCGGGTGGAATCTGGAAGCTCGCTGGATAGGCGAGGTTCGGACTCATCTTCGTCCAGTGCGCGCCGCCGTCCGATGTCGACATGAGATACTGAAAGCCCGCGATGAGCCTGTGTGGATCCCAGGGATCGAACAGCAGCGGCGCATCGCTGTTGGCGCGCAGCCGGAGCGATTGGTCCTGCGCCGGGCCTACATTCACCCACTGCTCGCTCGGATAGGAAATCCTGATGACCCCATTGCCGGTGGCGTACACGGTATTCGGGTCGAGCGGATCCGGCAGAATGGTGCCCCACTCCCAGCCATTAACGGGATCCCAATCGAGCGGCGTCACCGCGCCGAGGTTACCCCGTCCGCGCGTTCGCACGGCGCCCGCATCCTGCTGGGATGCGTAGATCCAGTACGGAAAGGAGTTGTCCGTAGAAACGTGGTAGACCTGCTCGTTGGACTGGTTGTACCACGAGCTCCACGTGTCGCCGCCGTCGAGCGACACGATCGCGCCCTGGTCGTAGCCGAGTATGATGCGCTTGCCATCAGTGGGATCGATCCATCCTTGCTGCGGATCGTCGCCACCCGGCGCGCCCCTGAAACCAGTGAATGTGTTGCCGCCGTCGCGTGAGATGTAAGCCGCGGTGTTGAAGACGTAGACGATGTCCGGGTTCTTGGGATCGACGTACACGCCGCAGTTATAGCCGCCCTGTCCGTTGCGGATGCGCGTGTCGGCCGCGTCCATCTGCTTCCAGGTGGCGCCGCCGTCGTCCGAGCGGAACAGCCCGATGTTGGTGGTGAAGTAGATGCGCTGCGCGTTGGTGCCCTTCGCGACGGCGATCGAAGTACGGCCCGGGATGCGCGGCAACCCACCGCCGGTGAGCTCCTTCCAGGTGACGCCGCCGTCGATGGACTTGTATATGGAAGTGCCCGTCGGGCCTTGCGGGCGCTGGCCACCAGCGGGGCCTCCGCCGCCGCCTAGTCCGCCAGCCGGGACGACGGGTAAACCGCTCGGCGCAGGCGCTGAGTAGTGGCGGACCGTCGTCGCGAACACGACGTCCGGCCGGTCGAACGCGATTGCCAGCTTCTGGATGCCGGTCGAGTCGTCGACAAACAGCGTGCGCGCCCAGCTGCTCCCGCCATTCGCGGAGCGGAAGACGCCACGGTCGTCGCTCTTATGGCGGACATCGCCTTGGGCCGCGACGAGGACGATGTTGGCGTCGCGCGGATCCACGACGATGCTGGGGATCTGCTTCGTTTTTTCGAGGCCGATGTGTGTCCACGTCGCGCCGGCATCCATGCTCTTGTACATGCCGTTGCCTTCGGCCACTCCACCGCCCGTGATCAAGTCACCGGTGCCGACGTAGATGGTGTTGCCGTTCGACGGTGCCACTTCCACCGCGCCAATCACCTCGGCGTCCTTGACGCTGTCGAAGATTGGCCACCAGGTGGCGCCGGCGTTGGTCGTCTTCCACACGCCGCCTGCGGGCATGCCGACGTAGAACGTTCCCGACTCGCCAATCACGCCGGAGACCGCGGAGATGCGGCCGCCGCGGAACGGACCGACGTTGCGCCAGACAAGAGCGCTGAGCAACTCGGGTCTGACAGTTGTCGCGGCGACGGAGATGGCGGCGACGGTGATTGCGGCTATAGTGAAGGAGACAGCGTGTTTCTTGTTCATGATGGTGCTGGATGCAAGGAAGTAGGTGGACTAATATGGGCGTTATGACTGTTAGGCGGATGGACAACGTAGGCATCGTTGTAGAATCCCTCGATCCCGCCATCTCATTCTTCGCCGAGCTTGGCCTGAAACTCGAGGGGCGCGCCACGATCGAAGGAGAGTGGGCCGGGCGCGTCACCGGATTGGGGAACCAGCACGTCGAGATCGCCATGCTCGTCACCCCAGACGGACATAGTCGGCTCGAGCTTTCGCGATTCCTCGCCCCGCCCGTTGTCGCCGATCACCGGAACGCCCCGGTGAACGCGCTCGGCTACCTGCGCGTCATGTTCACTGTGGACGACATCGATGACACCCTGGTCAGGCTCCGCAGACGTGGCGCGGAGCTCGTCGGCGAAGTGATTCAGTACGAAGAGGCGTATCGGCTCTGCTACATCCGCGGTCCCGAAGGACTTCTCATCGGGCTCGCCGAGGAGCTCAGGCCCGGTGAGTCCGCCTAGGCGCCCTTGCCTTACAGCAAACGGACGACCGGTTGGGACTACTTCACCGTGATCACGTGCTCTACGAACTGATCGACGGCGATCTCGGTCTCGTCGTCGTGATTTGCATCGCGTCGGGCCTGCTCCTGATCGCCGCGGGCATTCCCCTGTGGCTCCGTCGCGTTCCCCGCAACGCTCTGTATGGCGTGCGCTTCGCTTCGACGCTGTCGGACGATCGAATTTGGTACGAGATCAATGCACGCTGCGGCCGCGATCTCGTTGTAATCGGCGCTGGGTATCTGGCGCTTCTCGCCGCCGCGCTCCTATTCGGCCGCTCGTGGAGCATGCCCTTTCGTTTGCTCGGGCCAACGGTGGTCCTCGTCGTCGCCCTGATCGTCAATACCATCCTGGTTAGTCGGGCAGCTACTCGACTTCTCGCAGAGCGTGACCTGAACAGATCGAAGCTAGACTAACCGCTACCATGATGATCTCCTTCATTCATTGGAGCCGCGCATTGAAATGTGTGTTCTTTGCAATCGTGTTGGCTGCGGCCGGCTCGCCTACGACACACGACAAGATCTTCCCGGTCAATGGACTTCCGTGCGGCAAGCCTGGATCGATCAGCTGCCTCGTGCGCTTGCCGGACGCATCGACCATGGCATGCGCATCGATGTGCGCGACTTGCGCGGTGAAGGTGGGCTTTACGGGCCTCGCGATCCGAACTGTTGCCCTTCGGAGCTACTTCGGGTCCAGCTCGGATTGGGCGGCGACTCACTCGTGCTTCGCTCCCAGACCGTAGTCCCAAGTCCTACAGCGACCTCCCGATAACGGGTCTTTCGCCCTCCAAGAAGAGTGCTAGTTTGGCCTCTTCAAACAATTCATGGCCTTTGGCCAGGAGGGCTGCTCATGTCTGATCTCATGGCGACCAAAACGGCGCGCCGCGGTTTCCTTGGACGCATTGCAGCGGCCGCGGCAGTTGTCGGTCTGGGTGGCGTTCCATCGCGCGCAGGTGCCGAAAACGCGCGGAGAGAGGCCTCGGCCGACCCCGCTCTCGACGCGTGGTTCGGGAAGATCCAGGGTAAGCACCGCATCATCTTCGACGCGCCGGAGCCGAATGACGGCTTGGTTGCCATCTGGCCACGGGTGTACCTGAACACCATGGCGGCCACTTACCCCGGCTCGGCGACCGCCGTGGTCATACTGCGACACGGAGCAATTCCGCTCGCGATGGGTGATGCGCTCTGGGCTAAGTACGGGATCGGCGAGATGTTCAAGATCAAGGACGGCGACGCGAACGCCACGCGGAATCCGTACGCCACGATCACCGGGCTTCCGATTCCGGGCCTCGGCATCGCCGAATTGCTCAAGTCAGGCGTGCTCGTGGGCGCTTGCGACGTCGCCCTCACTATCTACAGCAGCGGTGCGGCGAAGAAGATGAACCTCGATCCCGCCGTGGTGAAGAAGGAATGGATCGCCGGCCTCCTGCCTGGCGTTCAAGTGGTGCCATCGGGTGTGCTCGGCGTGGCCCACTCGCAGGAGCTGGGGTGCGTGTACTGCTTCGCTGGCTGAGTGAATGGGGGACCAGGCACTTAAGTGCCTGGTCCCCTGACTCAGTTTCATGGCGCGGCACGTCGTAACCGAAGCTACTCCCACCCTCATAGCCCTTACCCGATAAATTGAGTGGATGCAAAACAACACTGCATCCAATCGTTCGCTTCTCCACGGGTCAGAGGGTAATTCTCTCTGTGAGGGCCTGCGCGCAGCCGTGGATCTCCTCGAGAAGATCGTCGCCGATCGTTCAATTCTCGCGGACATTCCCGAGGCCGATCGCAATCGATTGTTGAACGCCGCAGGTCGTGTATCTCGGCCCGATGCGCTTAGCCGCCGCCAATTGCTGAAAGTCGTCAAGCGGAACAAGAGAGCCGAGAAAGTTCAGCGTGCGGAGAGCGTTCTGGCGGCGACCGGCATCCGTAAGCTGCGGCGCGAGCCAGTCTTCATCACCTCGCCGAATATCTATCCGCCGAAATCGCAGGATCTGCTCACCAGCGGCGATCCAGTTCCTGAGACTGAAGACTCGCGGAAGTGCTACGTCTGCAAGAAGGAATTCTCGACGGTCCATCATTTCTATGACCGGCTTTGCACCACCTGCGCCGATGAGAATTTCGCGAAGCGCACCGAGCTTGCGGACCTGAGTGGCCGCGTTGCCTTGCTCACAGGCGGCCGGGTGAAAATCGGGTATCAGGCGGGAATCAAGCTTCTCCGTGCGGGCGCGCGCCTCATTGTTACTACGCGCTTTCCACGCGATTCGGCGGCCCGCTACGCTCGCGAGGCCGATTTCGGTGAGTGGTCCGACCGACTCGAGATCTACGGCCTCGATCTTCGACACACGCCGAGCGTCGAGGCGTTCTGCAAGGAGCTGCTGGCGACGGAGAAGCGGCTGGACTTCATCATCAACAACGCGTGTCAGACTGTCCGGCGCCCGGCCGACTTCTACGAGCACATGCGTGAGACGGAAACGGCGGCGCTGAGCTCGATGCCTGCGCACGTGCAACGACTACTCGGCAAGTACGAAGATCCGAATGCGAACCATGAGACCCACCCGACGTCGGGAGTGTCGCTGCTCGGAGGCGGACCCCAGGAGGAGAGCAGTCTCTTTCCAGCAGGTCTGCTCGACCAGGATCTTCAGCAGCTGGATCTGAGGGGCCGCAACTCCTGGCGGCTGCTCCTGGCGGAAGTATCATCGGTCGAGTTGCTCGAGGTTCATCTCGTCAATGCAATCGCGCCGTTCATCATCAACGCGCGGCTCAAGCCGTTGATGACGCGAACTCCCGAGCGCGACAAGCACATCGTGAATGTTTCCGCCGTCGAGGGGCAGTTTTATCGCTCGCACAAGACGGTTCGGCATCCACACACGAACATGGCGAAGGCGGCGCTCAACATGATGACGCGCACCTCGGCCGCCGATTATGTCGGCGACGGCATCCACATGAATGCCGTCGACACTGGATGGATCACAGACGAGGATCCGGAGGAGATTGCCGCGCGGAAAACCGCCGAGCATCGCTTCCATCCCCCGCTCGACATCGTGGACGGAGCGGCGAGGATCGTCGACCCGATTATCTCCGGATTCAACACCGGCGTTCACGTGTGGGGGAAGTTCCTCAAGGATTACCGCTCGACCGACTGGTAGAACGGAGTCAGAGCGGGCTCAGGCATCGGCTATTGACTTATCCATGCGTATATACCTATATAGGGCATGACCTATGGAACAGTGATGGTGGCGCTGGCCGATCCAACGCGGCGCGCACTGTTCGAGCGCCTCCGAAGCCGTCCTCACACGGTCGGTGAGCTCGCCCGAATCGCGAAGATTCAGCAGCCGAGCGTCTCCCAGCACCTCCGCGTTCTTCGGGGGGCACGATTGGTCCGCGACCGCAGGGAAGGGACTCGACGTTACTACAGCGCGTCGCAGGAAGGCCTCGCCGAGCTGCGGCGTTATGTCGAGAGGATGTGGGACGATGTGCTGACGGCCTACTCCGCGGAGGATCCAACCCCGTCAAAGAGTCGCATGGTAGCGCCATCCAAGAGAAAAGGAGCCCGCTGATGTCCACCAAGAGAGCGCCATCCGTCGAGCCAATCCGAAGATCTGTCTCCGTATCTTGGCCGCAGCCCGAAGCCTATCGCCGCTTCGTCCAGGATTTCTCGAAATGGTGGCCCAGCTACAGCTACTCGATTGGTGGAAGCAGGATAAAACGCGTGGTGTTCGAGGCTCACACCGGCGGACGGATCTTCGAGGAGCACAAGGACGGCACCCGTATGCGCTGGGGCACCGTCATCTCTCTCGACGCGCCGCGCAGCGTCACATTCACCTTTCACCCCAGCCGAGCCGAATCGGACGCGCAGTTGATTGAAATCACATTCTCGCCCGAGGGCGAGGGCACACGCGTCGATCTCGTTTCCACCGGTTGGGAGAAGATGAGCGACAAGGCCCGCGCGACGCGCGGCGGTTATCAGCTGGGTTGGGGCCTGGTGCTCGACAGATTCGCCGGCCGCTTCAGGCCAGTCATGTTGTTCTTCTCCGCGATGTCGTTCGGGATCACTCTCATCGGCCAACGCGGGAAGTTCGTCAGAACCAGTCTCGGCAGAATGGAGGATTAGCGTTCTGATCCGTCGATGGCACAAGCTGGCCAGGGTACCCGTCTCAGTTCATTGGGATGGCCTGGCCAAAAAGGACTTTTTCTATTCTCCACTTCCCGCCTTGACGAACGAGGAGAAACTCCTCGCTGAAGGCGGTCGCTTGCCGTCCGCCGTCAGAAACAATGCGCCGTATTGTTGCGATCGCGCTGTCGCCCATCCTCTGGCTTACGGCCACGCTCAGCTGGTAAGGGCGGGGGCACTCGGCTCGATCCGAAGGACAGACGAACGGTTTCCCGATTGGCAGAATCCTATAGCGGCTGTCATGTCTTAGACTCTTGAGGACACTCGCCGTGAGCTCGTCACCGAAAACCAAATACTCGGGTTGTTTGCTCTGATCGACAGGTTCCTGGATCAGATAGGCGACTAGCGGGGCTAACACAGCGGCGTCGGGTGATCTGTGGACACAGCCGGTCAACGTGAACAAAACCAGTGACGCCATCAATCGAGTCATAAGCATGCCGCCTGATCAGTACCCGAGATTACCTGCTGGGCAATCTAAGTATGCGCGCGGAATTCTCTGTCCGCAGCACCTTGAAGGCGAGTCCAGTCTCGCTTGACGGCCCTGTTTCCGCGCTCTACGTTCGATTCGCACCACTTCAGCTCCAGGATCATTCACCCACCGGTGTCCTGACATGCGAAGACGCGAAGTCGTTCAATTCCTCGGCGCTGCCCTCGCGCTGCCCTTCATCCCGCGCGGCACCCAGGCCGCCATCAAGCTCGGAGAAGATCTCCATCTCCGACTGGCCGATGCCGCGTTCCGGACGCTCGATCCAGATCAGCGGGCTCTCGTCACGAACATCGCCGAGATGATAATCCCGGAGACCGACACGCCCGGCGCCACGAGTGTGAAGGTGCCGGAGTTCATCGATCTCATCCTCACCGAACGCGCGACCGACGAAGAGAAAGCTGCCTTCCTCGCTGGCCTTCACGACATCGATGTCCGCGCGGCGGCGATGGGCTCACCGCGCTTCGTCGCGTTGCCCGCCGCGAAAAAAGTCGAGCTCCTGACGGCACTTGATGCCGCGAGGGGAGACAAGGCGGGCGCCGGCCTCGCATTCGGGCGACTCAAGGCCCTCACGGTCTATGGCTACTTCACATCAGGCAGAGTCGAGCAGGAGATCCTGAAGATGCAGATGTTCTTCAATGGATATCAGGGAAGCGTCCCATTCACCCCGGCGGTCTGATCATGGCTCCGATGACATTTGACGCGATCGTCGTGGGCTCCGGAATCTCCGGAGGCTGGGCCGCAAAAGAGCTGACGGAGAAGGGGCTGCGCACTATCGTGCTCGAAGCGGGAAGGCCAATCGATCCGCTCGTCGATTACGTGGAGCACGTGCCGCCGTCCGAAAAACGCTATCGTGGGATGGGAAACCGCAAGCAAGTCGAGCGCTATCAACCGATCCAGGGTCACACCGGTGCGTGCGACGAATGGTCGTCCAAGTTCTTCGTCAACGATCTCGACAACCCGTATTCGTTTCCCGAGGGCAAGCCGTTTTACTGGATACGCGGCCGGCAGGTGGGCGGACGCTCGATCATGTGGGGCAGGTGCGTCTACCGGTGGAGCGATCTCGATTTCACAGCGAACGCGCGAGAAGGCTATGGAGTTGACTGGCCGCTCCGGTACGCCGATATGGCCCCATGGTGGAGCTACGTCGAGAAGTTCGTCGGCATCCAGGGACGTAAGGAGAATCTTCCGCAGGTGCCGGATGGCGAATTCCAGACGCCGTGGCCGCTGAACGCGGCCGAGCAGAAGTCGCGCGACATTCTGCTCACGAAATTCGGGGGAGAGCGCGTGATCACCAATGCGCGACTGGCCGTGCTGACCGAGGATCACGGCGGACGCCAGAAGTGTCACCTGTGCGGGCACTGCGCGCGCGGATGCATCACGCTCTCGTACTTCAGCAGCATCAACTCGACGCTTCCCGCCGCGCGCAAAACCGGACGCCTGACGCTACGACCGTTCAGCGTGGTGCACAGCGTGATCTACGATCCGGCCAAGCGGCGCGCGACCGGTGTTCGTGTCATCGATGCCAACACCAAGCAGATGTTCGAGGTCAACGCGAAGGTGATCTTTCTCAACGCGTCGGCGATGGAGTCGACTCGCATTCTTCTCAACTCCGGGACAGACGAATTCCCGGGTGGCCTCGGCAGCTCGAGCGGCGAGCTTGGGCACAACCTGATGGACCACATCATGGACGGCGGTGCGACCGGCACCCTGCCATTTGCGATGGACAAGCGAGAGGTAGGTCGTCGGCCAGACGCGATCTATGTCCCGCGGTTCCGGAACGTGAAGACGAAGCATCCGGATTTTCTGCGTGGCTACGGATTCGAGGGTCGCGCGTATCGCCCGGACTGGGATCGCGGGATGGAGATGCCGGGGTTCGGCGCCTCATTCAAGAAAAAGCTGATCGGTGACCTCGGACCATGGGAGATGGATTTCGGCGGCTTTGGCGAGATGCTTCCGCGCCACGAGAACTTCGTTGCGCTCGATCCGCATCTGGTCGATGCCTGGGGCATTCCAGCTCTGCGTGTAAACTGCGTTTACAGCGAGAACGAGCATAAAATGCAGGACGACATGGTCGTCACCGCGACAGAAATGCTGGAGGCGCTGGGTGCGACCAACATAAGGACATACAAAGAGGACAATCCGCCGGGCCTGGTGATTCACGAGACCGGGACCGCCCGCATGGGGCGTGACCCGAAGACCTCGGTACTGAATGCGCACAACCAGGTATGGGATGCGCCCAACGTCTTCGTGACGGACGGTGCGTGCATGCCGTCGACCGCGAATCAGAATCCGAGCATCACCTACATGGCGTTGACGGCGAGGGCGGCGGACTACGCGCATCAGCTCCTCAATCGAAGGGAGTTGTAGCCGTCGGAGATTCAGCGCCGATTGTGGGATCCTGCAACACTCGGGAAGCGATTTTTGAAAGTTCATAGCATTGGATGCGCTTGTATTGGCGCCCTAGTCGCCGTCGTGGCTCTCGGCTGTGGCCGGGAGCCACGGACCGACGAGATCTCGGCTGCGGCGCGAGCATTGACCGTCATTGCGCCCGACGGCACGCCGAGGATGTACGTAGCGGATCAGGATTCCTCTGGCACGCGATTGTGCTTCGAGGCCGCTGACTCGACGCTGCCCGTTGGGGCGCCCGTCACGGTCGTCCACGCGATCTTCCCGCAATATTCGACCGTGGGTCGACTCGGCCCCCGCAGCAAGAGTCCGTGCTTCCCCGCGCCACGGGCATCCCGTGACAGCATGGAGTACTCGGTCGATGCTCCTGGGGACACGATCGGGCGGAGGGGCGTGCCGATCGTAATTCTCGGAAAAGTCGCGCTCGCTCAGATGCGAGGGGACACAGTGCTCTTGGCGGTCGAGCCTGGAAAACCGTCCTGGCGATTCCGAACCTGTGCGAGCGCCGAAGGCGTTCATGCCACTGCGTGGTCTGGCGTTCCTCCTTCGGCGCCTCGTCGCTGGCACGCGTACTACTACCTCGGCTACGATGTCGAGCAGGATTGCACTCCTTCTGACTACGCGCCCGACAGCGCCGGGGCGAACACCAAAGCAACGAAAGAATGACCGCGGCTGACAAGCGCCGCTGGACTCTGGTCGCGACGATCCTCGCGTCCGCGATGACGTTCATCGACGGAACCGTGGTCAACGTCGCCCTGCCCGCATTGCAGGCCGACCTGCACGCGACGATTACCGACGTGCAGTGGGTGGTCGAGGCGTACGCGTTGTTTCTGAGCTCGCTGATTCTGGTCGGGGGATCGATGGGCGATCAGGTGGGGCGAAAGCGCGTGTTCCTTGCCGGCGTCGCCTTTTTTACGGCGTCATCCGTCCTTTGTGGTTTCGCCACGTCTGCCCGTGTCCTGATTATCGGCCGAGCGCTGCAGGGAATTGGAGCGGCGTTCCTGGTACCGGGGAGTCTGTCGATCATCAGCGCGACGTTCGACGACGCCGAGCGCGGACGGGCGATCGGTACA
>Ga0193707_1000612_pt1 | contig 12483 bp, 11 predicted proteins | sample U3c2metaG_FD_143043 | JGI IMG/M metagenome (GOLD analysis project Ga0193707, IMG submission 143043) | Soil microbial communities from a riparian zone of the East river system, Colorado, United States - U3c2 | ecosystem: Environmental > Terrestrial > Soil > Riparian zone | place: USA: East River... | reverse complement strand
ACATCCACATAGCAGCTTGTCGAAGCATTCCGAATCTTTTTGCCATCCTGCTATCCCCGACCTTGAAAGATCGGCTTGCCTTCCGTGCGTTCTAAATAGCGCACGAAGCGATATTTGGTTTCCAAGAGATCGACATTGCTTCGGGTGATCTTCCGATGACCCACAGTTTCTTCGATTTTGCAGACGACGAAGCGCAGGCCGGACTGGTTGAGCGCGTCCGTCGCTTCTTTCTTGAAATCGTCTAGCTCGGTCACCGTCACCGCATGCTCGATGCCGGAGCCTCTGGCAATAGCCGCCAGATCCGTCTTGCCCGCGGTCGCGCTCGGATAACTGATTCGTGTGCCGCTGTAGGCTTGATTGTCGAACACGAAAACCGCCATGTTGGGCGGATTCAAGTTGGCCAGCGTCGGCAAATTGAATAACGAGAGCAAGACGCTGCCGTCGGATTCGAAGACAAAAACCTTCCGATGCGGTAGAGCAAGCGCGAGACCGATGCCCACGGCGAGCGCATTGCCCATGGAACCCAGGTTCAGATCCGCCTCCCGCTTGGAGAGATGTCCCCATTCGACCCGCTGCCCGCTCAGCGAGGTCACTACGATCTGATTGGTCATTTGCGGCGCCAGCCATTCGAAACAATCGTAGCGAATCATATCGTAAAATCCTCTGTGAATAATAAAGCGACAGGTTGTTTGAGCGAATTCATCATACGCACAGCGTCTTTGACTTTGCGCTCTAGGCCCTCGCCGTTACGAATTACCTGATACTGAACATCCAGGGCTTCAAGTTGTGGAATCAACTTGGTGCCTCTTTGAACATAAAGAAAACTATTGCGCCGATCCGCGAAACTCCCTACATAGCTCACCAGGAGCAACATAGGCACGCCGTATCTTACACCGACCGTCAAAATGTTGTAGCAGGAAACATAGACGCCGGTCCCCTCCATGTAACTTGCGACGACCTTTCCTCCGAGCGCGGCGCCGGCCGCTATTGATACTCCTTCCGCTTCGCTGCCCACCGGAACCATTTGAAAGGAGGGATCGCTTTGCAGGAGCGGGATGATTTCGCTCAAGCGCGTCTCGGGCAGATAGGTAATGAAGTTTACTCCCGCTGCATGCAAAGCGTCTACGAGCCCCTCGGCAAGTTTTTGTTCCATGCTTATCTCGGGCTCTTTTTGTAAAGACCGTCGATGTAGCCGCCATCATCCAGCTCTTTAATGAAGCGCGCATCGACAAATTGCTCGGGGCGAGCCGCTTTTGCTTTAGGATTGTCGTCCGCGATTGCATTGAGAACCGTCTGAATGCCGGCAAGGGTCGGGTATTGCTTGCGCGGATACTTCTGATCGGTGGCAGTGAGGTCATAACTTCTTTCAAGAATCCCTTGGTTCGCCGTCTGGCGCATATATTTGCCGAGCACAGCCACGCTGGTTTTTCGATCGGTCTTCATCAGATGAACGGCGTCGATCTGCGACTTGACGTAGCGTTTCACCGTGTCCAGATTGTCGCGGATAAACCGGCGCGACAGCGCAATGCCGTTGTGAAGAAACGGCAGTCCCAAGGCTCCGACATCCGCCAAAGAATTGAAACCCTCTCGCTCCGCGACGATGCTCGTGGGGGGGCTGAGCAGCGTCGCCTGGAGAAGCTTGCTGCGCAGGGAAATCAAACGTTCCGGTGTGCCCCCGATGACAATAAACTTGACGTCCTTGCTCTTCAGGCCAAGCTTTTCAAGAGCGAATTCCGTAGCCACCAAAGACGCGCCGCGAATCGACGCGAGCCCGACAACTCCCCCTTTTAGCATCTCAGCGGATTTGATTTCCGGCTGACTCATGAAAATAAAATCGAGGGTCGCCATGCCACCAGCGACGTAGACTAAATCGGTGCCTCTCAGATTGCTTTCGATAACGACGGGACCGGAAGCCTGGATAAAATCCAGCTCGCCGGAAAGCAAAGCCATGACGCCGACAGTGGTCCGCGTGCGAACCAACTCGACGTCGAGCCCGTTCTTGGCAAAAATCCCCGTATCCCGCGCCAGCCATGTCGCCAGGGAGCCCGGCGCATCGGAGCTGTAGCCGACTTTGATCTTTTTTGCCTGAGCCCAAGCGTTGACCGGACTCGATATCGCCGCAATTACCAAAGCGGAAACAAACAGTAAAAGAGATTTTCTAAATCGCATGTTTTTTCAATCTCTGTGAGTCGATTTCTGGCAGCTTGCTCCGTAAAGTAAATGCCTATTTGATGTCCTCGCCGGCTTGCCCGGAATGACGTTTGAATTGCGAAACGAACGTTAGCTCCAGGACACTAGTTACCTTCGCCGCTTGAGTGGAGTCAACGATTCTTTGGTCAAGAAAAACTTAAGGCAACATCAAATAGTTTCAAATTGACACGGTCTTCAAGGCCAACGTAATATCCGCGGTGTCTTTACAGACGTAAATTCGCAACCCGCGCGGGTTTAGCCGGGAACAGGTTTTTAATGGGAGCTGACAATGGAAAATAAACAGGGCTATGCAGAGAAAACCTACGGCGAAAAAACTTCCTTCGACCAATTTCTCGATTGGGAAGAGCTTCCCGTTATCAGAAATTTCGTCGTCAGCGATATCAGAAAGCTCGAGGTTACGCCGTGGCGGCGCCGGGGCGGCTTGGGCTGCTACATCATTTTGGGCCATCCCAGAGAAGCGCCCAACTCGGCGGCCTACGTCTGTGAGATTCCCCCGGGAGAAAAACTGAATCCCCAGAAACAGATGTTCGAAGAAATGATCTACGTCCTCAAAGGCCGCGGCGCCACCACCGTCTGGCTCGACGACGGCAAAAAGCAGAACTTCGAATGGCAAGAACGCTCTTTCTTTTCGATTCCACTCAACGCCTGGCACCAGCACTTCAACGGCCAGGGAAGCGAAACGGTGCGCTTTATCGGCTATACCAATGCTCCATCGGTATTCAACATTTATCACAATTACGACTTTGTCTTTAACAATCCGTATCAGTTTACCGACCGCTTCCGGGGTGAAGAAGGCTACTTCAGCGGGAAAGGCGCCGCGCTTCCGGAGAAACGCGTCTGGGACACGAGTTTCATCGCCGACATCGAGAAACTCCAATTTCACGACTGGACCAAGAAGGGGCCGGGAGCCACCAACGTCGAGTTGGAGTTCTGCGACAACATCCTCTCGGCGCACATCACCCGCTCTCCGGTCGGAGCTTACAAGAAGGCGCACCGACACGGCCTCGGCGCCGACATTCTGGTGCTCGAGGGCAAAGGCTATTCGCTGATGTGGTTGGAGGGAACGGAAATGGAACGATACGACTGGGGCCCGTTCAGCATGTTTTCGCCGCCCCATATGTGGTTTCACCAGCATTTCAACACGGCGAAAGAGCCGCTCAAGATGCTGGCCTTCAAACCCTTCGGACAGAAATTTCGCATCAGCGACTATGAAAGGCTGTTCATGAGCACCGCTGGCGGCGGTCATCTGATCGAGCTCGAGGACGAAGATCCGAAGGTCCGGCAAATATTCGCAAACGAGCTCCAAAAAGAGAACATCCCTTTCAATATGCCGCCGGTGACTTACCGCAACAAAGGATAAACCATGCGTCTTCGTCATGCATGCCTGCTGATCGTAGCGCTTCTTCTCCTGGCACTCGAACACGCCCACGCAATCGATAAAATCGTGTTGGGTTATAGCGGCGTCGGGTCGGGTGAAGAGGTCCATCATTTCGCCAAAGAAGTCGGCTTGTTCAAAAAGTACGGTCTCGATGTAGAGATCGTCTATATTCCCGGCGGCTCCACCGTGGTGCAATCGATGATCGCCGGCGACGTTCAGTTCGGACGAGGCTCGGCGACGGAAGTGGTCACGGCTCACCTGGCCGGCTTCCCGCTAAAAATCTTGACGGCCCTGATCAACAAGTTCGTATACAGCTTCGTCACGCCGATGAGTATTGCGCGGCCGCAGGATCTCAAGGGCAAGGCCGTTGCCGTCAGCCGCTTTGGCTCCGGCTCTGACTTCATCACCCGCCTGGCTTTAAAATCCTGGGGCTTGGAACCCGTGAAGGACGTTACAATTCTCCAAATTGGCAACTCGCCCGAGCGCCTTGCAGCGGTCGCCGGCGGCAAAGTTCAAGGCTCGATCCTCTCGCTTTCCCAGACACCGCGGGCGAAAAAATTAGGCCTACGCGTTTTAGCCGACCTGTCGCAGATAGACGCCGAATACCCGCAAGGCGTTTTGTATGCGTCTGCCGTCTTAATTGAAAAAAGACCTGATCTGATCACCGCGTTTCTGAAGGCATACGTCGAGGGTATTCAGCAGTTCAAAACAAATAGACCGGCAGCTTACAACATCATTGCCAAGAACAGCGGCATCAAGGACAGAAGCGACATCGAAGAATATCACAAGGTGTTGACGACGAAGTTCTTGTTGGACTACCCCTTGCCCACGATCGCGGGAATGAAAACCGTGCTCGATGATCTCGGCGCAAAAAATCCGAAGATTCGCGAGCTAAAGCCCGAGGATCTTCTCGACACGCGGTTTTTACGCAACCTCAAAGAGAGCGGCGCGATCAAATAGCATCGACGCACGGCTCAGGACAAGATCTGCTTCCCCCACTTTTGTCTGACTTGCTGCGCCAGGTCCGGCGGCACGATCACGGACGCGGGAAAATCTTTGATCCATTCGTAAGGCCGGCAAGCGTCGATGACGGCACGCGAATTGAATCCCTTTTTGCCGCGTTGAACGATCGGATCCAGCGGGCCACTCCAACAGCGGCGGAGAATCTCGATGTCCTCCGCTGGGTCGCAGCGCGTCGTCATCGCCCACCACACGTCTTTCATGTCGGTGGGATCGATATCGTCATCGACCACGACGGTGAAACGCCCCAAATAGGCGGCGGCGTGACACTGTGAGGCGATCAAGCCGGCCTGACGCGCGTGGCCCGGATAGCGCTGGCGAATGGCGACCACGGTAAGCAGACGTGTGTTGCCTTCCGGCGGACAGTAAACTCCGACAACATCCGGCACACCGGCGCGCTCCAATTCCTCCCACACCATCGCCGAGCGCCAGAAACTTTTGTAAAAAGTCGCTTCCGTCGGCGGCCGGCTCGGCGGCGCTCCCGCCATGATCGGATCGTTACGAAAATACATCCGGCGGATTCGAATGACCGGTTCTTCGCGCACGTGGCTCGCGTAATAGCCGGTCCACTCACCGAACGGGCCTTCGGTTTTTTGATCCCCTGGCAAACACTCTCCTTCAATCACGACTTCAGCGGTCGCCGGCACCTGGAGTCCGGTCCGCGCCAACTTCACGACGTCGATCGGCGCGCCTTTCAGACCGCCGGCAAAATCGTATTCCGATAGACCGTAAGGCACCTCGAACGCGGAGGCCATGAACAACAGCGGATCATGTCCTAATGACAGCGCCACCGGCATGGGCCGATTCTGGGCAAAATATTTTTCCATCTGAATGCGTGCATGCCGTCCCGGCGAAATATACAGCCCCACGGATTTACTGTCGTGAATCATGACCCGATAAGTGCCGATATTGAGCCAACCCTCTTCCGGATCCCGGGTGATCGTCAGATGGCCGGTGCCGATGTAGCGGCCACCGTCGCCGATGTTGTAACGCGGCGTCGGAAAGCGCAGAACGTCGACGTCTTTTTCTTCCCAGACATTTTCCATGAAAGGTCCGTCTTTGACCTCGCGCGGCGGAATCGGTTTCATCTCCTTGATCTTCTTGCGCATGGCGGCGACCAGATCCATGGTCGCCATGTCCGTCGGCATACCGCAGGTGAGCGCGACTCGCTTGATGGAATTGAGCTGGCCCGCCACCAATCTCAAACCCTTGGCGAAGCCCTTGATCGAGTCGAACAGGAGGCACGGCGCGATCTGCGACTCTTTGCGGGCCATCTCGATGATGGCGCCGATCTCCAAGTCCCAATCCGCGCCCTCGACGGTCTTGAGCTCACCCAATTCATTCACTTGAGTGATCCACTCACGCAAATCTCTGTACGCCATTATTTCCTCCTACCGATATAACGTCTGAAATAATCCTTGCTGTTCGAGCTCGTTCACGAGCGTGTTATCGACAAAGTCACTCGCTTTTACGCCAGCCGCCGACTTTACCTCGGAGCGCAACACTTCATCGACCGCATCGAGCCGAACTTTGGGAATCGGCTCGAGGTACTTCACACCATAGATTCGGTATAGCTCGGCGAGTATTTCCGGATCCTGAACCTTCGTGTATCTGGCGAGCACCTTGATCGTGCCCTCTTTGTCCGTTCTAACTCGGTGAATGCCTTCGCAGTAGGCGCGCAACAGGCGCAAAGCCGTGCTGCGATTTTTTTCCAAGAACGATTGCGTCGTCGCCAACGGGGAATTGGGATAGACAATGCCGATCTCACCGAAATCCACCAGTTCCTTCAGGCCCAGCTTTGCCGCGGACAGATTCGTCGGCGGCGATACCACCCCGGCATCGACGATCCCGCCGGTGATGGCGCCGAGCAGTTGCGGCATGCCGCCGGTCTGGATGACCGCAACGTCGGCGCCGCGTCGCAGCCCCCATTTTTTGAGTGCCAAATCCAAGGCAAAGTCCGTCGAACCGCCGAGGCGGGTCAAGCCTATTTTCTTGCCCTTTAAATCTTTGGCCGTTTGAATCTCAGGCCGCGCCATCAATGAGAACACTAGCGTGTTGATTGTATTGGCGATCATCTTGAGGTTCGCTCCTCTGAGCGAAGCTTGGACAACGGAATTGGCGCCGAGGCGAACGAATTGGACATCGCCACCGAGCAGCGCCTGAGTCACCACCGACCCGCCGCCGATGTAGAGAAGCTGCACATCCAATCCCTGACGGCGGAAATAACCGTAATCCTGTGCCACCCAAAGGGACGCCATCGCGCCGCTGATCGAACTGTAGGCCAATCGAATGGGCTCGGCTTGCGCAGCGGAGGAAAATAAAGAGGCCTGCGCTAGTAACGCAAAAATAACGAGACAAAGAAATTTGGGCACCCGCGTCAGCACTCTGCAGATTCCTTGATGGCTCAGGGTCCAACGGCGGACGCGCGAACCGCGCTTGGATCTATCGGGCGTAACTTTCACAATTTCAAACAGGAGTGGATCGCTGAGAGTTTCAAATCCGGCGTTCACCGCCCGAGGATACCGGCGTCGCGCAATTCCCGCTCAAGTTTCGTGACTTCTTCTTTTGGCATCTGCTCCGTTTCCCACTTGGGAAAACGTTTCACCGCGAAGCCGCGCATGCGATGCACTTCCTGCAGCGGCACCCGGCCATACTTGCGCAAGCGCGCCGCGACGATACGCGCGACGGTGTCGACCCGTTTCTGCGCTTCGACGGCGGCCGGGTAGTCTTTACGATCCAGCGCGTTGAACAACTCGACGCAAAGCTCGGGCACGAAGCTAGTCGGCGGATTGATCATGCCGGCGACACCGAACGGCACCAGGCCGAACAAATCCGCGTTGCCGGTGAAAACCGAAACATCGGGCAAGAGCCGAACGTATTCCAGCAGCGCGCCCTGGCCGTAAGCGACTTTGATGCCTTTGAGGGCCGGCACCTGCTCCTTCATGCGCAGGGCGAGGCCCGGCGGAATCGAGATGCCGGAGTATTTTGGATTCTCATAGATGAAGATCGGCAGCGGCACGGCTCGATGCACGGCTTTATAGTGCGCGATGATTTCGTACTCGCTGTGATCCGAATAATAGTACGGCGGCACGATCGCCACTGCGTCGGCTTTGTGCGCCGCCGCATGCTCCGCCAGCTCCACCGCGCTGCCCGCGTCCGCAGTGCCGACGTGGATGATCACGGGCACGCGCGACTTGGCCTGATCGAGCGCGATCGCCGCCGCTTGCTTGCGCTCGTCGATGGTCATCGCCGGCCCTTGTCCGGTTGAGCCGAGCACGAATAAGCCGTGCACGCCGGCTTTGATGTGAAAGTCGACCAACCGGCGCATAAGCTCTTCGTCGATCCGCACCTTCTCATCGAACGGCGTGATTATCGGCAATAAAACTCCACGAATCATATTTTCCCCCACGTTCAGTGTCTCTGTTCGGCGACTTTATTTTTTTATTTTCAATTGTCAATTTTTGATTATTACCCGCACGCCTACCCGTGTATCCAATCGATAGATCTCGGTCGCCTGCTTTTTGTCTACCATGCCCTTGGGCCAACCACCGCGCAGGCCTGTCTCGATTCCATCCATAACGATCTTGCGAAACTTTATGACGCCACGATCGGAAACACTGAGCTGCTCGCTGCGCTCGCCGAGCAAACCCTGCGTGCCCTGCGTCATTAAATCCTCTTTGCGGACGTTGCCTTTATACGGCATGAACTTGCGCTTATCGTAGGGCATCACTTCCTGCACCGGCGTTTCCTTTTCGCGCAGCGCTTTGAGTTTCTCGAAGAAATTCGCTTCCGGTCCTTTGTAATTATCCGCGGTAAAAAGCATGAAGTGCTCATCGTCATTGGGCGTCACAAACATCCAATGCTCGCATTGCGAGCCTTCCTCGATCAGCGCCGCCGCGTCCATCTTGGCATGAACAAATTCCGTGTCGCCCACTTGAACGATACTCGGCAACGCCAGACTCATTTCGTCGACAAATTCCGTCCCCGGCTTCGGGCCCGGCTTGGTCATGACGACTTTCATGCCATAATCCATCTCGACGAACTCGAAAGACGGCATTTCCGTGTAACTGAAAAATTGATTGCCCCAGGATTGTTGGCCGTAGCCGGCGTGCCGATGCAATATACAGACGTGCGCCGGGTCCGCAGAGTTTTCAAAAAAATTAAACCAGTTGTAGTCGGCGTGGCGCACCGGCTCGATCTGCCATTGGCTGCCGCGATCGACCAATGGCCCATACTTCGGCAGCGGCGGTGGATCGTCCCGATCGGGTCCCATATACGCGAAGATCAATCCGCCCTGTTCTTGCACCGGATACGATAGATGCTTCACTTTCTGCGGAAACTTGCTGTCCTTGGGCTCCGCCGGCATTTCCAGACACTGACCCGTAACGTCGAAAAGCCAACCATGATAAGGGCAACGGATGCCGCCGCATTCGATATCGGCATATTCCAACGACGTGCCGCGATGCGGACAGTGCAGTCCCAGTAAGCCGAGCTTGCCAAACTCATCGCGAAACAATACGAGAGCTTCGCCGAGCACTTTGACCGCTTGCGGAATATCGTAAAGATCGCGCGCAATGCCAACGACTACCCAGTAGCGGCGAAACCAATCGCCGCACGGCGTTCCCGGCCCCACGTGCGGAATATCCGCCACCGTCACGCTCTTGTTCTTTCTTTTCGCACTCACTTTCGCCACTGACTGTTCCTTCTCAATTCGGTCTCAAGTCCCATCCTAAACGGCTTGAACGATTTGAACGTCTTGAACTATTTGAACGATTCTTTTTTACTTGAAACCATATTCTTTCCAACGCTGCAAAACCATCTGACGCATCGCATCCGTCGGCTCCGCTACCTCGCCACGAAAGTTTTCTTTGATCGTCAGGTCGAGCATCGCCTTTGAAGTCAGCCCGTCAACGGTCGCCGACGGTTCGAGAGAACTAGTGATGCCGCGCGGGATAATATACATGTCCGTCGCCGGCTGAAACCGCGTGGTTAAGGCCCAAAGCACCTCATTGGGATCTTCGAGATTGATATCCTCGTCGACCACGATGACGTGCTTCCACTTGCCGCTTCGAGTGTAGAGCGATGCAGCAAGAATATTGTTCACGATACCCGGCCGCATGAGACGTTTTTCCAGCTGGAGGATCAGCACGATCGAAACTCCCCAAGGCGGCGCATAAGCTTTCGTCAGGGCCGGATAGGCCGGCTTTAACTCTTGGTAAGCCGCCACCGCATAGGTCAGCGCGTCCACGTACAAGTGTTCGTGCGGCGGCTTGCCGAGCCAAATATTGTGATAGATGGGATTCTTGCGATGGGTCACCGCTTTGATCGTCATGATCCGCTCGTTCGGCACTTGCGCCGTCGTATAGCCGCAAAACTCGCCGAACGGCCCTTCGTCGCCGGTCTTCGCCGGGATCTTCAGCTCTCCCTCGAGCACGATCTCCGCAAGAGCCGGCACTTCCAAGTCGATGGTCCGACATTTGACGACATCGACTGGCTCCCCGGCAAGACCGCCGGCGATTTCCAGCTCGAAGACGCCGGCGCGCGGCTCGAACTGGGACGCAACGTAAACAGCCGGTGGCACGCCGATGCACACGGCGACTTCGAAATTTTTTTGGCCGCGCTTCTCGGCGTTTTTTATAAAATCGTGACCGTCATGTCCCGGTGTGAAGCGAATGGTGACTTCGTTTTTCGATACCAGCATCATTCGGTAGATCGCGAGGTTGTTGCCGTACTCCGGGTCTTTGATAATGACATGGCCCGCCGTAATATACGGCCCGCCGTCGCGCGGGTTGTTGGTGCAAAGCGGCAATTTCGTGACGTCGACTTCGCTCCCTTCCATGACGACTTCCTGGCACGGACCGCTGGCAACGCGGCGAGTAGGAATCGGCGTGGTCGCGCGCCGGACGGTCTCTTCAAAAACATTTTTTTGCGACAAGCCCAAAGCCAGAGCGACGCGGCGGTCACTCGCCAAAAGCTGGCCGACTACGGGAATCGTCGAACCTTTCACATTTTCGAAAAGCAGCGCCGGGCTGTTGGGCCGCTCGTTGAAGATCTTGCAGATAGCGCCGAGCTCATGCTTCGGATCTACCTGAGCAGCAACGGTATGCAGCTCGCCTGCTTTCTCCAGATTGTCGAGAAACTCGCGTAAATCCATCATAACCTGGTGACACGCCTCCACTGAGTCAGTTTACTTATCCACTTACTTACTGGATAAGATTGCTAAAATAAACCGTGTCTCGATTGAGGTTGTTAAGGCAGCGCAAAAAGTGTCGCCGCCTTAGTTGTGCAGTAACAACTTGGCGCGGAAGCCCAGTATCTTTTCCGCCTTCGCGGTATCGTAGCCGCTCCATCGCCCTTCGGCTTTACGCACGGACTGCACCTGCGGCAGATACTTCGCGGCAAGCTCCGTAGTCGGTATATCTATAATTGTATCCGGCGCGCAGAGATTAAACGTCTGATGACCCGCGAAATTCGCCTCGAGCGCGAGGCGGCAAGCGCGCGCCGCATCGCGCGCATCGATATAGCTCCACAACGCGCCGGTGCCGCGAATGATCGGGTTCTTTCTTCGCTCCATCAGGAGTCCTCCGTGCTCTTCGGTATAAATCCCCGAGAAACGCAAGCTCGCGATCTGCATATCACCGTTGAGGCTCGCCGCCTCGCACAACTTTTCACCGACGAGCTTGGAAAGTCCGTAGGGATCTTGCGGCCGTCGCGGGTGATCTTCGTCGACCGGCAGATACTCGGGTTGCAACGCCGTGACTGGATAGTAGAGGCCGTAAACCGCCAAGCTCGAGCCGCAAACAATTTTTCTCACGCCGGCAACCCGCGCCGCAGCCAAGACGTTGTTGGTCATGGCCACATTAAGATTGAACCGTTCGGCATCGCCGACAGTGTCGGGAAACTCCCAGCGCTGCGCGACTGTGTTGAATCCGGTTTCGGTGTACGGAAAGCGTTGGCGAGCAAGATGAACGACAGCGTCCACGTCTTTAAAAAATTCTTGGAACGTATGTGCTTTGCTCAGGTCAGCCGTATAGGTCGGACAAGGACATTCCCGCGGTTTGGTTGTGTCGAGCGCCGCGACTTGATGTCCGTGAGTAAAAAGCTCGCGCACGACGAACTGCCCAAGCCGACCCGACCCTCCAGTGATGACAACGCGCATGGTCTCAGCGCCCTAATGTACGGAACCAACCGCTCTGTTCGAGTCCCTTCAATAGGCTGTTGTCGATGAACTCCTCGGCCTTGACTTCGCGCGCCTCTTTGCCGGGAGTCCGCTTGAGAATTTCGTCGACACCCTCGGCGCGGACGTAAGGAATGCGATCACCGCTATAGCGCACGCCGTAGGTTTGATGCAGTTGCGCCAGCGTCTCCGCGTCCGTCACCCTGGTATATTTAGAGAGCACCTTCATGCTGAACTCTTTGTCCGTGCGCAAGCGGTGTAGTCCTTGGGTAAAACCGCGGAGAAACCGCAGCGCGGTCTCCCGGTTCGATTTGATGAAAGTTTTAGTCGTCGACAACGGCGTGTTGGGAAAAACGATGCCCAACTGGCCGACATCGACCAGCTCATGCATACCCGCTTTCATCGCTTTGAAGTTGCTCGGCGGCGACAACACGACGGCATCGAGGGCGCCGGCTATCAACGCCGCGAGGCCTTCGGGCATACCGCCGGTCTGAATCACGATCAGATCGCGGCCGCGCTCCAGACCCCACTGTTTGAGCGCCGCGTCCAATGCCCAGTCTGTCGAACCGCCGAGCCGCGTGACGCCGACTTTTTTACCCTTGAGCTGCACCGGTTGTTTGATCTCCGGCCGCGACATAATGGAAAACACTAAAGCGTTGCCGGTGTTGCCGATCAAAACTAGATCCGAGCCGCGTAG
>Ga0193707_1000611_pt1 | contig 12483 bp, 15 predicted proteins | sample U3c2metaG_FD_143043 | JGI IMG/M metagenome (GOLD analysis project Ga0193707, IMG submission 143043) | Soil microbial communities from a riparian zone of the East river system, Colorado, United States - U3c2 | ecosystem: Environmental > Terrestrial > Soil > Riparian zone | place: USA: East River... | reverse complement strand
ACTTGGGCGCTGTCGGCGTACTACTGAGGCGCCCCGCGTTTTCCGGACAGCCCTTTACGGGCTCTTCGCGTCAGGGTGTAAGTGGTGGGCGGCGCGGGGGGTGGTGGCTGGGTAGGGGTCGAGGTCTTCCGATGATGGAGGTTCCTACGCCGCCCATCGGGAAGACCTCGACGTGCTTCACGTTACCTTCACCAGCCCTGACCTGACGCCGTTCTGCCGCCTTGAAGAGCTCGGTCTCGAAGTCGTCGGGCAGCGGCTCGGGCCGGACCGTGCCGTGCTGGCCTGCCGGGTGGTCGAGCCCGGCGGATGGTGCTGCCGCTGCGGATGCGAAGGCGTGCCTCGCGACACCGTGGTCGGTCGGCTGGCGCACGAGTCGCTCGGCTGGTGTCCCGCCACGCTGGTGGTGATGATCTATCGCTATCGGTGCACCGGGTGCGTGTGACGCCAAGACACCAGCAAGGCCGCCGGGCCACGGGCGAAGCTGTCGCGTTGTGGGCTGCGGTGGGCGCTGGAAGGGATCGTGTGTCAGCACTTGACTGTGGCTCGTGTCGCCGAAGGCCTCGCGGTGGATGCCGCCGGCGGCAAGGGATTCGAGCTGGTCGAATGGTGATGGGTGCGGCGAGAAGGCGGGTACAACGATGGGCGTCATGTCATCGGAGATTCGGAGCTGCGAATGCACGAAGAGACGGACAAGCAGGAGTATGAGCGCGCGACCCTGACCCGGCACGGTGAGTTCGGGCCGGTGACTGCCGGATCCGAGGCCAGTGGCCGGTCTGGTGCGTTGGCGTACGGCGCTATCCGCCGTTCGAAGCGCATACTTGGGCGGAAGTCGACGGCAAGGCGATCGGAGAGCCCTACCCCGCCGACTACCACGCCAAGCTGGTCTCAGTCGGCTGAGCTCACAACTGTCGGGCGGCGCCGGGACGGTCCACTAGTACCAGCTCGTGCAGGTCCAGCCAGAGTACTTGCCGCGGAAGTACGCATATACACAGGCCTGAACTTTGTCGCCGGACCCGCCCCAGACCCCGCCGCTCCACGCCGTGCCGGCGGTCATCGGCGTCCAGCTCTTGCTCTTGTGGGAGTTGTGGACGAATCCGTGGCACTTGTCGAAGGCGCCGCCTGTTACCACTTTGGCGTACCCCCAGCCCGTGAGGCCGTTGTAGTAGAGGCTGATATTGCAACCGTTGACGTGCGCCGGCAGGACTACCTCGCGGCCGTGTGCGGAAGCCGAGGCAGGGCTGGTCGTGGTGGCTAGGATCCCCGCGGCCGCCATCATCGTCACCATCGACAACCTGAACGCTTTCCTGAACGGCATCCTGGTTCTTCCTCGTGCTGTGCTCAGTTGGAAAACATGGCGACTTAGACGATTGGCCGGCCGCTGCTGTGACAACGCGGCCAGGAGATCGCCGTACCTATGGATCAAGCGTCGGCTGGATGGCCCTCCTGGTCGCGGAAGAGGTTCAGGGCGATCGGGCCGCGGTGGAGGACGTGGGGGATGTCGGCCCATGGGTAGAGCGGCTCGGTCGCGTTCAGGTTGCGCAGCCGGCGGAGGGCCTGCGGCGATGGGGTGGCCACGGTCTCCGCACTGTGGGGGATGAAGTCTTCGGCAGGTTGCGGGCGGAGCTCCGGGTCGTGGCGCTTCAGCAGGATGCAGGTACGGCGGGGATCGAGTAGGTCGGCGTTGAGAGTCCAGTAGTCGAGGGAGCCGGGCCCGATCCGGCCGGACTCGCGGAGCGCGTCGAAGATCGGCGCGAGGTGGACCGGCGACAGGAAGACGACATCGGTCCAGGTGCAGCCGAGCGGTGGGACCGGGTAGTCCATCGTCTGCGGCCGACGGGCGTATTTCTCCGCATGCTGTTCGTAGAGGTCGAGGTAGCGATCGCGGAGCTGGTTCATCGGGAGGATGTCGGTGCCGCGGATCGGACAGGCGGCTTTCTAGAGGAAGGTCGTCATACACGAAAGCCTCCGATCACGGGAATCCCGGGCGGAGGCTTTCCAGCATTTTAACCGGATGAGGGGTCATCGTCGCCCTGTAACGTCTTCGACGACGCGACTCCGCTGGAAGAGACGCTGACCACGCTCGACACCCTGGTCGCCAGCGGGAAGGTCCGATTCATCGGCGCCAGCAACCTGATCGGCTGGCAACTGCAGAAGGCGATCGACCTCTCCCGCCTCCACGGCCTGGAGCCTCGACGACGACCAGATGCGCCGACTGTCCGACGCCGGCGACGGACCAGTGCCGTATCCGCACAACATCCTGCGGCTCGCTGGTGGCCGGCTTCGCGCAGAACGTCGAAATGCTGCTGGCCAGCCGGCTCGTCCAGGGTATCGGCGCCGGCGGTCTGACCGCGCTGGTGCAGATCGTGATGGCCGCGATCATCCCGCCACGTGAGCTCGGCCGGTACTCCGGCATCTTCGGCGCGATCTTCGCCTCGGCGGGGTCAGTGTGATCCTGGGTCTTCATGGCGATCCTGGGCATCGGCGTGGGTCTCGTGATGCAGAACCTGGTACTCGCGGCGCAGAACGACGTACCGGCGCGCGAGCTCAGTGCGGCCACCTCGGTGGTCAGCTTCTTCCGGAGCATGGGCGGCACGATCGGTGTGAGTGCGTTGGTGCCGTGCTGGCGCACAAGGTGGCCACGTCGCTCGGGATGGACGGATCGCAAGGTGGTGGCGCCGTATCGGATCTCAGGACGCTGCCCGAGCCGGTGCGGGTCGCCGTACAGGAGGCGTACGGCAATGCGACCGGGGACCTGTTCCTGATCTCCGTGCCGATCGCGGTGCTGGCGCTGATCGCGATCGTCTTCATCAAGGAGAAACCCCTGCTCACCACCTCGGCGGCCGAGCGCCGCGCCGCGCCGCGGAGGAGCCTGACATCCTGGATGCATGATCGTTGCCTTCAGTATCAGCCCTTCCGGCGGTGACGAGACCGGAGGCGTGAGCCAGGCGGTGGCCGAAGCCGTCCGCGTGGTCCGCGCCTCCGGTCTGCCGAACGAGACCAACGCGATGTTCACCAATATCGAGGGCGAGTGGGACGAGGTGATGGCTGTGGTCAAGCAGGCCGTCGATGCCGCCGCCGCCTCGCCGCGGGTGAGTCTCGTGCTGAAGGCAGACATCCGCCCCGGCTTCACCGGCCAGCTCACCGCCAAGGTCGAACGCATCGAGCAGGTCCTAGGCGACTGAGTTGAGGATCCCGATCACCTGGTCGTAGCGGTTCTCCCGCTCGGCGTCGCGGAGGAAGTGGACGCGGTCGACGAGGATCTCGTCGGCGCCGGGCTGCTGGAGCAGGCTCAGGCTCATCGTCTCGTCGAGGTACTCGTCCAGCGGCATCGCCCGCTCGTTGTTCTCCTGGTTGATCAACGCGGTCCGGACGGCGGGCGGGACCAGCTCGATCACCTGGAGTGGCGTGTCCGCGAGCTGTGTGCGCAGGCTCTGCGTGTAGCTGTGGATGGCGGCCTTGGTCGCGTTGTACGTCGGGGTCAGCACCAGCGGCACGAACGCGAGCCCGGACGAGACGGTGAGGATCGCCGGATCCGGCTGCGTCAGCAGGTACGGCGTGAACGCGGTGATGGTGCGGATCGTGCCGAGCAGATTGATGCCGATCGTCTCCTCGCTCGTCGCCAGGTAAGCCGGGTCGTGCAGTTCCTCGGCCCGCATGATGCTGGTCTCGATGCTGCGCTCGGTCACCACCGTCGACGGGCCGAAGTCGTACGCCGCGACGATTGTGCGGGCGCTGCGGACGGTGAGCCCGGAGTTCAACGAGATCTGGGCGGAGCACGAGGTCGGGGTCGCGCCACAGCCGGACCAAGCACTTCCGGCATCCGGTGGTCGGCGAGCTCGACCTCTACTGCGAGCTCATCGACAACCGCGACCAGCAGCAGACGCTCGTGGTCTTCACCGCGGAGCCCGGCAGCGAGAGCGCGGACAAACTGCGGTTGCTGGGTGTCCTTGGCAGTCAGTCGATGAACTCTGGACAGGGCTTCGATCCGGAGTCAATTTAAGTCCTGAAATTTCATAATGCTCCGCACCGGACACAATTTCCGCACCGGAAAGGGCCGCCCCATGCTTTCCGATCGCTTCCGCCTGCCCGCGTTCCTGCTCGCCTTCGTGCTGCTGGTCGCCAGCCTCACCTCGATCACTCCCGCCACCGCTCAAGTCCAAGCGAACTTCACAGTGCTCGCGTTCTACAGCGGCACCTGGGATGCCGCCCATATCGACTTCGAGAAGGAGGCGAACGAGCGATTCCCGGGCTTCGGCGCACAGAACGGGTTCACCTACACCGGCACGAACAACTGGGACCAGCTCGACAACCTGACTGCCTGGCAGTACCAGGTGGTGATGTTCCTCGACGATTCGCCGCACACCGACGCGCAGCGGACCGGATTCCAGCACTTCCATGGACAACGGCGGCGCGTTCTTCGGCTTCCACGTGTCGGCGTACAACGACGAGAGTGGCGGCTGGCCGTGGTTCAGCAACACGCTCCTCGGCACCGGCCGGTTCCAGTCGAACACCTGGGGACCGACCGCGGTCACGCTGAAGGCCGAGAACCGTTCGCACCCGGCGCTGGTGAACACGGGTGCGACGTTCCGATCATCGGTGAGTGAGTGGTACAGCTGGCAGAACGACCTGCGGAACAACCCCGACATCCAGATCCTGGCCTCGATCGACCCGTCCAGCTTCCCGGTCGGCACCGACCCGGACCAGACCTGGTACAGCGGCTACTACCCGATCATCTGGACCAACAAGAACTACAAGATGATTTACGCGAACTTCGGCCACAACGCGATGAACTACGAGACCAACACCCGGCTCTCGTCCACCTTCGACAGCCCGGCGCAGAACCAGTTCATGATGGACGCGCTCAAGTGGCTGAGTGGTGCCGGCACGACGCCGCCGGTCGACCAGCCGTCACCGACCGCGTGGTACACGGTCGCGAACAAGGCGAACGGCAAGTGCGTCGACGCCCGTGCGGCCGGGATCGCCAACGGGACCGTGATCCAGCAGTACAGCTGCAATTCCACGCAGGCACAGCAGTTCCAGTTCCAGCCGACGTCCGGCGGCTTCACCCGGGTGAACAACCGCGGCGACGCGACCAAGGTCATCGACGTGACCGGGGTGTCGGCCGCCGACAACGTCGGCGTCCAGTTGTGGACCTACAGCAACGGCGACAATCAGCAGTGGCAGGCAGTGTCCGAAGGCAGTGGCTACTTCCACCTCGTCAGCCGCCTCAGCACCAAGTGCCTGACCGTCCCCAACGGCTCCACCGCCGACAGCACCCAACTTGTCCAACTCACCTGCGACGGAGGAACGGCGCAGTCGTTCAAGCTGACGATTGCCTGACCATCGACTAGGTTCACGCGCATGAGAATCCTGCGTGTGGCAGCTGTGGCGGCAGGAGGTCTGCTGTTGATGTCTCAGCTCGTCCCCGCCCAGGCGAGCGGCGGGCCGTCGTACCGATGGGAACAGACGCCGACCGGGAGTACGGCGCAGTTCCGCGGGTTGTCGGCGGTCAGCAAGGACGTCGCCTGGGTGGGCGGGACCGAGGGACAGGTGCTGCGGACCGTCGACGGCGGGAAGCACTGGCAGAACGTCAGCCCGCCGGGCGCCGGCGCACTGCAGTTCCGCGACGTCGAGGCGTTCGACGCGCAGCGGGCGACCGTCTTGTCGATCGGCAACGGCGAGGACTCGCGGATCTACCGGACCGTGAACGGTGGCAAGACCTGGACCGAGACATTCCGGAACCCCGACGCGAACGCGTTCTACGACTGCTTCGCCTTCAACAACAACGGGCACGGCAACGACGACAAGCACGGACTGGCGCTGAGCGACCCGGTGGACGGCAAGTTCCGGATCGCGGCGACGTCGGACGGCGGCCAGTCGTGGAAGGTGCAGCCGAACGCCGGCATGCCGGCCGCGCTGACGGGCGAGTTCGCGTTCGCAGCGAGCGGCACCTGCCTGGTCGCCGGCCACGGCCGGACCGCCTGGTTCGCGACGGGCGGCGGTGATCGGCCGCGAGTGTTCCGGACCTTCGATGGTGGCCGGCACTGGACCGTGACCGATTCGCCGATGGCCAGTGGCGAGGCGGCGGGCATCTTCAGTCTCGCCTTCCGCGGCACGCTGTTCGGCGTCGCGGTCGGCGGTGACTTCGAGAAACCGACCGAGGCCGTCAAGGCCGCGTCGATCACGGACGACGGCGGTCGCACGTGGAAGCTGGTCCCGGCCGACAAGGCACCCAAGGGGTACCGCAGCGGGTCGTCCTTCGTGCCGTGGTCGCCGTCGACAGTCGTCGCGGTCGGTCCGTCCGGGAGCGACGTGAGCTACGACGGCGGACGCAGCTGGAAGCAGTTCTACGACGGCAGCTTCGACAGCGTGGAGTGTGCCGGACACGGGTTCCAGGCGGGCTGCTGAGCCTCCGGAGCCAAGGGTGCGGTTGCGCGACTGGGGCAGTGACGTTCAGACCGGCGACACTCGCTCGTCGTGCGCGTGTCGCAGGTTTCCCGGAAAGATGGGTTCATGCGTAAATTACTAACCGTTCTCGTGGGGTTCCTCATGGTGGTGCCTACCGTTGCCGCGGCACAGCCCGCTGCCGCCCGTCCGGGCCGGCCGCTGACCGTGATGACCTACAACATCCATCACGGCGCCGGGATCGACGGCGTCCTCGACCTCGAGCGGATCGCCGTACTGATCCAGAAGTCCGGCGCGGACGTGGTCGGGCTGCAGGAGGTCGACCGGCACTGGGACGTCCGGAGCAACTGGGTCGACCAGCCGGCCTGGTTCGCCAAGCGGCTCAAGATGCACTACGCGTACGCCGCCAACCTCGACCTCCCGCCGTTGAACCCGGGGGAACCGCGCCGGCAGTACGGTACGGCGATCCTGTCGCGGTATCCGATCAAGGACTTCACCAACACCCTGCTGCCGCTCTACCCGACCGGGGAGCAGCGTGGTCTGGCGGTCGCCAGGATCAAGGTCCGTGGTGCCGATCTGCGGTTCGCGAACACGCACCTGACCAGCAACAACAACGCCGAGCGGCTGGAGCAGGCGCAGAAGGTGGTCGAGCTGCTCGGTATGGCGAAGGTCCCGACGCTGCTGGTGGGTGACCTGAACGCGACGCCGGACGCACTGGAGATCAAGACCCTGACCGCGGTGCTGAACGACACCTGGACCGAGGTCGGCGACGGCCCGGGCTACACGATCGAGGCCGACAACCCGACGAAACGGATCGACTTCCAGCTGCACAGCCAGGGGCTGACGCCGAGGTCGGCCACTGTCCCGGTCACCTTGGCATCCGACCATCTTCCGGTCGTCGCCTCGTTCATTCTGTACTGAGTTTTCTGATCCGCTGAAGTTCTGACGCACTGAGTTCACATGCGCTGAGTTACGCTGCGCTGACAGCTTGCCTTCGCGGCGCTCGTCCGGTCTCCGGACGGGCGCCGTTGTCATGCCCGCACGAATTGCAAGCTTGTAGTTTGTCAAGTCGACACACGGGTGCAACAAAGTTACTTGTGTGAAAAGTGTTCCCAATGGGGCTGTAGGCAACTAGTGTCACGTATGTGGTCCACGAGGACCAGAAGTTCACGAATCCTGGGGAAGGGGTTCGTGACCGGCGGAAGGAACGATCCCGATGCGGACGCCCTCGAGGGTCTCGTCAGTCGGGCGGGTCGGGAGCACTGGGAAGACCGGCAGGGCACTGCTCTCCGGGGTGCTCGCGATCTGCCTGGCCGGCTCCATGGCCCTACATCCGATCCAGGCCGAGGCTGCCAAGCCGAAGCCGCCCGTCATTCCGTCCAAGGCCGCGGTCGAGCGGGCCAAGCAGGCCGCCACGTCGAAGGCCGGCCAGGTGGCCGCGATCGAGCGGCAGCTGGCTGCCGCGAGCGCGCGGCTCGAGCAGCTCGGCATCCAGTCCGGGATCGCCGACGAGGCCTACAACGGCGCGGTGTACAAACTGCAGCAGGCCAAGGCCGAGGCGGCCGCCGCGGCGGCCCGGGCGGCAAAGGCACAGCAGACCCTGACCACCCAGCGGCAGCAGATCGGCCGGTTCGCGGCGGCGTCGTACCAAGGTGGTGGCGACGTGGCGAAGATTGCGCCGCTGTTCACCGCCGACGGCCCGCAGCAGTTGCTCGACTCGGCCGGCGCCGCGCGGTCGGTGTCGACCGCGATGCAGGGCTCCTACCTGCGATACACGGCCACCCAGGTGGTCACCAACCTGTTCAAGGTCCAGGCCGACCAAGCCGTGGTCAAGGTGAAGAAGGCGACCGACGAGGCCGCCAAGGCGAAGAAGGCGGCCGAGGACGCGGAGGCCGCCCAGGCCTCGGCGGTGACCGCGATGGGCGTGCAGCGGACCCAGTCGATCGCGCAGCTTGCGGTCTTGCAGAACACGTCCGTCCGGGTGGCCGCCCAGCGGCAGCGGGGGCTCGAGGAGCTTGCGCGGCAACGAGCCGCCGCACTCGCCGCGAAGAAGGCCGCCGAACTGCGCCGGCGGATCGCTGCCCGGGAGGCCGCCGAGCGGGCCCGGGAAGCGGCCGAGAAGGCCCAGGAGGAGCGCGAGGAGCGCGAGCAGGCGAAGAAGAACCACGGCAAGAAGCCGCCGAAGCAGCACAAGCCGGACCGGCCCAGTAACGACAACGGGAGCAGTTCGCACCGCGGTGCGCAGTCGGCGATCGACTTCGCGCTCTCGCAGCTCGGCGAGATGTACCTGTGGGGCGGGACCGGCCCGTCGCGCTGGGACTGCTCCGGTCTGATGATGGGCGCGTGGAAACGGGCCGGGGTCCAGCTGCCGCACTACAGCGTGGCGCAGTACGAGCAGACCCGGCACATCGACGAGGACCAGCTGCGGCCCGGCGACCTGATCTTCTGGGCGCTGAACCCGAACGACCCGGGCACTATCCACCACGTCGCGATGTACCTCGGCAACGGGCAGATGATCCACGCGCCTCGGACCGGCAAGCCGGTGCAGATCTCCAGCGTCTACTACTGGATCCCGCCGAACTTCTTCGGCCGCCCGTAAGTCAGTTGTCCCCGGCAACGGATCGGTTGCCGGGGACATTCCTTTCCTAGACCCAGCCGGTGTTCGCCGTCGGCGTGCAGGACGGTGCCAGTGATGAAACCATTGCGCAGCAGGGCGATGATCGCATCCGCGATGTCCTTGGTCCGGCCGATCCGGCCCACGGGCAGGCGTGCCGCCATCGCGGCCAGGGTGTCCGCGGTCGCGTCGCCGGCCACGTCCTGCCAGATCGGCGTGTCCACCCAACCCGGCGAGACCACGTTGACCCGCAGCGGCGCCAGCTCGACCGCGAGCGCCGCGGCTAGTGACGTGAGTGCGCCGTTGAGTGCCGCGAGCAACGGTGCCCGCGGCCCCGGCCGGTACGCCGCGATCCCGGAGGTGCACACGATCGAGCCGCCCGGTTCGAGCACCGACGCACCGTGTTTGGCGAGCAGCAACGGGCCGAGCAACTTGGAGTCGACCGCGGACCGTGCCGCGTTCACGTCGTACTCGCTGATCGGCTGGTAGGCGCCGGGCGGGGCGTCCGGCCGAGCTTGCCGATCCGGCCGACCACATCACCGGTGAGAGTGCCGGGCAGCGGACGGTCCCAAGGGGTGTTGCCGGCCCGGAGGATGGTGTCGATGGCGTTGGGCACCGATCGCCTCGACCTCGATCAGGACCTGGCCAGCCGCGGGTTCGGGGACGACGACCTCGTCGAGTTGCAGGACGTCGGGGCCGCCGTGCCGGTGGAAGCGCACTGCGCGCATGGGCTGCAGCTGGTCGCCATGGACCAGCTGATCTACGCGGCCGAGGCGGAGCTGTTGCGGTCGCTGAGCGCCAGTGAACGGAAGACTCTGCTGAGTCGGCTGACTGTTTAGTGGCCTTCGGTCTTCAGCCGGGCGAAGGAGGCGGTGATCTCGGCCTCGGCGTCGGCTCGGCCCACCCAGGTGGCGCCTTCGACGGACTTGCCGGGCTCGAGGTCCTTGTAGACCTCGAAGAAGTGCTGGATCTCCAGCCGGTCGAACTCGGGCACGTGATGGATGTCGCGCAGGTGCTCCTGGCGCGGGTCTCCGGCCGGGACGCACAGGACCTTGTCGTCCGGGCCCTTCTCGTCGGTCATCCGGAACATGCCAATCGCGCGGGCGCGGATCAGGCAGCCCGGGAAGGTCGGCTCGGGCAGCAGCACCAGGGCGTCCAGCGGGTCGCCGTCCTGGCCCAGGGTGTCCTCGATGAACCCGTAGTCGGACGGGTACTGAGTGGCCGTGAACAGGGTGCGGTCCAGGCGCAGCCGGTTCGTCTTGTGGTCCAGCTCGTACTTGTTGCGGGTGCCCTTGGGGATCTCGATGAAGACGTCGAACTCCATACGGCAGATACTGTCACGGTTCCGACCGACCGACTGACAGGAGCAGCCCGGTGGCCCGTCCTCCCCGTGCGGTGTTCGTCACGCTGCTCGCCATGACCCTCTGCACGGGCCTGGTGAGTGGTGCACGCGCCGTACCCGGATCAGTACAAACCGCCCAGCAAGCGCCCGCCGTGCTCGCACCGGCCAAGGCCGAGGGCGTCGCTCCGACGACGGCCGGCGTGCAGAAGGTGCTCGCCGCGGTTCTCAAGGACCCGTCGCTCGGCAAACACCGGGGCATCTACGTGTACGACGCCTCACGCGGCAAGGCTGTGTTCTCGGCCGGTACGGCGACTCCGTACACCCCGGCGTCCACCCTGAAACTGCTGACGACGGTCTCGGCGCTGGAGACCCTCGGAGCCGATCACACATTCACCACGAAGGTCGTGAGCGCCGGCAGCTCGATCGTCCTGGTCGGTGGCGGTGACCCGCTGCTCGCCACGAAGCCCGCGGCGAGCTCCGACTACCCGGCACGCGCGACCCTCCAGGCGCTGGCCGCGAGTACTGCGAAGGCACTGAAGGCGCAGAGCGTCCCCAGCGTCACGCTCGGCTACGACGCCACGCTCTTCACCGGTCCGGCGGCCAATGCGAACTGGGAGCCGAACTACCTGCCCGAAGGCATCGCGGCTCCTACTTCCGCGCTTTGGGTGAACGAAGGGCGGCTCACTCCGGGCATGGCCAAGCGATCGGACGCTCCGCCGCAGACGGCCGCGGCCGCGTTCGCGAAGCTGCTGGCCGGTTACGGGATCAAGGTGGCGCCGAAGGTGCGTGCGGCGGTCGCTCCGGCCGCAGCCAAGCCCATCGCGCAGGTGGAGTCGCCGACGCTGGGTCAGATCGTCGAGTACATCAACCTGCACAGCGACAACGACGGTGCCGAGGTGCTGCTGCGCCAGGTTGGCCTGGCGACCAAGAACGGTGGCTCGTACGCCGGTGGCGTCAAGGGAGTTCGGGGGACGCTCACCAAGCTCGGGCTGGACATCACCAAGGCGCGGATCTTCGACGGCAGTGGTTTGACGCGGGCCAACAAGGTGCCGCTCGACCTCCTGGCCGGTGCGGTCCGGGTGGCGGCGTCGGACGACCACCCCGAGCTGCGGCACCTGCTGACCGGTCTGCCGGTCGCAGGGTTCACCGGCAGCCTCGAGGAACGCTTCACCGGGCCCGCGACAGCCACCGGCACCGGGCTGGTCCGTGCGAAGACCGGGACGCTCACCAACGTCCACAGCCTGGCCGGCCTGGCCCGTGACCGCACGGGCACGCTTCTGGTGTTCGCAATCGCCACCGACAGCGTCGCGGTCCCGCAGACCCTCAACGCCCGCGCCGCCCTGGACAGGGCAGCCGCGGCCCTCGCCAACTGCGGCTGTGCGGTCTAGGCGCCGCCTGAACAAGCGGCGCATGTTGGGACATGCGACTAGGGTCGGAATATGAGTGCGGCGGAAGGTGGGACCACGACCGAGATGGTCGACTGGCAACTGGCGACCGGAGTGGCGCGGAAGCTGCTGCGCCCCGGGCCGGCGGTCAGCCGCGCGGAGGCGGAGCAGGTGGTGGCCGAGCTGCGTCAGTTCGCGGCCGACTCCGAGCACCATGTCCGGGAGTTCACCGGACTGCAGGCCACGTCGGCCACTGCGCCGGTCGTGATCGTGGACCGGCCCGGCTGGGTCCAGGCGAACGCGGACGGCTTCCGGACCGTCCTGCAGCCGCTGGCGGACAAGCTGCGGGAGAAGGCGGAGCGGACGGGCGGACTGTCCTCGGCGGTCGGCTCGCGGGTGACGGCCATCGAGGCCGGCGCGCTGCTCGCTTTCCTCTCTTCTAGGGTGCTCGGTCAGTTCGACCCGTTCTACCCGGCCGAGCCGGACCCGGACCGGCCTGGTCTGACGGGCCGGCTCCTGCTGGTGGCGCCCAACGTCATGCACGTGGAGTCCGAGCTGGGCGTCGTACCGCGGGACTTCAGGTTGTGGGTGTGTCTGCACGAGGAGACGCACCGGGTGCAGTTCACCGCGGTTCCGTGGCTGCGGGACCACTTGCGGTCGGAGATCGCTCTGTTCCTGGACCAGGCCGAGCTGGACGCGTCGGCGTACGCGGCGATGTTCCGCGAGGCTGTGCAGCG
>Ga0193707_1000610_pt1 | contig 12489 bp, 10 predicted proteins | sample U3c2metaG_FD_143043 | JGI IMG/M metagenome (GOLD analysis project Ga0193707, IMG submission 143043) | Soil microbial communities from a riparian zone of the East river system, Colorado, United States - U3c2 | ecosystem: Environmental > Terrestrial > Soil > Riparian zone | place: USA: East River... | reverse complement strand
CTGGACATCCGCGCCGACCGAGACCTTCCCTTTCTCAGCGCTTCGACGGTGGCGCCGACCGGGCGGATGCTCGAGGTGGTGCTCGAAGACGGGCTGGGGGAGAGCTGGCCGGCTTCCGCGCAGCTGATCTCCGACCAGCAGCTCCCCGAGGGCGGGGTCAACTTCCAGATCGAGAAGAGCAGTGGGGGCGACTACCGGATCTGGGGGCCCGCGTACGGTACCCACGTGCTCCGCGGCGATGGCCGCCAGCTCTGGGGTTCGCTGGATGAGGCGGGCATCGATCCCTGGCAGCGGCTGCTGGTCGCGCAGGCGCTGCCCTTCGCGGCGGTGCTCAGGGGGCTCGAGGTGCTGCACGCCAGCGCCGCGGTCCTCGACGGCGGCGCGATCGCTTTCGCTGGTCTCTCCGGTTCCGGCAAGACCTCGCTGGCGCTCGAGCTGTGCCGCCGCGGGGCCGAGTTCCTCGCCGACGACGTCCTCACGCTCGAGCTTGGCGAAGAGCTGCTGGCACATCCGGGGGCGCCGATCGCGGCGGTTGATCGCGGCGAGGCCGAGCGCCTGCAGGCAGCGGGCACGAGCATTGGCGAGGTGCTGGCGGCCGATCGGCGCGAGATCGTCCAGCGCGTCTCCCCCCGCGCCGAGCCGGCGCCACTGCAAGCCGTGTTCCTGCTCGAACGGCGAGAGGATGGCCCGGCCGCACCCCACTTCGAGCCCGCCGCCGAGGCGCAGGCGCTGCTCGCCTCAACCTTCAACCTCGTGCTCGCCGATCCCGCGCGGTTGGCCAGGTTGCTCGATGTCTGCTCGCTCGCCGCCGCCGGCAGGGTCGAGCGGGTCCTGTTCGGTCCCGAGGTGGACGCCACCCAGCTCGGTGCCGCGGTCGGCGAGCGAATCGGGCTGCCGCAGTGAGGCGCTCCTTGCTCGGAGCCTTCGATCCAAGCGGGCGCACCGACCCAAACGACCTGGTCGCCGCCCTCGAGCCGCTGCCGACCCGCATGGTTCGCAGCGGCCCTCTCCAGCTCGCCTGCGGCGGATCCGCTGTATCGCAGGGAGACGGGCTCCTCTGCGTGCTCGACGGGAAGCTCGACAACGAGGCGGATATCCGCGCCGAGTTGGGCGGTCCCGATCGAGGGGCCTCGCAGGAGGATCTGCTGGCGGCCGCTTTCCGGCAGTGGGGCCGCGACGTGGTGGGGCGAATGCGGGGGAGCTTCGTCCTGCTGCTCTGGGACGCCGAGCGGGGGGAGGGCCTAATCGCCCGCGATCAGCTCGGCCTACGCCCCTTCTTCCTGCGCCAGCGCGCCGGCGCCCTGCTCTTTGCCAGCGAGATCCACCACCTACTCGCGCTCTTGCCACGGCGTCCCGCTCCCGACCCCGAGGGCGTCGCCCATTGGCTGGCCGCGCGCAACCGAGCCGGGTCGGGAAGCCTGTTCGAGGGCGTCCGCCGCCTGCCTCCCGCCGGCATGGTCCTCCTCGGCAAGCAGGGCATCGGCGAGAGCCGCTATTGGCAGCCGCGTTTTGAAGAGCCGCTCGCTTCCCCGACGGAGGATGTCGTCGCTGCCCTTAGTGGTGCCCTCGAGTCGGCCGTCGGCCGCCAGATGGACCCGGCCGGTCGCACCGGGGTGCTGATGAGCGGCGGGCTCGACTCCTCTTCGCTGGCGGCGCTCGGGGCCGCGCGGGCGCCGGGGCGGGTCTACGCCTACTCGGGGACCTTCCCCGGTCATCCCGCCGTCGATGAGTCGGAGCTGATCGACGAGCTGAGGAAATCCCTGAGCCTGCCGGGCGCGACCGCCCGGGTCTTTCCCGGCGGCATCGTGGCCAGCGCGCTCGAGCACCTCGCCGCCTGGCAGATGCCGCTGCTCGGCTGGGGGGAATTCTGGACGCTGCCGTTGGCCCGCGCCGCCGGCTCCGATGGCGTCGTGACGATGCTCGACGGCACCGGCGGGGACGAGCTATTCGGCCCTTTCTCTTACCTCCTGGCGGATTGCCTGCGGGCAGGTCGTCCGCTCGAGGTGCTGCGGCTCGCCTACGGGCTTCCCGGCGGTGGCTCACATGTCTCCCGTCGCGAGGTCGCGACCGTGATCCGCTCCCTGGGTATCGAGGGGGCGCTTCCTTACCGGGCCCATCGCTTGCTGCAGAGGGCGACGTCGGCACGCTCGGTCCCCGCCTGGCTGCTGCCGCGCACAAAGCGAAGACTGCGCCGCGCCGATGACTCGCTGGCCTGGAAGCGCCTCGAGGGACCGCGCTGGTGGGCCTTCACCGCCCACGCGGTGGCACACGAAGTCGAGGCAGCCGGTGTCTTTGAGAACCACGCTCGCCTCGGCGCCAGCACTGGCCTCGAGGTGCGCCTGCCGCTGCTCGACCTCGACCTGGTGCAGCTCGCCCTGCGCCAGCCGCCGGGCGCGACCTTCGACCGGCGCTTCAGCCGCCCGCTGCTGCGCGCGAGCCTGGCCGGGTTGCTGCCGGACCCGATCCGGCTGCGGCCGGCGAAGGCCTGGTTCGACTCGCTGATCGTCGATGCCCTGGCCGGTGATGACGCGGTGCGCGACCTGCTCGCCGATCCGGGCGCCGAGCTTGGCGCCTACGTCGATCTCGCCGCGATGCGGGCCGCGCTGCTCGACAGCAACCGCCTTCGCAGCGCCGACCCGCTCACCTGGATGTCGCTGGTCTGGCGGTTCGTCACCGCCGAGCTCTGGCTGCGCTCGCAGGCGATCCCGGTGGCCGAGTTGAGCGATTCGCTCCGCCCAAAGCCGCCGAGGGTCGAGATCGACCCCGTGCCTGCCTCCTACTTTTTCCCTCCTTGACCCGATCGGGGCTTGCTCTAGCCTCCCGTGGCATCTCGGCGGTTGCCAGCTGTAGTTGTTGAGCAAGCAGGGGCGTTCCGCTTAAGCAAGAGATAAGGAGCGGTTCAAATGGACAATGTGAAAGCCCTCGATTACAAGACCCCGACGGTCGTCGACTACGGCGATCTGCAGGAGCTGACCGCGGCATGCGTGGGAGGCACTGGCGGGGACGCCGCCGTCAAAGGCGGAATGCTGGGTGGTTACTCCATCGGCCCGAGCAATCCGGCCGCTGGTTGCACGTCCAACCCCTGATCGAAGCCTGATTCGGGATAGCTCTTCACCGTCGCTTCGAGGAGCGGCGGTGAATGAGCGAGCCTTTTTCGGCTCGGCGGTATTCCGCCACAGGCGTAAGTCGTCGAATTTCGTCCCTTCGAGAGACTTGCCGCACAAGACTGCGGGCCGTTTTCCAGTTGATGGGGCATGGGCAGGATCTCGCAGGGGAGCGCCTCCGAGCCCCTTCTGAACAACGACGACGCAAAGGCCGTCCTGATCGACGACGGCGGTCGCGACGGGCGGATAGCGATGCTGCTCCGGCAGCGGGGGGTGGAGTTCGATTTGGTCGAGGACGTCACCGAGCTGCTGGCCGGCGACCTCGCGCCGGCGGTCGTACTGCTGCGGGCGAAGGCGACCCTCGGGCAGACGGCCGGTCGCGAGGTCGAACCGCTTTGCCGAGCTCTGCCGGGGACGCCGGTTGTCGTGGTCTGCACCAAGGTTCGCCCGGGTGAGTTGAGAACCGCGCTCGCCGCCGGCGCTTCCGGCCTGCTGCTCGAGGAGCAGCTCGAGGCCACGCTCGGCTCCTGCCTGGCGGCGACCAGCGCCGGCCAGGTCTGTGTGCCAAAGCGACACGCGCGCCAGGTGGAACCGGCGGCACTTTCGGCACGGGAGAAGCAGATCCTCGGCTTGGTCGTGATGGGTTACATGAACAGCGAGATCGCCGAGCAGCTCTTCGTCGCCGAAAGCACGGTCAAGAGCCACCTCTCCTCGGCCTTCGTCAAGCTCGGCGTCAGCTCGCGAAACGAGGCGGTTGATCTGATCCTCGATCCCGAACGCGGGCTGGGGATGGGAATCCTCGAGCTGGGCGGCGAGCGAATCAAGGCGGGGTCGCCGGCCCGATGAGCCGCGCCCTGGACAGCGGCGCGGACGTCATCGCTCCCGACGCCAGGACCGGCGATTCCCCGGCAGTGGAGGCGCCGGCTGCTGCGCCGCTCGATTCGCAGCGCCGGCCCGAAGCGCCAGCGGTCTTCGACGCCCCCAACGAGGGGACGATGGTCAATGTCCGGCGCGACCAGCTCTTTCGCCGCGCCCTCCTCCTCGCCGACGCTTTCGCCTTCATCTCCGCCCTGTCCGTGCTCTCGCTGGCGACGCAGCGAGCCCTGCAGTTCACCGGGGTCAGCGTGGTTGGCCTCTTCCTCTTGCTGGTCGTCGCCAAGGTGCTTGGCCTCTACGACCGCGACGAAGCGCTGCTGCACAAGACCACCCTCGACGAGGCGCCGAAACTCTTTCAACTCGCCACCCTGGGTGCGCTTTGCGCCTGGCTCGCCGGCGGCTACGTCATCGCCGGCGGCACGCTCGACCGCCCCGAGGCACTTTCCCTCTGGGCACTGCTCTTCGTTTTCATGGTCCTGGCCCGCGGCGCGGCGCGGGCGATCGCCCTGCGCTTGGCACCGGTGGAGCGCTGTCTCTTCATCGGCGACAACCGCGTCGCGGAGACGATCAAAACGAAGCTCTCCGACCACCACGGCCTCAAGGCGGCGCTGGTCGCGACGATCGATCCGGCCGATGCTTCGCGCTGGTCCGCCGCCGCCTTCTCAGCGCCGCGGCTGCAGGAGATCCGCGAGCTGGCCCGTTCGCTCGACGTCCAGCGGGCGATCGTTGCCCCCGACAGCGTCGAGCCCGACAAGATGCTCGATCTGGTCCGCACGCTCGGCGCCGTCGGGGTCAAGGTCAGCGTCCTACCCCGGCTGCTCGAGGTCGTCGGCACCTCGGTTGTCTTCGACGACCTCCACGGCGTCACCGTGATGGGGGTCAAGCGCTTCGCCCTCACCCGCTCCTCCAAGTGCGTCAAGCGGACCTTCGATCTCGTTGGCGCGTCGATCGGCCTGCTCGCCGTCGCCCCGCTGATGCTCATGATCGCGGTCGCGATCAAGCTCGACAGCCGCGGTCCGGTCTTCTTCCGCCAGCGGCGCGTCGGCCGTCATGGGGAGCATTTCTCGCTCTTCAAGTTCCGCACGATGGTGCAGGGGGCCGACGCCCTCAAGGACTCGCTGCGGGATCGCAACGAAGCCCAGGAGGGCCTCTTCAAGATCGTCGACGATCCGCGCGTGACCCGGGTCGGCAAGCTGCTGCGCAAGACCGCCCTCGACGAGCTGCCGCAGTTGCTCAACGTCTTCCGCGGCGAGATGAGCTTGGTCGGGCCGCGGCCGCTGGTGATCGACGAGGACCGGCGGGTGACGGGTTGGTATCGCAGGCGCCTGGAGCTGATGCCGGGGATTACCGGGCCCTGGCAGATCCTCGGGCCGGCGCGGGTGCCGCTACGCGAAATGGGAGCTATCGACTACCTGTATGTGGCGAACTGGTCGCTTTGGGGCGACTTCAAGATATTGCTGCGCACGGTCCGCCACGTGGTCGGGCGCCAGGGACTCTGAGGTGAGGGCTTCGCTGCGGTCGGCGGCAGCCGCCATCCGGCATGCTGCGATGACCAAGGTGGTCGTGAAGACCCAGAGACAGGCCAGCAGGGCGATCACGAGGAGGAGGGTTGGGTCTGGCATGGAGAGGTGGCGTTTCCAGGTGTCGAGGCGACTCGGTGTGCCTATATCGGCCGTGAGGCACTATTCCTTTATGCCTACAACCCCCCGCTCAGCGGAAGAAGCGGCCGGCCATAGAGTTAGTTCCGGTAGGGGAGCGAAAGGACGCTAGATGCAGCAGGACTCCGACGCACTCGATTTCGCCCAGGCGCTGCGCGTCATACGCCGCCGCGCTCTCCTTGTCCTCTTCTGCGCCATCGTCGTCGCGGCCGCCGCGTTCGGCTTCTCCAAGCTGCAGACGAAGGAATACACGGCGACTGCCTCGCTGATCTTCCGCAACACGCCGCTGAGTCAGCAGGTCGCCGGCATCTCGCCGACCGGCACGACCAGCCAGCTGGCCCAGCAGACCAGCAACGTCGAACTGGTCGGGCTGGGGGACATGGCGGCGCTGACCGCGCGCCGCCTCGGCCTCTCCGAAGCAGAAGTCCGCGAAGCCGTCAGCGTCCACGGGCAGGGCGAATCGAACGTCGCCTCCGTCTCCGCCACGGCGAAGTCGCCGCAGTTGGCGGCGGAAGTAGCGACCATCTACGCGCGCCAGTTCGTCAGAGAGCAGCAGCAGGTGAACCGCCGCTTCTTCGCCTCGGCGCTTGCCCTGGTCAGGCGCCAGCTCGCCGAACTACCCGCCGGCCAGCGCTTCGGCCCGGTTGCGGTGCCGCTGCAGAACCGCGCCCAGGCGCTGGAACTGCTCGAGGGGCTGAAGTACGACAACGTGCAGGTAGCGCAGCGGGCGCTGGTGCCGACCTCGCCCTCGACGCCGAAGACGGCGCGGAACACCGTGCTCGGCCTGCTGCTCGGCCTGCTGCTCGGCATCGGCCTCGCTTTCGTCCTCGAGCGCCTCGAGCGCGACCGCCGCTTGCGCGAGCCCGAGGACCTCGAAGCGACCTATCGTCTCGGCCTGCTCGGCGGCATCCCGGCCAGTCCCAGGCTCGCCCGCACGCCGCCGGCCGGGGAGCGGCTGGCGCTGACGCCAGCGGAGGCGGAGGCTTTCCAGCTGATCCGGGCGAGGCTGCGCTTCTCCTCGGTGGGCCGGGACATGCACTCGGTCCTGGTCTGCGCCGGCGAACGTGGCGACGGCGCGACCACGGTCTCCCGCGGCCTGGCGGAAGCGGCGGCGCGGATGGGCTCGCGGGTGCTCCTGGTCGAGGCCGATATGCGAGTGCCGGTGCTGGCCGGCAAGTTCGGCCTCCGTCCCGGCCCCGGGCTTCCAGAGGTCCTCGGCGGTGCCGCGGCGATGGACGTGGCGATCCAGTCCGTCGACGTCGGCTCCTCGGCGGGCCAGCCGTCGGCAGGCCGCAAGACCCTCGACGTGCTTGCCTGCAGTGCCGCTCCGCCGCCGAATCCGGGCGAGTTGATCGAGGGCCACGCGATGGAAATCGTCCTCGACCGGGCGCGCTCGATTTACGACCTGGTCCTGATCGACGCGCCGTCGCCGACCGAATTCGCCGATGCCTTCTCGCTTTTCGACCGGGTCGACGGCGTGGTCGTCGTCAGCTGCGTCGGCCACAGCCGGCGCATCTCGGCCGAACGCCTCGCCCACGCCCTCGAGGGCAGCCGTGCGCGGCAGATTGGCCTGATCGCCAACGGTGTCAGGCCCGCTTCGCTGGATTCCTACTCGGGGGCCTCCGGCCACGCCGTTGCGGACGATGCCCACCAGGCCTCACCGCCGGCCCTGAACGGAGCCACGACATCCGACGCACCCGTTCCCACTCCCGGGGCCTGACCCGCCTCCCGGCGGCGCGATGAAACCGATCTTCGTCGGCGGCTGCGGCAGGAGCGGCACGACGCTGCTGGCGGCGATGCTGGCCGGGCACTCCCGCGTGGTCGCCCCGCCCGAGGCCCAGTTCCTGGTCGAGGCGATTGCCGCCGGGCGCGATGACGCAGGCGCTTTTGCCGCCGCGGTCAGCGCCAGCTGGCGCTACCGGCTCTGGGACTTGCCTGGCGCCCTGCCCGGGGAGCTGGCGGCCGGCGATGCTGACCCCGCCGCGGTGATGGCCGGCATCGCCCGCGCTTATGCCGAGCGCAGCGGCGCCGGCGGGGCCGACCACTGGGCCGACCACACGCCGATGAACATCGGCTTCGCGCCCACCCTCCTGGCCCGCTTCGAGGGGGCGCCGATGGTCCATATCGTCCGCGATCCACGTGCCGTCGTTGCCAGCGTGCTGCCTCTGGACTGGGGCCCGGCGACGGCGCGGGCGGGAGCCCGTTGGTGGCTCTCGGTGATCGCGATGGGCCTGGCGGCCGAGGCGGCGTTTCCGGATCGGGTGGTCCGGGTTCGCTACGAGGAGCTGGTGCGCGAGCCACAAGGGGCCCTGGAAAAGCTCTGCCCGGCGCTCGGGCTGGAATTCGAGCCGGCCATGGGCGAGGCGGGCGAGGCGAGCCTTCCCGCCTACACGCAGGGCCAGCACGCGCTGATCGGCTCGGCACCGGACCCGGCTCGGATCGAGGCCTGGCGCGGGCGCCTCTCGGCCGCTGAGGTGGCGACGATCGAGGCCGAGGTGAGGGACGTTCCGACGATGCTGGGCTACGAGCTCGACGGTGCCCCCCCGGTCATTGCCAGTCCAGGCTCGGTCGCTGAGTTCCTCGCCGGCGCCCTGCGCACGGCGCGCCAGAGGCTGCGCCACCGCGCGCGCATCCGCCGTGGCCTTGCCAGCTCCGCCAGGGACGACCGATGAGTCCGGAGGTGCGCGAGGTAGTCCATTCGGCGCCAGGCGCCGAGCCCGAGGGACCGCCACCCGGAGCGAGCGCCGGCGGGCCCTGGCGCCGGCTCGTTGCCCTGCTCTCGGGCCGGGCGGCCTCGCGCCTCACCGTGATGGCGATGCGGATCGCCGCGATGGCGCTCAACTTCGGCGTGCAGCTGGTGATGGCGAGGGTGATGGGCCTCTCCGCCTTCGGCGTCACCAACACGGCGCTGGCGATGCTCAACATCCTCGTCATCCCGGCGACGCTGGGCTATGAAACCGCGGCGATCCGCTTCGTCGCGCTGACCCGCGACGATCAACCTCACCTGCGGGCGCTGACCGTGCGCTTCGGGCGCAACGTGCTGATCGCCAGCGTGGTCACCTGCCTGCTGATCACGCTGGCGGCGCTGATCGAGCAGCGGCTCGGCAACGCCGACCAGGCGGTCGCGCTGGCGATGCTGGTGCTGATTGTTCCCGGCTTTGCCCTGGTGCGGGTGGGCGAGGGGTGGTTGCGCGGGGTCGGCTCGCTGGTCCGCGCCCTGGTCAACTCGGGCGTGGTGATCCCGGTGCTCTCGATCGTCCTCATCGTCGGCGAGTGGCTGCTGCTCGGTCGCGAGGACGTCGGCGTCGGCGGGGCTCTGGGCGCGCGCGCGATCGCCACCGGGCTGGCGGTGCTGACCGTCGCCGTCTTCGTTGCCGGCAAGCTCGGCGGCAAGCTGCGGCCGCGCGAAGAGATCGAGCCCTCGATGGCCTCCGACATCCACCGCACGGCGGTCGTGCTCTGCGGCGTCGCCTTCCTGGCGATGGTGGTCAGCCAGATCGACATCGTCGCCGTCTCGATCTTCAAGGGCTCCGAACAGGCTGGTCTCTACAGCGCCGCCTCGCGCGTGGCGCAGGCGATGAACGTGGCGCTGGTGGCGGTCAACTTCGTGCTCGCTCCGCGCATCGCCCAGCTCTTCGCCGAGCGCAAGACCGTGAAGCTGCAGGAGGAGGTCTGCTCGGCCGCCAACTGGTGCCTCTGCCTGATGGCGCTCGCCTGCGCGATCCTGATTCCGGGCGCGACGCTGGTCCTGCATGCCTTCGGCCCTGACTTCGGCGCGGCCGCGGACGCCCTGCGGATCCTGATGCTCGGCCAGCTGATCAACGCCCTCTGCGGGCCGGCCGGGACGATCCTCAACATGACCGGCAACCAGAGGCAGGCGATCAAGGCCCTGTCTGCCTCGGCGGTCGTCGACGTCTTGCTCTTCGGCCTGCTGATTCCGCCCTTTGGTCTGACCGGGGCGGCTTGCGCCACGGCCGTCTGCACCGCCGTCTGGAACGTCGGCATGGCGCTCTACGTGCGCCACGATCTCGGCGTCTGGTCGCTGCCCAGCCCGCTGGAGCGAATTCTCCCCTAGCCCCGTCATGCCCGTGATCGACAACAGCCGCCACCTGCTGCGCCTCTACTTCGGCCTCTCGACCCTGTACTGGAAGCTGCGCCGGGTCGGCATCGACCTTGGCCAACCCTGGCCGCGGGTGCACCAGCGGGTGAGGATCAAGAACCCGCAGCGGGTCTCGCTGGGCCCGCGCGCCGGCATCCGCCCCTACGCCTTCCTCAAGGCGACCGGCTCGCGCGGCACGATCTCGATCGGCGCCCGCTCGGGCATCGGCGAGCACTGCGTGATCAACGCGGTCGAGCGGGTTGAGGTCGGCAGCGATGTGCTGATCGCGCCGGGCTGCCACGTGACCGCCGCCAACCACGGCCGATTATGCGGCAGGAGCGGACGGCGGCGCCGGTCTCGATCGGCGACGACGTCTGGGTCGGCGCCGGGGCCAAGATCCTCAGCGGCGTCACGATCGGCGCCGGGGCGGTGATCGCCGCCGGCGCGGTCGTCCGCGAGGACGTGCCGCCGCTGGCGATCGTCGGGGGGGTGCCGGCGCGAATCCTGCGCTGGCGCGACGAAGAAGGCCAAAGTTCGGCCAATCCGCGTAAGACTTAGGGGTGCCTTGGCGTTGTTGTGTGCATGCCTCGTGCCTTTGTAACCGGTGCCGCTGGATTCGTCGGATCGCATCTGTCCGAGCGCCTGCTCGCCGACGGCTATGAGGTCACCGGCCTCGATTCCTTCAGCGACCACTACGCGCGCGAGCTCAAGCAGCTCAACATCGCCGGGCTGAGCGACGAGCCCCGTTTCGAACTGGTCGAGCGCGATCTCTCGTGCGACCCGGTCGCCGACCTGTTCGAGGGGATCGACGTTGCCTTTCACCTCGCCGCGCGACCGGGCGTGCGCGACTCCTGGGTCGAGTTCGACGACTACGTCTCCGCCAACATCGTCGGCAGCCGGCTGATCTTCGACGCCGCCGCGAAGGCGGGGGTCCGAGTCGTCTACGCCTCCTCCTCGAGCGTCTACGGCGATGCCGTCTCGCTGCCGGTGAGCGAGGCGCAGCCGGTCAACCCGATCTCGCCCTACGGGGCAAGCAAGGTGATGACCGAGGTAATGGCCGGCGCCTACGCTTCCTCGTTCGACCTCGATGCGGTCGGGCTGCGCTACTTCACCGTCTACGGCCCCCGCCAACGTCCCGACATGGGCCTCTCGCGCTTCATCGAGGCCGCCTCTTCGGGGCAGCCGATATCGGTCTACGGCGACGGCCTGCAACGCCGTGACATGACCTACGTCGGCGACGTGGTCGAGGCGACCGTGCTGGCGGCCGAGCTGGGCCGGGCGGGCGCCGTCTACAACGTCGCCTCCGACTCCCCGCGCACGCTGCTCGACATCCTCGACGGCCTCGCCGTGGCGCTCGACCTGCCGGTCGAGCTCGCCCACGAGGGGGCGAAGCCGGGGGACGTGCGCGATACCTGGGGCGACATCGGCCGCGCTGCCGCCGATCTCGGCTACCGGCCGAAAGTCTCACTGCAGGCGGGGCTCGAGCGCCAGGTCGAGGAGGCCGAGCGCCGCCGCGCCGCGCAGCACGTTCCGCAGGGGGCCCGCTCGGCATGAGCGCCTGGCCCGGCGCGTTGGACGGACTCGCCGGCCGACGCCCATTCGCCACCGCCGGTGGTGGGGGCATGCCGCGCGGCGGCCTCGACGCCCGCCTGCTCGCCGGCCTCGTCATCCTCGCCGGCCTGCTCGTCGGCGAGGGCATGGCCGTCGCCCACTCCTATCTCTGGGCAGCGCCGCTTGCCTGCCTGCTGCTGATCGCCGCCGCGGTTGACCTGCCGCTGATCCCCTTCGTCGGGTTGATCCTCTTCGTCCGCGTCCTCACCGATGACACGGCCTCGGCGACGAGCCGCCACTCGGCCGCCCTCAACCCCTCGGCGGCGATCGCCGGCGTCCTCATCCTCGTCGCGATCGGCTTGCTGGTCTACCGCCGCAAAGGCCTCCTCGCATCGATTGCCGTGGCCCTCGGCCTCGGCGTCTGGATGGCGGTGGCGGTCCACTCCCACGGTGCCTCGGCAGTGACGATCCGCGAGGGCGTGCGCGAGCTCTCGATCGTCGCCGTCGCCGTGATCGCCTACAACGCCCGCCGCGCCCTCAACATGCCGACGGTCGCCAGGATCGTGCAGGTGGCGGGGATCGTCGCCGCGCTGCTGGCGATCTACCAGCTGGCCACGCACAGCGGTGTCAGCGTCGGCGGGCAGGCTCGCTCGAACGGGACGTTCGCCCACCCCAATGACGCTGCCGTCTTCTTCGCGATCGCCGCGACGACGTCGCTGTGGCGCTTCACCGACGCCGTCTTCGCCTTCGCCGCGCTCTCGACCTTCAGCATCGACGGCTTCCTCACCCTGCTGGTGATGATCGCCGCCTTCGGCATGCTGCGGCCCGGCTCGCGGCGCCTGAAGGTGAGGGCTGCGGTGCTGGTCGGAGCCCTGGCGCTGACCTTCCTCGCCACCCCGCTCGGCTCCGAACGCATCGCCAGCGAGTCCTCAGCCGAAGTCGGCGCCCAGCAGGGGCGCCACGGGTCGAGCAGCTCGCTCAGCTGGCGCCTCTACAAGTGGGAAACGCTGATCCCGGAATGGGAACGCTCGCCCTACATCGGCAAGGGCCTGGGGACGACCGTGACCAGCGAAGCGACGGCCCAGAGCACGACCGCCGGCAACCTTCCGCACAGCGAGTACGTGCGCTACCTGGTCGAGACGGGAGTGATTGGATTCCTTGCCCTGCTGATCGGGGTCGTCGCCCTGATCAGGCGGCTCAA
>Ga0193707_1000609_pt1 | contig 12502 bp, 6 predicted proteins | sample U3c2metaG_FD_143043 | JGI IMG/M metagenome (GOLD analysis project Ga0193707, IMG submission 143043) | Soil microbial communities from a riparian zone of the East river system, Colorado, United States - U3c2 | ecosystem: Environmental > Terrestrial > Soil > Riparian zone | place: USA: East River... | reverse complement strand
ACGATCATTTCGCTGCCGGTCCACACTGCCGTGTGATAGAATCGGCCATCGGGCGCGCTGGTGGTGCTGGTCGCTGTCCAACTGTCGGTGCCGGGATTGTATCGCCCGCCGGTGTTAAAAACGCTGCTGAAATTGGCTCCACCCCAGACGATCATTTCGCTGCCGGTCCACACTGCCGTGTGACCGGATCGGCCAGCGGGCGCGCTGGTGGTGCTGGTCGCTGTCCACGTGTCGGTGCCGGGATTGTATCGCCCGCCGGTGTTAAAAAAGATGCTGCCATTATATCCGCCCCAGACGATCATTTCGCTGCCGGTCCACACTGCCGTATGAAATTCTCGGCCAGCGGGCGCGCCGGTGATGCTGGTCGCTGTCCAACTGTCGGTGCTGGGATTATATCTCCCGCCGGTGTTAAAAAAATGGGCGCCAATGCCATTATATCCGCCCCAGACGATCATTTCGCTGCCGGTCCACACTGCCGTATGAAATTCTCGGGCATCGGGCGCACCGGTAGTGCTGGTCGCTGTCCACGTGTCGTCCGTGCAGGCAACTGACGGAATCGAGTTATCCGACTGACCCGATATTACAGGAAGCGTGTAGTTGGCGCTGACTGCTGCCATTGTCACTGGCACTTGCGTTTCGGCTTTAGCCAGCCATGATCGCAACGGTTCTTTCAGCCACGCAACGGTGGCCAGCTTGACTCGGTCTTTGCCCTTGTTCATTACCGCCACGGCGTAGTAATGCGCGTCATCTTCTTGTAGTGGGCTTAATACGCCGGTCTTGATTTGCGCTGTAGCCGCCTCGCTCTGTCGAGGCGTTCCCGGCGCGCCCAGCGGTCGCGCCCCACCAGGTTTTATGCTGTCAAACTCGCGCGCGAGTTTTTGGACGCTCTCTTGCCATTCGCTGCTGTTCAACGTGATGCCATATTCATCGCTACGTCTTTGGCGATCCGCCTTGCCATCGTCTTCAGGAGAAGCCGATCCACCTGTGTCTTTATCTTTGGCGCTGTCGCTCTTGATCCACTCCATTTCGGTGTACATCCCGCTGGTCTGCTTCATCTCCCTCACACTTGGGTGCGTTCGCAGGTCAGCCTCGGCGCGCCGCTTCAGCTCGCCGTGAAATCTTTGGTCGTGGGCGTACAACTCCGTGATTACACGTTCCGCCAGTACGGGCCTGGCCAGACACTCAGCGATCACGAAAGGATCGTTGCCCAGCGCGGCAAAGATTTCGCGCAGCACCCCGGGCTGTTTGGTGTGACTGGCCATCCGCTCCATCTCAGCCTGGAGTTGGTCAGGAGTGATCGGCCTTTGCCAGTAATCTTCCAGCGCCTGCGAGTTGCGCAGATAATCTTCGACTTTTTCCTCGATCTGCGCCCGCGACATCACCTTAGCCAGTGGCGGCTTCGGGCCGCCGTTCTCTTTTGGCCAGATGCGATGCTGCCAGTAAACTTCTTCGATCGCTCGCTGATAAGCGACGCGATCCGCGAACGTCAGCGTTCGGTCCGCTCGGATCGCAGACGCGGCCACACTTCGTTTCGCAGTCCCGCGACTGCGGGATTGCGCCAGCGCGAATGGGATTGCGCTGACGGCGACAAGTGCAAGCAGGATAAATGCGCTTCGAAGAATTTGCGCTTTGATAGAAGGGTTAATTTGTTTTTTCATCTCTTTGGCGCTCGTGATTTTTGAAGTTGAGGTTGGATTGTTTGAACTGCATTAACTGCAATCCAGTTCCGCGAGGAACCAGGAACCAAATCATCTTTCGGCACCGTGGGATGATTCTGCGTCACCGCGGAATGGTTCTGCGACGCCGAAAATGATTGTCGATTCTGTATGATAAGGTCCTTCACCATCTAACCGCGCGATTTCGAGGCGAAACTGGACAGGATTTCCGAAAAACTACTTTCGCTTGATTCTGGAAAATGTGAGAATCGAGCCAAGAAAGTGAGCCCTACCCCGATAGAAGAAGTCACGCAGATCCTCCAGGAATGGAGCCGGAGCGACAAGAACGCTCCCGCGCGACTCATGCCACTGGTTTATGAAGAGCTCCGCCAGCGCGCGGCCGAATATCTCCGGCATGAGCGGCCCGACCATACGTTGCAGGCCACCGCTCTCGTGCACGAAGCTTATTTGAAGCTGGTCGATCAAAACCGCGCGACTTGGAAAGACCGAGCGCACTTTGCCAGTGTCGCCGCTCATCTGATGCGGCGTATTCTGGTGCAACACGCTCGCACTCACAATGCGGAGAAGCGCGGCGGGAAATTGGAAAAACTTTACCTCGATGAAACGCGGGAGCTATCGTGCGAACGCCCGCCAGAGCTGCTCGCTTTGGATGAGGCGCTGCAAAGTTTCGCCGCCACCTATCCACGAGAAGGCGAGATTGTGGAGTTGAAGTTTTTCGGCGGCCTCGAAGCAAATGAAATCGCGCAAGTGCTGAACGTTTCGCCGAAAGCGGTTTCGCGGGATTGGCATTTTGCAAAGCTCTGGCTCCGCCGGGAGCTAAAGGGAAACGCAGCGCATGCCTGACCGGCGCGCAGAGCGGGTGGCGGAACTAGTCAAATCCGCCGTCGAATGCGGGCCCGAAGCATGGACCGGGTTTCTCAATGAGAAATGCGGAACCGATCTGGCGATGCGCGCGGAAATTGAATCACTCCTGCGGGAGCACGAGGGCGCGAGCCGATTCATCGAAACGCCAGCCCTTCATCTCGCGGCAGAATCTCTGGTGCGTGCAGGCGCATATCGGGCCGGCCAAACCATCGGCACTTACGAGATTATGTCGCTTCTCGGCAGCGGCGGCATGGGTGAAGTTTATCTCGCGCAAGATCGAGAATTGCATCGCAAAGTCGCGCTCAAGCTGGTTCGCCGTGGCATGGCCTCGGATGACATGATCCATCACTTCAAACGCGAAGAGCAACTTCTCGCCAGTCTTAATCACCCGAATATCGCGCAACTTTACGGCGGCGGCGTAAGCGCGGACGGGATCCCATTTTTCGCGATGGAATATGTCGAGGGCGAACGGCTGGACGAGTATTGTAATGAACGTGCACTGGCGATAAAAGAGCGGCTCCAGCTTTTTCGCAAAGTCTGCTCGGCCGTTACTTACGCGCATCAGCATCTTGTCATTCATCGCGATCTTAAGCCGGCGAACATCCGTGTTACTGCCGAGGGCGAACCAAAGCTGCTCGATTTCGGCATTGCCAAATTGCTCGACTCGGAGAATGCGCAACGCAGCGGAGAGACCCTTACGCTCCAAGGCGTGATGACGCCGGAGTACGCCAGCCCGGAACAAATCAGCGGCGGGAGCATCACCACAGCGAGCGATGTCTACAGCCTCGGCGTCGTCCTATACAAACTGGTCACCGGACAAAGTCCCTATCGGACAAAAACAAATCGGCCCGAAGAAATCGCGCGCGCAATTACCGAGCAAGAACCGGCGCGTCCAAGTACCACGGTTGGTCTCAGCAGCAACCAGCAATCAACAATCAGAAATCAGAAATCGTTAAGGGGCGATCTCGACAACATCATTTTGATGGCGCTGCGAAAGGAGCCGGCGCGGCGCTACGCTTCCGTCGCCCAGTTCTCCGCAGATATTCAGCGACACCTCCACGGGCGGCCCGTCGTCGCACGCAAAGACACTTTCACTTATCGAACCTCGAAGTTTATTAAACGCCATCCCTTTAGAGTTGCCGCCGCCGCTTTGATTCTGCTCAGCTTGGTCGGCGGGATGGTAACGACGACCTGGCAGGCGCAGGCAGCGCGCCACGAAAAAGCCAAAGCCGAGGATGTTAAGAATGCTCTCGTGCGCATGCTTAACTACTCAAACCCAATTGTGTTTTCGCCTCAGAACAACGGTCAAAAGACTGTGAAAGAGATCTTGGATGAGACCGCCAAACGGCTTGAAAACGGTGAGTTCTCAAATCAACCGGAGATTAAGGTCGAGTTAGAGCAGATTATCGCGGAGTGCTATTACGGACAAGGTAACTATGCGTTAGCTAGTAAGCACACGGAAGAGTATCTCGATCTCCATCGCAAACTCTACGGGGAAAATGATATCAAAACGCTGGCGGCATCGGAACAGCGGGCATTCATGCTATTCAGTGAGGGAAAGCTCGCGGAGTCCGAAAAACATTATCGTAAAATTTTGCCGTTGATGCGGAACGAAAAACGGAAAGGAAACATCAAAGCGGAAAACGTGGCGCACGCGCTTGACAATTTCGGCTATTTGCGGCGAACACAGGGCGATTCCAAAGAAGCCGAATTGTTGTTCCGCGAAAGCTTGGCGTTACGTTCACAGATGCCGAAAGAGTCACTCTATATCATCGGGCCAACACGAAGCACTCTTGCATCCACGCTGGCCGATCAGGGAAGATTTGAAGAAGCGCTTCAAACAGCCCGCGAAGCCGTTGCGGAATATCGCCTGCGCGAGGAAACCGGCACGCCAAATTTCAGTTTCACTTTGACGGTGCTGGGAGGATTCCTCACCGAAAAAGGTGATTATGCCGAAGCCGACACGAACTTGCGTGAAGCGGAAGCTATTCAGCGTAAATTTCTCAATCCATCTAGTCTGTGGTTAGGCGACAACCTTCGCAACCAAGCCATCTCCTTCTACCAGCAAGGAAGATACGCTGAGTCACTCAGTAAAGTAACCGAAGCTCTAAGAATCTATCGCGAGAGTTTCGGACCTTATTACGACAACTATCCGACCGCTCTGATAATTAACGGCTTGATCCTGGCTAAAACGGGTCAACCCGAGGAAGGCGAAACAATCCTGCGTGAAGCCGTTAAGATTCGCACCGATCTCCTGCCGAAAGGACACTACTGGGTGGCCCTCGCCAACAGCGCCCTGGGCGAATGTTTGACGATCGAGAAACGTTACAACGAAGCCGAGCCGCTTTTGCTCGCAAGCTATGAAAGTTTGAAAAGCTCGCAGGGCGCGAGCAACCCGCGAACTCAGATCGCGCTTAAACGCCTAATCACGCTCTATGAAAAATGGAGAAGGTTAGACGCCGCAAGCGCGTATCGAGACAAACTTTCCAAACGTTGAATGCGACTAGCCAATCGAAAAGCTGTTGGACTGGCTGCGACAAACGATTGAAAGGCGCAGAGGCGCGATCACTATGAAGCGCGGTGGCCCAACGCTGTAAACACAAGGCATTGAATGAAGTCTACGCCCTCATCCTTCTCGGTTGATTTTTTGTTGAGGCTGGATTGTTGAACTGCATTCACTGCAATCCAGGTCCGCGCGAAACCAGGAACCATCCTCACGAGGCGCTTTGAACAGCGGCCTCACTTCGGCTGACTCGGGGCTCCAGTTGGATCTGGGGGATCGCGCTAAACGGTGTCTCAGCGAAGATCCAGCCCCTGCGGCTTATTCAGCCGTGCCGAAGATAAGTTGAAACGTCGGATGACGTAATCGAGAAGGCTCTTATGCCATCCGTGATAGTTTGTCGAGTCAGGCGTCACCTAATTTTGATGTAGGACCTCGCCTGACACGTGGCTAATCGGCTTGTTTGCGCTGACGACTCAGAGCCAGCAGTGAGCCCGCCTTTCAGCGCCATTTCGCCGCTGCCATGACCAAGTGAAAAAGCGATACGCTTAGGATCTACGTGTCTCATTCGGCGGCATGAAACAAAGCGGCGTCGGCTGTGAAGGCGCTGCGCCTGTCGTGCCGTAGTCAGGCTTCTTCACCGAGCCGAAGAACGTCTGCATCGGAAAAGAGATTTCTTGTTCGATCAAATCAGAGCCGCTTTGCAGATCGGTGTGTCCGCGTAAGACGCGTTGCAATTGTCCGTCGCGGGCGACCGGTGCGGACTGACCAACGGTCCAACTATTAGTTCCAGGGTCATAACCCTGAAGATCGCTGATAAGAGCCCCGTTTGAGTCTGTCCAGTGCCATCAAGATCGCCTGAAAAGCAATCGGTAGAGCAGCAACAGGATCATGGCGCCGACAACCGACATGATCCAGCCGGCCACGTAGTTCCCGCCCGCAAAGATGCGACCGATCCAGGTCCCTATACCTGATGAATAGCGTTCGCTGCTCCCTTACTGCTTGACAAGATCAACGCTGCTGGTTGAGCCGGGCACGCCGGTGGTCGAAAAATCGTAGTGAACGGTTGTGCCGGGCGCAGGGGCCGGACGACCACCAACGTTCCCGGTCTGGAACTTCACCGCAATGTAATAAACGCCCGCGTGCTGAGCGTTGAACCTCACGGTGACCGTGCTGTTGGCGCCGTTGGTCGTGTCTTGCTTCATGTTCACACCCCCCGCCGGTTTGCAGTCGGATCCCTTGAACACATTCCCGCCGCCATCGAGCTTGAATTGCGTATTAAAGTTGCCGGTGGTAATCGATTGACTGATCACAAACGTGTTGCTGCCTGCCGGTGCCGTCACTTTCACCCAGTACATGAATTTAGGCGGCCTCACATCCTTGGTCTTGCCATGGTTGTCGACTTGATAGGTGACGCTGTCGAGGGTGGTTGCCGTGCCGCTCGAGAACTTGGCGCAATTGGTTCCATCCACCGTGATCTGACTCACCTGTATTGGTGTTGGTGTCGGAGTCGGAGTTGGCGTCGCCGTTGCTGTCGCCGTGGCAGTAGGCGTTGACGTCGCTGTTGCGGTAGCTGTAGCTGTAGCTGTAGCTGTAGCTGTAGCTGTAGCTGTAGCTGTGGCTGTTGGCGTGGGCGTCGGAGTTGACGTTTCTTCATAGACTTCAGCGCTGCTCAAGGGACCACTGTTACCCTCTCCTCCTGCCACCAGCACCTCCCCTGAGAGCAAAAGCGTCGCCGTGTGAGAATCGCGTGGGATGTTGAGGCTGCCGGTCGCCGTCCACAGCTCGATCGCCGGATCATACAGCTCTGCGCTGCTCAAGGAATCGCTGCCGTTGATTCCTCCCGCCACTAGCACCTTGTCTGAGGTCAAAAGCGTCGCCGTGTGCAACGCGCGTGCCGTGCCGAGGCTGCCGGTCGCCGTCCACAGCCCAGTCGCCGGATCATACAGCTCAGCGCTGCTCAAAGGAATAAAGGCACTACCCAGTCCTCCGGCTACCAGCACCTTGCCTGAGGTCAAAAGCGTCGCCGTGTGAAATCGGCGTGCGGTGCCAAGGCTGCCGGTCGCCGCCCACAGCCCAGTCGCCGGATCATACAGTTCAGCGCTGCTCAATTCACCACTGCTATTCTCTCCTCCCGCCACCAGCACCTTGCCTGAGAGCAAAAGCGTCGCCGTGTGCGCCCCGCGTGCGGTGCCAAGGCTGCCGGTCGCAGTCCACAGCCCAGTCGCCGGATCATACAGCTCAGCGCTGCTCAAGGAATCGCTGCCGTTGAATCCTCCGGCTACCAGCACCTTGCCTGAGGTCAAAAGCGTCGCCGTGTGCAGTTCGCGTGCGCTGCCAAGGCTGCCGGTCGCAGTCCACAGCCCAGTCCCCGGATCATACAGCTCAGCGCTACTCAAATCACTAAGGCCGCTGCTGACTCCTCCCGCCACCAGCACCTTGCCTGAGGGCAAAAGCGTCGCTGTGTGAAATCGGCGTGCGGTGCCCAAGCTGCCGGTCGCCGTCCACAGCCCAGTCGCCGGATCATACAGCTCAGCGCTGCTCAAGGCACCACTGTTATTGATTCCTCCCGCCACCAGCACGTTGCCGTTAGGCAGCAATGTCTCTGTGTGATTGTATCGTGCGGTGATGAGACTCCCCGTGTTGCTAAATGTGGCATCGGCAGGAGAAAGGCTCCGGGACGACGCTCCTCCTGCCATCACCAGATTCTTATCGCCTGCCGCGACCGGCTTAATCGCCGCTCTCAATCCTCTGGCGGCTGGAGTAGGCTTAAAACCGGAGGCCAGTAACACCGCCGAAATAGATAGCAGAGCAATCGAGAGGGCGACATGGAGCGCCCAAGCGTGGATAGAATTATTTTGTTGTTTTTTCATAGAGTTGTTCCTGTTGAACCAAGTTTCATATCGCTTCTTCCTGTCACCGTCCCCGCTCCGGCGGTTCGTGGTTGACTTTGAGCAAAGTGAAATCTCCTGGGAGGCTGTCAGTTTGCCTGGCAGTGCTTTTGTGCGTATACAGCCAGAAACGCTAAGGACTTGTCAACAGAATTCTTAAGGAAATGTCCTCTAGGGATCTGCGCAAGCTTGTACAATCCCCTAGGAGAGATTCTTCGGTAAAACGGCTTACAAGGAGCTAACGACGAATAAGCAGGCGTTTGGCAACAAAGCGCCCTCTACAACAATGGCACAAGCTGGTACTCAAGGCTAAATTGGATTAAAGGTAGCCACCATTTCAGAGCGAAGTATGGAATGGATCGGTGCTCGCCGCGGCAAGCACCGCTACAATACGCAATCCGCGCTTATACGCCGCGCCTGAAAAGCAATCGGTAAAGCAGCAACAGGATCATTGCGCCGACGACGGACATGATCCAGCCGGCGACGTAATTCCCCCCGGCAAAGATGCGACCGATCCAAGTCCCTACGAATGCGCCGGCGATGCCGAGCAGAATCGTGATGATGCAACCACCGGGATCTTTCCCCGGCATTAGCAGCTTTGCGATCGCACCGACGACCAATCCGATAAATAAAGTCCAAATGATTGAATGAGCGCTAAAGTCCATAATCGGCCAGTTGTATCGGATCGACTGCTCGCTGACAAGAGAATTGGTTTGAAGTGGCTGGTTGGAGCGTTAAAGCCTTGACCCGTTGAAGCGTTTCGGCGACGGCGCGCTGCGGTCACTGCGGCGACACATCGCAGTGCAACCTGTGTGCCGAATGATGTTGTAGCCACGCGCCTGTGGCGCGTCATCCGTTGTGCGTTCGCGGGAGACGGCCCGCAGGGCGGTGGCTACAACTGAATTACTTGGGCGGAGTGAATGTCTTCGCCGGCGCGAATTTCTTTCAGCAATTCTTCGCCGGGCGCGGTGTCGAGATTTAAGACCGTCAGTGCGGTGCCGCCAGCCTGATTTCGACTCAATGACATGGTGGCAATGTTCACACCATGCTCGCCGAGCAGCGTGCCGATGCGGCCAACCATTCCAGGACGATCGGTGTTTTCCAACACGAGCACGACACCATGAGGTCGCGCTTCAACCGGTCGGCTGTTGATGCTGACAATCCGTGGTGTAGCGCCGAAGAATGCACCACCGACCGATACCGTCTTTCCTTCCGCGACTGCTGAGAGTTCGAGCATATCGGTGTAATCACCCGGCGCGCTCAAGCGCGACTCGGTAACCTTGAGGCCGAGAGTCTCGGCAAACGCAGGCGCGTTCACTTCGTTGACTTCGGTGCCACCGGCGATTTGCAAAAAGCCTTTCAAGACCGCACGCGTAATCGCAGTCGTATCCGCCTCGTTGACTTTACCGCTGTAATTAATGTTGAACGAGTCAACGCGTTTCGGCGCGATCTGCGATAGAAATTTCCCGAGCTTTTCGCCGAAACGCAGATGCGGTCCGATGATTGCCAGAGTTTTCGCGTCGAGATTAGGCATGTTCACAGCATTGCGGATGGTGCCTTCGAGCAGCACCGCCCGAATGGCTTGTGCAATCTCAATGCCGACGCTCTCCTGTGCTTCGACCGTGGATGCGCCGAGGTGCGGCGTCAGAACAAGATTGGGTGCGCTGCGCAATGGCGAATCGGACGGCAGCGGTTCAATTTCGAAAACATCCAGCGCCGCGCCGGCGACGTGCCCGTCTTGCAACGCCTGAGCCAGAGCGGCTTCATCAATCAAACCTCCACGGGCGCAGTTGATGATTCGCACGCCGCGTTTTGTTTTTCGCAAACGCGGCGCATCGAGAATGTGGCGCGTCTCGGCGGTGAGTGGCGTGTGAAGCGAGATGAAATCGGCGCTCAGAAGCAAATCGTCCAGTTCGTCCACGAGTTCGACTTGCAGACTGCGAGCGCGTGTCACGGATAGGTACGGATCGTACGCGACGACCCGCATACCAAAAGCAATGGCGCGCCGGCTTAACTCGCTGCCGATTCGGCCCATGCCGATAACGCCAAGTGTTTTGTTGTACAGCTCGACGCCTTGAAAGTTTTTCTTGTCCCAATTCTTACTGCGAACGTTTGCGTCGGCGTGCGGAATCTTGCGCGCCACCGCGAGCAACAGGGAAAAGGCATGTTCGGCAGTGGAAACCGTATTTCCGCCGGGTGCGTTCAACACGACGATGCCGCGGCGCGTCGCCGTCTCAACATCGACATTGTCGACCCCTACCCCGGCGCGGCCTACCACACGAAGTTTCGCGCCGGCATTCAAAATGTCCGCCGTGATTCTTGTCTGGCTGCGCACGATTAGCGCGTTGAATGTCGGAATAACGTCGATCAGTTCTTTTTCGTTCAGCCCCGTCTTGATCAGAACCTCGAGCGCATTGTCGCGCGACAGGTCATCGACCCCGCGCTGTGAAATGGAATCTGCGACCAATACCTTCGGCGGAGTCACGGCAGTTTAACCTTTAAGCGCTCGATCAGATCTCACAAATGTCATTCTGATCCCGCAATCGCGGGAGAAGAATCTCTGATTATTTTCTGAAGCTGGTTTTTTCGCAAATGAACGGGACCAGAGATGTTTCGCTTCGCTCAACATGACAATGTTTTTATGAACCGGAGCACTTAAATCTTAAAACTTAAAACTGTTCTGTTTAAGCTCTGGGCACATGCGAGAGCGAAAATCATTCTACGTCATTTTCGCCATTGCCGCGGCGCTCGTTCTTCCGGCTGCGATTGCATTGCGCACTGTCATTCACCCAGTCATTTGGCAAGCCACTTCAGATAATCCGACGCCGTTTGGATATACATGGAGCCTGCTCTTGTTTATTGTTCCGATCGCGGCGCTCGGGTGGTGGTTTGCCTGCCGTCCCGATTTGCAGTTTCCGAGAAAAGCATTTTGGAGAACCATCGCGGTTCTCGCACCACTCGGCTTTTTGCTGGATCTGCTCTTTGGCAACACTTTCTTCATTTTCCAAAATAAAGCGGCGACGCTCGGTTGCGAGATACCCGCAGTGGGTGGTGCGATTCCGATCGAGGAATTCGTCTTCTATCTCGCCGGCTTCATGCTCGTGCTGCTGAGTTACATTTGGTGCGATGAATATTGGATGGGGGCCTATAATGTCCCCGACTACACGGTCGCCACAAAAGGCATACCGCGCATCGTCCGTTTTCATTTCGCTTCGGTCATTCTCGGCGCGGCCCTGATTGCAGCTGCGGTTCTCTACCAAAAATTTGTATCTGGCGCGGCGGAAGGCTTCCCGTGGTATTTTGTCTATCTCGTCTGCGCTTCCATCATTCCATCAGCTGGCTTTTTCTACACGGCACAGCAATTCATCAATTGGCGTGCCTTTAGCTTCACGTTTTTTCTGCTTCTTCTGATCAGTTTGCTTTGGGAAGTGACGCTGGCTTTGCCCTATGGTTGGTGGGAATATCGCACGGGCATTCTGATGGGGTTGCACATCGGAGCGTGGTCGGGTCTGCCAATTGAAGCAGTCTGCGTTTGGTTCGCTGTGAGCTTTACCACCATTATCACTTATGAAGTGATCAAAATTTGGAAAGCTCTCGGCACTCGCGCGCTTGAAGCATTTTTTGGCATCAGGAAATAGCTCCTCTGCACCTGTAGCCACGGCCCTATGGGCCGTTCACTTCTTCTTGTCGACCCGAGCAGACCGGCCACAGCCCGGTGGCTACAGTTCATCCGAAGATGAGCAAGTGAATGTCTTCGGGCAACTGCTGAGCGACGTTTGTGGCAACGCTACCGCGGAGGAGCTTCACCAACGCCGGACGTTGCGAGGCGCCGATGACGAGGAAATCCATGCCCATGGTCGCGGCAAGATCGACAATCGTCGTGGCGGCGTCCTGGCTTACGGCGTAAAGCGGAACGACGTTGATGCCGCGCTCGCTCCCGAGTTTGCGCATCGAGCACATGATAGCATTTGCTTCCGGATCGTCCTGCCAGTTGGAGCGGCCAAGCCGTGTGCCGGCTGCCGTGTAATAAACAGCTACTTCCTTAACGTAGAGCACAAAGAGCGTGGCTTTGCGCAAGTGCGCTTCGTCCATGGCGAAGCTGAGCACCGGAGTGATTCCGCGCGCGGCGACCATGATTTTTTGACCTTCCTGTAAATGCGGTCGCATGGTTGCCGCGAGGTCGGGCGTAACCATCCGGGCAACTTCGCGCGTCACGGTGAGAGTCGTGAGACCCTGACGCTTCAATGTGTAAGCGCGCAATGCCAGCCCACCCATTAGAATCGCGAGCACGAATTGAAGGGCATCGAGTTTCGTGTGCGCTAGCGTAAGCTCGACAAAAGCCAGAACTACGAACGTGACGCCAAACAGCACGCGATCGTACCAAGTAAAACCCCTGGTGCGATTGAATGTGCAAGAACCGACATTGACCGTGATCGCCCCTACTACGCCGATGGCGTAAAGGCCGGCCAGCGCGGTGAAGCTCGCCGCAAAAAGCAGCACCACCACTGGCAGGCAGGTGGCGATGAACAGCGGCCAGAGCGGAACGCCATGACTGTTTAGCTGCCGGAACT
>Ga0193707_1000608_pt1 | contig 12504 bp, 7 predicted proteins | sample U3c2metaG_FD_143043 | JGI IMG/M metagenome (GOLD analysis project Ga0193707, IMG submission 143043) | Soil microbial communities from a riparian zone of the East river system, Colorado, United States - U3c2 | ecosystem: Environmental > Terrestrial > Soil > Riparian zone | place: USA: East River... | reverse complement strand
ATCGGATGGTGCAGGCGTCTTCCGGCCTTCGCGTCGAAGCAAATCTTCAAAGCTTTGTTCGCCGCGCCACGGCGCCGAAATAAATGGGACATCTGGGAAAAAATGACCGGGCACGATCACGCCGGTCCAAAAAAAGCAGATGAAAGCGAGGACCAGGAAACGATGACGCCCAAGCCAGTGCATGGCGGCGGAATCTAGCACTAAAACACTGAAGCGTTAAAGGTTGAAAGCATGACGGAATCGATCCGCTGTAGCGCCTCAACAGTTCAACGCTTGAACGTCCGTCCCTGCAGAAAGCAGTTGTCAATCTCGACTCGCTACTTATTGTTCGTCGCCCGGCGCTGCCGCGTCGTGACGATCTGCGCACCTGGTTCCGTTCAACGGGACCGCATCGGCGAGTGAGGTCGCGAAGATCGATAATGGAACAAACGACTCGCTGAACGAGGAGCCCCGAAGCGATTTGGGGAAACAACCATGCCAAGAGCTACTAACGCCCCGGCAAGCCGGGCGCGACGCAAACGAATCATAAAAAAAGCCAAAGGCTACCGCGGACGCCGTTCAAAACTTTTCCGCTACGCGAAAGACGCGATCATGAAAAGCCAATATTGGGCCTATCGCGACCGTAAGACGCGTAAACGCACGTTTCGCTATCTCTGGATTCAACGCCTGAACGCCGCCGCTCGCGCAAATGGAATGACCTACAGCCGCTTTGCGGAAGGATTAAAAGCCGCAGGCATCGGCCTCGACCGAAAAATTCTCGCAGATCTTGCGGTCAACGATGAGATTGCATTCAAATCGATCGTCGATCAGGTGAAAAGCGCGCTGGAAAAGAAAAACAAAAAGGCAGCGTGATCTTGCCGTTGAAGAGGTGAACCGTTGACGCGTTGCAGCGGATTCGCTTCAACGCTTCAACGCTTCAACGTTTCATGCACCCACTCGAACAGCTCCGTAACGATGCCTTGCGCGAAATCGAAGCCGCGCTTGACGAACAGGCGCTTGAGGTGGCGCGCGTAAAATATCTCGGCAAAAACGGCAGTGTATCTGCCTGGGGCGAGGAGATGAAAACGCTCGCTAAAGCAGAGAAGCCAGTCATAGGCAGACTACTCAACGAGGTTCGCGACGCCGTCACCGCCGCGATCGAAACGCGCAACGCACAATTCCGCTCAGGGAAAGAATCGAGCGCGCTCGCCAGGATCGACATCTCGCTGCCAGGAACACCGCACGAAATCGGCGCGCTGCACCCGCTCACGCAGATGTGGGAACGTTCTATCGAAATTTTTCGGCGAATGGGTTTCGCTCTCGCGGACGGACCGGACGTAGAGGACGAATGGCATTGTTTCGACGCGCTCAACACTCCGCCCGAACACCCCGCGCGAAACGAGCAGGACACATTTTATTTACCGGACGGACGTTTGCTGCGAACGCACACTTCCACCGTACAAATTCGAACGATGCAAGCCGCGCCGCCGCCGATTCGCGTGATTGCTCCCGGTGCTGCTTATCGTCGTGATGAACTCGACGCCACGCACAGCCCACAGTTTCACCAGATCGAAGGACTTTATGTTGATGAAAACGTAAGCGTTGCCGACTTGAAAGGCGCTCTCGAGTTTTTCATGCGCGAACTTTTCGGTTCGGGAACGGAAGTTCAATTTCGTCCGCACTTTTTCCCGTTCACCGAGCCGAGTCTTGAGGTTTATGTGAAATCGAAAGCGCTCAAGGGTGGCGAGCGCTGGATCGAGGTCGCCGGCTCGGGCGTGGTACATCCCGCGGTTTTCGAGCAGGTCGACAAAGCGCGTGGTGACAAGGCTTACGATCCCGAAAAGTGGAGCGGCTACGCGTTCGGTCTGGGAATGGACCGCCTAGCGATGATTCTGTTCGACATCCCTGACATCCGCCTGTTCGCGCAAAACGATCTGCGGTTTCTCCGCCAGTTCGCATGAAATTTTCCGTCAATTGGTTACGCGAATTTGTCGATCTTCCAGAAAAACCGGAAGAGGTCGCTGATTTGCTCACTCGCGCCGGCGTCGAAACGGAAAACATCGAAACCCGCGGCGCGAATGTCGACAGAGTGATCGTCGCGCAGATTACTGGGTCATCGCGCCATCCCAATGCGGATCGTCTTAGCGTCTGTGAAGTTGATGATGGCAGCGGCACGAAACGCCAGATCGTTTGCGGCGCGACCAATTACAAAGTCGGCGATAAAGTTCCGCTTGCGTTGCCGGGCGCCAAGCTGCCGAACGGACTGGAGATTCGTGAAAGCAAACTGCGCGGCGTCGAATCCGCAGGAATGCTTTGCAGCCCAATCGAGCTCAGCCTCGGAGAAGACGCTTCCGGCCTCTTGATTCTGTCGCCTGATGCAAAGGTTGGTGCGCCCATCGCCGATCTTTTCCCAGCTGAGACGATTCTTGACGTTGAGATCACGCCAAACCGTGGTGATCTGCTAAGCCATTTTGGTCTGGCCCGCGAAATTGCGGCGCTGACTGGAAAAAAAACTAAGTCAACGCCGCGCGAATCGAAAATTCCCGTCAACAAAACCGGCGTGAACATCACGTCAACGCGCGAATGTCCGTTTTTCTCCGCACGCAAGATTGACAATGTGAGGGTGGGACCGAGTCCGCAATGGTTGCGCGCGAAGATCGAGAGTGTTGGGGTTCGCTCGATCAACAATATCGTCGATATCTCGAACTTCGTCATGCTCGAGCTTGGTCAACCGACGCATGCGTTCGACGCCGATAAATTGAAGGGCGGTATCAACGTGCGCGTCGCACACGATGGCGAAAAATTTCTCGCGCTCGATGGAAAGACGTATTCGCTCAAGCCGGACAATTGTGTTGTCGCTGATCAGGAGGGCGCGGTTGGAATCGGCGGCGTAATGGGCGGCGAAGAAACCGGCGTGACCGACTCAACCAAGAATGTCTTGCTGGAAGCCGCTTACTTTTTGCCGGCGAGTATTCGCCGGACCGCGCGCGAATTGAATCTACCGAGCGACGCCAGTTACCGATTCGAGCGCGGCGTCGATTCTGATATGGTGCTCCGTGCATCGCAGCGGGCCACCGAATTGATTCAAGAGATCGCAGGCGGAACTCCGGCAAAGGAAATCAACATCGCCGGCAAGCCGCCGGCGAACCCAGCCGATGTTTCGTTGCGCTACGAGAAATGCGATCGCGTTATTGGGATCGCGATCAAACCGAAAACGGTCGATGAAGTTCTAACCGGATTCGGTTTAAAGAAAATCAGCGCGGCCGAGATAACGAAATGGAAAATTCCGAGCTACCGGCGCGACTTGCAGCGCGATGTCGATCTTATCGAAGAAGTCGTGCGAGCTTACGGCGCCGAAAGAATTTCGGGAACGGATCGCAGCCGATTCACGCCTTCGAGCGCGGCTGACCGCGCGCACGATTTGGAATTACAAATGCGCCAACGGCTTGTTGCAGGTGGCCTTACTGAAGTGCGGACGTCAAAGTTGCTTCCCAGGGAAAGATTCGCGTTTGGGGAAAATGCGATCGAGTTACGCAATCCACTGAGCGAAGATCACGTGGCACTGCGCCCCAGCTTGCTGCCGGGGTTGTTAGGAGTTCTTGACCACAACGTTCGTGCGGGCGCGGATCGCGTCGCGATCTTTGAAACAGGTAAGGTTTTTGAACCACCGAGCGGCGCAGAAGAGAAACGAATAGCGATTCTGCTCTGGGGTAACGTTGGCGGTGAACGTCATTGGCGGAACGAAAAACGCCGCGCCGATTTCTTCGATCTAAAAGGCGCCATTGAACTGGCAAGAACCGGTCTGTCTTTTCGTCGCGGTCAGCATGCCAACTTTGCGCTCGCTGTAGAAGTCACAGCGGGTAATCAACTGGTTGGCCTCGCAGGGCAGCTAACGAATTCGCTTGCGTCAACAATCGACACATCTGGGGGCGTCTTTGTTGCCGAAGTATCGCTTGATTTGCCGATTAGCGGTTTGGGATCGCGCGCGACTTTCCGCGAACTTGGGAAATTTCCTGCTATCTCACGCGACATTGCGATGATTGTTGCCGAAGATTTGACCCACGAAAAAATATGGGAACTGATTTTCAATCCAACGGAACCGTTGTTGGAACGAGTTGAATTTTTTGATCTCTTTGCCGGCGCTGAAATCGGTGAAGGCAAAAAGTCGCTCGCATATCGATTGACATATCGCGACCGGAGTCGCACACTGACAAGCGAGGAAGTGAATGCAGCGCATGCGAAAATTCGCGAGCGATTGCGAAGCGACCTCGGTGCAGAATTGCGCGAATAGTTCTTTGAAAGTGTGAGAGTCGTTTGTTGAGGGTTGGGAAGAAAACCAGTGCTTTTCGCTCAACTCTCAACCAGCGGCTCTCATCAATCCCCGAATGTTTTAGGGATGGAAGCTTTACCCTGCGATGTTCGAGATTACAGGTGGGATTCCCGAACCGATATTTGGTTAACTTAAGGAGGCTGAGTCGCTCGGAGAAGATGGCAGGCCTTAATTGGAAGTCAGACGCTACGGCGACGGTCATCCGCCCGTTACGAAAAGGGAACGGGAGATCCGCCTAAACGGCATCAGCGGGGTAACATTTCAAAAACCCGGATCGAGATTTCGATCCGGGTTTTTCGTTGAAGCGTTGAAGAGGTAAAGCTGGACCTTACTGCTTCATCGCCTCAACGAATTTGAAAATTCTGCTCCACGATCCACAGTGCGCGGTGACATGCGCGCCCTGTTAGCTCTCGAAGACGGTCGATTTTTCGAGGGCGAATCATTTGGCGCAACCGGTACTCGCGTCGGCGAGGTTTGTTTCAATACGGCCATGACCGGTTACCAGGAAGTGTTGACCGATCCTTCCTATCGCGGGCAGATCGTGGCGATGACTTATCCGTTGATCGGCAATTACGGCACAAACTCGCTCGACCAGGAGAGCCAGTCACCGCAGGTCAGCGGCTTTATCATCGAAGAGCTGAGCGAAATCCCAAGCAACTGGCGCTCGGAAATGTCGCTCGATCAATATTTGAAAAAATGGAACATCCCTGGCGTGCAGGGAATTGACACTCGCGCATTGACCCGGCACCTGCGCACCCGCGGCGCGATGAAGGCTTGTCTGACTACGGAAGAGATTTCTCCGGAAGAAGCGACGCAGGAGGCGATCAAAGGCGAGGGCGTTATCGGCATGGATTACGTTCGCGAAGTTTCAGCACGCGAAATTTATCAATGGGACCCAGAGGACAAGTTGAGTGAGCCGTGGTCAATCAGGTCCACTAACGGCGGAATGAAACCCAGCCTTCCGCCGATCCGATTTCGCATCGTCGCTTACGATTATGGAATCAAAGAGAATATTCTGCGGCTTCTGCGGCAGAAAGGTTTTCGCGTCACGGTTGTACCAGCAACCACAACTGCCAAGGAAGTGCTCGCGCTCAATCCGGATGGCGTTTTTCTTTCCAATGGACCGGGAGATCCCGCAGCCCTGCCTTATGCGCACAAGGCAACGCGCGATCTGATGGGCAAAAAGCCGATTTTCGGGATTTGTCTCGGCCATCAGATTCTTGGATTCGCGTTCGGCGGATCGACTTACAAATTGAAATTTGGGCATCACGGCGCGAACCAGCCCGTAAAAGATTTGAGCAGCGGTAAGGTGGCGATCACGGCGCAAAATCACGGGTTCGCAGTCGATCCCGAGTCGCTGCCGTCCAACGTAGAAGTGACGCACATAAATCTGAACGACGGCACCGTGGAGGGAATGCGGCACAAGGAACTGCCAATCTTCAGCGTACAATATCATCCCGAAGCCGCGCCCGGCCCGCATGACGCTTCCTACTTCTTCGATCAGTTCGCCGATTTGATCGAAAAAAGCGTGTGAGGTAGTGCATTGACCAACACACCGAGCAGCCGACATTTGCCTCATGTTTAATTCGACAACAAACAGACACGCGATTCTTAAGATCGCAGTCGCCGCGACACTGGTCGTCGGACTGACAGCTGCTCCGCTGGCCATTGCGCAGGAACATGAGCATGGCGGCGACGCGGCCGCGTCAAAGGAGGTGACCGGCGAAGTAGTCGATATGATGTGCTACGTCGATCATAATGCGGTCGGCGAAAAACATGGTCAGTCCTGTGGGGCGAAATGCATCAAGAACGGTGGGCCAGTCGGTATTGTAAGCGAAGGCAAAGCCTATCTGGTGGTTGGCGAACACAAGCCAATCAACGAGCAACTCGCTGAGTACTGCGGTAAAAATATCACCGTGAAGGGCAAGCTCGCCGAGCGTGGCGGTATCGCCATGATCGAGAACGCCGAGATCGTAAAGAAATAGGCCCTCAGCCAGGCGGTCATTCTGCGCGAAGTCGAGGAATCCCGTGGCATTACTCCGCGGTAGCTTCGCGGGATCCTTCGACTTCGCTGCGCTCCGCTCAGGATGACAATGAGGTCACTTGTAATATGGCCGCAACGACGGTCGCAGTTTTCCGACCTTAAGAGCCGTCTCAACTTGCAAATCAGAAACCGGCGCCTCCGCGAATTTGCGAATCTCGCCTGCCTCGAGCGCCGCGATCGGCAATCCATCCAAAAATAAAACCCGATTTGCAGTCAGTGCCGGAATTCGCGGCCCTGGTGTCAGAATGCCTTGCAAGTTCAGCGAATCCGCCGCGCTCAGCGCGATCAGCTCGCTATTTCGCGACGCCTTGCGAATGGAACGCAACAGGCCAATGGCCTCAGGCAGGGCAAATTGTTCGCCGCTGATTCCTCCCACAAAATAGCCGCCGCGAATCTCGCCCCGCGCCTCCCAGCGGCGATAAATTCGCCCCAGCTCATACCACGTAACCGGAAGGCTCTCGCGCTCGAGCAAGCGACGAAACACCACGCCATACCGATGGAGCAACACCCGTGCAAATTGTTCGATGGCCCCATCGCGCGCGGAACTTTCCGCTCCATTTCCCGATGTCGGCGAGGCAATGTCGGTTCTCAGCAGCGACCAACGCCCTGCGAACTCGATGCTGGCAAGATTCGTTTTGCGCCGCCGTTTTCCAGCGTTACGGCCAAACGTGGGACGCTTATTTGACGGCACCAGAAGAGCTCGCAATCCATCGAAACTATCCGAAGTCACCAGGCCAAGTGCAGCAAATTGCGACAAAGCTTCTTCAACTTGAGAAGGCAGCAGTCCGCTGCGACGCACCAGTTCGGTAAAGAAGAGCGCTCCCCCATTTGCAAGAGTATCGAACAGAGTTCGACCGGCACTGGAGAGTTCCATCTCCGAATCCGCCTGCGTCAGCATCAGCCAATGCCGGAGGTTCTCGCGTTGATAAAGCGCGATGGGGCTGGTTCGCAACGGAGCGCTCGTCCGCGTGTTTGGATTTTGCGGCGCGCTCAAGCGTGCCCAGCCGATCCGGCCCGAAAAACAAAGGCGATCGAGCCATTCAGGATCGTAGTCGGCAACACGCGCGGCGAGGACCGCAGATTCCCACGCGGCCAACGGCAGCTCGCATCCGTCCAGTTGTTCGAGAACAGATTGCAGACCTTCAGGGCCTTCGACGCGGTGCTCCGGGTCGGCGCGCTGCCATGCGAAGAGAAAGCGATAAAAATCCTGCGGAGAGACCGGCTGAATTTCCGCGCGCAATCGATCGATCGTGAGCCGATGAATTCGCGCCAGTAAACGGCGGTCGCACCACTCCAGGTCAGGCGCCTGCGGGCGAAACTTGCCACGAAGGACAAATCCTTCCGCTTCGAGGGCCAGTAATGCTGCGTCGATTTCCGATCGTGGCAATACCAGGATATCTGACAACTCACTAACAGTGATCGGTCCGCAAACTTCCATTCGGCCGCGAACTAGTTCGCGAATCGCGTTGCCGCGTTCCCATGTTTTTCCGCGGACCGAGTCGGGAACAATCAATTCAGGGTCGACACGCGCATTGAGGTAAACCGCCTGCATCATTGGTAATCCCTCGGCTGCGATCCAGAACCTCCCGGTGGCGCCAGTCCCGCGACAATGGGAGGATTCGTTGCTGTGGCGCTTTTCGGGCATTTCCTCGCCGTTTGAAAGCGGCACAGCCGCGCCGCACTCCAAAACCTCGCGGTCATCGGGAGTTTGTGGGGCAAGAATCAGTCGTGTCGCTCGGTTTTCAGCTGTGAGTATCGACAAGAATTGCTCTGCACTCTCGCCGTCCGACGTTCGTTGCACTTCTTCGGGCGTCATCACGCCGAGCAGCATTAATGCATCGTGCAGTTCATCCGCATTCGTTGCTTCCGGCCATGCTTCCTTTTGAACTTTCTCAATCGCTGCCGCATCGAGCACCCCTAAGCCGTCGCTGCCGTTGCGCTCGGAGGCGCGACGGGTGAACACCGCCTGGGTGCGTCGTTCCTCCAGAGGTGCATTATCCAGAAACGCATACGGCCGCGCGTTCAAGATCTCGCCGGCGAGCGGTGACGGCTCCGGCAAATCGCGCGCGATACATCGGATCTGACCGTTCTCGATCTTGCGCAATACTTCTTCCAGACCGTCGATGTCCATCGCTTCGGTCAAACAATCTTCGATTGTTTGCTTCACCAACGGATGATCCGGAATTTCGCGATCACCCACGATATGTTCCAGACAAGCGAGCTGATCTGGAAAAACTGCCGCTAAAAGATTTTCCGACTCCATGCGCTGCAATGGCGCGGCGATTTTTGCGCCGCCACGAAACCGAGGCACCGCAAGCGAACGCGTCGCGTTCCAACGCCAGCGAATGGTGAACATCGGCGCGTCGAGCAATGCTTGAACGAGCAGGTCGCGAACTGTCTTGGAATTCAAATAACGAAAAACTTCTTCGAGCGGAAACGAATGCTGTGTGCCGAGCGAAATCACAATGGTGTCGTCTGTCGCTGCCGCCTGGAGTTCGAAATTGAACGAGCGACAAAAACGCTTTCGCAAGGCAAGTCCCCAGGCGCGATTGATTCGATTGCCGAATGGCGAGTGAAGGACAACCTGCATCCCGCCCGATTCATCGAAGAAGCGTTCCATCACCAGCGTTTGCTGTGAAGGAATTGCGCCAAGCGAACGGTAAGCGTCGGAGAAATAGTCGCCTAACTGTTCAGCAGCCTCAGCTGGTAACTGCATTTCCTGGGCGAGCCATTGACTGGGATTTTGCCCATCAGCGAGTCTCGTTTCGATTTCCATCCGAAAATCGGATACAGCCTGCGACAACTCCGATGTGCGCGCCGGAGCTTCGCCCAGCCAGAATGGAATTCCCGGTGGCTGGCCTTTTGCGTCTTCGACACGAACGACACCAGAGTTGATTCGCAGAATTCGCCACGAAGCATTGCCGAGCTGAAAAATATCGCCGGCCAAACTTTCCACCGCGAAATCCTCGTTCACTGTGCCAACGAAAGTTTCCGACGGGTCGAGAATCACGCGATAATCGGCGTTGTCGGGAATCGCGCCCCCGGACGTAAGAGCAACGAGCCGTGCACCGCGCCGCCCACGCAGACGATGATTGACTCCATCGTGATGAATCAACGCTGAGCGCCGGCCGCGCTTAGTGCTAAAACCTTCAGCGAGCATTTTCACCACGCTGTCGAATTCTTTGCGAGTGAGATTACGGTACGGCCAAGACGAACGGACAAGGTCAAAGAACTCATTTTCATCCCAATCTTCAGCGGATGCCGCGGCGACAATTTGCTGGGCCAGGACATCCAGCGGCTTTTCAGGAATGGTCAGGCGATCAAGCTCGCCACGACGGACACAACGGAGTAACGCAGCACATTCGACCAGCTCATCGCGGCTCAACGGGAAGATGCGGCCCTTGGGCAAACCGCCACGCTTGTGTTCGGCCCGGCCCACGCGCTGTAAAAGGCTGGCAATGGATCGCGTCGTGCCGAGCTGGCAAACGAGATCCACTGAACCGATATCAATGCCTAACTCCAGCGAAGCCGTGGCAACGAGCGCTTTCAGGTCGCCTCGCTTCAATCGATCTTCCGCATCCAGGCGCAGCTTCGCGGAAAGACTTCCGTGATGCGACGTCACAGCGTCTGAACCGAGCAATTCGCTCAAATGGTGCGTCACGCGTTCGGCCATTCGACGCGTATTCACGAACACCAGAGTCGTCCTGTGCACCTGAATCAACTGTGCCAATCGATGATAGATCTCCTCCCAAACTTCATTCGACATAACCGCTTCAAGCGGCGACTTCGGAAGTTCAATCGCCACATCCAATTCGCGGCGGTGACCGATGTCGATGATTTCACAATCCGGATCGCCAGCCTCGTCCACCGCATGCGCGCCAACCAGAAAACGCGCTACTTCTTCAATTGGTTTCTGCGTCGCGGACAAGCCGATTCGCTGAAGCGATCCTGCGGAGGCGGATTTCGTCAACGCGGCCAAACGCTCCACGCTCAAGGCAAGATGCGCGCCGCGTCGGTCATCCACCACAGCGTGAATCTCGTCCATGATGAGCGTTCGGACGGAGCGCAACATGTCCCGGCCCGATTCGGAAGTGAGCAGCAAATAAAGAGATTCCGGCGTGGTCACGAGAATGTGTGGCGGGTTTTTGATCAGCGCCCGGCGTTGCGCGGCAGTTGTATCGCCAGTGCGAACTTCTGCGCGCACATCGATGTCGTGGCCTTCGGTTTCACGCAGCAAGGCACGAATTCCAGCGAGCGGTTCCTGCAAGTTTTTCCGGATATCGTTGCTCAAGGCTTTGAGGGGCGAGACGTAAACGACTTGCGTTTCATCGGGCAAATCAGTCTGCGCGCCTTCTCGGAACAACACATCCAGCGAAGCAAGGAACGCAGCCAGCGTTTTCCCCGAACCCGTTGGGGCAGAAATCAGCACGTGCCGGCCGGATTGAATTGCCGGCCAGCCGCGCAGTTGCGGTTCGGTCGGTGATCCGAATGTCTGCTCGAACCACCGTGTAACCGCAGGATGAAATTGAAATGACTGCATAAAGGGGAAAAGTGAACCAATTAATTTAAGTGCCGACGCGAGAAAGAAAAGTTCTGGCGGGACCCAAAGTGGATCGGCTTCTTCTGAAGACGATGTCAATCGCCGAATGTGCAGTGATCTTTTGCTAAAGCATTGTGGCCACGAAAATCAGGCGGCAACGCCGCATTTTGTTTGCCAACGCGTTGAGGACAACGCGTTCCACCCTTGGACGCCACCACTCAGAAAAGAGGTTACGCTCGTGCTCTCAGCGCGATCACTTCGCGCAACATCCGCAGGCTATCCTTGAAAAACTGAACTTTGCTCCCCTCAGCGTGATTCCAGCGCACCGGAATCTCACGAATTCGCAATCCAGCATGCTGCGCGAGATAAAGCAGTTCGACATCGAAGGCGAAGCCATCGAGGCGCGCGGCTTCAAGCACCGGGCGGCAAACGTCGAGGCGAAACGCCTTAAAACCGCATTGAGTATCCCAAAACGGTAATCCGGTCGCAAAACGCACAAGCAAGTTGAACGCGCGACCCGCCTGCTCGCGTCGCCAGGGTTGATGAATTCCGATCAATCCGCGATCCAGAGCGCGAGACCCAAATGCAATGTCGACCTCGCCGTTTGCAATCGGCTCGATCACTTTCGGCGTCTCTCCCAGCGGCGTAGAAAGATCCGCATCGAAAAACAGGCCAATCGGTTTTCGGGCGGCAAGCAATCCGGAACGCACGGCGGCGCCTTTGCCGCGATTTGGAAAATTCTCGAGCAAACGCGTTTCGATTCCGGCATCTTTCAATCTTTCACGCGCAATTGCCGCAGTCGCATCAGTTGATCCGTCATTCACCACGATCAATTCGCTCTCCGGCGCATTTGCCGCGAGATAATCGAGCGTGAGGCGAAGCGTCTCTCCGATGCGCGCCGCTTCGTTGAAACAGGGAATAACGACGGAAAAGGGTGGAAGCATGGGAGTTCGTTAAACAGTTGAAGCGTTGAACCGTTCAAGCGGGTTTCCATTTCAAGCCTATTAACGCTCCAACGCTTCAACGTTTTAACGCTTTAACACTTCAACGATAGATTTCGATCACAAACTTGCCGTTTGGATCGACGTAGCCCCGATACATTCCAGCGGTATTAAATGGCAAAGCCATGTCGCCCTGGCGATCGATGGCGATCAGTCCGCCCGTACCGCCAAGCTTCGCCACCTTATCCAAAGCGGCCTGCGCCGCGTCCTTGAGAGACATCCCCCGGTATTCCATCAAAGCCGAAACGTCACTCCCAACCGTCGCGCGAATAAAATATTCACCGTCGCCGGTCGCGGAAACGGCGCATGTTGCGTTGTTCGCGTAAGTGCCTGCACCGATAACAGGCGAATCGCCAATGCGCCCCGGTCGCTTGTTTGTTGTGCCACCGGTTGAAGTCGCTGCTGCAAGATTCCCGTTTTGATCCAGCGCCACTGCACCCACTGTGCCGTGCCGATCTTGATCGGTAATCAAAAACTTTTTACCGGTATCCCTCGTGCGACTCTTTTCAGCAGCCTTCATTTTCTGCAAAGCATCCCAACGCTCCTGGGTAAAAAAATATTTCTGGTCTACGAGTTCAATACCGTTTTCCTTTGCGAACACTTCTGCGCC
>Ga0193707_1000607_pt1 | contig 12505 bp, 13 predicted proteins | sample U3c2metaG_FD_143043 | JGI IMG/M metagenome (GOLD analysis project Ga0193707, IMG submission 143043) | Soil microbial communities from a riparian zone of the East river system, Colorado, United States - U3c2 | ecosystem: Environmental > Terrestrial > Soil > Riparian zone | place: USA: East River... | reverse complement strand
CGGGCACCGGTCGTTCGGCGGGCGGCGACTGGTCCGGCTGTACGGTCACGGCGACACGGATGTCGCGGCCCAGCTGGTTCGACAGCACCTGCGTGATGAGCGGGCGCAGGCGGTTCTCCAGCACGTCCTTGGCGAAGTCGTTCGGGGTGGCGAGCAGCGCGGTGTCCTCGACCAGGGCGAGCGGGCGTGTCATCGCCAGCCACGCGCGGTGCTGCGGTGGGAGATCACCCGGAAGGGCCTCGAGCGCCCGAGTCCACACCAGGGCAAGGTCCAGACCGTCCATGTTGTTCTCCCCTCCCGCGTCAGGCCGGCCGCGGCGCGTAAATCCCTTGGCACGTCCCGCGCACCTGCAGTGGACCACTCTCTCACGCGTCATCCACAGGGTTGTCCACAAGTTGTGCACGGGGTTGGGGAACGCGGTGGATAAGTCCGCTCGGTTTGACCGGAGGGCTGGCCAGACCGTAACGTACGACGGTCGAGTCGCATCGACGGCGGTGCTGCACGCCCGCAAGTCGCCGGCTCCCGCAGGCGGGGTTTTCGCGCCCGTGATGCGACCTTGGTGAGAAAACGTTGACCGCAGCACCCCTCTGGAGTCTCAGGTGAGCAAGCGCACTTTCCAGCCGAACAATCGTCGCCGGCACAGGAAGCACGGCTTCCGGCTTCGCATGCGCACCCGGGCGGGGCGCGCGATCCTTTCGTCGCGCCGTCGCAAGGGGCGCACTCGCGTCGCGGTCTGACCGGCCGCAACCATGCTGCCGTCCGACAACCGGATGCGGCGGCGAGATGAGTTCACTTCGGCCGTCCGGCGCGGTGACCGTGCCGGACGGCCTCGTCTGGTTCTGCACCTGCAGTACCGCGACGAGGCCGGCGAGCCGGCCCGCGTCGGGTTCACCGTCGGCCGGCCGGTCGGCGACGCGGTGATCCGCAACAAAGTCCGCCGCAGACTCCGGCATATCGTGCGTGAGCGCCTCTACCGGTTGCCAGCGGGTAGCCTGCTAGTCGTGCGCGCCAACCCGAAGGCGGCGAACGCACCGAATGACGAACTCGCCGCGGATTTCGACGCGGCGCTCGACCGGCTCCTTCGGCGAGAGGTCAAGAGGCGGAGATGACAGCCAAGCCGACGCCCGTCGCCCGGGCCTTGATGCTGCCGATCGTCTTCTACCGTCGATTCATCAGCCCGCTCTTCGGGCCCGTCTGCCGCTATCAGCCGACCTGCAGCACGTACGCCCTCAAGGCGCTGCGGACCCACGGTGCGCTGCGCGGCGGATGGCTGGCCGCAAGGCGCATCGCTCGCTGCCACCCCTTCCACGCCGGCGGGTATGACCCCGTACCCCCGTGCAGGGGCGAGGCACCATCTGACCTCACGCCGCCCCCGAGCGGCACCGTAATCGGAGAGCACTAGGAGCCAGTCGGTGAGTCTCAGCTTTCTCAGTCCGCTATTCGAGGCCGTCACGTGGGTGATCATTCAGATCCACGCCGGCCTCAGCCTGATCTTCCCCGCGGACAGTGGCTGGGCGTGGGGTCTGTCGATCTTCCTCCTGACGGCCCTCATGCGGATCATCATCTTCCCGCTGTTCGTGAAGCAGATTCACGCGTCACGGAAGATGCAGGAGCTGAACCCCCAGGTCCAGGCACTGCGTAAGAAGTACAAGAAGGACAAGCAGCGTCTCAACCAGGAGATGATGAAGCTTTACCAGGAAGCGGGTGCGAACCCCCTTTCCGGGTGTCTCCCGCTGCTGGTGCAGTTCCCCATCTTCATCTCCCTCTACAACGTGCTGCGCGCCATCTCGACGACCAAGCCGGGCCAGTCGAAGTACGGCATGTCCTCCGACCTCATCCAGAGCGCCCAGCACGCGCACATCTTCGGCGCCTCGATCCCCACGACCTTCGTCGAGGCGTTCGGCGACAAGCACATCGGCGCGATGATCGTGGCCGGTCTCGCGGTCGTCATCAGCTCGACCACGACGTTCTTCACCATGAAGACCAGCGTCGGCCGGTCGATGCAGAGCATGACGGCCGACAACCCGATGATGCAGTCGCAGAAGTTCCTGGTGTACCTCTCGCCGCTGTTCGGCCTCTTCGGCCTGACGCTGCCGCTGGGCGTGCTGATCTACTGGGTGACCACCAACACCTGGACCCTCGCCCAGTCGCACTACGTCTACAAGAAGTACCCCATGTCCACGCCGGAGGGGCAGACCACCGCCGAGGCGAACGGCAAGGCGGGCAGCGCCAAGGCGAGCACGGCCAAGGCGAGCACCGCCAAGGCCGGTACGTCGCGGAGCGGCACGGCGCGGACCGGTACGGCCAAGAGCGGCACGGTGCGGAGCAGCACGGCGCGTACCGGCGTCACGCGGACCGGCACGGCGAAGGCGGGCGTGAAGACGGGAAGCGCCTCCGTGGCGTCCGGCGCCAAGGAGTCCTCCGGCGGCGGGTTGCTGGGGAAGGTCCGAAAGAAGGCGGAACCGGAGGATCCCGAGCCCGAGGACACTCCTCCGGATTCGAAGGTCGCGCGACAGCAGCCGTCGCGGCAGTCGCGGAGTAAGAGGAAGCGGTAGCGTGACTTCTCAGTCCAGCCCGAGTACGCATGAGGAGCCCGGCGTGAGCCAAGCCGAAGCCGAGACCACCGAAGCCGAGGTCCGGACGGTCGACGTCCCGGCGTTGGAACAAGAGGGTGAGATCGCGGCCGACTACATCGAGGGCCTCCTGGACATCGCCGATCTCGACGGCGACATCGACATGGACGTCGAGGGAGAGCGCGCGATGGTCTCGGTCGTCGGCGGGACGCTCGACGACCTCATCGGCAAGAAGGGCGAGGTGCTGGAGGCGCTCCAGGAGCTCACCCGCCTGGCCGTGCACCGCCGTACGGGCGAGCGCAGCCGGCTGATGCTCGACGTGGGCGGCTTCCGCGAGCGGCGCCGGGCCGAGCTGACCAAGCTGGGCCGCGAGACGGCCGAAGAGGTCAAGCGCACCGGCGAGCCCAAGCCGCTGGCGCCGATGACCCCGTTCGAGCGCAAGGTCGTCCACGACGCGGTGGCCGCGCTCGGGCTTCGCAGCGAGTCGGAGGGCGAGGAGCCCAGCCGCTACGTCGTGATCCACGCGGAGTAGTTCGTGTAGTTCGTTGTCGGCCGACCGGCACGGCGGACATCGCCGGCAGGGTGCCGGCCGCGCAGGACGCAACCGGTCCCGCTACCTCGTACAGGTGGCGGGACCGGTTTTTTACGTCTTTGTCACCGTACGTCCCTGCGCTGCCGGACGGTCCGCCGGGCCTGCGGTCGCGGCGGCTGTTGCTGGACCGCCGGCTGCTCGACCACGGGCTGGTCGATGACGGGCTCCCCGGCGACCGGCTGCTCCATGACGGCGGGATCGTCGACCTGTCGCATGTACGCGCCGGGCTGCGCCGCGCCGTCGACGACATCGACGTCCTGTACGACGGCGCGGCGCCGGCGGGGCCGGGTGTAGGCGAGAGTGATGATCAGCATCGCGAGACCCACGACGATGAGGATCCAGCCGATCATCTGGACGTCGATTCCACTGACGTGGAAATGAGTGGCGAACGCGAGGATCGCACCGATCGCGATGAACGCCAGAGCTGTACCGATACCCATGAGTGCTGTCTCCTTTGAGGGATCAACAAACCCTGGGGTACCCGTCTCGTGGCGGATATGCGTGTCTCGGCGCACGGTTTCGGTGTGCGGGGCGGCCGGGCGTCCGGTGTTCTGGCGGGATCTGCCGTACGCTCTCCCGGGTCCGCGCAGGTCAGGAGCGTTCGGTCGCTCGCGTTGGCGGGTCGGCGTTCGCGGGGCGTCTCGCGTGTGGAAGCATTCGGTAATCGTGGGAGTCCCCACACCGTTCCCGAGAGTCGCTTGCAGAGCCCCTGTGACCTATGTCTTCATTTCCCGCACCATCGACGGCCCATGATGTCTTCGGCGACGCGTTTCCCGTCGCCGAGCGGTACACCGAGTTCCTGGCCGGTCCAGGTGTCGAGCGAGGCCTCATCGGCCCGCGTGAGGTCGAGCGCCTCTGGGACCGGCATGTTCTCAACTGCGCGGTGCTGACGGAGCTCGTCCCGGCCGACGCGAACCTCATCGATGTCGGCTCGGGCGCGGGGCTGCCCGGCATCGTGCTGGCGATCTTGCGTACGGATCTGTCCGTCACGCTGCTGGAGCCGCTGCTGCGGCGTACCGTCTTTCTGCAGGAGTGCGTCGACCTTCTCGAACTCCCGAACGTCACCGTACGGCGGGCGCGTGCGGAGGAGGTCGTCGGGGAGTACGCGGTCGATGTCGTCACGGCGCGGGCCGTGGCGCCCCTCGAACGGCTGGCCGGCTGGGCGTTGCCGTTGCTCAGGCCGGATGGAGAGCTGCTCGCGTTGAAAGGTGAGCGTGCGGCGGCCGAACTCGAAGAAGCACAACCCGTTCTGGAGAAACTCGGGGTTCGCGCGGCAGAGGTACTCCACGTGGGTCGCGGTAAGGTCGATCCGCCGACGACGGTAGTTCGTGTGGTGGCGGGGACGACCCCGCGGCCGGCGAAGGGGCATTCTGGCCCCCGTCGAGGCGGGCGTCGGCGCGGTGGAGCGCACGGACGGAAGAGGTGACGGTCCTTGACCACGACAGAGGGATTGGGCTGGCCCGACGAAACCACGAAGGTGCCATCGGGGGGCGCGTCCGGCCTCGGCTGGCCCAAGGAGGTTCGGCCTCCGGCGAGTGCGCCGCCTCCTGATCCTGTCAAAGAGACGTCGCAGCGTGATTCGGTCCACGGGGAGTCGAAGTTGGTAAGCGAGGCACTCAAGTCTGCTGAGGTTTCACGTGAAACGAACCAGCCGATAGCGCAGGCGGCTGCGGCGGCCCTCCGGGTGCAGGCGAAGCGTGGCGAGAAGGAATGGCCGCGGCCGCCTCGATGCCGGGTCATGACGATCGCGAACCAGAAGGGCGGCGTCGGCAAGACGACGAGCGCCGTCAACCTGGCCGCGGCGCTCGCGATGCACAACTGCCGCACTCTCGTGGTCGACCTGGACCCGCAGGGGAACGCCTCCACGGCACTCGGCGTCGAGCACCACAGCGACATTCCGTCCGTTTACCACGTGATCCTGGAAGGCGGCTCGTTCGAGGACATCGTGGTCCCGGCCGAGGGTCTTCCCAACCTCTACTGCGCCCCCGCGACGCTGCACCTGGCGGGCGCCGAGGTCGACCTGGTCCCGATGGTGGCCCGCGAGTCACGCCTGCGGAAGGCGCTGGAGGCGTACGACACCGACAAGTTCGACTATGTGCTGATCGACTGCCCGCCTTCGCTGGGTCTGCTCACGGTCAACGCGCTGACCGGTGGCGACGAGCTGCTCATCCCGATCCAGACGGAGTACTACGCGCTGGAGGGGTTGAGTCAGCTCCTGCACACGGTCGATCTGGTGAAGCAGCACCTGAATCCCAACCTCGCGGTGTCCACGATCCTGCTGACGATGTACGACGCTCGCACGCGGCTGGCGGCGCAGGTGGCCGACGAGGTACGGAGCCACTTCGCCGAGCTCGTGCTGAGCACGGTCATCCCCCGCAGCGTCCGGGTGTCGGAGGCTCCCAGCTACGGCGAGTCGGTGCTGACGTACGACCCGGGTTCCAGCGGCGCGCTCGCCTACACCGAAGCAGCCCGGGAGATGGCGTACCGCGGGGCGGAAGAACCCAGGTGAGCTTCGCGGCGGCACGGTCGGGGTGGGCCGGGACGTACGGGTTCCGGCGAGTAGTGGACGTGAGCGGCGCGAGCGGGCCAGGGTGGCAACCCGGCACTGGGGGCATGGAGGCACCGAAGTGAGTCAGCAAAGACGCGGACTTGGCAAAGGCTTGGGTGCGTTGATCCCCACGGCACCGCCGGGAGGCGGGCCACCCGCTCCCCGTGAGGAGTCCGTCCCGTCGTCCGGCGCCGCCGCCCTGGAGCCGGTGCTCGTCGCGGGCGCGCACTTCGCCGAGATCCCGATCGGCGACATCACGCCGAACCCCCGGCAGCCCCGCCAGACCTTCGACGAGGAGGCGCTGGCGGATCTGGCCGCCTCGATCAGCATCGTGGGCCTGCTGCAGCCGATCGTCGTACGCGAGCTGCGCTCGGGCCGCTACGAACTCATCATGGGCGAACGCCGCCTGCGCGCGTCGAAGCTGGCGAAGGTCGACACGATCCCGGCCATCGTCCGGGAGACGGGTGACGACGACCTCCTGCGCGACGCGCTCATGGAGAACCTCCACCGGCAGCAGCTGAACGCCTTGGAGGAGGCGGCCGCGTACCAGCAACTGCTGGACGACTTCGGCGCCACGCACGAGGAGCTCGCCACCCGGATCGGCCGATCCCGCCCGCACATCACGAACACCCTGCGCCTCCTCAACCTGCCGCCGGCCGTCCAACGCCGAGTGGCAGCGGGAGTCCTGAGCGCCGGCCACGCGCGTGCGCTGCTTGGCTTGGACAGCGCCGAACGCCAGGAAAAACTGGCAACCCGCATCGTCGCCGAGGGCCTGTCGGTCCGAGCGGTCGAGGAACTGATCGCCCTTGGCGAGGGCGGCGACACGAAACAGGATGTCCGCCGGAAGTCGGTCAACAAGCCGGTGAACCCGCGGATCCAGGAGCTGGCAGCGGAGCTGTCGGACTTCTACGAGACGAAGGTCAGCGTCGACCTTGGGCGCCGTAAGGGAAAGATCGTGGTGGAGTTCGGCTCCATCGAAGACCTTGAACGAATCATCGAAGCCATGAACCCCGGCCGCCCGGAAGCGTCCTCCGACTAACGACGCCCTCCGCTGGCAAGCGTCGAGAAGCTCCACGCTCTGTTTCACGTGAAACTCCCACGCGGTGCTCTTCTGTAGTCGGCACGCTCGACCCGAAACGCCGCCACCCGCTGCCTGCCGCCCGCTGGCAGCCCCCTTCGCCTGCCGAGGATTCCATCTCGCCCGCGCTTGCCTGGAGCGCCTCGCGACAGCTGGCGTCGGGCCGAGCCCGGGTGGGCCATTCGTGAGGTAGCCCCTCTCCATGTGCGCTCACTCGGTAAGGGCATTCTCCCCGTGCGAGCGTCCCTCTCGCGCCGGCACCCTCCTCGTGAGGGCGGCTCTCTTGTGTGGGAACCGCCTCGTGCAGCTCCACGCGTCGCGGTGGCCGAGCATCAATCCCACACAACGGCTACCCGTGTGCACCGCTCAGGTCGCCACCGCACAGGCCGTCGACTGCACAGGCCGTCGACCGACGAGCACCTCATGGTTCGCTCGCACCTCACGACGCCGGGTTCCCGCTGCACGGTGATGCTGACGGGTACTCACCCGCGATGGAGCGGTTCCGGGTAGACCTGCGCCAAGTCTGGGGGAGGACACGCCCCGAGTCCGCCAACCATTCCTCGGAGATCCGGCAGCCGCCGTTTCACGTGAAACGGCGACACGGTTGAGGCGACGTCCCCATGGGATCTGCCACCTCTCGCTAGCTGACGTCATAGAGTCCCCCGCCGTTTCACGTGAAACAGCTCGCTCCGATTCAGCGCTCACTCCTGCCATCACCCGTAACGCAGCGAAGAGGAGTCGGGGGATGCCGCTGTCACCGACCCAGATTCTGCGGCGCCCTGCACGTCGATGGAAATGGAGCCGCGATGCCCAGAGAGGCTTACTCCATGGGGTGTGTGAGAGACGGCCCCTCGGCGGCACTCGTCGCGGAGCTCTGCTGATTCGAGCCGCAGCAGTCCCAGCCTCACGTAGTCCTCAGCAACGCCCGCCCCTTCAACACGCAAGACGACTTGCCTCCCATCTACGCTGCCAAAAGCCGCGCATGCGGGACTCCACGGTCGGCAGAGGCGACGCGAAAGGAGCGGCGAAGCCATGCGCTACGTCGCTGGCCCCCAAGACTCGTCTCCCGGAAGCTTCCGCGAGGCAGGGCTCCCCGCGACAGCAGGGGATCGGTGCACGCTCCGCCAACCGACGCCGAGCACACGCAGGCCAGCTGCGCCCGCTGCCCACCGGGAGTCTCGCCAACCCGACGTCGGTGCTGCATTCGACGTGCCATACCTACGTGACATTCCCCGATGCTCGGCGCCCGAGGCACGATCCCAGGGCGCTCTCCGTGCGGACAGCGGTGAGGTATCGCGCGTCATCTCGGCACGTTCGTTCGCCGCAGCCGCAGCCGCCTTGCTTCGTGCGCGATGGCTGGTCCAGGCGAGCGGGTACGCGTGCTTGCCGACGGCAGGGACGTCTAATACATCGTTCTCGAGATGCCGATCTGGTGATGATCGGCGAGATGCTTGATCGGCGCCTGGCGGTTGATGACGGGGCGGGGACAGCTGACTTCTATGGCTGGTACGCCCGCGCCGGGCACCGGGCGAGTAGGCCGGGCGGATTTCCTGTAGGCCCGAGTGTGCGGGTCCGTAGGTACCTCGCGCAGACTCTTGTCTCCATGCAGACGGACTCATCTGCCAGTCACCCTGGGTCTCTTGGCGCGGTGCGCCGCTCATCTGTGGGCCCCATCGGCGCGGCGTGCTGCTGCCCATGCGTCTATCGGCGTCGGACGCCACGAACCCCGGGCGCCGCTGGTGTACCACCCTCGGACTCACGCCCGCATCCGCCCGCGCATAGGACGCTTCTCTTCGCCACTTCTCCACTTCCCCATGCCTGTCGCGCCGTGTGCGGCGAGGTGGGATTCACGTGGAACGGCGGGCGCGTGTTACCTGGGGGCAGAGTTCACGAACAAGCTCTAAGATCTTCCTGGAGCGGGAATAGGTCCTGGTGATGGAGGCGCTCCGCCCGAGAAGGGGGCCTGGCCGGTGTCGCGTCGTCTGGTCAATATCACGCTCGACAATGTTGAGGATCTGCCGACCCGTTGTCGTAAGTGTGTGTTCTGGGAGCTTGACCCCGTGAGCATGCAGCGCGCTGAGGATGCGGGAGATCCCGAGCTTGAGAAGGAGGCGTGGATCTCCTCCACGCTTCTGGAGTGGGGCAGTTGCGGCAAGCTCGTCTACGTCGACGGGGTCGCCGCCGGCTTCGTGCTGTACGCGCCGCCGCTCTACGTGCCGAGGTCCGTCGCGTTCCCCACCAGTCCGGTCAGTGCCGACGCGGCTCTGCTGATGACCGCTCACATCCTCCCGGAGTTCCAGGGGGGCGGGTTCGGACGCATGCTCGTCCAGGGTGTGGCCAAGGACCTGACCCGGCGTGGTGTGCGGGCGATCGAGGCGTTCGGGGATCTCAAGTGGGAGAAGCCCGGTTGCATGCTGCCGGCCGAGTACATGCTCGCGGTCGGGTTCAAGACCGTACGGCCGCATCACCGCTACCCACGACTGCGGCTCGAACTCAAGTCGGCCATCTCCTGGCGTGAGGACGTCGAGGTCGCCCTCGAACGCCTCCTCGGGTCAATGTCACCCGAAGGCGCCCTCCGACCCGTCTGAGACCCTCTCAGACTCCAAAACACCCCACCCGCAAGGCGACACGCCGCATATCCGGCAAGAAGATGGGGACATCGCGGGCCCCGCCGGTCCGGCGTCCCCGCCCAATCGCTGTGATGGTCACGTAGCGCCACCAGGCGCACCATGCGCCACTCAGGCCCCACCTTGAACGGATCACACCAGGGACCAGGCGTTCGTCAGCCAGCGGAGCTCTCACGAGTTTTGCCAGGTCAGAGGGCATAAAACAGCGCCGGTCCCACGTCAGGGACGTGGGACCGGCGCTTCCAGACCGCGGGAGAGCGGGTGGTCTAGATGAACTCGGCGAGATCCTTCATCAGAGCGGCCTTCGGCTTGGCGCCGATGATCTGCTTGACGACCTCGCCGCCCTGGAAGACGTTGAGGGTCGGGATCTGCATGATGCCGTACTTCGACGGCACCTTAGGGTTCTCGTCGATATTGATCTTCACGACGGAGAGCTTGTCGGCGTGCTCGGCGGCGATCTCCTCGAGGATCGGGCCGACCTGGCGGCAGGGGCCACACCACTCTGCCCAGAAGTCCACGACGACCGGCTTGTCGCTCTTGAGTACCTCGACCTCGAAGTCGGCGTCGGTGACGGCCTTGGTTGCCACGGATTCTCCTTACTAGGGATGCGGAATTACCTACCCGGCGAAAGCCGGCGAGGCGCTCAGGCCTGCTGCGGCTCCGCCTCGGTTTCCGGCGCGCGGGTGAGCTCGGCCGTGCCCTCGTCCTGCAGCCAGCGCTCCGCGTCGAGCGCCGCCGCCGAACCGGTGCCCGCGGCCGTGATGGCTTGACGGTATCGATGGTCGACCACGTCGCCCGCACCGAACACGCCGGGGAGCTTCGTCTCGGTCGTCGGGGTGTTGACCTGAAGGTAGCCCTCGTCGTCCAGGTCCAGCTGGTCGGTGAAGAGCTCGGTGCGCGGCTCGTGACCGATGGCGATGAACACGCCCGAGACCTCCAGCGTGCTCTCCTCACCGGTCTTGACGTTGCGGGTCTTGATGCCCGTGACGCGATCCTCACCGAGGATCTCGGCGACCTCGGAGTCCCACAGAAAGTTGATCTTCTCGTTCGCGAGCGCGCGGTCCTGCATGATCTTGCTGGCGCGAAGCCGGTCGCGGCGGTGGACGACGGTCACGGAGCGGCCGAAGCGGCTCAGGAAGATCGCCTCCTCCAGGGCCGAGTCGCCGCCGCCGATCACGGCGATCTCCTTGTCGCGGAAGAAGAACCCGTCACAGGTGGCACACCAGGAGACTCCGTGCCCGGCGAGCTTCTTCTCGCTCGGCAGCCCCAACTCGCGGTACTTCGAGCCGGTCGCGATGATGACCGCGCGGGCCAGGTGGGTCTCTCCGTCGACTTTGACGACCTTCGGCGACGCCGCCAGGTCGACCTCGGTGACGTCGTCGGCCACCAACTCGGCGCCGAAGCGCTCCGCCTGCTTGCGCAGGTTGTCCATGAGGTCCGGGCCCTGGATGCCGTCCGGGAAGCCGGGGAAGTTTTCCACCTCGGTGGTGTTCATCAGCGCGCCACCGGCGGTCACCGCGCCCTCGAAGACCAGCGGTTTGAGGTCACCACGGGCGGCGTAGATCGCGGCCGTATAGCCCGCGGGCCCCGACCCGATGATGATCACGTTACGCACGTCGCTCACAGCTGCGCCTCTCTCTGATCTTGTCGGCGAAGCCTGGTGTCGCTTCCAGCCGATCACTTTTGCTTCGCAGTCGGGTCAACCGATCCTAGGCCGCCGGGATTCCCTCCCCGGCCACCGACGCGAACACCGCCGAGTAGATCACCAAGCACACCACAGAACAGAGCCGGCCCGCCCCCACACGGGCGGACCGGCTCGGTGTCTCTCCGGCGAACTCAACCGGCCACTCAGCGAGTGACCTGCCGATGCGTGAGCACGTCCGAGTCGGTCGACGAGCACTTGTCGCCGACGACCCAAACGTCCACATGGCCGGTATCGGTTGCGGGCAGTGCGATGACGGTGGCGGCCCGGCCTTCGTACGTCGCCGAGTCGACGAGCAGCGGCATCTTGCCGCTGCCCACCCGTGCTACGCATGAGCCGAGCGCGTCACCAGCAGCGCTCATCGCGTGTCGACCGCCGGACGTGGCCATCGACAACGCACCCGCGACCTGCGAATCCAGCTGCGCCGAGGTGTATTTCGTGCCCGTACGGATGACGGTGAACGGGACCGCACGGGTGATCGCCGGACCGTTGGGTGCGACCGAGTGGGTACGGTCGATCATCGGCGGCTGAGTGCCCGTGACGCTACTCGACTCTCCATCGTCCATGACCGTGCGTACGGCGGCGGCTCCCCCGCCGACGAGCACGACCGCGGCAGCCGCCGCGGCGACGAGCTGGAACCGGCGGTAAGACCGGTGTGCGGGTGGATGCGAGGCCGCCTCGGCGGCGAGTACCGCGTCGAGCCGGTCAACGAGATGAGCGGGCATCGGCGGCGTCGGTGCCCGCGCGAGTACGCGGGAGACCTCCGCCACCTCGGCGGCTCGCCTGCGGCAGTCGTCGCAGTGCGTCAGGTGTTCTTCCGTGGATGTGGCCGTGGCGTCGTCGAGGATTCCCTCGGCGAAGTCGGCCAGTGCCTCATAATCAAGGTGTGCGGCAGTCACGCGGGTTTGCCACCTCCTTCCTCCGCAGATTCGACGCCCGAGCCGCTCCCGTGGTTCCGTAGGTGCCCAAGAAGCGGTGCGAGACGCGCACGACCGCGCGCGCACCGGCTCTTGATCGTGCCAGGCGGGACCTCCAGGACCTTGGCCGCGTCGTCGACGGCGTACCCCATCATGTCAACGAGTACGAGCGCCGCTCGTTGCTCGAAGGGTATGCGCTGCAAGGCCTGGCTGACGTCCAGGGACAGCTCGTGCGCCGACATGGAGTCGATGTTCTTGGGGGCGACCGAGTCGAGCGTCGCGTCGTCGCCCATCGGCACGACCGGCCGGATCGAGCGCCGGCGCAGCCGGTCGAGGCAGGCGTTGACGACGATGCGGTGCAGCCACGTCGTGACCGCCGCGTCGCCGCGGAACCTCCCCGCCGCGCGGTACGCCGACAGGAACGCCTCCTGTAGCGCGTCAGCGGCCTCCTCCTGGTCGCCGAGCGTC
>Ga0193707_1000606_pt1 | contig 12511 bp, 8 predicted proteins | sample U3c2metaG_FD_143043 | JGI IMG/M metagenome (GOLD analysis project Ga0193707, IMG submission 143043) | Soil microbial communities from a riparian zone of the East river system, Colorado, United States - U3c2 | ecosystem: Environmental > Terrestrial > Soil > Riparian zone | place: USA: East River... | reverse complement strand
CGTGCCGGACCACTCCTCGGTCTGACCGGTCAGGGGTTGGACGGCGGGGACAGGATCCCGCCGAAGCTCGGGTCGGGGTTGGCGCTCTTGCCGGCGTTCGCGCCCTGGCTCGTGCTCTGCTGCGGCGGGTTGCCGCCGTAGGCGTCCGGGGGCGGCTGGACGACGTCGTAGTGGGTCGTGGCGCTCGTCAGGGTGGACGCGTCGAGGCTGAGCTTGCTGAGAGGCACGCCGAGGGCGTTCAGCGGCTTGAGGAGCGCCTCGCACTGCTTGGGCGGGGCGCCGAGCGAGTAGGCCAGCGAGCAGAGCCACATCGAGATGTTCTGCGACTGCTGCAGGTTGAGCCGGGCGTGCAGCGACCCGTCCTGGGGGTCGTAGACGTTGAGGGCGTTGGTGGCGGCCACCGGCGCCTTGTCCAGGAACTGCTGCAGCGCGGCCTTCTCCTTGACCAGGACCCCGGTGATCTGGGCCAGTCCCTGGACGTTGGAGGCGATCTCGGTCTTGTTCTCCTTGACGAAGCCCGCGACCTCCCGCAGTGCCACCGACAGGCTCTTCACGGCGGCCCGCAGCTCGGTCTTCTCGCTGTTGAGGGTGCTCGACACCGAGGCGAGGTTCTGGGAGAAGGAACGGATCTGCCGGTCGCTCGCGGCCATCGCCTGCGTGATCTTGGCGAGGTTCTGCACCGTCTGGGTGGTGTTGCCGCGGTTGTCGGACAGGACCCGGCTGACCTCGGACAGGTCCTGCAGGGTCTGCTTGAAGTTCGCGCCCTGCCCGTCGAGGGTCTGCGCGCTCGTGGACAGGAGCTTGGACAGCGACCCGTTGGCGTTGGCGCCCTGCGGCCCGAGGGCCTTGGTCAGGTCGTTGACCGCCTTGTTGGCGTCGTCCAGCTCGACCGGCACGGCGGTGTTGGACAGCGACAGCGTGGCGCCGTCCCGTATCGCCGCGCCGCCGCGGTAGACCGGCGTGAACTGGATGTACCGGTCGGCGACGAGCGACGGCACGATGATCACGGCCTGGGCACCGGCCGGGACCTTGTGCGAGGCGTCGTAGGCCAGCCTGACCTCGACCATGTTGCCCTTGGGCGTGACCTTGGTGACCTTGCCGACCTTGACGCCGAGGATGCGTACCTCGGTGCCCGGATAGACGCCCGTGGCCCGCTCGAAGTACGCGGTGACATGGGTCTGCGGTCCGCCGGGCCACAGCACGGTGACAAGAGCGGCGATCATCACGACGGCGAGCAGCAGCGCACCGTACGTCAGCGCGCGGGGAGCGCGGGTATTCCGGCTGCGTGCGGAACGGAGCGGACCCACTCGGGCTCCCGTTCTGTGGGGGTTGGACGAGCGCGAAATAAGTTACTCCTTACGTCGCGCCAGGGGTACTGGTCGTTACAGCCTCGTGACTCCTCAAGCATCAGTCAACCGTGCTGTGACACTGACCACGATGTTACCGGCGGTAACGCCTCGGGGTCTACGCTTAAGAGACTTGCTGTCTAATAGTGCGTCCTGCGGTCCTCCGGCCGCGTGAGACGGAGGAAACATGTCCGAAGACGGTGCCTCGGCCTTCTCCCTCGAACTGCCCGAGGACATCCAGCAGGTCAAGGACTGGGTGCACGAGTTCGCCGCGGACGTCATCCGGCCGGCCGGCGAGGAGTGGGACGAGCGGGAGGAGACGCCGTGGCCCATCCTCCAGGAGGCCGCCAAGATCGGCCTCTACTCGCTCGACTTCTTCGCCCAGCAGTGGTTCGAGCCGTCCGGCCTGGGCATCCCCGTCGCCTTCGAGGAGATCTTCTGGGGTGACGCGGGCATCGGGCTGTCGCTGGTCGGCTCCGGTCTGGCCGCCGTGTCGGTCGCCGCCACGGGCTCACCGGAGCAGATCGGTGAATGGGTCCCGCAGATGTTCGGCACCGCGGACGACGTGAAGCTGGGTGCGTTCTGCGCCTCGGAGCCGGACGCCGGTTCGGACGTCGCCGCGATCCGTACCCGCGCGACGTACGACGAGGCCAAGGACGAATGGGTCATCAACGGCACCAAGACCTGGGCGACGAACGGCGGGATCGCCAACGTGCACGTCGTGGTCGCCTCGGTCGACCCGGACCTGGGCTCACGCGGACAGGCGAGCTTCATCGTCCCGCCGGGCACGCCGGGCCTGTCGCAGGGGCAGAAGTTCAAGAAGCACGGGATCCGCGCCTCGCACACGGCGGAGGTGATCCTGGACGACGTCCGCGTCCCGGGCGCCTGCCTGGTGGGCGGCAAGGAGAAACTGGACGAGCGCCTCGCCCGCGTCCGCGAGGGCCGGCGCGCCGCCGGCCAGGCCGCGATGCGCACCTTCGAGGCCTCCCGCCCGACGGTGGGCGCCATGGCGGTGGGCATCGCCCGCGCCGCGTACGAGTACGCCCTGGACTACTCCCGCGACCGTGAGCAGTTCGGCCGCAAGATCGGTGACTTCCAGGCCGTGGCGTTCAAACTGGCCGACATGAAGACCCAGGTCGACGCCGCGCGCCTCCTGGTGTGGCGAGCCGGCTGGATGGCGCGCAACGGCAAGGACTTCGGCAGCGCCGAGGGCTCCATGGCCAAGCTGTACGCGGGCGAGACGGCGGTACGCGTGACCGAGGAGGCCATCCAGATCCTCGGCGGCAACGGCTACACGCGCGACTACCCGGTGGAACGCTGGCACCGGGACAGCAAGATATTCACGATTTTCGAGGGTACGTCGGAGATCCAGCGCCTCGTCATCGGCCGCACCATCACGGGCCTGCCGGTGCGCTGAGCGCCTCCGCGGGCCACGGGCACCGTCCATTCAACACCCGATGAACCGTGGTCATGCTCGAGTTCTACCAGCGAGTGTTCGGCATGCGCCGCGTTCACCTGGAGGACAACGCCGGACAGGGCGTACGTGAGGCGATGATGTCGGTGGGGCCCCGCGGGTCAACTTCATCTTCCCCAAGGACGCCGGCGGAATCCTGGTCGAGCTGGTCGAGGCCGCCGCGGCAGAGCCTGCCGATACGGCAGAGTCCGCCTCCCCCCAATGGTTCCGCGGCCTCGTGTGTGACCGCGTGACGCCTCGCCGTGAATGCGTGAGCCTTGACCGCCCAGCGGCGGTCAAGATCGATCACCGATCCCGCACGGAGGTGTTGACCTGGTCACCGTGGTCGAGGAACGCGCGCAGGCGCTCCGCGTGAGCGTTGTCGACGCAGGCCAGAGTACACGGGGCAGATCACGTCGACGCGTGACCGATGAGCCTCTTCTGCCATCTTCTGACGCACGATGGCACCGCACTCTGTGCACGGACTATAAGACGACGTGCGGCTCGTGCTCCGGGACGGCTTCGGGAGACGCGGGCAACCGCTCTGAGCGCGCCTTGAGCCGGGCGACGGCTCACTCCCCGCGCTCCACCCACGCGAGGTCCCGCACCGGGGCGCGGTGTCGCCGCTCTGGTCCCGCCGCGAGCGCGGGCAGGCGGACGACGCCCCGGTGGGCGCGGTGCGTCACTGGTTCACCACAGGTGTCGCGGAGCAATATCACTTACATGGAGAGGCTTCAACAGCAGGGTGGCGACCTGCTCGCGGACCGGGTGGCCGTGGGGGTGCTGACCAGAGTCTTCCCACCGGAACTGGTCGATCGCGTCGTGGACCAGTTCGGTGTACGGGAGCAGCGCATGCGCGCGCTGCCGGCCAGGTTGATGGTCTATTACGTGCTGACCAGGGTCATGTTCTTCCGGTTAGGCTACGGCGAGGTCTGGGACAAGCTGGTCGCGGGGCTGGCCTGGGCGCGCCCGTTCGCCGCCGGGCTCCCACGCGAGATCCAGCCGACTCCGGCCGCGATCACCTACGCCCGCAAGAGACTCGGCTGGCAGGTGATGGCCGTACTGGTCGAGGAGGTGACCGGGCCGCAGGCCCGGGAGGGACCCGGGCACGCGGGCGTCGGCGGGATGCGGCTGGTGGCCCTGGACGAGGTACCGCTGAGCCTGCCGAATACGCCCAGGAACGTCAGCGTGTTCGGTTACCCGCCCGGCGATCCGGAGCCGGGCCCGGTCCCGCAGGCACGCGCCGTGGCGCTCGGTGAGTGCGGGACGTCGGCGATCCTCAGCGCGGGCGTGTCCGGCGCGGCCTCCGACGGAACACCGCTGGTCCGCACTCTCCTGCGGAAGCTGCTCCCCGGTGACCTGCTCGTGGTCGGCAGCACGCTCCCCCCGTACGACCTGCTGGGGGAGGTCATCGCGGCCGGGGTACACGTGCTGTGGCAGGCCGGGCCGGGGGAGGACCTGCCCAGGCTGAGCACGCTTCCCGACGGCACCTACCTGTCTCGCCTCGCCGGCCCGGCCGCCCGAGCCGGCGGTGGCGGCACCGCCTCCGGCCTCGCGGTCCGTGTCATCCCCGGCACCGGTGAGGGCCCGCCGGCCGCCGGAGGCCCAGGGAAGCTCCTCCTCGTCACCGACGTTCTCGACGCCCAGGCGCTGCCCGCGAAGGCGGGCATCGCGGCGTACACCTCCCGCTGGCACCTTGATGACTGCTTCAGGACGCTCGACCTTCTGTCCCCTGAGGGGGCGGTGATGCTGCGGTCCAAGGACCCCGACCTGATCCGCCAGGAGGTGCACGCCACCCTGTGCTGCTATCAGGCGGTGCGGCTCCTTGTCAGCCCTCCGAACGGCCAGGCCGTACCCGAGGCCGTTCCCATCGACCGGCAAGGGGCCGCTGATCGGCTCGTGCATGACCTGCCTGGGCGCCCGGGCCTCCGTTGGGGAGGCCCAGGCCCGGTAGCCGAGGCACAGGGGATTCCCCGGCCGCGCCGGCCCCCCGAGGCCGGCAGGTAGCAGCCACCGGAAGCCTTCCACCGCCAGAAGGCCGACCAGACGACCGGTATCGCCCGATATCGCCCTCAATGGCATTAAGTTAACGGGGAATGGCCTCGTGTACGGTCTGACCGTTCGGACGGCGGCTGACGAGGAGCCGCACCGCCTGATGGCAGCACAGGATGGTGGCCACCTGGCGGGTCGGATCGGGGTCCTTGGGCCGCGGCATCACCGCGGAGGGGCAGAAGGCCGAGCGTGCTGAAGCAGTCCTCAAGGCACCGGCGGGAGGCCTGCGCCGCCGGGTAAGTGATATCGCTCCGCGGCATATGTGGTGAACCGGTGACGCGCCGCGGCCACCGGGGCGTTGTCCGGGTCCGCGACCCCGCGGACCCGCACGGCACCGTCGCACGCCCCGCCGCGCGAAAATGGCAGGCTCAATGGCGCCTGCCCGCAGGCGGCTCGGCGGCTAACTTAAGAGCATTTGTTTTAGGGCCGCAACCGGCCGGAGGAATGGAATGGTCGCGGGTTCCAGCTCGGCAACCGCCATGCGCATAATCGTCGTTAGCTCGTTACATGCCGTGAGCTTTTGGAGAGACGATGACATTTTCCAGGACCGCAGCGAGCAGACCTATCACTGAACCGTCGGCCGGGAACAGATCCTCCCCGGTGAACCTGGAAATGCACCTCCCGGCGAGCGACTCGGACGCGGGGCCTCCCGAAGGAGAAGAACCGGCCCTGCCTCCCTCGCCCGGCCAGGACGTGCACACGGTCCCGCTGAGCGACCTTTTGCCGGCCGACTCACCGCGGCTTGCCGGGGAAGACGAGAATCACACCCGCCGACTGGTCGAGACCGAGGCCGAGCTGCCGCCCATACTCGTCCACCGCAGCACCATGCGGGTAATCGACGGCATGCACCGCCTCCGCGCCGCGATGGCCAGCGGCAGGCGGGAAATCCGCGTACGCTTCTTCGAAGGCGACGAAAACGAAGCATTCCTGCACGCCGTCAGAGAGAACGTCACGCACGGCCTCCCACTTAGCCTGGAGGACCGGAGGGACGCCGCCCGGCGGATCATCGCCGCCAGCCCTGACCTTTCCGACCGCGCGATCGCCGGTTACACCGGGCTGTCGGACAAGACGGTCAGCGCCATAAGGAAACGCTCAAGCGCGGAAAACTCGCAGTCGAGCAAACGCATCGGCGTGGACGGCCGCGCCCGTCCGCTCAACAGCACCGAGGGCAGGCGGCGCGCCGTGGAGTTCCTCACCGACCGCCCGGACGCCTCGCTGCGGGAGATCGCCGCCGGCGCCGGCATCTCGGTCGGTACCGCCCATGACGTCCGCAAACAGATGCAGCGTGGGGACGACCCGATCCGCTCGCGCCAGTCCGGTGCCAGCCCGGACCGCACCACGTCCCCCGTGCCCCGCCAGGTCCTCACCGCCGGACGCCCCGCCCGGCGCCCCGCCCGCGACGTCACCGGCTTCGATCCTGGGTCGCTGCTGGAGAGCTTCGTCCAGGACCCCGCGATCAGGCAGTCGGAATCCGGTCGCGGCATGCTCCGCTGGCTGCACGACCATGTGGTCAGCGGGACGGACGTCGACCAGCTCGTCGAAGCGGTTCCGCCCCACCGCGCCGACTGCCTCATCACCCTCGCCGAGCACTGCGCCGGGGTATGGAACGGCATAGCCGACCGGCTCGCGGCCGAGCAGAAACTTCACGACCACCCGGGCGCCGCCTGACCGGCCACAGGCCACCCGGTCAAGCCGCCGGCTCACCTTGGAATTCTCTCCCGCCGAGCGAAACCGAATGCCTGTCCGGCGAATTCCGGCTGCCTCATGAGTGCCAGCCAAAATGCTGAGGCTGACGTAAAATCACTAGTCGGTTCATAAGGCCAATTGATCCAGGCAGCGAACGATCCCTACGGTTAAGAGACCCTATGACTTTCGCTACGGGGCGTGCTATCCATAAGCTACTGGCGCCGCCATCGACTGAGGTGACTTTTCTCGTGCGCGGCTTCCATGTCGGACAGCCGCAGGCTCGCGATCATCTGGAGCAGGTCGGCTGCTGGTTCCTCATCGGCCTGGAATACGGCATGACCGTGCCAGGGGAGCGCGAGATCGCGACGCGCCTGGAAACGGTTCCCCGGGAGTACCGCGGTTTCGCTTATGAGGGCGCCTCGATGGCACTGGCGATTCTTGACGGCCTTCTTCCGGGAGCCGGGGGGCGGCTGCACAGGTTCATCGCCGGCCCGGCGGCGCACCACGTCTACATGGCACACGTCGGGGCCGGCTGGGCATTGGCCCGCCTGCCGCGCCCGCTGCGCCCGCGGGTCCGGCTCGAGGATCCGCTGCTGCGCTGGCTGGCTCTGGACGGATATGGGTTCCACGAAGCCTATTTCCGTACTCCGCTCGTCGTGGGCGAGCAACGCCCACCTCGGATCCTCCGGGGCCATCCAGGATCCGCCCGCGACGCCGCGCACGTTGTCGACCAGGGGATCGGCCGGGCCCTGTGGTTCGTCTGCGGAGCCGACGCCGATCGCCTGGCCGGCACGATAGCGGGCTTCGCTCCCGACCGGCGGCCCGACCTGTGGGCCGGCGTGGGCCTGGCCGTGGCGTACGCGGGCTATCAGAGCGCGGCCGGCCTGGCCGGCGGGGAGGACCCGGCCGCGGTCCAGGCGGTCCAGGCGATCGAGGCATCGCTGCGAGAGCTGGCCGCCTGCGCCGACCGCCACCTGCCGGACGTCGCCCAGGGTGCGGCTTTCGCGGCCAAGGCCCGGTATCTGGCGGACCTGGTCACTCCCCACACCGTCACCGCGGTGCGGGTGCTGTGCGGGATGGAGGTCGCGGAGGCGGCGCGGTGTACCGATGACGCCCGGCCCGCCGACACGGCGGCCGGAGACGCCTACCAGGCCTGGCGCCACCGGATCCGCCGGCGCTTTACGACGGCGCCTTCTCATCCCCATCGAGAATCGTCGGATTTCCCGCGGTCCTGAGGCCCGGACAGAAAGGTTCGCGAGAGGGAAGTGATGATGAGAAAGCTCGCACCGCCGGCTGTCGTGCTCGCACTGATCTGGGCGCTGTTCGCGCTGGCTCAACCGCCCGGAGCGTCAGCCCAGCAGCAGGCCGCCGTAGCCTCGCAATTTCATTTTGTGCAATTGCCCATAGCCGAGCCGCCGGGCTTGCCGGACGCCACGATCCGGGATGTCAACCCGGCGTACCGGCGCATTCAGGCGTGGATATCGTCGGTAGGCGCCGCGGTCGCGATCAATGACTTCACCGGTAGCGGCCGGCCCGACGACATGTGCCTGGTCGACACGCGAAGCGATTCGGTGATCGTGACCCCGGTGCCGGGCACGAGATCCGTCAGGACCTTCCAGCCATTCGTGCTCGCGCCGTCCCCGGCGCTGCCCTACGACGCGTCCACCATGGCCCCGATGGGCTGCGTTTCTGGCGACTTCAACCAGGACGGCCTGATGGACCTGCTGGTGTATTACTGGGGCCGGACTCCGGTGCTCTACATGCTCAAGCCGGAGGCGAAGCAGCTGTCCGCGTCGGCCTACCAGCCGGTCGAGGTCGTCCCGCACCAGCGCGGCCCCGGCGGCCGGTACGCCGGCCCGCTCTGGAACACCAACGCGGTGGCCGTGGCGGATTTGGACGGCGAGGGCCACCCGGACATCGTCATCGGCAATTACTTCCCGGACTCTCCGGTCCTCGGATCGCACTCCCGGGGCAAGGTCGTCATGACGAGAGGGCTCTCCCGTGCCACGAACGGCGGCGGCGAGATCATCCTCCGATGGGACGGCGTCACCCCGTCCGGGGAGCCCCGGTACACCGAAGTACGCGACCCGTTCCCGAAGGGCACGTCGACCGGCTGGACGCTGGCCGCCGCGGCGGCCGACCTGGACGGCTCGATGATGCCGGACCTGTACGTGGCCAACGATTTCGGCCACGACCACCTCTTCGTCAACGTGTCCAGGCCCGGGAACATCCGCTTTACCGAGGCGAAGGGATGGCGGTCGCCGCTAGTGCCGAAGTCCAAGGTCCTCGGCGACGACTCGTTCAAGGGCATGGGCGTCGACTTCACCGACCTGGCCGGCGACGGCAGGCTCGACATGGTGGTCGGCAACATCACCAACTCCTTCGGTCTCGAAGAGAGCAACTTCACGTGGATGAACACGTCGAGCAGCCAGGCCCAGATGCGTCGCGACCTGCTCCGCGGCGTCGCCGACTTCTCCGACAAGAGCTGGCCGATGGGCCTGGCCCAGAACGGATGGTCGTGGGACGTCAAGACCGGGGACTTCGCCAACCGCGGCACCCAGGACGTCGTACAGACGGCCGGTTTCGTGAAAGGCACGGTCAACCGCTGGCCGCAGCTACAGGAGCTCGCGACGACGGACGACAACTTCCTGTCCAACCCGCTGTACTGGCCGAAGGTGGAGGCGGGCGACGACATCGCCGGGCACCAGTGCCTGGCGTTCTTCGCTCAAGGGCAGGGCAGCCGCTACGTCAACGTCAGCCGTCAGCTCGGACTGTGCGTGCCCATCCCCACGCGCGGGATCAGCATCGCCGACACTCGTGACAACGGGGCGCTCGACTTCGCGGTCGCCCGGCAGTGGGGGCCGCCGGCTTTCTACCAGAACGACTCTCCCCATCTAGGCCAATACCTGGACCTGCGGCTCTTCCTCCCGGTGCCGGGGCAGCGCGTACCTCTCCAGGCGGCGGGCACGCCGGCCGTCGGAGCGACGGTCACCGTACGCACCTCCTCGGGCAAGACCATGATCGCCCAGGTCGACGGAGGCAGCGGGCACTCGGGCAAGAACGACTTCGGCCTGCACTTCGGGCTGGGCGACTCCGGCGCTCCGGTGGCCGCGACGGTGACCTGGCGGGACGGGAACGGCCAGGTTCACCGCGAGACGATCCGCCTCGCCCCCGGTTCCCACATGCTCGTACTCGACTCAACCACTCACGAGGTACCGGCGCGATGACATCACTCCGTGGAAAAAGCTCGCGCGAGCGCAGGTCAGCCCCGCCGGCCGGCCAGAAGCCGCCGAAGGACGTCCGTATCGCGGCCCTGCGCAGGTTCGCGATCTCGATCACCGTGCTCAACATCATCGGCTACCTGTGGCTCGGGTTCGAACAGCCGTGGCTGTGGCCGGTGATGGCGGTGGGCACCGCCTACGCCACCGAGTTCCTGGTCGAGTCGGTCACCGCGTGGGCCGACCGCCGTCCTCCCGGCTACCGGGGCCACGGGTTGAAGGGCCTGGCCGACTACCTGCTGCCCGCGCACATCACCGGCCTGGCCGTGAACATGCTGCTGTACGCCAACGAAAAGGCCTGGCTGGTGGTTTTCGCGGTCGTGGTGGCGGTCGGCCAGAAGGCGATCCTGCGCGCCCCGATCAACGGGAAGCCGCGGCACTTCATGAACCCGTCGAACTTCGGCATCGCGACGGCGTTGCTGCTGTTCCCGTGGATCAGCATCGCGCCGCCGTATGAGTTCACCGAGAACGTGGGCACGGTGCTGAGCTGGCTCATCCCGGCTCTCATCCTGGCGTCGGGGACGCTGCTGAACGCCCAGCTCACCAAGAAGATGCCACTGATCGGCGGGCTGGTGCTGGCGTTCGCGGCGCAGGCCGTGTTCCGGGCCGCCGTGTTCGGGATCGCCTGGCGGCCCGCGCTGCTGATCATGACGGGAACGGCGTTCGTGCTGTTCCTCAACTACATGGTCACCGACCCGGGCACCACCCCGATCGGGCGGCGCGACCAGGCCGTGTTCGGCGCGTCGGTGGGTGTGGTCTACGGCGTCCTGATGGCCCTGCACATCGTCTACGGCCTGTTCTTCGCGCTGGTCATCGTCTGCGCTGTCCGCGGTGTCTACCACTGGGGGAAGGCGCTGCTGGCCGCGCGGCGGTCGCACCGCGAGTCCGCGGTGCCCGTCCAGGTCCCGGCCACGGCGGCTCAGGCCAGGTGACGACATGCGGCAACGGATCGCGATAACCGGCCTGGCGTGCGAGTACGCGGATGCCTCCTCGCCCGCCCAGCTGTGGGAGAACGTGCTGGCGCAGCGCCGGGCGTTCCGCCGCCTACCGGATGAGCGGCTGAACCGCGCCGACTACTACTGGCCCGACCCGGACGCCGCCGACCGGTTCTACATGGACATGGCCGCGGTCATCGAGGGATACGAGTTCGACCGGGTCGCCTTCACGGTGGGCGGCAGCACCTACCGGTCCACCGACCTCACCCACTGGCTGGCCCTGGACGTCGCATCCCGGGCGCTGGCCGACGCGGGATTCCCCGGCGGCGCGGGCCTGCCCGCTCTGACCACGGGCGTCATCGTGGGCAACACCCTGACGGGCGAGTTCAGCCGGGCGAACCTCATGCGCCTGCGGTGGCCGTACGTCCGCCGGACCGTCGCGGCGGCGCTGCGCGCGGAAGGGTTCGACGACCGCCGGCTGGAAGGGTTCCTGGCCGGTCTCGAGCAGCAGTACAAGGCCCCGTTCCCCGAGGTCGGTGAGGACACCCTGGCCGGAGGGCTGTCGAACACCATCGCCGGGCGCATCAGTAACCACTTCGACCTGCGGGGTGGCGCCTACACCGTCGACGGTGCCTGCTCCTCGTCCCTGCTGGCGGTGGTGACCGCGTGCACGGCCCTGGCCGACCGCGAGATCGACGTCGCGATCGTCGGCGGGGTCGACCTGAGCATCGACCCGTTCGAGCTGGTGGGATTCGCCAAGGTCGGCGCGCTGACGCCGGGGGAGATGCGGGTGTTCGACCGGCACAGCTCCGGTTTCTGGCCGGGCGAAGGCGCCGCGATGGCGGTGCTGGTGCGGGAGGAGGACGCGGTCGGCGGCTACGCGGTGATCGAAGGCTGGGGGAAGTCCTCCGACGGCCGGGGCGGAATCACCCGGCCGACCGTCGGCGGCTACCGGCTGGCCATGCACCGCGCCTACGAGCGGGCCGGGTTCGGCCCGGACACCGTCGGCTACTTCGAAGGGCACAGCACCGGCACGCCGATCGGTGACCAGGTAGAGCTCGAAGCCATCTCGGCGGAACGCGACGCCGCCGACCCGCAGGCACCACCTGCCCCCATCGGCAGCATCAAAGCCCTCATCGGGCACACCAAGGCCGCCTGCGGCATCGCCAGCCTCATCAAGGCCACGCTGGCCGTTCGGGAGGGGATCATCCCACCCACCGCGGGCTGCGTGGACCCGCACGACGTACTGCTGCGGGACCGCCCGGCGCTGCGTGCCTCGGCCGGCGAGCCGTGGCCGCCCGGGCGACCGCGCCGAGCGGGCGTCACCTCGATGGGCTTCGGCGGGATCAACACGCACGTGGTCGTGGGGCAGTCCCGCGACAGCCGCACCGACGAGGCGCGGTCCGTCTCGCTGCTGTCGTCGGCGCAGGACCGCGAGTTGCTGCTGGTGGACGCCGAGGATCCTGCGGAGTTGCGGGAGGCGCTGCTGCGGCTGGCGGAGTCCATCTCCGGCCTTTCATTCGCCGAGCTGGGAGATCTGGCCGCGGTCCTGCACGCCGGGTATCGCGGTCGGCCGCTGCGGGCCGCCGTGGTCGCCGGGCGCCCCGTTCGGGCGGCGGAGGCGCTACGGCAGGTCGCCGACGCTGTCGGGGCGGGGCGGGAATCGCTGTTCGATCCCGGGGCCGGTGTCTTCCTCGGCCGGGTCACCGGCCCGGCCAAGGCCGGACTGCTGTTCCCGGGCCAGGGCTCGATCCCGGCCTC
>Ga0193707_1000603_pt1 | contig 12564 bp, 11 predicted proteins | sample U3c2metaG_FD_143043 | JGI IMG/M metagenome (GOLD analysis project Ga0193707, IMG submission 143043) | Soil microbial communities from a riparian zone of the East river system, Colorado, United States - U3c2 | ecosystem: Environmental > Terrestrial > Soil > Riparian zone | place: USA: East River... | reverse complement strand
CGCGCTGGAGGCCCGTACGGGCGGCTCGGCGCACCCGAGCGCGTGCCACTTCGCGGCCGAGGTCACACCCTGAGAAAAATGGTTCGCGGCTGATCAGAGCGCGTGGGTAACGTCGAGAGGCCCACTCCTTCCCGGTCCTGGACTCCTGATGCGCTCATTTCCCGAGCAAGACCCTGGCATGCCCGATCACCGATCGCCGGCACGCTTTCTGCTGTGGGTGGCGCGTGTCCAGATCACCTCGATGGCAGGCGGCGCCGCCTGGGGCGTCCTGTGGATGATCACCCAGGCCCTGATGCCGGCCACGATCGGCCAGGCGATCGACCTCGGCGTCACGCCCAAGAACACCGACGCGCTGCTGCTGTGGTCCGGCGTGCTGTTACTGCTCGGCGCCGTGCAGGCGGTCGCCGGGGTGATGCGGCACCGGTTCGCGACGACCAACTGGCTCGGCTCGGCGTACCGCACCGTCCAGGTGACGAGCCGCCAGGCCGTGCGCCTCGGCGCGACGCTGCCCAAGCGTCTCGCCACCGGCGAGGTCGTCAGCGTGGGCATCTCCGACGTCTCCCACATCGGCAACGCGATGGACGTCACCGCGCGGGCCACCGGGTCGGTCGCCGCGATCATCCTGGTCGGCGCGATCCTGCTGTTCACCTCGCTGCCGCTCGGCCTGGTCGTCCTGGTCGGCGTGCCGGTGATGACCGCGATCGTCGCGCCGATCCTGCGGCCGCTGCACCACCACCAGCGGCGCCAGCGTGACCTTCAGGGCGAGCTGGCCACCCGGTCCGGCGACATCGTGACCGGCCTGCGCGTCCTGCGCGGCATCGGCGGCGAGCAGGTCTTCTCCGGCCGCTACCGCGACGAGTCGCAGGCGGTGCGCGCCGCCGGCGTACGGGTGGCGCGGAGCGAGTCCCTCCTGGAGGGTGCGCAGGTGCTGCTGCCCGGCCTGCTGGTCGCACTGGTCACCTGGATCGGCGCCCGGTTCGCCCTCGACGGGCAGATCACGATCGGCCAGCTCGTGTCGTTCTACGGCTACTCGGTGTTCCTGATCGAGCCGATCCGTACCCTCACCGAGGCCGCAGACAAGGTCACCAAGGCGCTCGTCGCGGCACGCCGGGTCATCCGCATCCTCGCGATCGAGCCGGAGCTCCCCGACGAGGGCACGCTCACCACCGCCACCGGCGACCTAGTCGACGAGGCGTCCGGCCTGACCGTACGCCCGGGGCGGCTCACCGCCGTCGCGGCGGCCTCGCCGGAGGACGCCCAGGCCATCGCCGACCGGCTCGGCCGCTTCAGCGACGGCGCGGTGACTTGGGGCGGCGTGCCCCTGCGCGACCTGACGCTGCCCGCCCTGCGTGGGGCGGTCCTGGTGTCCGACCCGGGCGCCCGGCTCTTCTCCGGGCGGCTGCGGGACGAGCTCGGCGGCTCCGGCGGCGAGCGCGCGCTCCGCGAGGCGCTGCACGCGGCCTGCGCCACGGACGTGGTCGAGGGGGTGCCGGGCGGCCTGGACGCCGAGGTGGCCGAGGCCGGCCGGGAGTTCTCCGGCGGGCAGCGGCAACGGCTCCAGCTCGCCCGCGCCCTCGCCGCCGACCCCCAGGTGCTGATCCTGGTCGAGCCGACCTCGGCGGTGGACGCCCACACCGAGGCCCGCATCGCGGGCCGTCTCGCCGGCATCCGCGGCGGGCGGACCACGGTCGTGTGCACGACCAGCCCGCTCGTCCTCGACTGGGCCGACGAGGTGGCCTTCGTGGAGTCGGGCCGGGTCACCGCGACCGGCCCGCACCGACGGCTGCTCGCCACCACCCCCCGCTATGCCGCGACCGTGACACGAGAGGAGGAGTGATGGCGGAGGCCCATGACGCTCTGGAGGGCGAGCAGGCCGACGGCCCGCAGGGGCCGCCGACCCCGGCCGCGTACGACCGGATCCTGCCCGTCGCGACGCCCGCCCAGGTGCGCGCCTACGCCCGGCGGCTGACGCTCGCCTACCCGCGCCGCCTCGGTCTGGCGCTGGGCCTGCACGGCCTCGCCGCCGTCGCCGGGCTGGCCGCGCCCCGGCTGATCGGCGACCTCGTCGAGGACGTGGGCCGCGGCACGTCCACCTGGGCCGTCGACAAGATCGCGATCGCCATCGCGGTCTTCGTCATCGCCCAGGGCGTGCTGATGCGCTTCGCGGTGTACGCCTCGGCCAAGCTCGGCGAGCAGGTCCTCGCCCGGCTGCGGGAGGAGTTCGTCGACCGGGTGCTGGAGCTTCCGCTGTCGACCGTCGAGCGCGCCGGCACCGGCGACCTGATCACCCGCACCTCGCGCGACGTCGACATCCTGTCGCGCAGTGTCCGCAGCGCGGTGCCGGAGACGCTGATCGCTGCTGTGACCGGCGCGTTCGCGATCGGCGCGCTGCTGCTCGTCGGGCCGCTGACCGCGCTGCCGTGCCTGATCGGCGTGCCGCTGCTGTGGTTCGGCACCAAGTGGTACCTCGCGCGGGCCCGCGAGGGCTACCTCCGGGAGAACGCCGCATGGGGCTCGGTCACGGCCGGGATCACCGAGACGGTCGAGGGCGCGCGTACGGTCGAGGCCCTGCGGCTGGAGCGGCGCCGCCTCGCACGTACGGACGCCGACATCGCGGGCTCTTGGGCGGCCGAGCGCTACACGCTGGGCCTGCGGACCGTGTGGTTCCCGATGGTCGAGGTCGGCTACGTGCTGCCGGTCGTGGCGACGCTCCTGGCCGGCGGCCTGTTCTACTCCTGGGGGCTCGCCTCCCTGGCGCAGGTCACCGCCGCGACGCTCTACGTCCAGCAGCTCATCGACCCGCTCGACCGCATGCTGACCTGGATCGACGAGCTGCAGGTCGGCGGCGCGTCGCTGGCCCGCCTGCTGGGCGTCTCGGAGGCACGCGCGGACCGTACGCCCGTGGCCGGACGGCCCGCGGACGAGCGGATCGCCCTCGAGGACGTCCGTTATGCCTACCGCGAGGGCCACGACGTGCTGCACGGCGTGGACCTGCGGCTGCGGCCGGGGGAGCGGCTCGCCATGGTCGGTCCCAGCGGGGCCGGCAAGTCCACGCTCGGCCGCCTGGTCGCCGGGATCCTGCGGCCCCGCACCGGCCGGCTCACGCTCGGCGGCGTGCCGCTGGCGGACCTGCCGCTGGAAGACCTGCGCGGGCACGTCGCGCTCGTCACCCAGGAACACCACGTGTTCAAGGGCACCGTCCGCGACAACCTCGTGATGGCCCGCCCGGACGCCTCGCCCGCCGAGGTGGACGACGCCCTCGCGGCGGTCGACGCACATTGGGTCGCCGAGCTGCCGGACGGCCTCGACACCGAGGTCGGCACGGGCGGCCTGGCGCTGTCACCGGCGCAGGCACAGCAGCTCGCCCTGGCGCGGCTCGTCCTGGCCGACCCGCACACGCTGGTGCTGGACGAGGCGACCTCGCTGCTCGACCCGCGGGCGGCACGGCACCTCGAACGCACCCTGTCGGCGGTGCTGGAGGGCCGTACGGTCGTCGCGATCGCCCACCGGCTGCACACCGCGCACGACGCCGACCGGGTGGCGGTGGTCGAGGACGGCCGCATCGCCGAGCTGGGCGGCCACGACGAGCTGATCGCCCAGGACGGCTCGTACGCCGCGCTGTGGGAGTCCTGGCACGGCGGGCCCGCCGAGCGGGACACCGTCAGGGACGAGGCGAGCTGAGCAGGGGCCGCAGCAGCGTACGGACCTCGGCGAGGAGCAGCGCCGCGCAGGCGTGGTACCCCTCGCCGGGGCCGCCGTACGGGTCGGGCACGTCGTCCACGCCCGGCCACGGCAGGGCGGCCCGCCGCGCTCCGGCGTCCGCGACGAGCGCGCGGGCGCGTTCGGCCACACCGGCTCCGGCGAGCGTCTCCTGACCGCCGGCCAGCCGCGCGAACTCCCGGAGCGCGAACGTACGGCCGTGCGCCTCGGGAGTGCCCGCCAGGATCGCGGCGCGGTGCCGTTCCTCCATGGTGAGTACGAGGTCGGCGGCGCCGACGATCGCGGGCGTGAGCAGCCGGCCGCGGTGGCCATCCTCCTCGATGCCCAGAGCCGCGAGCGCGGAGGCCGACCCGGGGGCGATCGGGCTGCCTTCGTGCCCGTACACCCCGGCGCTCTCCACGACGACGCCGGCGGCCTCGGCACCGGCCGCCCGCAGGCCCTGCCGGATCATCGCCTCGGCCATCGGCGAGCGGCAGATGTTGGCCGTGCAGACGACGACGATCCGGTATCCGTCCGCCGGGCGGTCGGCGCTCACAGGGCGTTCTTCAGGAAATCCACCTGCAGGAGCATGAGGTTCTCCGCGACGACCTCCTGCGGGGTCATGTGCGTGACGCCCGACAGCGGCAGCACGCTGTGCGGCAGGCCCGCCGCGAGCAGCGCCGAGGAGAACCTCAGCGTGTGCGCCGCCACGACGTTGTCGTCGGCCAGCCCATGGATGATCAGCAGCGGCCGCATCGTCCGCGGCCCCTCGGAGCCGGTGACCGCCTTGACCAGGCTCGCCCGGTCGTACGGCCCGGAGTCCTCGGCGGGATCGCCGAGGTAACGCTCGGTGTAGTGGGTGTCGTACAGCGTCCAGTCCGTGACCGGGGCGCCCGCCACCGCGGCGTGGAACACGTCGGGGCGGTGCAGCACCGCCAGCGCGGCGAGGTAGCCGCCGAAGGACCAGCCGCGGATCGCCACCCGCGAGAGGTCCAGCGGGAAGTGCTCGGCGGCGGCGTGGAGGGCGGTCACCTGGTCCTCCAGCACCGGCTCGACCACGTCGTGGTGCACGGCGCGTTCCCACGCCGGGCCGCGGGCGGGCGTGCCGCGCCCGTCGGCGACCACGACCGCGAAGCCCTGGTCGGCGAGCCACTGCGACTCGGCGAAGGCCCGCCGGGCCGCGACCACGCGCTGGCCGTGCGGGCCGCCGTACGGGTCCATGAGCACGGGCAGGGGCTCGTCGCCGGTGTACCCGGCGGGCAGCAGCACGGCGGTGCGGATCTCCCGCTCACCGGCCTTGATCAGGTTGACGTTCACCTCGACGGAGGGCGTCTCGGCGAGGGATGCGATCTCCGCGACGGTCTTGCCCGCGCGGACGACGCTCGTCTCGACGCCGAACCGGTCGAGGCGGCTTCCGGTGATGACGGTCGTGCCGCCCTTGCGCCGGCCGCCGAACACGCCGCTTCCCTCACTCAGCCGCGTCAGGCCGTTTCCGTCGTAGGTCCACACGTGGATCTCGGTGGGCTCGTCGGAGGCGGAGAACACGACCGTGTCGCCGTCCACGTCGATCACCGAACGCACCTGGAGCCCGCCCGGCGTCACCGGCTCGCCGCCGACGAGGAGCCTGCGGGACGTGTCGTCCTCCGACACCCACACCAGGTCGCCGCCCGAGGTACGCGCGGGCACGCCGGGCACGATCTCGAGCCAGGCCGGACAGGACCCGCATGACCTTCTGGTCGCGGGTCTGCACCACGATCAGCACGCCGTCGGCGTCCCAGCGGGCGTCCACGAGGTAGGGGTAGGCCGCGCGGTCCCACTCGACCGGCCGCCGGCCGCCGTCGAGGCCCAGCACGACCAGCGAGACGTCGGCGTTCGGGGTGCCCGCGGCGGGGTAGGCGACCTCCACCGGGGTCCGGCCCGGATTGGCGGGGTCGGCGATGTGCCAGCGCTGGACGGGTGACTCGTCGACGCGGGCCGCGAGCACCGCCTCGCCGTCGGGGGCCCACCAGAAGCCCCGCATGCGCCCCATCTCCTCCGCGGCGACGAACTCCGCCAGGCCGTAGGAGACCTTCTCGTCCTCGGGCTCGGCGAGCGCGCGGTCCGTACCGGAGGCCACCTCGATCACCCGGAGGGCACGGCCCGAGACGTACGCGACGCGGCGTCCCGTGGGGTCCGGACGCGGCCCGAAGACGGGCGTGGCGGCGTCCAGGGCGCGTACGTCACCGCCCAGGCCGGTGACGAACAGCCGCCCGGACAGGGCGAAGGCGATCACCGACAGCTCGGCGTCGGCCGCGTACGCCGTGACGCCGCCGGCCTGCTCGCGTGCGCGCTCGCGCCGGGCCCGCTCCTCGGCCGGGAGGTCCTCCTCGCCGGGCAGGTCCAGAGCGCTCGGATCCACGACGAGACGCTCCTCACCAGGGGCGTCGTCGCCGACGTCGATCGTCCACAGGCAGGTGACCGGGTCGGTGCCGTGCCGGGACCGCAGGAAGACGACGCGCGCGCCGTCGGGCGACACGAGAAAACCGCGTGGAGCACCGAGAGTGAATCGCCGGGTACGGGCGCTCTGCCGTGGGAAACTGATCGTCATGCCTCCGATCCTGCCAGTCAGGACAAGACAGCGCGTAGAGGGCCGTCTCCTCTGACGAGCGACTACGGTGGCACTGACCCCGCAGACTTCCCCTTCAGGAGCTTTGATGCCGGACGGCCGTCCACTCAAGCCGGGCGATCCGGCGCGGCTGGGCTCGTACACCTTGACCGCGCGGCTGGGGGAGGGCGGCCAGGGAGTCGTCTACCTCGGCGAATCCGCGTCAGGTGACCAGGTGGCCGTGAAGCTGCTCCGCGCCGACCTCGACAACGAGGAGGCCGCACGGGCGCGTTTCCTCCGCGAGCTGGAGGCGGTCAAACGGGTCGCGAGGTTCTGTACGGCCCAGGTGCTCGACGCCGACGTCGAGGGCGACCGGCCCTACATCGTCAGCGAATACGTCCCCGGCCCCTCGCTCTACCAGCTCGTCTCCACCGACGCGCCCCGCGCGGGCGCCGACCTGGAGCGCCTGGCCATCGGTACGGTCACCGCGCTCGTCGCCATCCACCAGGCGGGCATCGTCCACCGCGACTTCAAGCCGCAGAACGTCCTCGTCGGCCCCGACGGGCCGCGCGTGATCGACTTCGGCATCGCGCGGGCGCTGGACGGGGCCGCCACGGTGACCAACTCGGCCATCGGGACCCCCGCCTACATGGCGCCCGAACAGCTCACCGGCAACGACATCACTCCCGCCGCCGACCTGTTCTCCTGGGCCTCGACGATGGTCTACGCCGCTACCGGCCAGGCGCCGTTCGGCCAGGACACCGTCATGGCGGTGATCCACCGGATCATGAACGAACCGCCCGACCTGGGCGCGATGGAGGAGCCGCTGCGCGGCATCGTCGCCGCCTGCCTGGCGAAGGAGCCGGCGGACCGCCCGCAGACCCAGGCGCTGCTGATGCGGCTGCTCGGCGAGGAGGGGCTCACTCCCACCACGCCGTCGGCCGATCCCGGCACCGCGATCATGGGCCAGGGCGCGGCGTTCGCCGGACGGCCGGCGTCCGCGGACACCCCGCCGACCGAGGCGATGCGGCCCGCCGGCGCGACGCCTCCCGGGACGATCCCGCCCGTCGCGGCGGCTGACGCGACCCAGCCGGCCGGAGCGGGCCACAAGCCCTCCACCCGCGCGGCCGCGGCGGTGCTGGCAGGTCTGCTGGTGGCCGTCGCGGTGGTGGCCCTGGTCGTCTGGGCCGCCTCGCGCAGCGACGACCACCCCTCGGGCGGCACCGTTCAGACGCCTGTCCCTTCCAGCGCGCCGGCCACGTCCGCGGAGCCGAACCAGCCGGTCCAGCCGACGCACCGCAGGCAGAGCACCCCTCCGCCGGAGAGCAGCGCGCCGGAGCCGTCGACGTCGGTGCCGGACTCGCCGACGTCCACCGCGACCGATCCGGGCACCACGGATCCGGGCTCCCCGGACCCGGGCGACGGCGGTTCCGCCGGGCCTGGTGGCGGCGGCGGGGTGACCCAGCCCGCGGTCCACACGACCTGACCGCGGCACCGGGATACCGTTCGGCCATGGCTGATCCGCGAATCCTGCTGGTGCACGCGCACCCGGACGACGAGTCGATCGAGACCGGGGCCACGATGGCCAGGTACGCCGCCGAGGGCGCGCACGTCTGCCTGGTCACGTGCACCCGCGGCGAGGAGGGCGAGGTGATCCCCGAGGATCTCCGGCAGCTGTCCGGCGACGCCCTGGGAGAGCACCGCGTCGGCGAGCTGGCGCGTGCCTGCGCGGCCCTGGGCGTCACCGACCACCGGTTCCTCGGCGGCGCGGGCCGCTGGCGCGACTCCGGGATGATCGGCACGCCCGCCAACGACGGGCCGACCTCGACGAGGCCACGGCCGCGCTGGTCCGAATCGTCCGCGAGGTACGCCCGCAGGTCATCGTCACCTACGACGAGAACGGCTTCTACGGCCACCCCGACCACATCCAGGCGTACCGGGTGGCCCTGCGCGCGTTCGAGGCCGCCGCCGACCCCTCGTACGGTGAGGGAGCGCCGTGGACGCCGTCGCGCTTCTACGCCACCGCGATCCCGCTGCCAGAGCTCGAGGCGGAGGTGGGCCGCGGCCCGTTCGCGCGGGTGAGCTCCGTCGGCGAGTTCGGCTTCGGGGTGCCCGCCGGGCAGGTGACGACGCGGGTGGAGGCCGGCGAGCACCTGGCGGCCAAGGTGGCCGCGATGCGCGCGCACGCCACCCAGATCACCGTGGAGCCGCCCTACTACGCGCTGTCCAACGACGTCGGCGTACCGCTCCTCGGCGTGGAGTACTACACGCTTCTCGCCGGCGAGCCCGGCCCTCCGGGGCCGGACGGGCGTGAGGACGGCCTCTTCCACCCGGTAGCCTGACAGCCTGTGGAGCAGACGACGGATCCGTACACACCGCCCGCCCCGAAACCGGAGCCGGCGATCCTGGTCGGCCTGGCTTACGCCCTGATCGCCGTGCTGGGCGTCCTGGTGGCAGTGATCGGGTCGTTCGAGTTCGCGTGGGCGGTCGGGAGCATCCCGGTCGCCGCGATCCTCCTGCCGCTGGTCAACCTCGCCGTGTTCCGCGCGGCCGGCTGGGCGATGGAGAGCAAGCTCGGCGCCGCCGTCCCGGCCCTGCTCTGGATGATCATCCTGTTCGTGCTGGCCAGCCGGCGCCCCGAGGGCGACCTGGTGGTCACCGGCACGACCGCGGGCTATGTCTACATGTTCGGCGGCGCGGTCGCCGCTCTGGTCGCGATCGCGTGGACCCGTTCGGCGCGGCCGTGGATGCTCGCGGGCGCACCCCAGACGCCTCAGGCGCCCCAGGCGTCCCAGGCGTCCCGCCCGCCCCGTGCGCGCGACTCCCATTGATCACCGACCTGATCACCGACTGGCCGATAACATCCGGTAAGTGCCCGTACGGGGCACTTACCGCAGCCGGTTGAGGAGACGCACGACCATGCCGACGTCCACGGGAGTCGATCCCGAGGAGTATCGCCGCGTGGCGGGGCGTTTCGCGACCGGCATCACGGTGGTGACGACCGTCCTGGACGGCGCCGCCCACGCGATGACGGTGAACGCCTTCACCTCCGTCTCGCTCGACCCGGTCCTGGTGCTCTTCTGCCCGGAGAAGGTCGCGCGTTTTCACGACGTGGTCACGGGCGCCGGCCTCTGGGCCGTCTCGGTGCTGGGCGAGGACGCCGAGGACGCCTCACGCTGGTTCGCGACGCGCGGCCGGGAGATCAAGGGGCAGCTGAACGGCTGGCCGTCCCATCCCGGCCCGCACACCGGCGCCCCGATCCTCCACGGCGCCATCGCCGCGCTCGAATGCCGGACCCACGCCGTCCACGACGGCGGCGACCACAGCATCGTGGTCGGCGAGGTGCTCGAGGTCAGCCGGCCCGACCCGGACGGCAGCCCCCTGCTGTACTACGACGGGAGCTACCACCGGGTCCACCCGCGCTGAGCCTCAGGCGGCGGCCTCGACCGGCTCGGAGGGCTGCGGCTGGCTCGCGTTCACATGGCGCCTCATGACGAAGCACAGCAGAGCGCCGACCAGGGCGATCACGACGGGCAGGGCCATGGTCGGCTTCATCGCCGAGACGAAGCCGTAGTCGAACACCGCCTTGCCCGCACGGGAGACCTGCGCGGCGACCTCGCTGGACAGGCCGGAGGGCACGTGCTGCGAAGCGCTCTGCCCGCCGCCGAACTCCATCCCGCCCGTCGAGGCGTGCCGGAAACCCGCGACGAACGGCTCGCGCGCCTGAGCGGGCAGCCCCGCGGCCCGTACGGTCGCCTCGTGCCGGAGAGAGGTCGCCAGCTGGTGCTGCAGGATGGCGCCCATCGCGGCGCTGCCGACCACCGAGCCGATCTGGCGAACGGTGTTGTAGACACCCGACGCGGCTCCGGCCATGCGCGGGTCGATGCCGCGCATCGCCTCGGTGGCCATCGGGGCGAAGACGCCGCCCACGCCGATGCCGGCGACGATCGTGGGAGGGATGAAGGCCGGCCAGCCGGTGGTCGGCTGGGCGATCACGACGATCCAGGCCATGCCGGTCGCGTACAGCGTCAGCCCGGCCATGAGGATGTACTTGCCGCCGATGCGGTCGGAGAGCTGGCCGGCCACCGGGGCGATGAACATGGCGATCACCGACATCGGCGCCATGACCAGACCGGCCTTGAGGGCGCTGTAGCCGAGGACCGACTGCATGTAGATCGTCAGCGGCAGGAACATGCCGATCATCCCGACCGACACCGCGGCGGCGATGAAGTTCAGGATCGTGTAGTTGCGGTCGCGGAACAGGACGAAGGGCATGAGCGGCTCTCGGTCCTGCCGGCTGCGCTGCTGCAGCAGGAAGACCACCAGGAAGACGACCGACGCCCCGATCAGCGCGAGGATCCAGCCGTTCCAGTCGTACCGCTGCCCCTCGGTCAGGGCGAAGCTGAAGCAGAACAGCACGGCCGTCACGATGAGCACGCCGGTCACGTCCAGGCGGTGCCGCCGTTCCAGCTTCACCGGGGGGATGAGAACGAAGGCGGCGATCAGCACGATCACGCCGACCGGAAGGTTGACGAAGAAGATCCAGCGCCAGTTGAAGCTGGTGACGAGAAGGCCGCCGGCCGTCGGACCGGCGATCGTGGCGACACCCGCGATGGCCCCCCAGACGCCGAGCGCCGCACCCCGCCGGTCCGCGGGGAACGTGGCGATGATGAGGGCCATGGTCTGCGGAATCAGCATCGCCGCGCCCAGCCCCTGCACGGCACGTGCCGCGATCAGCTCGACGGGGTTCTGCGAGAGGCCGCACAGCAGGCTCGCGACGGTGAAGGTCGCCACGCCGAAGATGAAGATCGTGCGCTGACCGCGCAGGTCGCCGAGCCGCCCGGCGGTGATCAGCAGTACGGCGAGGACCAGCAGGTAGGCGTTGACCACCCAGAGGATCTCATCGAGCGACGCGTGCAGCTGGTCGATCATGTTGGGGATCGCCATGTTGACGATGGTCAGGTCGAGCAGGGTCATGAAGAACCCGAGGCTCAGCGTGAGCAGGACCGCCCACGGATTTCCGCGCCACTTACTCATTGCTTCTCCCCGTCTCCGCCCTCAGGCGGCCGCCAGTCCAACCGGCGGGACTTGATGTCCTCGCCCAGCGCCCGTACGAAGTCCAGCTCCGAACGCAGGCAGGAGTTCAGAAATTCCACCTCGATGACGTCGACCCGCGGATACCCCTGCTTGATCAGGCTCTCCACGACCGTGTCGTGGGCGGCGAGCCTCGCCTCCAGGTCGATGGTGCGCCGCTCGAGCAGCGAGGCCGCCTCGGCCGGGGGGAGCAGCGAGACGAACGACAGCGCCATGCCGAAGGCGGGGTACTCCTTGACCGAGCGCATCATGAACTCCCGCAGGCGCGACCGTGCCTCGTCCCGCCCCGTCTCGGTGATCGCGTAGACCGTGCGCTCGGGCCGGCGGCCCTCCCGGCTGGTCTCCACCGGCTCGATGAGTCCCTGCTCGGCGAGCCGGGCCACGGCGTGGTAGAGCGAGCCGTGCGCGACCTTGACGACGTGGTCGATGGCGTTCTCGCGGATGCGCTGCTGCATCTCGTACGGGTGCATCTGCTCGTCGGCGAGCAGCCGCAGCACGGCGAGCTGGAGTGGTGTGATCGGTCGTGACATGACGATCTTCTAGTCTGTGCTCAATAATCCAACTGGACTATATGCCTTCGGTACTTTTCGCTGCAATCACGTTATTACCGCACATAACACGCATGACGAAGGCCCGGACCGCTCGGTCCGGGCCTTCGGTGGGTCGCCTTCGGTGGGTCGTCTTCGGGTGGGTCGCTCAGAACTCGGTGATGACCGCCTCGAGGTGGTCGAGCGCCGCGTCGAGATCGTCCTTCTCGATCACCAGCGGCGGAGCGAGCCGGAGCGTCGTCTCGTGCGTCTCCTTGGCGAGCACGCCGCGGTCCATCAGCTTCTCGCTGACCGGCCGCGCCTTGCCGTTGAGCTCGATGCCGGCCCACAGCCCGCGCCCGCGTACCTCGCGGACCTGCTCGGACGGCAGGGCGCCGAGCCGCTCGTGGAGGTGGGCGCCGAGCGTACGGGACCGCTCCTGGAACTCCCCGGTGTTCAGCATCGCGATGACTTCGCGCCCGATCGCGCACGCGAGTGGGTTGCCGCCGAACGTCGAGCCGTGCTGGCCCGGCTTGAAGACGCCGAGGATCTCCTGGTCGGCGACGACGGCCGAGAGCGGCATGATGCCGCCGCCGAGCGCCTTGCCCAGGATGTAGACGTCGGGCACGACGTTCTCGTGCTCGACCGCGAACGTCGTGC
>Ga0193707_1000602_pt1 | contig 12582 bp, 19 predicted proteins | sample U3c2metaG_FD_143043 | JGI IMG/M metagenome (GOLD analysis project Ga0193707, IMG submission 143043) | Soil microbial communities from a riparian zone of the East river system, Colorado, United States - U3c2 | ecosystem: Environmental > Terrestrial > Soil > Riparian zone | place: USA: East River... | reverse complement strand
AACCCGCTCGAACTGTTTCTCTAGACTAGTCAGCTCTTCGTCGGCAAGTTTCTCCAGATCGATAAGCTCATTTCGAGCGCCTTTCAGCGCGCGAATTATTTCGTCGAGTTTCAAATGAACCGCTTTAGCGTCACGGTTCTGCGTATTTTGAATGAGAAAGACCATCAGAAAAGTAACAATTGTTGTTCCGGTATTAATAATGAGCTGCCACGTATCCGAATAATGAAACATGGGGCCGGTTAGTCCCCAAATGAGGATAATAAGAATAGCGGCCGCAAAAGCCCAAGCGCTACCGAGCATCATCGACGAGCGCTTCGCAAAAAGCCGAAAAGCATCGCTCGCTACGCAAAAGAAATCTCGCGATTTTTCCTGTGGCTTAAGTGTTTCCTTCTGCATGATCATCATACTGTGGTTCGCGACGCACAAGCTAGTCCTTATACCTGTCGCGCAGGGCGCTGCGGAGCGGCACATCAGGCCGCCCCGCGAATTGCTGGCCCTTTAACGACGGAAGATCAAACCGAGCACGAAACCGACTCCAAGCGCGGTAAAGACCGCCTTCGTCGGGTTCTGGCGGACGTACTGCTTGCTGTCGTCCTGAAAACTGCGTACGCGATGGAGTGCGTCATCCAATACTTCTTTGCCCCGCTCCCGATATTCATCGGCCATCGCGCCTGCGGCCGAGCGGAGGTCTTCCCCCGCCTTGCGCGCATGCGTTACGCCATGCTTTGCTTCTTCCTTCGCCTGCGGCGGAACCGCAGGGCCTTGGTTCATTTGGTTTTCGTCACCCATAGAATTCCCCTATCTTTATTATCTGTTAAGCTTTCGGTGCCGATGCTTCGCTGACGGTGCTGATATCCTCAGCGTTAGCAGTTTTGAAGATGTGCTTTGCCCGATCAACGTCTTCACTCTCATCCGCGTGCACTGCGATCAGGTAGTTCCCCTTTTTCAACTTCTCTTCGTAACGCTTTGCCTCGATCTCCGGAATGCCGAGACCGATCAAACCGCCCACGACACCGCCGGTCGCCGCTCCGACGGCCGCGCCGCTGAGCGCCGCCATAATCGGACCCGCGGCGATAAAGGGACCGACTCCGGGAATCGCCAAGGCGCCAATTCCTGCCAACAATCCAATCACGCCGCCGGTGGCCCCACCCGTAGCTGCACCAGTGGTTGCGCCCTCCGGCGCCTTTGTCGCTTTAATGTGACCAACGTCCCGCGTCCCGCCTGTGTCAGGCATTAGCACTGAAATTTCCGAGTCTGCGAAGCCTTGAGCTTGGAGCTGTTGGACAATTCGTTCACCTTGGCCGTGTGTAGTTGCAATACCGAATACTGATTTAGACATAATGATTTTCTTTCGTTTGTGTGAGGTTGTTTGTTAGTTCGATCCTTTGACGTCGAGTTGATTGTCGATCTGGGCGCCGCCAGCCGCTGATTTTGCAAGCTGATCGATTTTTGCTTTTTCTTGGGCAGTCTTAACCGGTCCGCGAAGTGTAACGTGGCCGTTGGCGGTAATGACTTTGATGTTCTTCGCAGTCATTGAAAGCTCGTCGTCTTTCATCAGCGCCTGCCTGATAGCCTGCGTGGTTTTTAAATCGGCAGAACTGTTTAACTGGTCACCAGAGGTTTTGGTTTCTCCGGAGCGATCCCGCTCGTTTGTTGCTGTGTTATCGGGTTTCGACTTCTCGTCGGCAGCCAATGCCGCAAGGCTCAGTGCGCTGAGACAAGTTATGGCTAGTAAAGTTCGTTTCATGGGTTCTTTTAGTTTAATAGGTTGTTTAGGTTGAGTTTTAGGTATCAGTGTTGTTGATCGCAACCGGTAATCCCACCGGTTTTATTTATTTAGCCGCCACGTTGATCACGGAAGTGGCTAACTTGGTTAGCTTCTTGTCTGTATCCGATTCTTCGGTCAAGGTAGTCTGAAGTAACTGGGCGCCCTGCGGATCCTCCAGCAACTCGGCGTAAGTCCGAGCGCAGCCATAACCGGCCATCTCATAGTGCTCAACGCGCTGTGCCGCAGCAATTAGCCCGGCATCGCGCACTTCGTCTTCAGCATCTTCTTTGATCATCTCGTCTCCCTCTTTTAACAGACCCTCCATGCCCTCACATTTCGGGCCGCGGGTTGACTCATCATGGCTCGTTAAAATCTTTTCAAGACGCGCCACGTGTTCCTTTGTCTGGTCCAAATGTTCTTTGAATCCCGCCGCAAGCTCTTTGTTAGCAGCGGCTTTAACCATTTTCGGGAGCGCTTTTATAATCTGCTTCTCCGCGCTGTATAGGTCTTTGAGTTCGTGAATATAAAGGTCTTTGAGTGTTTCTAGTTCCATATGTGTAGATTTAATATTGTTGTTCTTGCTCGTATTTAGGTTTTCCAGGAAAACGAGGTGGTTGTGTTTATGTGCAACCCCGCAGCAGAAAGATGAGGAGCAAAATCGGAATCGGGATTCCGAGTAGCCAAAGTAAAATGTATCCAGTCGCACCGGCTTGTTTGATTCTATTTGTTAAACGCATCTGAGATATCCGCTCTTGAGGTTATTGATTCAAAACTCTTTCGTTTGTGTAGGAACTTGCCTTGATTGGTGAAACGCACAATCGGGCTGGAGGATGATTACGTAATCAGACAAAGTCCTATTCGCGACGGTTATGGTATTAGGATTGTGAACGCCGCAATTGGCTACACCAGGCACGACTTTGGGAAAACGTAAGCGACAATTTCACTCGAAATCCAGGCGCTGTTGCCCAAATCTGAAGAGATTTTTCGCCATATCCCGTCGGGCTTTCGATTGATTTAGATCGACGGGAGATCAGCTCTTTTCGGGCGAAACAACTTCTCTAACGTTTTCGACGTGCTCCTTAATTTCGCTAACTTGCGGATGCACGTCACTGATCAAATCGTGCTCGGCCTTGGAAAGCTTCTCTATGCGCGTTGTCATCTCATGCAGCTCTTCTAACATCGCATCCTGACGGGATGAGATGCGATGCATCCACCAGAAGCACACGGCCCAGCAGACCGTTCCGATGCAACCCAGCACCAACGCGATTACTTCAAAATTTTGCATGGAAAATTGCATGACAATGACAGCGAAAATCCGCTAGACGCTTGCACAACAATGAAAGCGCCCGCGGTACTCGCCGCGGGCGTTTCAGTTTTAGCCAAACGATTCGAGCCGCTGCAATTACGGCTTGGTCGTCGTTGTCGTAGTTTCTTTCGTCTCGTAGTACGACAGCGGTTTCGCTAGCGTTACTTTGCTCACAACCATGCGGTCGCCTTCCTTCGTGTAGGTGTATGTCACCGGCATGTCTGGCCTGAGCGCAGTCCACTCCACTGTCCGGCCTTCCGGGTCAATGAGCACGGTCTTCTTGGTGTAGTAATACTTCACCGGAGTCGTGCTCGATTCCGTGCGAAACATGATGTAGTCCGAGCCCGGCGTGTAAGCCGTGATCGTGCCTGAGCCGCTAAGCGTACTCGTGCTTGTGGTGCTCTCGCTCACGCCCGTTGTGCCTGCCGTGGTTGTAGTCGAGGTTTCCTGCGCGAAAGCCGCACCCAATGCGACCGCGCCGGCCGCGCACGCCGCCAATTTCACTAATCTAGTTTGTTTCATGTTTGTCCTTTACTTTGGTTAAACGGATCCTTTCCGTCGTGCATATCCGACTGTTCGTAGCCGGTGTTTATTCAATTCGCAGATAACTTCGTAACTTCTATCTTGCATGGTTGTAGTTCGCGCTCGCGCTCCTGGCTGCCACCGCCTTGCTTGTCACGATCACGCTCTTTGTTGCGATCGCGCTCTTGGCTGCCACCGCCCTGTTGGCCGCCTTCCTGTCCGGTAGCCGTAGGTTTGATAGGTTCATTCGGATGCCGTTGCGTTTCCATAGTGTCCTTCTTTATTTTAGTGATTGCGTTTAATGATTCGTGTGCGCAGGAACCTGCTTTGATTAATGAGAACGCACAATAGGGGCGGCGGATGAGTGTCTGATCGGGTAAAGTCCTATAACACGTGACACTGGCCGGTCGTCATCGTTGGAAGGTCTCGACAGTGTGCATCGTATCTTTTCACGGCCAGTCCTGACAGCAGCCGCGTAAATAGGTTACTTCACGAGAAAATTAAAATCGATTTATGACATTACGTAACACCAGCATTTTATTATCGCTCCTCGCATGGTTGTTAGCCGCGGTGAGTTGTGATCGCAGCGTTGTTACAGGATCGAAATTGACACCCAGTAACTACGATCAAATCACCACCGGAATGACCAAGGCACAGGTGGAGAGAATTCTCGGACCGCCTACTACAGTCGAAACGAAGGATATGATGATCTTTAAAAAAACAACTTACCGGTACGAAGATGGCAAGAAATTCGCCATGTTCACGTTCAAAAACGACGAGCTAGATGGTAAAGAAGGAAATCTTCAGCGCGAACCGTGATGGTCCAGTGCGAGAGCTCAGCGGCTTCGATGCAGGAAATCTAGATCAAACTGTAACTCTTTGGTGATTTTCGTACGGAATTGGCACGGCCGGAGATTTTCCTTCTTGCTGCGTCGACTCGCTAGGCGCATTTTCGATGGATGGCTGATAAAAGTTTCGGTAAGTGTTGACCATTGCCCGCGCGATCTGGTATAAGTGGGCGCCATGAACAGAAATATCTTTTACATAATTGGAGTGATCGTTGTTATCGTGATCGTCCTCAAAATCCTCGGGCTGTTCTAAGCGCTCGCCCTGGGGGTGCGATTGCTCCGAAGGAACGATCAGCGGAAAACGGGCTTTTCCGCTTTTGTTGAATAGAGACAAATGCGCTGGTTCCTTTTCATCTTAGGGTCGCTAGCAACCTTCAGATTGAGCCATCTGTTTACGAAGGAGCGTGGTCCATTTGCAGTTTTTGAGCGTCTTCGCAATGCAATGCCGGGGGGCCGTGGCTCAGCAAAGGAGTGGCTTAGTTGTATCTTCTGCTTTTCTCTCTCTGCCAGCGTGCTGGTTTGCCTGGTTCTTTGGCTAGGGGGAGTCAATCTCAACTGGGAGGAATGGGTCCTCACTTGGCTCAGCTTTAGCGCTGTCACGCTGATAATAAATCAGGCTCTTATGCTTCAAAAATGAAAGTATAAGGGCGCCAGGGTTGTAACAGACGACGCCCTACCGTCCCTATCTCTGGAGAAAAGCCGATGCCAGAAAAAAACGTCGATCTGCACGGAAGCGCCCCAGATAAACATAAGTTTGCCCTGCTTTTGATCGACGTCATCAACGACTTTGATTTTCCCGAAGGAGATCAGCTGCTGAAACATGCGCGCCCAATGGCGCGAATTCTTTTACGCTTGAAACGGCGGGCGCAAAAAGCGGGCGTCCCTGTAATTTATATAAACGACAATTTTGGACGATGGAAATCCGACTTTCGGCGTACTGTCGACTACTGTGCACGACATGGCCGCGGCGGCGATATCGTCAAGTTACTGCGGCCCGAAGAAGACGATTACTTCGTGCTTAAACCAAAACATTCCGGTTTTTTTTCCACGACTCTTGAGACTCTTCTCCGGTACTTGGAAACCCAAACTCTGATTCTCACCGGTATTGCTGGGAATTTTTGCGTCCTTTTCACAGCGAACGATGGCTATATGCGCGATTTTGATTTGTTCGTGCCTTCGGATTGCACAGTATCAAACACGAAAAAGGAAAATGACTCCGCGCTTGGGCTGATGAGGAAATTTCTAAAAGCTGATACTCGCTCATCTTCGGAAATCGTGCTGCGCAGGACGCAAAAAGGGAAGAGAAAACGATATAGCCGCTCGCGAAGTAACAGGCCGTAATCGTAGGTTCTCGGTTGGCAATACTTTCTCCGTGAAGATGCGCGTGAAAACAGCGTTAAAACCGCCATTGCCACCTATGGAAGCGCGTTCCGCCGAGAATATTCCGGCTGGAGATGGTTGGCAGTACGAGCCCAAATGGGACGGCTTTCGCTGTATTGCGTTTCGCAACGGCGAGAAGATTTACTTGCAATCGAAGGCCGGCCAGCCGCTCGCGCGCTATTTTCCCGACATCGTCGGTGCCATCGCCCGATTGCCCGAGCGACAATTTGTTGTGGATGGCGAACTTGTTGTCCCCGTCAGCGGCGCTTTTTCATTCGATGAATTGCAACTGCGTCTGCATCCGGCCGCGAGTCGCGTCCAGAAATTGGCCAAGGCCAATCCAGCCATGTACATCGTCTTCGATCTCCTTGCTGAGAATGGACAAGTGTATGTGCAGCGAATCCTACGAGAACGCCGACGACTCCTCGAGAAATTTGCATGCTGTAATTTCAGATCGACCAAAAATTTGCGTCTTTCTCCGGCGACGACTGACTACCGAACTGCCACCAACTGGTTTAAGAAAGTCGGAGGCGATCTAGACGGAATTATCGCGAAATATTTGGATACTGCCTATGCTTCTGGCGAGCGTACGGGCGCGGTTAAGGTGAAACAAATCCGTACGGCCGATTGCGTTGTTGGTGGATTTCGTTATGCGCGTGGGGCACGGGTTGTCGGTTCCCTCTTGCTTGGACTTTATGGTGAAGATGGCTTGCTGCATCACGTAGGATTTACATCTGCTTTCAAGGCCTCAGAACGCCGCGCGTTAACGAGGAAATTCGAAACGCTCAGGAAACCACCTGGATTTACTGGCAACGCGCCCAGCGGACCCAGCCGCTGGAGCACCGATCGGACTGGCGAATGGGAACCAGTCGCTCCCAAAACAGTTGTGGAAGTTGCCTACGACCATTTCACGTGCGGTCGGTTCCGGCACGGCACAAAGCTTCTTCGCTGGCGTTCGGACAAAGCACCTCGCCAGTGCACGATGGATCAAGTGGCGCATCGCGAAGGGAAATCACTCGTGCTCATATAGCGGCAACCATTCTGCGGCGCTCGAGTTATGAGCGTAAAAAAAATATATATTTTCGCATGGCTCAACGTTGGAGTGTCACCGGCTTTGAGAGCTGAGAAATCTCAAGACCGCGGCTTCAGCCAATCGAAGCTGCCTGTTTCCCGACTTTTGCATGGCCTGGCTCAGTCCAGCAATTCGGGTGCTGGCTAAGTATGCTTCGACGACGGCGGGATGGACATAACATCTGCGACAAATTGCCGGGGTGTTACCAAGAAGCTCCGCCACTGCGCAAATCGCAGTTTTTATGTTCGCCTTTGCCTGCCCCTTAGTTTCGAATCCTCCTTGTACGTTAAGTGCCAGTGCCGAGAGTAGCGTACCCGCCCAGGTTCGGAAATCTTTCGCGGAAAAATCTTCGTTGGTGATTTCACGCAAATAATCGTTCACGTCCTGAGATCTTACGTCTCGTATCTCCCCATTTTCGTCGATGTATTGGAATAGCTCCTGACCACGGAGGTCCTGCAGCTTCGAAACGATCTTCGCGACTTGGCCATCTCTCATATCTACTTCATGTTGCCGTCCGCTCTTGCCACGAAAGCGAAAACGCAAATGCGCGCCCCTTACCGTCACGTGCCGATCTTTGATTGTAGTTAAGCCAAATGATTTGTTCTGGCGCGCATATTCGTCGTTGCCGATACGAATGAAGGTTCGCTCCAGCAATCTCACAACAGTTGCGAGCACTTTTTCGCGCGGCAGGGCAGGCAATTTGATGTCGCGATCGACTCGCTTTCGAATCTGGGGGAGCGCTTTGGCAAAATCTGCGAGACGGCTGAATTTATTCTCGTCACGAACCTCGCGCCAACGCTCATGGTAGCGGTATTGCTTCCGCCGGCGTGCGTCGCGACCCGTCGCCTGAATGTGGCCATTCGACGACGGACAAACCCAAACATCGGTCCACGCAGGTGGAATGGCCAAGCGTTTGATTCGGAGAAGCCGCTGCTCGTCGCGGATCCTTTTGCCTTCTGTGTCTAAATACTCAAAGTGCTCGCCGTTGGCCTTACGAGTGTAGCCAGGACGATCATCGCTGATGTAGCGCAGACCGGCTTCCTCTGCCGCCTCTGCAGATTCAACAGCGACACTAGCTTGCGTTTCCTTCCCGTTATGGGTCTTTGTTTCAGGCGCCCGCATTAGAAGACCATCAAGGCGGGCTATGCGTTCCTGCAAACGCTGCGAGAATCGCCCGCATTCGTTCGGCGTCGATTCGCTCAATTTGTTGTTCGGCGCGACGCTGTAGCTCATCGAAGTCATAGCCGTCCAGCTGCGCCAGATTGGCAGCGGCTAGTGCGCGCCACATCAGTTTCTTTCCAGCAATTCCCATGATCAACCCTTCGAACGTCAGCACTAATCCGAGGCTCCCCGGCTCACCTCCTGCGATCATGAATCGCGCGCGCCCAGCTTTTTCCGCGAACCATGCTCCTGCCTTGCGGACGTTGCTTTCTTCAATGCGAATAGAGCGCATCGCCTCGCGTAACTTTTCCTGATCTGCTCGGATTTCGGCTTCGATATCCATGAAGAAGTAGCCAAGAGGCTTTCCCTCGTGAAGCTTCGCCCAGTGCCCAAGCAGTTCCAGCGCGCCGACGGAGCCGGCAAGATGATCATTTAAGTATGAAGCCAATTCTTTCACGCGAACGAATATTGTTCGCTGCCCATGTGCACTTTAGCCGTGCGCCAAGATCAATTTCGCCTCAGTAGTCGTTAGCTCGTCGTGCCCAAGGGCTTTGGGATAAATGTGGAGACCCTATGCATTTTTCATCACGTCCAAACACATAACTAGGGGCGAAACAATTTCGGTATGCCGGACGAACAAGCAATGGAAAGGGCGCGTGACGACGAACGCGAAGGGAAATCTCCTTCGACGCAGGCAGGCGAGTTTGTGCGTGAGGAAATGGAACACATCCGAGAGGGCGAACATGGCGCTCGATCGCCTGAGCAAGCGATCGCCATCGGCTTGTCCAAGGCACGGCGGGCGGGGGTAAAGTTGCCTCCACCGAAACGGGGCAAATCGCGGACGAAACGCCAGGCAAAACGCGATCTGGCGAAGGGTCGCTCCGGTCGCCGCAGAAAGCCTTCCCGGAAACGTTCCCGTGCAACGAAACGCGCGCTGAAACGTGAGAGCCGTCGGTCGGCGTCGAAGAAAGTGCTCTCGCGACACGCGAAGCGTGCATCGGCTCGACGCTCTGCGCGATCACGCTCGGCGGCGGCGAGGAAAGCTGCGCAAACGCGCAAACGGCGTCGCTAAATAGAATCTGCCAGCGCACCGTGGCGAGGACTTCAACCACACTGTAACAAGCCCAGCCAAGTAGCGCCCAGCTCATACTGGCATATCGCAGTGCCTCTGCGATTTGCGCTGGCTTTTGTGGATTCTGAAAGACATACCAAAATCCAGTCGCAGTGATGAGTAACTGAAGCAACAAGATGCCAACGCACTTCATGCCACGATGTTCCGCAACGAAAGACAATCGGAAATCGAGCGCACAATCGGCCCAATCTCCTCAAGATGCCGATTGAATATGACGCGGTCATAGTTGGCTCAGGACCAAATGGTCTTGCGGCCGCGATTACGCTGGCACGCGCGGGATGTTCTGTTCTTGTCTGCGAAGCGAACGCGACGATCGGCGGCGGCACACGCTCGGCGGAACTAACACTGCCGGGATTTGTGCACGACGTTTGTTCGGCAGTCCATCCCCTCGCGGCAGGTTCTCCATTTTTCAAGACTCTTTCCCTCGAGCGTTTCGGCCTCACATGGATACAACCTGAAATCCCATTGGGACATCCGCTTGATGACGGTTCCGTGGCCTGCCTGCATCAGGACATTGATGTTACGGCAGAACAACTCCGCAGCGATTCACGCGCCTATCGGCGCCTAATGCAGCCGCTTGCAGACAATTGGGAAAAATTGGCCAATGAGTTCCTTCAACCGATGCTGCATTTGCCTCGGCATCCATTGGCGCTGGCGCGTTTCGGAATTCCCGCCATGTGTCCGGCAATCGCCCTGTCGAAGTTTCTGTTCAAGCACGAACCGGCGCGCGCACTTTTTGGCGGAATCGCCGCGCACTCATTTCTTCCATTGGAGGCTGCGGCCTCCTCGGCGTTTGCCCTGGTGCTTGGGCTCGCGGGTCACACCGTAGGCTGGCCCATGCCACGTGGGGGCTCGCAACAAATCGCAAACGCGCTCGTCGGCCATCTCGGAGAACTTGGCGGGAAGATCGAGATCAATCAGCAGGTTGAAAATCTGAACGACCTGCCGAAATCGCGCACGATCCTTCTGGACGTTTCGGTGTGGGAATTTTTGCGCATCGCCGGCGGTCGCCTGCCCTCCGCATACCGGCGCCGTCTGGAATCATTTCGACATGGGCCCGGGATTTTTAAAATCGATTACGCGCTGAGTGAACCAGTTCCATGGAAAGCTGAGGCTTGTCGCCTCGCCGGCACAATCCATCTGGGCGGCGGTATTGATCAAATCGCAGCGGCAGAACGCGACGTTGCGCGCGGAAAAATTCCCGAGCGCCCGTTCACGCTCGTAGCGCAGCAGAGTCTTTTTGACGAAACCCGCGCGCCGCGGGGACAACACACGCTCTGGGCATACTGTCACGTTCCGCTTAATTGCAAGATCGACATGACGGACCGCACTGAATCTCAAATCGAGAAACTTGCTCCCGGCTTTCGCGATTGCATTCTCGCACGTCACAAAATGAGTGCAGGGGACCTTGAAGAATCGAACCGCAACCTAGCCGGCGGCGATATCAACGGCGGTGCGGCAAATCTAATGCAGTTACTTGCGCGGCCGATTCTGAGTCCGACACCTTACCGCACTCCGCTTCGCGGAGTTTATTTGTGTTCAGCTTCAACTCCGCCTGGCGGGGGCGTTCATGGGATGTGCGGTTACCACGCTGCGAGCGCAGCAATGCGTGACATTTTCGGAAAGACTCAACAAGTCGTGGCGCGCCCCTGAGCCAATATTATTTCATCTCGAATGTTGAAGGTAACCACATGGAACAAGTGGATTTCTGGCAGTCAGCCAATCGTTGATTTGGTTTGGCAGTCACTTTTCTACGCGCAACCCATCGTTCTTCTTCGAACCGTACCTTCATAGATATTCAGCAAAAAGGAATCAGCCCATGAAGATAACAAGACTAATTGCCGCAATAACCATGAGCACCGGCCTCATGCTCGGACCGGCTGCTTTGGCGCAAGAGGAAACTCCAGTAGATATGAAGGACCTGCCGTCCCCGGCACAAACCACTATCAAGGAAAAAGCTGGGAGCGATCAGATTCTTCGCGTCGCAAAGGAGACTCGCAAGGGCAAGGAATGCTACGACGCGGTCGTGAACCGGAACGGAAAAGAAACGGCAATCCGGGTCGACGCCAATGGCAAATTCCTCGGCACTCACCCTGAGAAGGCCGAGAAGAAGGAAAAAACCGAGAAATACTAATCGCTGCGAAGCGGACCGAGCAGCCGTTTACTAGCAGGTGAGCAGGCTCGTCCGGACAGCGAGATCGATGCGCATTCAATGGCGACGGAGTCGCTTGTGCGCAGATTGCGCACACTCCGTGAGGGGACCGTTTGTCTTTGGAGACATCAGCAATCGCGTTTCAACATGCGACCGGCGAGCCACCGAGAGCCGTCAATAAGTTAATGGGAGATCCACGAAACGTCGCGCACGCAAAAAGGGTCAGCCAGGAGAAGCATCACAAGGACAAGCATCCTTCAAAGGCTGGCTCTGTTCCATCGCAGCGTGCCAAGAACGTCCAAACCGAAAAGAAAGCTGCACCTGCCGCTGAGAGCACTGCTCTAAAGGCCGAAGCTGCAAAGCCAACCCAACCAGTAGAACCAACGCAGCTCGAGAAATCGCTTGTAGTCCTTTCCAAACTTAAAGAACTGGAGTTTCATTCACGAGCGAATATCGAAAAGCTCGCGGAACTCAGTTTGACCATTGAGGAGGAACTCAAACAAAAGGCGTTCGCTGAGGCAATCGGCGCCGTTTATGCCGCGCAGAATGCATTTCAATCCAAGATCTCGAAGTTGATTGGAGACTACGAAGCGGAGTGTGCGCGTTTGTCGGGCTCTGCCTGACGTGCAGTGCTGATCCAGAAGACTTCGATTCTTTTCCGCAATCTTTTTGCGCGCCAACGAGCACTCAGTTTCGAACAATCCCTAAACCTGACAGTCAAAACTTAACAGACATGAAAACGAAAAACCTATTCACGGTAGCAGCGATAAGCGCCAGCCTTGCATTCGGCGTGACCGCACAAGCGAAGGAAGAAAAACACGAAGAACAAACCATCAACAGTTCCGACGTCCCTGCCGGGGTGCAGCAGGCTGCCCAGGCGGAAGCCAAAGGCGGAACGATTGTCCGCTGGGAGAAGGAGGGCGCCAACTTTGAAGCCGTCATCGACAAGAACGGCAAGCAGATCGGCGTCGAGATGGATGCCAACGGGAAGGTACTGAGCAAACATAACGAAGCCAAAGAGCACAAAGAAAAAGGCGAGAAATACTAATTATGGGTGGATCGCGTTGTCTTCAACGCGATAGTGGGTGAAGCGCGGCGAAGACGCATCGTTTCGTAACATCGTCTTCGCCGCCTTCTTTAGCACCAAAAACCCCGGTTGATGTCAAGCCAGGATCATCCTCGTCCCAAGAACCCGATTAACTTCGCCTAAGCAAACGCTGAAGGCGCGAATGCTCGAGTAA
>Ga0193707_1000601_pt1 | contig 12583 bp, 10 predicted proteins | sample U3c2metaG_FD_143043 | JGI IMG/M metagenome (GOLD analysis project Ga0193707, IMG submission 143043) | Soil microbial communities from a riparian zone of the East river system, Colorado, United States - U3c2 | ecosystem: Environmental > Terrestrial > Soil > Riparian zone | place: USA: East River... | reverse complement strand
CTGGCCCGGGGGAGGTTCTGGTCGAGCGCATGACCAAACGCGGGCTTCGATCGTTCGACTGTCGGGACGCCGTTCTCCGACTCACCGTCAGCAGTGAAGCGGGGTCGCTTGCGACGTGTGCGATACTGCAAGTGGTGTTACGGCACGGAACCCCGGCCGTGAGACCCGACGACGTTCTCGCCGGCGTGCTCGACGTAGCGACGCTCCCGGTGACGGGCCCGGCTCTTCTGACCAGGCTCGCCCAGGGCCCGCTCATCGCGGCCTCCGGCACGGTGGACGACCCGCTCGCTCGTGACCGCGACGCCACCCAGGCGACCGCGACCGGCCAGGCGGACGACCACCAGACGCATACAGCGGAGGGCGACGCCGCCGCTCCCTCCGAGCCCTGAGCACGGGCGGAGCGGATCCAGCAGGCTTCCGTCACGCCGGCACCAACGATGTGCCGGTATGACGAACCGTGACCGCTCTGTGGCTGCGCCGGACCCGTGACAGGGGTCGCAGGATGCGCCGCAGGGCTTGAGGAGACCCGCACCACATGCTCGACAACGAGCCGACTACCGAAGCAGCCGACACGGCTGCCACCGCCCAGCAGCCCAGCGCTCGCAAGACCGCGAAGAAGGCCGCTGCGAAGAAGACCACCGCGAAGCGCACCGTCAAGACGACCACCGCCGCGGAGGTCCCCACCCAGTCCGACGGCGAGTCCGCCGATCCGGCGCTCGCCGCGGCGAAGAAGGCGGCCGTCAAGAAGGCCGCCGCGAAGAAGACCACGGTCAAGAACGCCGCCGCGAAGGCCCCGGCCAAGACAGCCGCGAAGAAGACCGCGCAGCGCCCGGCCAAGAAGGCCGCCGCGCAGGACGCGTTCCCGGAGCTGATCGAGGCCGACGCGCCGGAGACCACTCCTGCCGACGGCGGTCCGGTCGTCGAGAGTGCGCCTGCGAAGAAGACCACCCGCAAGCGCACCGCGAAGAAGGCCACCGGCCAGGACGGCCTCCTCGCCGGGGACAGTCCGGTCACCGACGGCCCGGTCGCCGACGCCGAAACCCCGGCCGAGCCGGCGCCCGAGTCCCGCTCCCGGCGTACGCGGAGCCGTGGACGTTCCACTGCCGGCTCAGCACCGGACGAGACCGGTGCCGCGACCGCCGCGAAGCGGTCCTCCGGGCGCCGTGGCTCCGACGCCGCCGCGACCGACGAGGCCGCGAACAACATCTCCGCCGAGGTCACGGCGGACGCCGAGACCCCGGCCGACGAGCCGACCACCCGGCGTACGCGCCGGCGGGCGCCGGCCGCCGCTCCGGTGCTGTTCCAGGCGCCGGTCGACGTGCCGACCCAGGCTTCCACGCAGGCCGCGGCCACCAGCCCGGTCGAGACGACGCCGGAGACCGCGGAGACCACTCCGGAGCCGGCCGCCGCCGAGCAGCCGACTAGCACCCGCCGTCGCCGCAGCCGTCGCGGCCGCGACAGCGAGGCGCGCGAGACCGAGGCCCTCGAGGGTGAGGCTCGCGAGAGCGACCAGGCTTCCGCTGAGCCGACCCGCCGGTCGGCCCGCGCGAAGTCCGGCTCGGGTCAGCAGCCGGCCGACGCCGCCGAGGTGGACGAGACCGCTGACGCCGAGGCCGGACAGGCTGACGAGCACGACGCGCAGTCCGAGGACGGCGAGGACGGTGGCGAGGGCACGCGCCGCCGCCGCCGGCGCCGCGGTGGCCGTCGCCGCCGCAAGTCCGGTGACGCCGACGCCGAGGACAGCGCCGACGAGCCGTCGGACGACGACGACTCCGACGAGCCCGAGGCCGAGATCGGCTCGGACGACGTGCAAGACGGCTCCGACGAGGACGGCGACGGCAGTGGCAGCTCGTCCCGGCGCCGCCGGCGGCGCCGCCGCCGCAAGGGCGAAGAGGGCGCGACGTTGTCCCCGGACGACCCCGACGAGACCGTCGTACGGGTCCGGGAGCCGCGCAGCAAGAACACCGCGAACGAGATCACCGCGGTCGAGGGCTCGACCCGCCTCGAGGCGAAGAAGCAGCGCCGCCGTGAGGGCCGCGCCGCCGGTCGCCGCCGCGCGCCGATCGTGACCGAGGCCGAGTTCCTGGCCCGGCGCGAGTCGGTCGAGCGGACCATGGTGATCCGCGCCCGTGGCGACCTGACCCAGATCGCCGTCTCCGAGGACAACGTCCTGGTCGAGCACTACGTCGCCCAGGAGGAGCAGGTCTCGCTGATCGGCAACGTGTACCTCGGCCGTGTGCAGAACGTTCTGCCCAGCATGGAGGCCGCGTTCATCGACATCGGCAAGGGCCGCAACGCGGTCCTGTACGCCGGTGAGGTCGACTGGGCCACGCTCGGTGGGGCGAACGGTCCGCGCAAGATCGAGCAGGTGCTGAAGTCCGGCCAGGCGGTCCTGGTCCAGGTGACCAAGGACCCGATCGGCCACAAGGGCGCCCGGCTGACGAACCAGATCAGCCTGCCCGGCCGGTACGTCGTGTACGTCCCGCGCGGCGGCAACGGCGGCATCAGCCGCAAGCTGCCCGACACCGAGCGGAGCCGGCTGAAGACGATCCTCAAGGACATCGTTCCCGACGAGGCCGGCGTGATCGTCCGGACCGCGGCCGAGGGCGCGTCGGAGGAGGAACTGACCGCCGACGTCAGCCGGCTGCAGAAGTACTGGCAGGACATCGACGGCAAGTCGAAGTCCGGCCAGGCTCCGCAGCTTCTGCACGGCGAGCCGGACCTGCTGATCCGGGTGGTTCGTGACCTGTTCACCGAGGACTTCACCAAGCTGGTCATCTCCGGTGACGACGCGTACGACCAGGTCCGCGACTACGTCTCCGACGTCGCGCCGCACCTGGCCGACCGGGTGGAGAAGCGGTCGGGCGACGGTGACGTCTTCTCGAACTACCGGATCGACGAGCAGATCAAGAAGGCGCTGGACCGCAAGGTCTGGCTGCCGTCGGGTGGTTCGCTGATCATCGACCGGACCGAGGCGATGACGGTCGTCGACGTGAACACCGGCAAGTTCACCGGCTCCGGCGGCAACCTCGAGGAGACCGTCACCAAGAACAACCTGGAAGCGGCCGAGGAGATCGTCCGGCAGCTCCGGCTCCGCGACATCGGCGGCATCATCGTGATCGACTTCATCGACATGGTGCTGGAGTCGAACCGGGACCTGGTCCTGCGCCGGCTGGTCGAGTGCCTGGGCCGGGACCGGACCAAGCACCAGGTGGCCGAGGTCACCTCGCTCGGCCTGGTCCAGATGACCCGGAAGCGGATCGGCACCGGTCTGCTCGAGGCGTTCAGCGAGAACTGTGACCACTGCGGTGGCCGCGGCCTGATCCTGCACAACGAGCCGAAGGAGTCCCGCCGCCGCGACAGCCGCGACGGTCAGGACAACAACAAGCCCGCCGCGCAGGCCGACGACCCCCACAAGTCGTCCCGCCGCCGTGGCCGCGGCAAGGGCCGCTCCGAGGACGAGCACGCCGAGCCGGAGCACGACGGCGACGCCGCTCATCGCCTGGCCGAGATCGCCGCCGCTTCGTCGAAGAAGTCCGACGAGTCCGACGAGTCCGACGAGTCCGACGAGTCCGACGAGCACAGGAACGACTCCGGTACGCCGGAACCGACCGGCTACCCGGTGTTCGCCGAGGCCGACGAGCAGGTCAGCCCGGAGGCGACCGGCTTCCCCACAGCTACTGACTCGGCGGAGGCGACCACGACGGTCGGCGCCGAGCCTGCCGAGGCGGCGCAGAACGGGTCCACCAAGAGCACCCGGCGTCGGCGGAGCAGCCGCAGCCGGAGCAAGGCCAACCAGGACGCGGCCGCCGAGGGCGAAGGTGCCTCGCCTGAGCTCGTGACGACCAGCAGCTGAGACCCGTGTCCCCGAGCAGGCGGATGAGCCGGTTTGACCCGCCTGTGAGGGGACCCGTAAACTTGAGCTTCGGCGCGCGTTCCGCGTGCCATGTTTGTGTGGGCCGCGAGCAGGTCTGTGCAGGCCCCCGTAAGAACTTCCGAACCAGCAGAGAGCGAGATCCACGGTGTACGCGATCGTGCGCAGTGGCGGCACCCAGCAGAAGGTCGCCGTCGGCGATGTCATCGAGATCGACAGCCTGACGGACGCGGTGGGCGACACCGTGTCCCTGTCGGCGGTCCTGGTCGTCGATGGCGACACCGTGACGACCGACGCCGCGGCGCTGTCCAAGGTGGCCGTGTCGGCCGAGGTCCTGGGTCGTACCAAGGGCCCGAAGATCCACATTCTCAAGTACAAGAACAAGACCGGTTACCGCAAGCGCCAGGGTCACCGTCAGCACTACACCCAGGTCAAGGTCACCGCGATCGACGCGAAGAAACTGTCTTCTTCCGGTGAGAAGAAGGGGAGCTGATCAGAAAATGGCACACAAAAAGGGAGCGGCCTCGACCCGCAACGGTCGTGACTCCAACGCGCAGCGGCTCGGCGTGAAGCGGTTCGGCGGCCAACTGGTCAACGCCGGCGAGATCATCGTCCGCCAGCGCGGCACGCACTTCCACCCGGGCGACCTGGTCGGCCGTGGCGGCGACGACACGCTGTTCGCGCTGGCCGAGGGCCACGTGGAGTTCGGCACCCGGCGCGGTCGCCGCGTCGTCAACATCGTCCCGGCCCCGGCGGAGTAACACCGCCATCCGGACGTATTCAAGCTCTGCGAAGGGCGGGTCGCGGAATTCCGCGACCCGCCCTTCGCGTTGGCTTCAGGAGCCGGATGTCCAGGCATGCACAACTGACGCTGTGCCGGCGCCTTGAGCGTAGGTTCGCGCTGAGCACGACGGTTGTGTATGCGTGGCGGTCCACCCAACAGGAAGTAGAGAACACCGATGGCGATTCCCAGCTTTGTCGACCGGGTCACGGTGCACGTCACTGCGGGCCGCGGCGGAAACGGCTGCGCCTCGGTGCACCGGGAGAAGTTCAAACCTCTCGGCGGCCCGGACGGCGGCAACGGCGGCGACGGCGGCAGCGTGATCCTCCGCGTCGACCCGGACGTCACCACTCTGGTCGACTACCACCGCTCCAGCCACCGCACCGCCACGAACGGTGCCCAGGGCAAGGGTGACCACCAGTCCGGCAGCAACGGTGACGAAATCGTCCTCGGCGTCCCCGACGGCACGGTCATCGGTACGGCGGACGGCGTCGTACTCGCGGACCTCGTCGGACCCGGCGCGGAGTTCGTCGCGGCGCAGGGTGGCAAGGGCGGCCTGGGCAACGCGGCCCTGGCCAGCAGCGCCCGCAAGGCGCCCGGTTTCGCCCTCCTCGGTGAGGACGGCGAGGAGCGCATGCTCGTCCTCGAGCTCAAGGTGGTCGCCGACATCGGCCTGGTCGGGTTCCCGAGCGCCGGCAAGTCCTCGCTGGTCGCGTCGATCAGCCGGGCCCGGCCGAAGATCGCCGACTACCCGTTCACCACCCTGATCCCGAACCTCGGCGTCGTGGTCGCCGGTGACGTCACCTTCACGGTGGCCGACGTACCCGGGCTGATCGAAGGGGCGAGCGAGGGGCGCGGGCTCGGGCACGACTTCCTGCGGCACGTGGAGCGGTGTGCGGCACTCGTGCACGTCATCGACTGTGCGACGTACGAGCCGGGGCGTGATCCGCTCAGCGACCTGGACACGATCGAGGCCGAGCTGCAGGCGCACGGCGGGCTCGAGAACCGGCCGCGACTCGTTGCCCTGAACAAGATCGACGTACCGGACGCGCGGGAGATCGCCGAGATGGTGCAGGCCGAGCTGGAGCAGCGCGGGCTGCGGGTGTTCCCGATCTCGACCGCGAGCCACGAGGGCCTGGAGGCGCTCAAGTTCGCGATGGCCGAGATCGTCGTCCGACGGCGTGCGGAGGAGGAGAAGCCCGACACCACGCGGATCGTGATCCGGCCGCAGGTGCAGGGTGGACCCGAGTTCAAGGTGAAGAAGCTGCCGGAGGACGGCGGCTGGTTGGTGCAGGGCGAGAAGCCCGAGCGCTGGGTCAGGCAGACCGACTTCGCGAACGCGGAGGCGACCGGCTACCTGGCCGACCGGCTGAACCGGCTCGGTGTCGAGAAGGACTTGCTCGAACGGGGCGCGATCGAGGGCGACGCGGTCGTCATCGGTGACGGACCGAACGCGATCGTGTTCGACTTCGCGCCCGAGGTCCAGGCCGGGGCGGAGATCCTGGCCCGGCGCGGTGAGGACAATCGGCTGGAGGAGCCTCGTCCCGCGGTCCAGCGGCGGATTGCGAAGGACACCGAGTACCACGCCCACCGGGCGTCGGGCGATCGGTCCGAGTACAAGCAGGGCTGGGTCGAGGACGAGGTGGACATGTCCCCGGCCGAGGCGAAGCGAGCGGCGGAGAAGGCAGAAAAACTGGCGCGCAAGGAAACGCGTGAGTTGGAAGCCAAGGACACAGATACGGATCTCTGATGAACCAGCGCGCGGAGGTCGTGAAGGCCACGCGGATCGTCGTGAAGGTCGGCTCGTCGTCGCTGACCCAGCGCGGCAAGATCGATCTCGAACGGCTCCGGCTGCTCGTCGACGCCATCGCGGCGCGACGGGTGGAGGGCACCGAGGTCGTGCTCGTCTCGTCCGGCGCGATCGCCGCCGGCCTGTCCCCGATGGGCCTGCGGTCGCGACCGCGCGACCTGGCGACACAACAGGCGGCCGCGTCGGTCGGCCAGGGACTGCTGATGGCCCGCTACAGCGACGCGTTCGCGGCGCACGGGCTGCGCGTCGGCCAGGTCCTGCTGACCGTCGACGACGTGACCCGGCGGAGCCACTATCGCAACGCCTTCCGGACGTTCGCGCGGTTGCTCGAGCTGGGCGTCGTGCCGATCGTCAACGAGAACGACACGGTCGCGACCACCGAGATCCGCTTCGGCGACAACGACCGGCTGGCGGCGCTCACGAGTCACCTCGTCCACGCCGACCTGTTGCTGCTGCTGTCGGACGTGGACGGCTTGTACGACGGGGATCCGCGCAAGCCCGGTACGTCGATGGTCGCCGAGGTCCGCGGTCCCGCGGATCTGGAGTCGCTGCGGATCGGCCGCACCGGGTCGTCCGGAGTAGGCACCGGCGGCATGCAGACCAAGGTCGAGGCCGCCGCGATCGCCACTGAGGCAGGCATCCCGGTCGTCCTGACGTCGGCCGCTCGCGTCGGCGAGGCCCTGAAGGGCTTGCCGGTCGGCACGCTCTTCCACCCCACCGGCCGTCGCCGCAAGACCCGCCTGCTCTGGCTCGCCCACGCCACCTCCGGCCAAGGCCTGCTGCACCTGGACGAAGGCGCGGTCCGAGCCGTGACAGAACGCCGTACGTCGCTCCTCCCCGCCGGAATCTCCGCCGTCGAAGGCACCTTCTCCGCCGGCGACCCGGTCGACCTGGTCTCCCCGTCCGGCATCGTCATCGCCCGCGGCCTGGTCAACTACGACGCCACCGAACTCCCCGACCTCCTCGGCCGCTCCACCCGAGACCTCGCCCGCGAACTGGGCGCCGCCTACGAACGCGAAGTCGTCCACCGCGACGACCTGGTCCTCCTCTGAACGCGCCCCTCCTCACGTCCTTGAGCAGGGATCAACCAGGAAATCGCGCGAAAAGTGGTTGGTCGGTGCTCAAGGCGGAGCTGAGACGGCGGAGCAGGAAGCGTGGGGTGGGTCCTACGATGAGGGCGTGAGCGAGATCATCGAACTGGCCCGGCGGGCGCGGGAGGCGTCGTACGCGTTGGCGGAAGCCTCGCGGGCGACCAAGGACGCGGCCCTGCACGCGATGGCGGCGGCCCTGCGAACCAACACCGACACGATCGTCGCGGCGAATGCCAAGGACGTCGCGGCGGCGCGGGAAGCCGGTACGCCGGAGTCGACGGTGGACCGGTTGGCGCTCGACCCGAAGCGAGTGGACGCGATGGCCGCCGGACTCGAGGAGCTGGCCGGACTGACCGATCCGGTCGGTGAGGTCGTCCGCGGGTACACGTTGCCCAACGGTCTGGAGCTCCGCCAGGTCCGAGTCCCGTTCGGCGTGATCGGCATCATCTACGAGGCCCGGCCGAACGTGACCGCCGACGCGGCCGGCATCTGCCTCAAGTCGGGCAACGCGGTGCTGCTCCGGGGCTCGTCCTCGGCCGCCGCGTCCAACGAGGCGATCATCGCCGTACTGCGGGATGCCGTCACCGAAGCTGGTCTGCCGGCTGACGTGATTCAGGGCGTGCCGACCGACCGTGCCGCGGTCAAGGAACTCCTGCAGGCGCGTGGGCTGGTCGACGTACTGATTCCGCGCGGTGGTGCCGGGCTGATCCAGACCGTGGTGAGCGAGTCGACCGTGCCGGTGATCGAGACCGGTGTCGGCAACTGCCACGTCTACGTGGACTCCGACGCGGACCTGCCGCTCGCGCTGGAGATCCTGCTGAACTCGAAGACCCAGCGGCCCAGCGTGTGCAACGCGGCCGAGTCGCTGCTGGTCCACTCGGCCGTTGCCGCCGACTTCCTGGCCGCCGCCCTGCCCGCGCTGGCCGAGGCAGGCGTGACCGTGCACGGCGACCCCGCGGTAGTTGCTGCCGGCAAGGATGTTGTCGCCGCGACCGAGGACGACTTCGGCACGGAGTACAACTCGCTGGACCTGTCCGCGGCCGTCGTCGACTCACTCGAGGCCGCGGTGCAGCACATCCGCCGCTACAGCTCCGGTCACACGGAGGCGATCATCACCCGCTCGCAGGCCGCCGCGCGCCGGTTCGTGCAGGCGGTGGACTCGGCCGCGGTCGTGGTCAACGCCAGCACCCGCTTCACCGACGGCGGCGAGTTCGGTTTCGGCGCCGAGATCGGCATCTCCACCCAGAAACTGCACGCCCGCGGCCCGATGGGCCTTTCGGAGATGACCTCCACCAAGTACGTCGTCACCGGCGAAGGTCAGCTCAGGACCTGAGTCGCGTCCTTCAGTTGTACGACGGGCGGTTCGGAGGAGAGTACAGCCAGAGCCGCCAGGTGATCCGGTCCGACTGCCAGATCTCTCAACTGAAGTCCGGCGGTCGGTGTGTCGACGACAACGGTGCGAAGGTCGGTCCGGATGCCGTCGCCGGTCGCCTTCACGACCGCCTCCTTGCGGGTCCAGTACCGCGTGAACGCCTCGGCTTTGGCGATCCCGTCGTACCGCTCGAGCTGGCGGAGTTCCCCGGCGGCCAGGCTCATCCTTGCCATCGCGTCGACGTCGATGCCGGGATCGACCTTCTCCACATCGAGTCCGACCGGGTGATCGCCGACCGCGACACCGATCAGTTCGCCGGAGTGCGTCACCGACAGGTCGACGCCGTCCGCGCGGACCTTGCCGTGCGGCTTCCCGCAGTCCGGGCAGGTCCGGTCCAGCCTGACCTTTGCCGCAGGCAACGAGAACCGTGCCGCCAGCAACCGCCGGACGACCGTGCACCCGAGCAGGAATCGGGCCTGGTCCTCATCCCGCCGGTACGCCGCGAGTCGTCCCCGCTCGTCCTCGTCCAGGTCAGCGGCGAACTCGTCGCGGGCCTGCTCGATCCGCGCCCACCAGACCTCGACCGCTGGACCGGTTGTCATACCGGTCCGGGCGTCCAGGTCAACGTTCCGGTGGTCAGATCGTCGACAATCCGATCGATCCACTCCGCCTCGGCCACCGCCATCGCCCGCTGGTACTCGGTCTCGAGCAGGGCGAACCGGGGGATCGGCTCGCCCTCCAGGACCAGCTCGGCGTCGAGCACGGCGATGCGCTCGCTGAGGTGATCGCGGCGCTCGCCGAGTAGTTCGCCGGCCGTCTCCGGCGTCACCAGCATCACGAACGACAGCGCCGCCGGGAACTCCGGGAACTCGTTGCGCGGGGTGGTGAGGATCTGCGCCAGCCACTCCCGGCAGGAGGCCCGCCCGTCCTCGGTCAGGTGGTAGACGGTCCGCTCCGGGTAGTTCTCGTCCCGCTCGGTCGCGCCGGCCGTGATCAGGCCGTCCTCCTCCAGCCGCACGATCATCCGGTACAGGCTGGTCCGCTGGCCGACGTTGACCACCTGGTCCTTGCCCCACTGTTTGATCAGCCGCTGGATCCCGTACGGATGCAGGGGCCCGTTCTCCAGCAGGCCGAGGATCGCGAGCGCGAGCGGTGAGCGTCGAAAAATCACGCCATCAGCATACAGGTTCAGGGATACTAGTTGCGATGAAACTAGAGCACGTGTAACTATCGACTGCATGAGAACAGCAGAACTGACCCAGGGCGCGGTCGAGTCCCGCGACGGCACCGAGATCGGCTACTGGAAGACCGGGCAGGGCCCGGCGGTCGTCGTACTGCACGGCAGCATGGAGTCGGCGCGTAACCACACGCTGCTCGCCGAGGCGCTGGCCGGCGACTTCACCGTGTACCTCCCGGATCGGCGTGGCCGCGGCCTGTCCGGTCCGCATCGGCCCGACCACACCGTGCGGACCGAGGTGGACGACCTCGAGGCCGTGCTGGCCGCGTCCGGCGCCGAGTTGGCGTTCGGCGTGAGCGCCGGCGGTGCGGTCGTCCTGGCGGCGGCGCGCACGCTGCCGAACCTGAAGAACGTCGCATTGTATGAGCCCGCGATTGTTGACAATCCGACGCCGCATCGGGAGTGGCTGACCCGGTTCGACCGAGAGATTGCCGAAGGCAACCTTGCGGGCGCGATGGTGACCAGCATGTACGGGCTGCAGCTGGCGCCGGCGTTCCTGAAGGTGGTGCCGCGACGGCTGATGACGCGGATCACCGAGAAGATGCTGGTGAAGGACGAGCGGCAGGCCGGTGCCGATGCCATCACGATGCGCAAGCTCGCGCCGACGATCCACTACGAGGGCGCGCTGATCGCCGAACTCGCGGGCACATTCGACGATTTCCGCGGTGTTGCGGCGGACGTTCTGTTGCTGGGTGGAAGCAAGGGGCTCCCGGGGTTGAAACCGGGGCGAGACCTTCTGGAGAAGGCGCTTCCGCACTGTCGATGGATCGAGTTCGAAGGCCTCGACCATGGCTCGTCCAGCGATCCGGGTGGCATCAATCCGAGTGGCAGCGCGGAAGCGGTCAGCCGTGTCGCCGCCGAGGTCAAGGAGTTCTTCAGCAGTCTTGAGGGCCTTAGGCCGTCTTGAGGGCCCAGTCGACCGCGTCCGCGATGTCTGTGACCGGGTAGCGCACGGCATTGACCACGCGGTCGTCGCCGATCAGGAGTACGACGCGTTTGAGCCGCTCGGACCCACCGGCGCGGAAGGTCGGCAACCGCAGCGCGGCGGTCAGTTCCAGCTCGAGGTCGGACAACAGGGTGTGCGGGATCTCCTCGGCCTCGGCGAACGCCTGCTGTTCGTCGGTGCGCTGCGTGCTGACCCCGCGGACCGCGACCCCCTTCGCGGCGAAGTCGTCGTACCGGGCGGCGAAGAGTCGGTTCTCCAGCGTGCAGCCGTTGGCGCCGGCGATCTCGCCCCAGCCGTCGGGCAGTGGCGTCGGCCGACCGGTCGCCGGGTAGCCGAACAGGACGGTCGCGCGGGAGTCCGGGTCGACCACGTCGAGCGCCGTACCACTGATGGAGGGGAGCGAGACGGCGGGCACGCGCTGTCCGGCGAGATCGTGGATCCGGTGGGCGGGTGACTCGTCGGCGTCATTCGTGCCGGTGAGCGAGCCGTCGCCGAGCAGCCAACGGTCGCCCCAGTCCTGGAGTGCGACCAGCATGGGCAGCAGCGCTCTCCCGCGCGGGGTGAGGCGGTACGCGTAGCGGGTCGGACGGTCCTGGTACGCCGATCGCTCGACGATCCCGCTGTCGAGCAGGCCGGCGAGGCGCTCGGTCAGGACCTTGCGGGAGATGTGCAGCGAGTCGGCGAGCTGATCGAACCGGTCGAGGCCGCGGGCCAGGTCGCGGACGATCAGCAGTTCCCAGCCGTCGCCGATGACGCCGAGGGACTGCGCAATCGCACAGTCCGGCTCGGGCGCGAAGCTGCTCCGCCGCATCTCGACCCCTTTTCCGGTTGCCACCACGCTAGTCACGCTTGTAAGTTCCTAACAGGAACTCATTCTATCCCTGGGGGCCGCATGTACTGGCGCCGGATCGCCGAACTCCCCGGCTGGCTGAAGGCGGTCATGGTCGGTCAGCTGATCAGCTCGGCCGGGGCCTTGGCGTGGATCTACCTGACGCTGTACCTGGTCGAGGATCGCGGGATGTCGGCGCAACAGGCCGGCTTCGCGGCAGCGGCGTACGGCGTGGGTCTGCTCGGCGGCAACCTGGGTGGTGGATGGTTCGGCGACCGGTTCGGCCTGCGGTCCGCGGCCTTGGGGAGCCAACTCTTGTGGGCTGTCAGCTGTATCGCGATGCCGCTGGCGCCGGGAGGTCTGCTGGCCGTGGTCGGTGTGCTGGCCGGGCTGTTCGGTGGGGCGAGCCGGCCGAACCTGAGTGCGCTGGTCGCGACCGCGCTCCCGGCCGAGCGGCGTCGCGAAGGGATCGCTCTGTCGCGGACGGCGAGCAATGCCGGCTTCACGATCGGACCTCCGCTCGGCGGACTGCTCGCGGCGTACGACTTCTCGCTGGTCTTCGTGCTGGATGCGGTGACCAGCCTCGTGATGGCGGCGATCGTCTGGCGTTGGGTTCCGGCTGCGCGCCGCGCCTCGTCGTCGT
>Ga0193707_1000600_pt1 | contig 12584 bp, 10 predicted proteins | sample U3c2metaG_FD_143043 | JGI IMG/M metagenome (GOLD analysis project Ga0193707, IMG submission 143043) | Soil microbial communities from a riparian zone of the East river system, Colorado, United States - U3c2 | ecosystem: Environmental > Terrestrial > Soil > Riparian zone | place: USA: East River... | reverse complement strand
CGCCGGTAGGTCAGCGGCTTGGTAAATTTGAGAATTTTTCGGGAAAGTTTCATTTGTTCTCCTGCGAACGTGCGCAAGATGCTGTAGCCGCCTCGCTGTGTCGAGGCGCACGTCGAGAAACATCGCCGCACAGCATGGTGGCTAAGTCGCCTCCATGATTTCGCGAAGAAGTGACGGACCGCGATAAACGAATCCGGTATAAAGCTGAAGAAGGTGACCGCCTGCATTGAATTTTTCGCGGGCGGATTCTGCATCGGATATTCCACCGGAAGCAATCACCGGAATTTTGGAGTTTGCGGTAATGCGGCGCACCAACGCGGTCGATTTTTCCCGTAGCGGTGCGCCGCTCAAACCACCTTGCTTATCCAGCTCCGGCGGCACAGAGGAATGATCGAGCGTGGTGTTTGTCGCAATGATCCCGGCGACTCCGTTTTCTTCGCACGCCGCAAGGACTGCATCCAATTCGACCGGGGAGAGATCAGGTGAAATCTTCACAACAAGCGGCTTCGCGCCCGGCCCCGGCTCACTGTGAATTGCGTGCAGTAATCGTGATAGCGCAGCCGGTTCCTGCAGTTCCCTAAGGCCTGGCGTATTGGGCGAGCTCACATTTAACGTGATGTAGTCCGCAAAATCGCGAAGCAATCGAAACGAATAGAGGTAATCGTCTGTTGCGCTTTCAAGGGGTGTCGTCCTCGATTTGCCAATATTGATTCCGACCGGAACTGCGGGCCATCGCCCGCTCTCACGCAGTCCACGCAAGCGTGCTGCGATGGCATCGGCGCCGTCATTGTTAAATCCGAGACAATTGATGAGCCCTTTCTGCTCAGGCAGTCGAAAGATGCGCGGCTTCGGATTTCCTGGTTGTGCCATGGCGGTTACGGTCCCGATCTCGATGAAACCAAAACCAAGCGCCGCCCATGCCGGCAAGGCGACTCCGTTTTTATCCAGACCGGCGGCGAGGCCGATTGGATTCGGAAACGTCAAGCCAAATAGAGTTTTTGGTTTCGGTGGGGGCGTGAACCGCTTCAGCGCTCGGAGCGCCAGATCAAAATGTGAAGCCCGGCGAAGCGATGCGATCGCAAAATGATGCGCAGCCTCGGCATCGAGTGAAAACAGCAGCGGCCTAAGAATCCGCTCATAAAAGTTTATCATCTGAACCGGCGTTTTAGTTAAAAGATCGAAAGCGTCACAAAGGTACAACAGAGAAGCGGCGATTTAACCTTTTTAACGCTGTAACTGTTTAACGCTTCGACGTCAGTTTCATTTCCCGATGCAAAACTGGCTGAACACGGAGTCGAGAATCTGTTCCACATCGACGACTCCAATTACCTCCCCGACCGCACGCAATGCTTCGTTAAGATGAATTGCAGCGTATTCCGGCGACAAGCCCTCGGCCTGTGCTGTCGTGGCTCGATCGCATGATTCCAGCGCGCGACGCAGGCAATCGCGATGGCGCGTATTAATCGCGACGGGGCTCTCCGGCTTTAGATTTTGTTTCGTGATCCGGGCCAGAATTTCCTTTTGCAACTCCGGGAGCCCTTCTCCAGTGAGACACGAAAGTCGCACCCCGTGGAAATCTTTCCAGTCACTGTTCTCAGGCAGATCCCTTTTGTTTAGAACGATAATTTCGTTCGAATCGCGCACGCGCTGCTCGAAGTGTGGAGGCTTTGGGCTATTGCGATCTGCAATATGGAGTCGCAGATCGGCCAATTGCAGCGATTTCTCCGTGCGGGCGATCCCTTCACGCTCCAGTTCGCTGGTGGAGGTTCTCAAACCAGCTGTATCAAGCAAACGGATGGGAACGCCGTCCAGATTGAAGGTTTCTTCGATGGTGTCGCGTGTCGTGCCATGTGTATCGCTCACAATCACGCGATCGTAACCGAGGAGTCTATTGAGCAAGCTCGATTTCCCAGCATTTGTTGCTCCGTAGATTACGACGCGCACACCTTCACGCAGAATCCGTCCTTGATCAGCAGTGGCGAGCAACGCTGCAATTTCTTCGCGGATCGACTCGAGTCGCGCGCGCAATGGTTCGCCTTCATCCGGCGTGATGCCTTCCTCAGGAAAGTCGATTGACGCATTGATGTGCGCGACCGATTCAACCAGCTCATCACGAATTTTCCTGATTTGTTCTCCGAGCCTGCCTTCGAGTTGTTCGGTGGCCGAGCGCAGAGCGAGATCGGTCTTCGCGCGGATCAGATCGATTACCGCCTCGGCTTGGGTGAGGTCCATTTTTCCGTTGAGAAAGGCGCGCTCAGTGAATTCGCCCGGACGTGCCGCTCGGGCGCCAGCGCGCAAGCACGCTTCAAGCACCTTTGCAGAGACCAACATTCCTCCGTGGCAACTGATCTCGATCAAATCCTCTCCGGTGTAACTGGCCGGCGCGCGGTGGACGGAAAGCACTACCTGGTCGATCAGTTGGCCGTCTGAGCCAAAAATCTCGCCAAAATGCTGCACCCGTGGTTCAAATTGCGATGGCATCTCTTTGCCATGGAAGATTTTGTCCGCTACCCCGACCGCATTCGCCCCTGAGACGCGCACAAGCGCGATGGCCCCTTCCCCGGGTGCAGTGGAGACGGCAGCGATGGTGTCGGGAACGGTCATGATTTAGCAGGAACACCTTTGCCTCGAGCGCAAGCTACATCAAGGAGCGACCCTGGGCTGACGGCGAGGAAGAATAAAGGCCTGCCAGGTTGTCTCGGCCGATACGCAGCTTGTGGGGCGAATCGGCAGGCTGGCGGCCTGCCGGCTGAGTCAGGCAGGCTGTCTGACCTCCGCTCGGAGAACTTTTTTCAGTGCCGCGATTAATTTCTTGTTCTCCTCCATTGTGCCGACCGAAATGCGAACCCATTCGGGCAAGTTGTACCCTTTGAGCGGGCGCACGATGATGCCTTGCCTCAGCAGTTTCTCGAAGATCGCATGCCCGTCGCCAACTCGTACCATCACAAAATTTGCGATCCCGGGTACAAAAGGAACTTTCATTTCGGCAAATTGTTCGTGCAAATAAACCCGGCCTTCATCGACCACCCGCTTGGTCTCGCGCAGATGCTCGTCATCTTCCAGCGCTGCCAGCGCACCGACTTGAGCGATGCTGTTCACGTTAAATGGTTGCCTTGTTTTGTGGAGCACCTGGACCAGATCAGCCGGCCCAACGGCATAGCCGATACGCAAGCCGGCCAGTCCATGAATTTTCGAAAACGTGCGCAGAACAACGATGTTCCGTCCTTCGCGAACGAATCGCAGCGTATCGGGCGGACGATCGAGAAATTCAAAATAAGCTTCATCGAAAACAACGATCACATTTTCAGGGATGCGCGACATGAAATCGTCGATGGCCTCCTGCGAAAGCAGCGTTCCGGTTGGATTATTAGGGTTCGGGACGAAAATGAGCCGCGTTTTCGGTGTGACCGCGGCCAGCATTCCGTCCAAGTCCTGCTGATAATCCGGGCTGGACACTTCGATCGCGCGCGCACCAAATGAGGTCGCGATCAATTTGTAGACGACAAACGCGTACTGGGACGTGACGACGTCATCACCGGGATTGAGAAACGCATGGCCAAGAAACTCGAGAACTTCATTTGAACCATTGCCGAGAATCACGTTCTCGGGGCCAACGCCGAGTTTGGCTGCCACTGCGTTACAAAGGCAAAATCCGCCGCCGTCCGGATAGAGGTGGCCTGTTTCCAATGCGTCACGCATCGCCTCCATTGCCTTGGGAGACGGACCCAGCGGATTCTCATTCGAAGCCAGCTTGATGATTGCACCTGAATCGAGGCCAAGTTCGCGGGCCGTTTCCTCGATGGGCTTACCGGGTTGATAGACTGTGATCTCGCGCAGTTGCGGGTTCGCCAGTTCCCAGATCGAAATCATGGAATAATGGAGTAGTGGAGTAATGGAGTAATGACAACTCCATTAAGGTTGTCGTGCTGTCGCTGCATCGATTACAATGTCCGTAATGGCCGAAGGCGAAATCATCTATCTAGATAACAACGCGACCACCCAGCTTGATCCCGCGGTCATCGAGGAAATGCTGCCGTTTTTGACCAAGTATTACGGCAACCCTTCGAGCGGATACGGCTTCGCAGCCACGGCGAGGAAGGCCATCAATCTTGCGCGCGAGCGGTTGGCGGCGTTTCTCGGATGTGAGCCGACGGAAATTGTTTTCACCAGCGGCGGCACAGAATCCAATAATGCGGTGATCAATTTGGCACTGCAGCTCGAGGCGCGGGGCAAATCCGCCACAGGACCGATTCGCGGTGGACAACACTTGGTCACGAGCGCAGTCGAACACAGCGCGGTCCTGCGTCCTTGTCAGGATCTCGCAAAACGAGGATGTGACGTCACATTTCTCAGCGTGGATAGGCATGGCAATCTCGACGTAGCCGAACTGGAGGGTGCGATTCGCCCGGGGACAGCCCTCGTTTCGATCATGTGGGCAAACAACGAAACCGGCGTGATATTTCCCATCGAGAAAATTGCCGAAATCTGTCGCGAGAAACGTGTGCTGTTCCATACAGACGCCGTACAAGCAACCGGCAAAATCCCGATGCGTCTGCGCGATTCTCCGATCAATTTTCTTTCCCTTTCCGCGCACAAATTTCACGGCCCTAAAGGCGTCGGCGCGCTTTATGTCAGCCCGCAAACCCGCTTCAGTCCGCTGATCGCTGGTGGCGGCCAGGAAAATGGTCGCCGCGGCGGGACGGAAAATGTCGCGTCGATTGTTGGTCTCGGAAAAGCGGCAGAGCTCGCTCTCAAGTATCTCGCGGAAGGAAAACGCAACATTCGCTCCGTGCGCGATCGGTTTGAGAAGTCCGTGCTTGAAGCCGTGAGCGGAGCTTCCGTCAACGGCGCGGGCGCAACCCGGCTTCCAAACACGTCGAGTCTTTCATTTGAAGGCATCGAATCTCCATCTGCGCTTCTGTTGTTGGATCGGCAACTTATTTGTTGCTCCGCCGGTTCGGCTTGCCGGACAGGTTCACAGGAAGCTTCGCACGTGCTGCGAGCAATGAATCCGAGCAGCGATGACGCCCGACGGAGTCTGCGTTTCTCTTTTGGCCGATTCAATACTGACGCGCAAATCGACAGAGCAATCGAAGTCGTTCCAAAGGTCATCGATAAACTGCGGCAAAGCGCAGCGCCGACGCCTGTTGCCGCGGCTCTATGAGGCATTCGACAATTTCCTAGCGGCACAATATTGTGCAGAACTGTCTTGCCGTGATGGAGACGCCACGTGATCCTGCCGCTTCGCGCTACGAACACGCAGCGAGTGGCCTGCGCCGCAGCGATCTCGACCGCGATCCGATAAAACAATTTGGAAACTGGTTCACGGCGGCGATTGAGGCCGGTATTCGCGATGTCAATGCCATGAGCCTGGCCACCGCCGGGGCGGATGGCAGACCATCAGTCCGTATCGTGCTGCTTAAAGGCTTCGACCACGATGGGTTCGTGTTTTTTACCAACTACGAGAGCGAAAAAGGGAAACAGCTCGATGCCAATCCGTACGCGGCCCTGGCTTTTTACTGGATTGAACTTGACCGACAAATTCGGATTAGCGGGCAAGCGGAGAAAACCTCTCGCGAAGAATCGCAAACCTATTTTCATTCCCGGCCAGTCGGCAGTCAGCTGAGCGCCTGGGTCTCGCGTCAAAGCCAGGTGGTTGATGGACGCCGCGTGCTGGATGCGCGGATAGCAGAGATGACCGAGCGCTTCGGTGACAAGCGCATTCCGTTGCCGCCGCATTGGGGCGGGTACCGAATGAAACCGGATACGATCGAATTTTGGCAGGGCAGACCGAATCGGCTGCACGATCGCTTTCGTTACACTCGCCAGGAGAACGGGGGTTGGTTGATCGAGCGGCTCGCGCCGTGATGGATGGCTTCGCCACGTTCAATCGTTGAATCGGTAATCCGATGTGGCGACGTAACAATTTAAAGAATCACCGCTATCATTTCGTCACTCGAGCTTCCTCATTATAACGGGGACGGCTGATGAAAAACTCCGACAGCAAAATCGACATCGTTCGCGGCGATATCACAAAGCTCGAAGTGGATGCCATTGTGAATGCGGCGAACACCACACTCCTCGGCGGCGGCGGGGTCGACGGCGCGATTCATCGCACCGCTGGACGTAAATTGCTCGCTGAATGCCGCACTATCGGCGGCTGTCGACCTGGTGAAGCGAAAATTACTCGCGGATATGATCTGCCCGCTCGCTTCGTCATTCACACAGTTGGTCCGGTTTGGAGAGGAGGAAAGCACCATGAGCCTGAGATTTTGGTAAATTGCTATCGGAATTCGTTGCAACTCGCGGTAGAAAACGAAATCAAGACGATTGCTTTCCCGGCAATCAGTTGCGGCGCATATGGCTACCCGATTCCAGAGGCAGCCCAGGTCGCTTTTAAGACCGCGCGAGATTTTCTGGCGACTGATGACAGCATCGACAAAGTAACTTTTGTTCTTTCGGGCGAAGATATTTATGAGGCATATCGGCAATTGTTGTAGCCGCCGGCGCCTGGGCGGCGCCACACACGCGTTGCGTGGAGATCAGCGCCGCATTTCGCAGAGCGAACCGGCTACAAAAGTGGAGAAACGCAATCAGGCCGCCGGATACGATTGTATTTGTGTATGATTAATCCGAACGAAAACAATCTTATGGGGGACGAACCGCTGCCGACGCCGGTTCAGCCGGGCGAGCAACAAATTGGCCCGGGCGGGCATGAGCAGTTTCGTCGAGCAACAAACAAATTGTCCACGGCCATGAGCCAGACATGGGATGAGACAAAAGAGAAGGCCGGCCGCGCGCGGGAGCGTACTGAATACTTCGTGCGCGAAAATCCCGTGCCGACCATCCTGGGCGCGCTGGGGCTCGGAATCGCGATCGGATTAGCTATCCGCTTTGCATCTACCAGCGAGCGAAGGGCCGAAATAGAGGTGAAGTCGCCGCTGGGAAATTTCGACTGGAGTGTTCTTTCGCTGCCTTTTCTCTGGCCGTTGTTCAAATCAGCCAGGGAAAAGTATGAAAGCTCGGCTGACGCAGTAAAAGATGGCGTAAAACAACTGAAAAAGATCGACGTGGACCGCTACGCAAAACCGATCCGTAAACGCTGGAAAGCCTGGACGCGTTGAGCGTTTATGACAGACGCGCCCCGTCGAATCCTTCATCCAAGCTCGAGAAAACTATTGATGAGGTCGGCGAGCGGACGGGGATATTGGTACATGAACGCGTGGCCGCCGCCATTGAATTGAGCCAGCCACGCGCCAGGAATAGCGTTAACCAGCCTCAACGCATTGGACGACGGAATCACGATGTCGCCTGTGCCAGTCGCAATTAACACGGGCACATTTATCTCGCGCAGGCGGTTCCCGACGCCAGTGCGGTGCCACGCATCCATCGCCGCGACCTGACGATTAACGAGATCAGGAGACAGTTGCGCACGCGCCGCTGCTACGATATCGCCGAACTCGCGATAAATGGATTCCGCGACATCACTCGGAAAAACCAACGACAGTAATCGACGCGCCTGCTCATGGGGCGTCCCGGACATATCGATGAGTTGTGACCACACGTCGCCTGAGGCGAGATCTACATTAGCTCCGCCGGGATCCGTCGATAACAAGATGAGTTTGTTAATACGCCCCGGATGCTGCACGGCGAGCGTCTGGGCAATGAAACCACCCATCGACCATCCGAGCAAACTTATCCGTTCGATGCCGAGCATCTCAATCACTCGCGCGGCATCATCGGCGAGTTGGGCAATATCAAATGGCTGTCCGTTGTCTGTGGAGTGACCGATTCCGCGATTGTCGAGGAGGATGAGCTCATTGGAGGAAGCGAGCCAGTCGATAAAGGAAGGATCCCAGTCCGCACTTGTCGCAGCGAAGCCATTCAGGACGACAAGCGGCCGGCCGTTCCCAATTCGACGATAAGCGATTTGGGCCCCATCGACTTGGAGTTTCTCGAACAACGACTCATTGGGCATCGGCGACGTTAGGAAGCCGCAAAACAACGGTCAAGGCGGCCGTCGCAAGTGCGAGGCGGAAATTCCGCGAATGACTCCGAAAGCGTTCGCGAGTTGAAGCACGGCGTCACCTCGCGGAAGGTGTCGATCTTCGCATGGCAACCTCGAATTCATCCGAGCAGACCGCTTGGCAGCGCAATCCCATCTTCGAATTCTTCGCATCGCTCAAACTCGCGGTGGTCCTGCTTGCGGTGATCATTGTCGCCGCGATCGCGGGCACGCTCTATGAATCGAGCTTCGATGCGAATGTCTCGCGCGCCTATGTTTACGGGGCGCCCTGGTTCAATCTTTGGCTTGTTTTGCTTGGAGCAAACCTTACCTGTTCCGCGCTCTCTCGTTGGCCCTGGCGCAAACATCATGTCGCGTTTCTGATCACGCACCTCGGTATCATTACGCTGCTGATCGGATCGCTTATCGGCAGAATTTGGGGAATCGAAGGAACGATCACACTTTTCAAAGGCGAACCGCCAACGAACCGGCTTCTGGTCAACGAACGCCAGCTGCGCGTCCATGATGTCGATGGAATCGTAAAAGGCTATCCCGCTGAGTTTTTGCATCATCCGCCGACGCCACAGCATCCACGGGACCTTGGCCTTCTCGCGAGCGGCGCGCATTTGAGTATTATTGATTACGCGCCAACAATCGACGCAAAGCTCAACCCAAAGCCACTGAATGATGGCGGAGCCCCGGCGCTGCATTTCGCCGTTGCCACAGCGATGATGAATCAGCATCTCGATGGCTGGCTGCTCGCCGACGATCCGCAGAACGGAAATTTCTCCATGGGTCTGGCCAATATCGAGCTCAAACGCGGTACCGCGCCAGACATCGGTAAGGACGATTCTTCGAATCGCCCGCCTTCGAGTTCGAGCACGAGTATGAGCAAGAGTGAAGAGACCGATCTTGAGGAATCAATATTCGCCTTTAGCAAAGCGCCTGAGGAGCAGATTGGTCGTGTTAGCAAGGGTGGGAGCGCCGGCGCGAAGGTGCGCCTGGAACGACCTCAGAATGGCAACAAAGGACGCGTTCTGATTTCACTGGGTGAAAAAGAAGCGAGTTTCGATGTTGCGGAAAATCTAGGTCGTGACGTCGCAATCGCCGATACGCCATTCACACTCAAAATCGACGACTACTGGGCCGATTTTCGAATCGAGAATGGCAACCCCACTTCCGCGACCGATCAGCCGAACAATCCTGCAGTGCTTGTGACAATTCGAGGCAAAGGTGTGCCGGCCAGCGAACCCGAAACAAATCCACATGGGAGTCCCAAAGATCTCACTACGACCGGCGGCCCACCATCAATGCCCGCACCTGGTGAAGGAACACCGAATCATTTAACGCTGTTTATCGCGGACGATGGCACAATCAGTTACGAGCTGACTTCGCGAAAGAACGGCAAATCGAGCGGCAAGATCGAGTTGGACAAGCCGCTGCCGACCGGTTGGGCGGATTGGCAACTAACGATTGATAAAACGATGCCGCACGCGGCGAGCTCGATGGATTTCAACCCTGTAAATTCGGAGAAAGTGTCAGCGAGCACCGATTTGCCAGATGGAGTGCGCGTCGGCATTCAGCAAACCGGGCAAAATCTTGAGCGATGGGTTCCGGCGGGTTGGCAGATTGCAATTCCCACTTCACCCAGCCCGACCATGGTTGCCTATGGTTGGAAAACGGTGTCGCTGCCAATCGGACTGGAACTGCTGGACTTCGAAGTGAAACGGAATGAAGGCAGTGACAGCCCTGCGGGGTTCAAGAGTACTCTGCGCGTTGTGACTGCCGATGGCGAGACAGCTACGGGCTCATGCTGGATGAACCATCCATTCAGTTATCCGGGAACCTGGTGGCACACCTGGACGGGACTTACTTACAAAATTTCTCAGGCGTCATGGAACCCGGAAAATCTCGGTCAAAGCACCGTGCAAATATTGCGCGATCCCGGCTGGTTGTTGAAATGGATCGGTTCGCTGCTCGTGGTGATTGGCGTGTTCATGATGTTTTATCTCCAGCCATACCGAAAACAAACCGAAGGCGAACCGATCACGTCCTCGGCTCCGAAGCAAAAGAAAGCAACTCCCGAACGCGTTGTTCTTTCCTCGCGGTCATCCTGACCCAGCTCCTTGCTTGGTCTGGGATGATTTCAACGCCTTGAAGTAGCTATGTCGAAATGATAATCCAGCCCGCATTTGGCGTTTCCACCGGCGGGGCGATACTTCAGCATTGAAAATTCAAGGAACACGTCAAACGTTCTGATCTCACATGGAATACAGAAAAATCAGTCAGTTGTTTGTATTTTTCGTAGCGCTCTTCGCCGCATGCGCGTCGGACAAGGATCAAGCCCAGGTTCCCGGAGGTGAGCAAGTCGTTCCAGGCGCAACCAAATGGGGCTTTTACGATGGAGAGCCAGTGACCAAGTGGAATCCAGATGGGCGAACCATGACGCTGTTAACTGAATTGCGTTATACAGATCCGAAGGGCAACGTCTGGGTCGCTCCCATCGGCTCGCTTGTCGATGGGGCGTCCATTCCGCGCTACCTCTGGTCGTTCATGGGCGGTCCATTCGAAGGAAGATATCGGAATGCCTCCGTATTGCACGATGTCGCGTATGGGAACCAGAAACGGCCGTGGCAAGATTGCGACCGCATGTTCTACTACGCCATGCGCTGCAGCGGGGTGAGCGCCGTTGAAGCGAAGACCATGTTTTACGCGCTCTACAGATTTGGACGCCACTGGAAATTTCCCATCAAACGCGGGAAACCGGTGAAGTTTGACGGGCAATTGGTGGCACGCGCCGAGCCCATTCCACGCGCGATCCCAGTCAATCCGGCTGAAATTAACGAGACACGCGATTGGATTCAGAATGCCGATCCGAGTCTTGAACAAATCGAGCAAAAAGCGAACACGGAGGCGTGGTGATGTTCGTGTATTAGGCGTCGCCGCGACGACTCCTCAGCACGTTGGATAACCTGGCGAGGCTTGGCGGCTCATTGCCGCGTCTTCAGAGAAGTCGATCCGCCTGCCAGCTGTTAGTTGCGCCAAAAGCAGCGGGCGCCCCGGAGAAGTTCCGTTCCCGAGGCGCCCGGCTCTGGGTCTATCTGTGGCGCAACCTAACCCATCGGTAGCAAGTTGCGTGCGATCAAACTACTCAGTGGATGATTGCTGGCACCATTGCAGCCCGTCGTTACAAACAGATGACGGCCTCGCAAAAAAACGGTGACGTTTCCGTGGCGTTTCCGTGAACTCGGCCTTGATGCCCAACACGGCGTCCACGTTGACTGCAGGTCATCTGTAGTCTTCTGAATCGCGTTTAAGCCAATTAGAGTTATAATAGTGAAGCAATGTCACGGGCGAGTCTGGGCGGATTTTTGATCTTTATCTGTTTAGCCAACGTCGCCTCGAGTCAAACTCTCCCGCCCACCAAGCCGCTTACGAAGGAGCCGCTTGAAAAATACGATAACCCGCCGCCGCTAGCCCCGGCCATAGCCACGTCGCCCGGACTGATCTCGCAGTTCGGTCCTTACACGAGTTATCAAGTCAACGTTAATGCCAGCGGCAATAACATTGTTGGCGACGCCGCAAATGAGCCCTCCATTTGCGTCGATCCGACCAACGGAAACAGGATGAGTATCGGTTGGAGGCAATTCGACAGCATCGCGTCTAATTTTCGCCAGGCTGGATTTGCGCATACGATCAACGGCGGCAGGACCTGGACTTCCGCCGGCGTTCTTCAACACAACGTTTTTCGCAGTGATCCGGTCCTGAACTCCGATAGTGCCGGGCATTTTTTTTATCTCAGTCTTCTGCAGACTTTTTTTGACGACTTGTGGCGATCGCTCAATGGCGGTCAATCATGGGCGTATATGGCAGCGGCGTATGGCGGCGATAAGCAGTGGTTTACGATCGACAAGACCAACAGCACGGGACACGGCTTCCAGTACCAATCCTGGAGCAGCGACGGCAACAATTACGGCGGCAGACAATTCACTCGATCGACCAACGGCGGAGTCACCTGGATGAATCCGATCGATATCCCCAATTCCCCCGCGTTTGGGACACTGGACGTTGACTCCAACGGGAATCTCTTCATCGGAGGGGTAGAACTGGTGGGTAGCCAGGCAACGCAAATCTGGTGTGTTCGCTCCACCAACGCAAAGAACGGCGCCGTAGTGCCCAATTTCGACCAAAGTACGGCGGTTAACCTCGGGGGCAGGATCGTCACTGGAGGGATTAATCCGCAAGGATTAGTAGGTCAGGTTTTTCTGGCAGTGGATCGTTCAGGCAGGAGTACGAACAACAATGTTTACATGCTTGCGAGCGTTCAGCCTGTCGGCGCTGCCACGGGTAGTGACGTGATGTTCGCGCGGAGCACAAATGGAGGCCAAAGTTTCAGCGCACCGCGTCGGATCAATGACGATCCTATTAACCACGCGAAGTGGCATTGGTTTGGCACGCTTTCAGTTGCGCCTAGCGGGCGAATCGATGCAGTCTGGCTGGACACTCGTAACGCTGCGAACAATACCAACTCGCAGCTCTTTTATTCGTCCAGCCTTGATGGCGGGAATACCTGGTCGCC
>Ga0193707_1000599_pt1 | contig 12587 bp, 11 predicted proteins | sample U3c2metaG_FD_143043 | JGI IMG/M metagenome (GOLD analysis project Ga0193707, IMG submission 143043) | Soil microbial communities from a riparian zone of the East river system, Colorado, United States - U3c2 | ecosystem: Environmental > Terrestrial > Soil > Riparian zone | place: USA: East River... | reverse complement strand
CTGCCCGCGTAGCCTTTGGTCGATTGATCGCCTGCGCGACGTCGAGATAAGTGCGCGTTGATCCGGCCGGAATCGCGAGAAGCTGGTCCCAAACCTCGCGCTGAAAATCGGTACCCTGCAAATCCAGCGGGAGAGCTCTGTCGAGACTCCGCCCGCCGATTCTTTCCTGAACGGTATCGAGCGCCGGCCGCAACCCAACATCGTCGCGCGTTATTTCCGCCTTTGGAAAGCGCGCGCGAAGGTGCTCCTCAGTCCCCACGTCGGACTCCCGTAGACTGACAGCACACACGCCCTTGTCAGTCGCCGCGACGAGCACGCTCCCAAGCGCGCTCGGGCCAGTAGTGAATCTGATTTCCATTCTGCTTCTCCGATTGATCTCTGACAATATCGCAAGTGCGATTGCCGCTCTGCCAGTCTTCACCGGACACACATTACTTCGTCCGTCACCGAATTCTCGCTGGGCGATACCTCGAGCTGTACGGAGGCATCCGGCTTGAGAACAAGCATCGACACCTTTGCTGAGTGCATTACCGCGGTTGCGACACTGCCGCGAAGCATCCGAGCGAGCCCACCGCGACCATGCGTGGCAATCGCGATGAGATCGGCACGCTCCCGCCCCGCGTAATCGCCAATCGCGCCGGCGACATTGTCGCCAATGACGATGTCGGTTCTTACCGGCGTTCCACCGCGACGAAGTGTGGTTGCCACCTGGAATAGGTACGAGCGCGCCACCGAGATGTCCTTCTCCCACCATGGGAGGGTGGGGTCGACGACTTCCTGGTGCGAATTCGATCCTGGAGTAAGAACGCTCAGCAGCGTGATCTCGGCTTCCTCGAGTTTCGCCAGCGCTACTATGCCAGGAAGGATTTGCTCCGCCAGGCTCGATCCGTCGAGCGGGACTACAATGTGCCTGAACGCTTCGCTCGGCCGAGGGTTCAGGTAGCTCGTCGGCGGCTTCACCACCAGCACCGGAATCGTCGTGTGGCGGATCAACGAGTCGGTTACGCTTCCAAGCGAAAGCCGAGCAAGGCCGCTGCGTCCGTGAGTGCTGATGACGATGAGGTCGACATGATGACGTCGCGCATATCCCTCGAGGACGTCGCCAACCGGACCACCATGAAGATCGGCGGTGATGTCGGCCTTTGATTCACTTCTGCACTCGGCGGCCAGGGCGTACAGCTCGCTCCACGCTCGATCACGCTCGCTGAGATCTACATCGGCCGCGGGTATTGCCTCGGCAGCGGCGGCGATACTGAAGAACGAGCTGGTTCCCAGCACGCGCACGAGACGGACTTTCGCGTTGCAGCGTTCCGCTGTTCTGAGCGCGACGCGAATGGCTTCGCGGTCGAATCCGGAGCCATCGGTCGGGACCATGATCACTTTGTACATACAGCCTCCTTGAGCTACGGTTCTCCGCAGCGCGTATTTTGAGAAGCGATCGTGAGGACCGCCGTTCCAACCACCGGCATCGTGCTCTCGATTCTCGCCGGCAGTCTGCAGGTGTCATCTGTCAGATGAATCCGGATGATACCCTCTCCCTTGTAGTGTTGTGGATCGCGCACGTGCATCTCCACCAGAATCACGTGCAGCTCGCCCATCGGTGTCGGTATCATCTCGCGGCGGATCACGCTCACTGTCGTCGGGTTTCGGCTCGAGTCGAAGTGCCTGTCGAGGCGATAGGTCGCTCCTGGCGTCATTGGAAGCGTGCGGATGAAATACATGAACGACAGCTCGTCCAGGGGCACGTCACTCGGGCTCAGCCCGGTTTCCCCAGTCGCCGATTTCCATTCCTTCTGATCGGGAAAGAGATCGACCGACTCGTCGTGCTTCGATAGTGGATTCTGTTCGTGTTTGAAAAAACGCAGCGAGGACCTGCGAAGAGGATCGAACCACGACGAGCTGCGGCTGACCGCTGACAGCATCGCTATCCGAATCTTCGAATCGAAGCGGAGAACGTACGTGCTGGTCCCACGAACATCGACGGGTCCTTCGATCCACATCGTCGCATTTCCGACTTTTCCGCCTCGGGAAACGCTTACCTCGTACGTGAGCTTTTCTCCGATCGAGAAAGGCAAGGCAGCGGCGGTTTCCGAGGGGGCCTTACCGCTGGCGCACACACCGAGGACCGCGAGAGCGACCAGCCCGGGTTGCCCCATCCTTATAGTACGGCGTCCTTGCCGCGGGAACTGCGGGTCCGGTGACTCGAGAGGAGAGGTAGGTATCATCTCCTCAAGATGGGGCACCTTCGGTTCACCGCCTGTCGGGGACAACGCGCGAACTTCAGGGAGATAAACCGCCTTTCGGTGAGGGAAAGCCTTACCAGGCTGACAACCGCCCACGCTCGATTGACCGTCCTACCGCTTCCCGCCTCCCGCCTCCCGCTTCCCGCCTCCCGCTCAATCTGACGCCCTGCATTGTCAGGGATTCCCCCAGAAATGGATGGGGATACCGCCTCGAAAGTTCAGCGACATCCCCGCGAAAGTTGAGGTGAAGTCCGACAGTCCCCGTCAACGTCCGTTCGTATCCTCAGTGCACTACAGAAGCATCCGCATTCACGACAGAGGATATGAAGATGAAGAAGACCCTTATTACTGTTTCCGCGCTCATCGCCGTTACCGCCACCGCGGGCGCACAGAGCGCCAGCGCGATTCGACTCCGCCTCGATCCGACAAGCGAAGTCACCATTGAAGGGACTTCTTCAATGCACGCCTTCCACTGCAAGACCAACAAGATCAACGCCTACGTCGATGTAGATCCCGGCTACGCCAGGGATCTCACCAAGGTCGCGCGTCCGATCGTGAGCGTGAAGGTCAACATCGTCGTGCGGACGCTGTCCTGCGGCAACGGACAGATGGACAAGAACATGTACAGCACGCTCGATGCTGATAAGAACCCGCTCATCAAGTACACGATGTCGAACTACGACATTCTCGATGGCACCAAGTCACCTGCGGCATTCGCAGCGAAGACCACCGGCACCCTGCAGATCGCCGGTCAGGAAAAAGTCATCAACATGAAGATCAACGCCGAGCGACTGAGCGATGGCAAGGCTACCGCACAGGCAGAGGAAGCGATTCTCATGAGCGACTTCGGCATCAAGCCACCCAGCTTCATGTTCGGCAGGCTCAAGGTTGGAAACGAAGTCACAGTCAAGTTCAATCTGAAAGCGGGACCGGAACTCCTGGCCCAGCTCGCCTCGATATCGAATGGCGGCGGAAAGTAGAACGCGCGCACGAACGAACAATCAAGCCACAACGAATACCATAAAGGAGACTACGACCATGAAACGCACCTTCCTCGTTCTCACTGCCGCGCTCACGACGGTTGCATTCGCACCTCGCGCGAACGCCCAGGGGACCAACAAGATGTCCACCCCGACCACTGCCCCGAAGAGCACGACGACCGACACCGCGTCGGTCGCTGTCGCCCTGCCGGAGTCGACGACGGTTGACACAGTCAAGAAGACCGTTGTCGCCAAGCGGAAAACGAGCTTCCTGTCGACCGCGCCAGGCGTCCAGATGCAGAACTACCGCCCCGAGGACAAGCGCGGGATCAATGTCTTCGAAGCACCAAAGGACGAAGGGATCGGCTACGACGGATTCAAGCTCCAGTGGGGCGCTGCATTCACGCAGCAGTTCCAGGGTCTGGACCACAGCAACACCGCGGCTCCAGTTCTCGTCACCACCGCTGGCGTAACGACCAATTCGAATCAGCTGATTCGGATCGGACATGGCCCCAACACCGCGACCGCCAATCTCTACCTGAATGGCCAGCTCGCACCCGGCATCCGTGTCGCGATGACAAGCTATGCCTCTGCTCGGCACCACAACGAGACGTGGGTAAAGGACGGCTATCTGCTCGTCGATGCTTCACCGATCGACTGGAAGCCGCTTCAGGACATCATGAAGTACGTGACGATCCGTGCCGGCCAGTTCGAGATCAACTACGGCGATGCTCACTTCCGCCGCAGTGACAATGGCAACTCGATCCGCAACGCACTCGTAGGCAACTACATAATGGATGCCTTCACGACCGAAGTCGGTGGTGAAGTCTACGTCCGCGCAAATGGTTTCCTGGCGATGGCCGGCGTCACCGGCGGCGAGAGCAAGGGCGTGATCACTTCGCCACAGAAGCGTTCACCCAGCTATCTGACCAAGATCGGATACGACAAGAAGGTCAGCGACGACTTCCGCTTCCGTCTCACTGGTTCGGAATACGCGACGTCGAGCTCGGTTAGCAACACGCTGTTCAGCGGAGACAGAGCTGGATCGCGGTACTACGACGTGCTGCAGAACACCGCCTCGACCGAGGCTGCACAAGCCTGGTCTGGCGCGATTCAGCCGGGTTTGAGCAACAGCATTCACTCCGTGGTCGTGAATCCGTTCATCCAGTTCAAAGGACTCGAGTTCTTCGGGAACTTCGAGAGAGCGAAGGGCCGCGCGGCTGGTGAAACCGCCAATCGCACCTGGAAGCAGAACGTGGAGGAAGTGGTGTATCGCTTCGCTCCCGACCAACGGTTGTATGTCGCTGCTCGCTACAACACGGCGGCGGGACAGCTGACCGTAGGCACTCCAGATGTGACGGTCAAACGCTCGCAGATCGGCGGTGGATGGTTCCTCACCCCGAACGTCCTGACCAAGATCGAGTTCGTGAACCAGAAGTACCTCGACTTCGCACCGACCGACATTCGGAACGGTGGGAACTTCAAGGGATTCATGGTCGAAGGCGTCGTGGCCTTCTGACCTAGCTGTGTGGCGCCGCGGCTGAGGAACAGCGCGGCGTCACCAGCTCTACTCCTTGCCAGCTGAGGACGCCTCAAATGATTGATAATGCCGCAGTACTAAGTCCCCTCCCCATCGAAGACGCTCCACTCTTCGGTGTGCTCGAGGGGCTTCGCGCGTGTGAAAGGGTTCTCGCCGACAACAGTATCGGACGAATCGCTTTCGCACTGCAGGACCGGGTGAGCATCGTGCCCGTTCATTACATGTACGACAAGGGCTGGATCTACGGCCGAACGGCGGCCGGAGGAAAGCTCCGCGATCTCCTTCGGAATCGACGGGTTGCATTCGAGGTCGACGAACATACGCGGCTCTTCCAATGGCGTAGCGTGGTGGTCAGGGGCCCATTGTACCTGATCGAGCCGGGGATCGCCTCCTCGGATCAGCACATTTACGCGAAAGCGGTGTCCTTGATCCGTCAGCTTGTGCCTTCGGCGCTCAGCGCCTCCGACCCCGTTCCTTTCCGCGATCAGCTCTTTCGCATTCGCGTGGTCGAGATATCCGGACGCACTTCGGAGCCAACCGGCGGGAGGAGGGTCTTTCCTCGGTTGGAGAAAGACGCTCCTGACGCGGGCGATGCGGATTCCGACGCGTCACTTTGCCAACAGGTCGAGAATGCGCTGGCAAGTGTCCCGATCTCTTCTCGATCACAGATTCACGTCGATGCATTCGATGGTGTGATCGTACTGACCGGCACCGCGGAAGATGCAGCCGAGCGAAGTGAAGTCGAAGCTGCAGTGCTTGCCGTGACCGACGTGCGAGCTGTGGTGCAGCAGCTGGAGACAGTGTTTCCCTCGCAGCAGCAGCCCACGCCCGCGGAGGTAACGCGCGAAGCCTTGCGACAGCTGCGGCAGTCGCCAGCCGTACTCGATCCAGGAATCAAGGTTGTGGCCGAACACGGCTGGCTTCGCGCGGAGGGATTGGCGAGCTCGTCAAAAACCCGTGACGAGGCTGTTCGCAGGCTCCGCGGTGTCAGGGGCTCGCGTGGCGTAATCGACAGGCTGCGAGTGATGGGGCCAGCGACTGCACAGATCGTTACCGACTGACGGAAAGGAGATACGATGTCCGCTACCACGGTTGAAACGATGCGTAAAGTCGAGCTGGAACGCCCGCGTCCAACGGCAGTGTTGATCGCGACCGACGGTACGCCCCAGTCGGACGCGGCTGTCGCAATCGCCCAACTAGTTGTGCCCAACAACAAGATGGCGAAACGGTCGCAAAACTGGTTCGAGGCGCGCGGCGTTCCGTGCTCGTCTTTCCGGCGATCGCGGCGTTTCAGGGATTTGATGGGCCGGAGCCCGAGCCAAACACGCGCACACCAGGGAGGAACAATGTATAAAGTCATCATGGCGCCCACCGAAGGCTCGGATAGCGAGAGAGGCGCGATATCGGTGGCCGTAAAACTCGCGCATCGGTTCGACGCAGATCTCCGTCTCGTTCGGGTGAAATCGGAGCCACTCGTCATCGAGCCCTTTGCTCAGATGCCGGTCCTCCCAACGGAGGAGATGCTGCGGGAGGAGCGCGTTGCACACCTGCGCAAGCTGGAAGCACTCGGAAGCGAGTGCCGGGCGCTCGGAGAAATCCGGGTCATGACCGCGCTCGAGGACGGTCCTCTAGGCCCAACCCTCAGGGACTATGCCTTGAAGTTCAACGTCGACTTGATAGTGATGTCGAGTCACGCCCGTGGCGGCATGAAAAGGATTGCACTCGGCAGCGTCACGGATTACCTCATTCGGCGCACCAATATTCCCGTGTTGGTGGTGAGACCGCCCGTCTCCTTCATCGGCGCGGGCCTTCAACAAGAACCAGTCCGCCGGATCGTCGTTCCACTCGACGGCTCGCAGTTCGCGGAGGAAATCCTGCCCGGTGTGGCCGCGCTCGCATTACGGCTGGGATCGACTGTGAGCCTGCTGCATGTGCTCGCTCCGATCAGCTATTCACAAAAGGAGATCATGCAGCCTGGGCTTCCCTGGTGGGATGCGGACATCGCCGCGGCTGACGCGTACCTCGCCCGTGCGGCGAGCTACCTGACGAATGAGGGACTTGCTGTGAGCAAGGACGTCGTGCTGAGCGACAACATCGCCACCGCGATCCTCGACTATTCGGCTCGCATGCGAGCTGACATCATCGCTTTGGCCACCAACGGGACTGGCGGCATGAGCCGTTTCGTATTCGGGACGGTTGCCGACGAGGTAACGAGGAAGTCGACGACTTCGCTTCTCGTCTTCCATCCCAAAACCCCAGTTGAGGTTGCCGATACCAACGAACACACGAGCACAAAAGCCCTGGCAGGAGTCTGACATGAATGACGCGAAGGCTTCGCGGGCCGGAACAACCGCGACAGAGATGGATGTGCCGAGGGAGATTCCGGAAATGGAGCGGATGTGGTCAGCGCGCCACGGAGAGGTGAGTTTCCGCGAAATGACTCGCGATGAGATCGAGTCGATGCTGCTCCGCAACCGCGTTGGTCGTCTCGCCTTCTCACTCCACGACAGGGTCGACATCCAGCCCATTCATTACATCTATGAGCGGGGTTGGCTGTACGGCCGCACTTCGGAGGGCGACAAGATCACGGCACTGAAGCACAATCAGTGGGTCGCGTTCGAGTTGGACGAAATCACAGACCTTTTCGATTGGAGGAGCATCGTCATCCACGGAAGCTTCTGGATCATGCATCCCCGCGGCAGTCCGCGGGCCGAGGAACTGTGGACGAAGGCAGCCGAGCTGGTGAGCAAGATCGTTCCCGGGTCGCTGACTGAAACCGATCCAGTTGCGTTCAGACAGACGCTTTTCCGAATCGCCGTCAGTGATGTGCGCGGCAGAGAAGCGAAGGTGAAGCCGTTCGAGCCAAACGACGCATAATCGGTCAGGCCAATGGGAGCGTGAACGAGGCGGTCGTACCTTCGCCTAGCCGGCTCTCGATCCAGATCCTGCCGCCATGGGCCTCGACGATGCCTTTCGCGATCGCGAGGCCGAGCCCGGCACCCTGGCGGTCCGTCCGCGAGGACTGCCAGTAGCGATCAAAAACTCTCGGCAAGTGCCCCGCGGCGATCCCGCGACCGCTGTCGAGCACCGAAAAGGCCACGCCGTCGGTGTCGCTTCGCGCAACTACAACAATCTTCGACCCGGGCGATGAAAACTTGATTGCATTTCCCACGAGATTCGACAGCGTCTGCTGAATTCGCTCGCGATCCGCCGCGACTTTGGGCAAAGCCGTCTCTATCTGGAGGTCGAGGTCGATCCCCTTTTCCTCGACGAGCGGCCGAAGAGTCTGCAGCGAATCAGTGAGCAGAACCGAGGGCTCCACCGGTACAGCGGAGATCGGGAGATTCCCCGCGTCGAGCCGGTTCACATCAAGAAGATCCCGGATGAGCGCGTCCATCTGCTCTGCTGCCTGAAAAATCAACGCGATGCTTTCGTGCGCCTGAGTTCCGTCGTTCTCCTGCGCCCCGAGCAAGGTGCGACTCAGCATCTTGACGGCGGCGACAGGATTTCTGAGATCGTGAGAGACTACACCCAACATCTCGTCACGAGAACGCAGGCTTGCGCGCACGGTGTCGTGAAGACGCGCGTTGTCCAGGGCGAGCGCTGCCAGGCGCGCGAGATCTTCCGCGAATCCGAGATCGTCGCCATCGAAGCCGCGACTTGTCCGAAAAAGGGTTAGCACGCCGATCAGCTGCTCGCGCGCAATGAGCGGAAGAAAGAGGGCGGATTGCGGATTCATCGCCCTTACTGCCTTGATGTATGCGGTGTTGGCGCTCGCTTCCAAAAGGCGGGACGCAGCTTGGGACTGCAACAGGATAGAGAATGGCTTTCCGAGAATCTCGGTCAGCGGATGCTCCCTTGGCGGCACGCGCGCGCCAGCCAAGCCGATCTCATCGAGCATTTCCTCAATGTCCGGATCGACGTGCGCCGCCGCGCCGGCCAGAAACCCATTTCCAACTCTGTTTTCCAGGATGCAGCCATCGGCCATGGTCGGAACCGCCAACCGCGCTACCTGATTCAATGTCTCCGATGATCCGAATGCAGACGCCAGCTTCTCGCCCGCCTCTGCCAGGAATTGTTGTCGCTGCTCGAAGCGCTTGCGAACCGTCACGTCGCGGAGGACGACGGAGTAGACGACATCCCCACCCTGGTGGACTTGCGCGATTGCGGCCTCAGCTGGAAACTCCTCGCCGTTCTTCCGGACACCCGCGATCTCGCGTCGCTCACCCATCCGCCTCGCAGTCACGTGGGAGCGGCCGAATTCAGCAACGTGGTGCGGGTGACTGGACCGATATCGCTCGGGAATCAGCGTCTCGATCCGCTGCCCGACTATCTCGGCAGATGTCCAGCCGAAAATCGCTTCAGCTCCCTTGTTGAAGAAGGTGATGCGCTGAAATGCATCCATGCAGATGATCGCATCCGCCGCGATCTCCACAATCTCTGCCAGAATGTCGTGCGTTATCCGGTCGGGCATCTGTGTCCGGTTATCCCCTACAAAAGGGAGTCGTTTCCCTCTGAATAATCCTCCAACCCACGACAGAGTCAACGGTCGCTGAATCGTAAGTTGGGCATGTGCCGGATTCACCTCACACGAGAGGAAGCTCCATGTCCACGAACGACCAGCTAAAGATGCCCGCCGCTCTATTCAGTCAGAAGGGTTCGCGCCGGGATTTCCTGCGAAACACCGCGGTTACCGCCCTCGCGGGCAGTGCCCTGGCCGCGTGTTCAATAGACAAAACCGAAGCGCAGACCCCGAGCGCCAGTGATGCCGACCACAGCGGCGGCACCATGGCGCCGAATCCCGCGCCGATTTCGCCGGCCGCGGCCGCGGAGCAGATGGACAAGATGCACGAAGCAGGTATAAAGGCTTTCCCCGCCAAGACCGCCGGGAAGGGAAACCAGCTGATGCAGCCGCGGATGGAAGGCTCGGTGAAAGTCTACGAGCTGACGGCGAAGAAGCTTAGCTGGGAGACTGCGCCCGGAATAATGGTCGAGGGGTGGGCGTATAACGGTCAGATTCCCGGTCCGCAGATCCGTGTTCGTGAAGGCGATCGCGTTCGCATGGTACTCAAGAACGAGCTCCCCGAATCCACGGCGATGCACTTTCACGGACTCGAAGTGCCCAACGACCAGGATGGCGTGCCATTCATCACCCAGCCACCGATCAAGTCAGGCCAAAGCCATACCTACGAGTTCACCGTACCAAATTCGGGCTCGCACATGTACCACTCGCACCACAACGCCGCCACGCAGGTCGGACTGGGGCTGCTTGGCGCGTTCATCGTCGAGCCGAAGAACCCTCTACCGATCGAGAAGGTCGATGTCGACTACGTGCTCGTGCTCAACGATGGCATGCACGGCTACACGTTCAACGGCAAAAGCTTTCCGGCAACCGAGCCGATCGTCGCCAAGCTGGGACAGAAGGTCCGCATCCGTTTCATGAATGAAGGGATGATGATTCATCCGATGCACCTTCATGGCATGCACATGACGGTGATCGCGAAGGACGGATGGAATAGCCCTGCTCCGTGGAAGTGTGACACACTGAACGTCGCGCCAGGCGAGCGCTACGACGTCATCGTCAACTGCAACAATCCGGGCACGTGGGCATTCCACTGCCATATCCTGCCGCATGCAGAGTCGGATCACGGGATGTTCGGCATGGTCACCGCACTGATTGTGCAAAAATGAGGTCCGAATGATTGTGGTCCGACGCACACCTCGACGCGAGATTGAGCGCATCGGTGAAAACGGCCGGGAGCTCCCGCTGTGGCTGCGCACGCTGCTAGGGGTTCCGCTGGAGATCAAGCTGCTTGGCGCCAACCTGGTCATCGTGGGTCTCGCCGTGCTCGTGCTGTTCGCACCCGCTCACCTTCTGCCTGGACCCTTGACCGACATTTACGTCGTCATTGGGGCCTTGATCGTCGGCGCACTCGTGAACTTTGCCCTGGTGAGGCTCGCGCTTCGCCCGATCAATGCTCTCGAGCGCGTCGCGAAGCTGGTTTCCGAGGGTCGACTTGCCGAAAGAGTCCCGGCTTCCGTTGTTGCCGACCGCGAGCTGACCCATCTCTCGACAACCATCAACGAGATGCTCGACAGTCTCGCCGCCGGCCGCGAGCGGATGCGAAAGCTCGGCGCGGAAGTCGTCTACGCAGAAGAGAGAGAACGCGCCCAGGTTGCCCGCGAGCTTCACGACTCGGTCGGCCAGACGCTCGCGGCCGCGAGCTTCCAGATCGCCGCTGTTGCGCACGAGATTGGAAATCACGCCGCTTCCGCACGATTGGCGGGCGTCCGTGAGCTGTTGCGCACCTCTCTCGAAGAAATCCGCAACGTCTCTCGCTCGTTGCACCCGCGCGTCGCGACCGATCTCGGCTTACCGACCGCGCTCGAGGCCCTGGGCGATGCGACACAGCAACGCTCGCTCGTGGATGTTCAAGTCAACGTCGACATTGCCGGAGTCGTCATTCCAGCCGCGCTGTCGGCCACGCTGTACCGCGTGGCTCAGGAAGCATTGCGCAACGTCGAAAGACACGCCGATGCCGGGCGTGCTACGGTGTCGCTGCGTGCCAGGCCCGGCTACGTTGAGCTCGAGGTCAACGACGATGGTCGTGGATTCGACGGTCCCCTGGAAAAGCAGCGTAGCGAATCCGGCCTCGCTGCAATGCGGGAACGCCTCTCACTTGCCGGGGGCGAGCTGCATATTGATACTGCAGGAGATCACGGCACCCGCGTATTCGCGTGGGTGGGGATGGATACGGAGGCAGCTTGAGAGACGGTGTCATCCGGGTAATTCTGGTCGACGACCACAACGTTGTGCGTGCCGGCCTGAAGGCGGTGCTCGGCAGTGCCAAGGACATAGAGGTCATCGGCGAGGGATCCAACGGCAAGGAGGCCATCTCCCTCGCGGAGAGGTTGGATCCCGATGTGATCGTGATGGACCTCTCGATGGGTGAGATGGACGGCGCCGAAGCCACCAAGGTGCTGGTGGGAAACAAGGCGCGCGCAAAAGTGCTGATACTCACCATGCACGCCGAAGATGCGTACCTGGTTCCGCTGCTCGAAGCTGGCGCCAGCGGGTACCTGGTCAAGAGCGCCGCCGACCGCGAGCTCATCGACGCGGTTCGCGCCGTAGCCCACGGCGATGTCTACATGCAGCCCTCCGCGGCTCGCGCGCTGGCGCAACGAATCCAGCGTAGAGCCGAACACGCTGATGAGCGTACCAAATTCGAAAAGCTCACCGAGCGCGAGCAGAACGTTCTCAAGTTCGTCGCTCGTGGTTATAGCGCGCCGGAGATTGGCGAAAAGCTGTTCATCAGCCCCAAGACCGTCGACACCTACAAGCAGCGGATCAACGAAAAGCTTGGGCTGGCGCACCGCAGCGATTACGTGGACTTCGCTCTCAAGATCGGATTGCTGGCGGACTAACGACGGGAAGAGGGAAGCGGGAGGCGGGAAGCGGGAGTGCCCTCCACTGTTGCTGGGTTAGTGCGCCGGTTTGTATCCAGGTCCCCTCAGCGCGCGGCCTGGGAGCGCGGCGGTCACCTGTCCGTTGTCCACGACCGGAACCCCGTTCACCAACACGTAGCTCACTCCCGTCGCGAGTTGCGCCGGGTTCTCGTAAGTCGACCGGTCGATGATAGTGGCCGGATCGAATATGGTGATGTCCGCGTACATACCCGGCTTGAGCAGACCGCGATTGCTGATCCCGACACGCTGTGCCGCGAGCGACGTCATTTTTCTTATCGCAAACTCGAGCGAGATCACCGAGTCCTGACGCACGTAGAGACCGAGTATCCGTGGAAACGTACCGAAGGCGCGCGGATG
>Ga0193707_1000598_pt1 | contig 12591 bp, 11 predicted proteins | sample U3c2metaG_FD_143043 | JGI IMG/M metagenome (GOLD analysis project Ga0193707, IMG submission 143043) | Soil microbial communities from a riparian zone of the East river system, Colorado, United States - U3c2 | ecosystem: Environmental > Terrestrial > Soil > Riparian zone | place: USA: East River... | reverse complement strand
CAGCTCGACAGAAAACGAATGTGTTCGCGCAGGCCGCAAATCATGTCGCTGGTGTGCGCGGTCATCGCTTCTTTGCCGTTCTGCAATACTGTGATCGAAAGATTTTGCGGCTCGTCGATTTCGTCCCGGGTCACGATCCACGGGCCCAAAGCGCTAAAGGTGTCGAAGCCCTTGCGAATATTGCGCGTGTTATGCATGCCCTTGCCCCAGGGGTCGCGCTGGCTGATATCCCAGCACATCATGTAACCGAACACGTGATCGAGCGACTGCGCTTCGCTCACCTTTCGCGCCCGTTTGCCGATTACGGCGCAAAGCTCGCATTCAAAATCGACCAGTTTGGAAATCTTCGGCAAGATTATCGTGTCCCCCGGACCGATGATCGAGGACGTCGTCTTCAGGAAAAACTCCGCCATCAAATCATCTTTGTTGACGATCGCCTTGTTTGCGCTGCCCATGCGATCGACCATTTCAGCGCGGTGCGCATAGTAGTTCGCCGCCGCAGCCCAGAGCGATCCGGGATTGGTGATCGGCGCGCGCAGTTTCACCGAACCGAGCGCCATCGCGCCGCCGCCCTGCGCCGCATCGCGGGCAATCTGCATCGCCGCGGGGTTATTCGCCAACGCGTCGATGATTTCGAGCATGGTGTAACCCTGCCGCGCCAGGCCGGCTTTGATCAGTGCGTCACCAATGTTATAAACCTGATCGCCCACGACTACGCCCACTTGACTGTTGTTGTAGTGACAGATTTTCATAGAGAGCCTCCAAGACACCGAGATGACAAACTGTCCTCCTCTTACCTGATGGATTGGCCAATGTCCAATCAGATAAAGCATCTTGATCCGCTACGGGTTGGCACCCTTACGAATCAAGCCGAATCGTCTTGACTGAATACTTTCATTAACGATCGCCAGAGGGCGGGGCCTTTTATTTCACGAACATTTCAACGGAGAATTTGCTTCCGGTTTGAAGCGATAGTAGCTTACCGCGCAGGAGGGGCATGCCATGGACGTGAATAAGACCATGCAAACGATTGTCGACGTCGCCATACTCGTGGGCTTCAAGGTCGTCGGTGCGATCGTCTTCTATCTGGTCGGCCGTTGGCTCATCAGTTTTGCCATTCGCTTGGTGTCCTCCGCCCTCGAACGCCAAAAGGTCGATCCGACGCTGGCGCTATATCGGCACGATTATCTCGGTCACTTTGAATATCATTTTGGTCGTCGCGATTCTCGGTTACTTCGGCGTCGAGACGACCAGTTTTGCCGCGATCCTGGCTGCCGCCGGCGTGGCCATCGGCATGGCGTGGAGCGGCTTGTTGGCGAATTTCGCCGCCGGCGCATTCATGGTTGTGCTCCGGCCGTTCAAGGTCGGCGATTTCGTAACGGTGGGCGGTATTACCGGTACGGTGAAGGAAGTCGGACTTTTTGTCACCGCGCTCAACACGCCGGACAACGTGCTGACGATAATCGGCAACAACAAAGTCTTTTCTGACACGATCCAAAATTTTTCCGCCAATCCCTATCGCCGCGTCGATCTGAAAGCGCAACTGGCGCACTCGGTCGATCACAACGAAGCGATCAAGCTGCTCAAAGAACGGGTCAGCAAAGTTCCCAACGCGATTGCGAACCCGGCGCCGGACGTCGAAGTCCTGGAGTTCAATTTCAATGGCCCCGCGCTCGCCGTGCGTCCCTACTGCCACACCGATCACTACTGGCAGGTTTACTTTGACACCAACAAAGTGATTCGCGAAACCTTCGGCGCCGCTGGCTACCCTGTGCCCGAGCAACACTTCAGGATACGGAATCAATCCTAAAACGCCCGCGCGCGGGCGAGGCAAGTTCTCTAAATATCATCGGCGAGCTGAAAGTACTCGCCTCGCCGGCTTATCTGTCTTTTTTATTCCCACCTCACCGCATCGTCGCAGGGGTGTCGTCGCTTTTCCCCTCTGCCTTCAGCCATTGCGGCGGCCGACTCTGCTCAACGAGAACTCCGAGTTTGACGTCATGCGTCAGCTCATCGTATGAATGAGAAAACCAAAGGATGCGAAATTAACAATGCTTCAACTCAAAGTCGGCATAACCAAGAATCCCCGCTTCGAACCGTTGATCGATGGGACGGTGAAGTCGCCAAAACTAAATCTCGATATCGTCGTCACGACACCGCCGGAACTTTTTTATCGCAATCTCAAAAACGACGAGTTCGATGTTTTCGAGATGTCGCTCTCCGAGTACCTGATCACGCGTGAACGTGCGCAAGGCGAGCGCTGGCAGTGGTGTGCGCTGCCGATCTTTCCCGCCAAAGCGTTCGTCTGGCTCGGGCTTTTCGTAAACACTGCCGCCAAAATCAAGGATCTGTCGGATTTGCGCGGTAAGTGCGTCGGCGTGCCGGATTACGTGATGACCGCCGCGCTTTGGTTTAGGGTTTTTTTGCGCGAACTTCACGGCATCCATGCGCGCGACGTTTCGTGGTTCATCGGACGCATCCCAGACCTGAGCCACGGCGGCGCGCTTGGCGTGGACCTCCGGCCGCCCGGCGTTTCCTTGACTTGGCTCACGACCGCACAAACCTTTGATGTCATGCTCGACCGCGGCGAGATTGACGCCGCCTACGGATTTGCGCCGCGCCATGATCCGAAACTGTTCACGCTAAATATCGATCGCTACGGCGGCACGCCCCTCGAAGGCAATCCACGCTTGAAAACATTGTTCGCGGACGGCGGGCGTTCGGTCGTTGAAGCGTTCCACAAAAAAACCGGCATTGTCCCGGCCAATCACGGCATCGTCGCGCAGCGGAGCTTACTGGAGGAGAATCCCTGGCTAGCGGGCGAACTGTATAAAATTTTCAGCGAGAGCAAGCAAGCCGCATATGAAAGGGGAAATTTCGGCAGCCCTGCGTATCTTTACTTCGAGAGTAACGATCGCAAGGCTCAAGCGGCGGCTTTCGGCGAAGATCCGTTCCCGTTCGGCGTGAGCGCAAATCGAAAAATGCTCGAAATGTTGTTTCAGAACTCCCACGAGCAAGGCTTGACGCGTCGACTCGCGAAAATCGAAGAAGTTTTCTTTCCGTCGCTGTTAGACACGTGAGTTTGAATGCCGAGGAGTATTCATGGCGAATTCAATTCCTACCGTTGACGCCGACGGCCATCTCGAAGAAAACCATATCGATTGGAAGGAACGCTTACCCGACAAATATAAAAGCCAGGCTCCCGAGCGACGGCCGAGCGGCAACGGCCAACTCAGAACAATCATCGAAGGAAAAGCTTGGCCTAGGCCGGCCGGCTTAGGCATCGGTGTCGGCGGTCCGTACAGCCGACCCCATCCACGCCGCCCGGGTATGACGGATCCAAAGCTGCGGCTCGTCGACATGGACAGCGAGAACATCGACGTCGCCGTACTCTTCGGCGCCGGACTCGCGGGCACGCTTCCCGCTTTAGACGATGCCGGCCTCGCTGCCGCGCTCGCGACGGCGCGTAACACCTGGCTGGCGGAATACTGCGCGGAGAATCCCAAACGGATAAAAGGCACCGCAGCGCTGGCGCAACAGGACATCAACGCAAGCGTCGAAGAGCTGCACCGCAGCGTGAAAGAACTGGGCTTCGTCGGCGCATCGCTCTTTCCCAATGTGAAAGGCCGCCATCTCGGCGATCCCTATTACTTTCCACTCTACGCCGAAGCCGAGCAGTTAAATGTCGCGATTTGCGTGCACATGTTCCTCGGCCGCTACGGCTCCGACGCCACCGGCACCGAGCGCGTCGATAAGTTTTTTTACTCGCATCTCTTCGGCCACCCGTTCGAGCAGATGATCGCGCTGTCGGTCATCATCGGCGAAGGCGTGCTCGATCGGTTTCCCAAACTGCGCTTGGTCTTTTTAGAATCGGGCTGCGGCTGGCTGCCCTACTGGTTCGAGAGAATGGACGAACACTACGAGGTGCTCGGCGTCCAGTTGCCAGCTTTGAAGTCCGCGCCGAGCAAACTCTTGGAGCGCGGCCAGCTTTATTTCTCCTGCGAAGCGGACGAGAAAGAACTGGCGCATGTGATCGATATCATCGGCGAAGACTGGATCGTCTTCGCCTCCGACTACAGCCACTTCGACAGCCGTTTTCCCGGCGCCTCGGAACCGATCGTGAATCATCCGAAATTGAGCGACGCGACCAAGCGCAAGATTTTGAATGACAACTCGCGCCGCCTCTACCCGTTGGACTAAGGCGACATCATGACACTGCCCAAAGGTCTAAGACCTCGGTCGATTTTCTTATCATTGGTCTTATCCGTCCTATTCGTCCAGTCACCCGCCGCCGCCGAGAACGTCAAAATAGGCCTGCCGTCGGTCACGATCACCGCCATGCCGTTTTTCGTCGCGAAAGAGCATGGCTTTTTTCAACAGGAAGGGCTGAACGCCGAGATGGTGGTCATGCCCGCCTCGCTCAATATCAAAGTACTGCTGGCGGGAGAAATCCAATACGCGGCGACCATCGGTTCGGCCGTCGCCGCCGCGATCCGCGGCATCAACGTGCGGACGATCATGTTGTTCGTCGACCGGCCGTTGCAGGATCTTGTCGGTGCTTCGAGCATCAGTACGATCCCGGACGTAAAAGGAAAGGTGCTCGCGATCTCTTCCCGCGGCGGCCTACAAGATATCATCATGCGGCGCATTCTCACCCAGTCGAAAATCGAGCTTAATCAAGTCACCATCATTACGATCCCCGGGCAGAGCGCTTTAATCGCAGCTCTGAAAACCGGACGCGTCGCCGCCGCCCTGCTCAACCCGCCGTATAATTTCTTGGCCTATCGCGAAGGACTCAAGAACCTGGGATTCGCGGGCAATTTCGTGCGCCTGCCGAGCACCGGTATCGCGACGTTAGGCGAAACACTCGAACGATCACCGGACCAAGTGCGGCGTTTAACCCGCGCCATCGCTCGCGCCCGCGCCTTCGCCAAAGAAAACAAGGCCAGAATAATGCCCACGCTTAAACGTGCGCTGCGAATCGACGACGAAGATCTAATTGGAAAGATTTACGACCAGCACAAACAAGTCGAAACCGCAGACGGCCGCGTCGACTCCACTCTGATTGCCGACACCATTCGCGACGCACGGCAAACCGAAGGCATCACAAAAGAGATTCCCGCCAATCAGGTTTTCGATTTTTCTTACTTGCCCGCGCGCTAGCCAATTTCAACTGAGGTCCAAAAGACGGAGGGGGTTGGATCACACCGCTGATAAATTTGCTTTCTTGGGGATCAAGTTCTTCTCTTCATCTAAATTCCGGCATGACTTTCTCCGCGAAAAGGCGAATATTCTTCATCGCCATCTCCTGCGGCATGCCGCCGAAGTAAAACGTGCCGGAGATCGTCGTCAGTCCGACTTCGTCGCTCCATTTACGAATGCTGTCGGCGACGCGCTTAGGGTCGCCGGCGAGCACAAATCCCTGCTCCAGTTGCGTCTGCGTATCGCGCTGCAATAGCAAACCTTGCTCCTTGCGGTTCGGATCAGCGGCTCGATGAACGTCGTAGTAGGAAGTGATATACGGTCCGGCTTCTTCCATCGCCTTATCAAGACTGCTCGATACGTAAATATGAAATTTGCCGAGGATGTCGGTTTTCGTGGTATCGTGACCAGCCTTCGTCAAACCATCGCGATAGGATTTTATGAAACCCGGGAGCATATGCGCTTCGCGATAGAGATAAGGGAGCGTCATCAGATGAAAACCGTTTTCACCGGCCCAGCGAAAGGAGTCCTCGGAGCGGGCGCAGCCCACCCAGACTGGTGGATGGGGCCGCTGCACCGGTTTGGGATAAACCGGCACGTTCTGATAATTGAAAAACTCACCCGTGAAATTCACCGGCTGGTCCGACCAGGCCTGCAGCATGACCTGAACACCCTCGTACATGCGGCCGGTGGATTCTTTTTGATCCATGCCGAATTTTCTGTACTCATGCCCTTCGCTGCCCTTGCCGACGCCGAATTCCAATCGACCGTTGGAGATCACGTCGACCATCGCGTAGCACTCGGCCACATCAATCGGATTGTGCAGCGGCAGGACGTTAATCGCCACGCCCAGACGAATCCGTTTCGTAGTGCGCGCGACCGCGGACATGAAAGTCGGCGGATGGGGCAAGGTGCCGCCGTACATCGCGAAGTGATGCTCCGTCACCCAGATATGATCGTAACCGAGTCGATCCATCTCCTCCATCTGGCTGAACATCTTCTGATAAAATTCAGGCAATGGACCGTCCAGATCGGGAATATAGGTCGGTAAATAATGCGAGCCGAATTTCATGGTTTTGACAGCCATCAGCGTTCAGAACCTCCACGATCACGTTCGTCTAGATATAAGTTGACCCGGCATGGGAGTCAACGCCGGAGCAAACCGGTTCTAGGTCGCCCTCAATCGTAAAAAGGATGGAATTGAATGTATCAGTGCACTCGGGAACGGCAGGAAAGTTTCAACTCGCCCTGCGAAATTGCCATCGCCATATCTCGAAGGGCCGATCCTCGCGATCTCTTATTTGATCCCCAATTCTTTGTTAATTTCGCGCTGCATCGTGAAATCGAAGACGCTCGATGGCGCGACCGGCTGCGCTAAGCCGAGAATTTGCGCATCCAGCGCCAAGTATTCCTTGATTTCTTCCTCGCTGGGAATTCCGGTGCCGGTGAAGGCCGGCTTCGAAGCGCGGTAACTATCGTTGGCGATCTTGTAATCCGATTTCCAGATACTCGCGAGCAGCTCGCTGGCTTCCTTTTCCCGCTCCATAAAGTATTTATTGGCTTGCGCGCGGGCGCGCAAAAAACGTTTTAGGAAATCCGGCTTATCCTGGAGAGTTTTTAGATTCAACGCCGCGCCGTTTTGAATACTGGCGAATTTGTCCGTGGAGGTCTCGAGTATTTTCATGTTGAATTTTTCTTTGGCGATCTGCGCGTACGGCGGGCTGATCGCAGCCACCTGGATCGAGTTCGCCGTACAGCGCTTGCAACAGTACTGATTCCTCGCCGACCTGGATCGCAGTGAGCTCCTTGTCGGCGTTGAGCCCGCCGAGGGCGAGCATTCGTTTGGCCGTGGTGTGTTGGCTGCCGCCGAAAGTGACGATCCCCATCGTTTTACCCTTGAGATCCTTGATGCCCCCATACTCCGGGCGCGCGACCAAAAAGAACAGCGGCCGGCGCCACGTAACCGATATCACCCGGAGCGGCGCGCCGCGCTGAATCGAACGAATCGCGCTGCCGATGGAACCCAACACATCGATCTCGCCGGCGATCCCGGCGCTGATCGCCAAGTTGGCCGACATGCGAATCAGTTCCGCGTTGAGTTTCTCTGCTCCTGGAAATATTTTTTATCGCGGGCGATGAATAAATCTATCGACGTCACGCCGCCGCTCGAATAGCTGATGCGTGCCCGTTCGGCGCTGCTCTGCGCCAACGTATTGCCGGCCGTCACCAAAACGATGAGCAAACCGAAGAATGCTTTGATCGGGACTCTCCTGTTGGTCTATCGATTTCCAGTAGCGATAAAACCCGATCTCCTTTAACAAAACAACGATCCTACCGTCAACGCAGCGCATATTCTCGCTGCCGATCCCCAAGGAAAACCACCGGGCACGGCTCACTGAACCAGGGTTATCGAGGCAGTAGACGACGACTTATCGGCGAAAGCCTGTCTATAACATGGACCAGTTAGCGGTCCTTGAAATCAGCATGCCGGCCCCAGCCGATCAGGAGTGGAATTCACTTTGCGTATATACTAGTGCGAATTGCCTCCGCTGGCTATTTTTACAGGGGAAAAATTGAATAGCCCATATCAACTGTAGGTAATGACCGTGCTAATGTAGGATGCAAATTCCTTCCTCTGTATGAAATCAACATACAACAAATTGCGTATTCTGGTGCGATTCGATTCTAATTTCAGTTTTTTTATTGACAATGCCGTCAGTCACATTAAATTCCCACCTCGTCGAACGTCTAAAAACAAGAAGAGAGGAGGTGAAACAGAATGAATTTAAAAAGAACGATCGGAACTGCTTTTTTGGCTTTGACGTTGGCCCCGGCCTACGTTGCCGTAGCCGCAGAAGATATGGAGCTGAAGGCCACGGTAGTATCCAAGGGCGAAAAGGACATCAAGGTCAAAACCAAGGATGACGAAAAGACCATCCTGGTAGGCAGCAAGACGAAGGGCCTTGAGAACGCCAAAGAGGGCTCCAAGGTAACCATTAAGTACACAGAGAAAGATGGCCAGATGAGAGCCAGCGAGATCAATCCGCGCTGACGCGAGCGCGATCAGGTAAAAAGGGCGAGGTCGTCAGACCCCGCCCTTTTTTTGTCCCACGTAATTGGATGATCCGCTTGTAGCCGTCCGATAAAAGCCGTGGGCCGCGCTATTGTGTGCTTGACGCCGCAGACATCCGTGAAATTCTTTAAGGAACTCCTGAAATAGAATACTACGTTTACACGTTTCGCGGACCGACGGTGTCCTTATAGATCATATCGATGTCCATCTTCTCGTAAGCTGCAACAAAACCGTTTTTATATTCGTGACCGGAATAGTGCGCCGGCTTGAGTCTGTCCCACACGATATAGCCGTTCTGGTCCACGCACCCCTCGTCGACCGATGCCGCCGCTACCTTGCCGACGACCATGACCCGATGCAGCCATTGCTTGGTCCACTCGACCTTGCACTCGAAATGGCTCCGGCACTCGGCGATGCGCGGCGGTTTGACGATCTTCGACGGCAGCGCCGTCAACCCGGCTTTTTCCAGCTCGTTGACCCGCGGCGGAAACTCCAGGCCAACCACTCTGACCTTCTCAAGAATCTCACGCTCAAACGGCGGCACGTTGACGACGAATTCGCCGGTCGCCAGAACATTGTTGCAGGTATCCTTTGTCGCGCCGACTGTGAAGGCGATGAACACCGGATCGTGGCACACCCGCACGCAGGTACCGAAAGATGCCGCGTTGACCCAGCCTTCGCTGTCCATCGTGGTGATCATGACCAGGCAAGCGCTGGGCGCGAAAAGCCGATCCCAATGTTCGCTCGGCACGTCCATCTTCCTGGCAGAATTTAACTGGCTCATTTCGTGCGCCTCCCTTCCAGCTCTCAATGGCATAGCCGAAACGAATCCGCGCCGTCAACCGGAGCGCTCGTGACTTTAAGATTCAAAAAACGACTGGTCGACATTGATAAATATTTTAACGGCCGGTCGGACTTTAATTCCCGGTCTGTCAATTTCCCTTGGTTAACTTTATCGCCTCTGATACGTTCCGGACGAAAATTGTCAATGGAGGGTCGAATGAAAAAGGTCGTTGTAGTCACTGGCATGATTTGTTTTCTCCTCTATGGCTCGGCCGGCGCCATCGATAAGATCCGCATCGGGGTTCCACAGCAGATCGTTCATTGGATGGTTTTCCCCTTGGCCCAACAGAAGGGCTTTTTCAAAGAGGAAAGATTCGACGCCGAAATCGTCCGTATCACGGGACCTTCCGGTAGGTCGGCGCTGATGAGCGGCGACATCGATTATTACACGACCATCGCCTTCATCGTGCAGTCGGTGATCGTGGGGCTGCCGGTCAAGGTCGTGGCCGCTTATGTAAACTGTCCGCCTTTTGTATTAATGACGCGACCGGAATTCAAATCGGCTCAGGATCTGAAGGGCAAAACCATGGGGATCGGCGCGCCGCCCGGCAGCTCACCCGATATTATTGCAAGGCTTGCGTTGCGCCACTTGGGTTTGAATGCCGACAAAGATATGAAATTTGTATTCTTAAACTCCCATGAGAGGACTTTCCTCGGCCTGGAACAGGGACTGTTCGCCGCGGGATTGATACCGCCGCCGTTCGATTACCAGGGGAAAAAACTCGGGCTCAATTCTCTGGCGCGCGCCGACGAGCTTCTCACTTACCCGGAGGACGGCCTGGTCGCGACCATCAAGAAGATCAAAGAGAAGCCCGACGAAATCAAACGGGTGATCCGCGCCGGCATCAAGGCCAACCGGTACATTCGCACGCAGCGTGAAGGAACGATTCAGTTTCTAATGGACTGGCAGAAAGTCAATCGCGAAACGGCTACCGCTAACTATGACAGCGCGGCGCGAGTATTCAACGACGACGGCTCGCTGCCGGAAGCCGGCCTGCGGCTGATCATCGAAGAAGCCAAAAAAACCGCCAGACTCGATCGCGAAATACCCCTTAGCGAGGTCGCGGATCTTTCGATTCTAAGAGAAGCGCAAAAGGAGCTCGGCATCAAGCCAAGATAACTGCTACCTGCCGAATGCATTGACCTCTTCTCGCGGCGTCAATAGCTGAAAAATTCAAGGAGGTCGCAACGCGTCCAACGCTGACGCCGGACTACACTGCGCCAAGACCTTCGTCACGCTCGTTTGCAGCGCGACACCGCTGATCGTAAAATGTTTTTTCCGTCGGACATTTTATGAAACGCTGGCAAGTTATCGTTGTCGCCGTGGTCGTCGCCTTGGGTATGGCCGTGATTGCCGGCTATCGCATGGGAGTGCGGATCCTGCAGGCGAGAATCGTCGATGCACTCGGTCCCGGCAGCCGCTTGACCGAGCTCAATGTCAACTGGTTTTCGATCGAAATATTAGGGCTCAGCATCGACGCCCCTAAAGGCTGGCCGGCGGCGCGCACTTTAGAAGCGGAGCGCATAACGATCGTTCCCGATCTGCGCACCCTTTTCTCCGATCAAATTCGCATCTCTTCCATCGTCGTTGACAAGCCTTATTTGTCCATGCTGCGCAATCCGGGAAAATTGATCATGGTTCCCAGCCTGACGGAAAAAGAAAAACAAGCTAAGGCCGCCGATTCAGAATCAGGCGCCGCCCGCGCGCTGACGATCTCCACCATCGAGGTCAAAGGCGGGAGCTTGGATCTCTATGACGCAACCGTAAGTCGGCCGCCGCTCAAAGTCAGGATGGAAGAGATCGAGGCGGTGATCCGCGATGTAGCAGTGCCGGCAGCCGAGAAAACTCGCTTCGAGATTGGAGGTATTGTAAAAGGAGTGAAGCGCGACGGCCGCGCCAAGCTGAGCGGTTGGGTCGGTCCCGGCGCCAGGGACTCATCGTCGCGCGTTCTGCTGGAGGCGGTCGATCTGGTGCCGCTCCAGCCCTATCTCATCAAAAAGAACGAGGCTCAGGTCGCCAGGGGAGCTCTCGATTTAAATCTCGCCTCCGAGGTCCGCAATAATAATCTAGACGGCAAAGGCAAAATCGTTCTCCAAGACTTGGAGCTGGCGCGCTCCGGCGGATACTTCGATACGTTCATGGGGCTGCCGCGCAATGCGGTGATCAATTTTCTCAAGGATAACCACAACGCCATCGACGTCGACTTCACTTTGAAAGGCAATACGAATAATCCGAACTTCTCGTTGAACGAGAATCTATCCACTCGCATCGCCATGTCCATGGCCAACCAACTCGGTGTAAGCATCAGGGGCGTCGCCGAAGGACTGAGCACGCTCGGCCGCAAGGGCGCGGAGGGCGCCAGCGGCGTGGTCGAAGGCGTCGGCTCGGCGGTCAAGCGGCTGTTCGGCGGACGATGAATCCTCTACAGTAAGATTTGATTCGCGTGCCGCGCCACAGCGCGACGTTGACGCCAGTTAGCGCAACATCGGAAGAATTTCTTCGCCCCAGAGCCTGATGACTTCGGGGATTTTAGGGCCCAGCGGCACGCCGAGAGTAATCTGCGTAAAACCATCGCGCGCCGCCAGTGAAAATAGCTCGGCGATTCGTTCCTTGCACTGGGCCGGCGTGCCGGCGATGATCAGACGATCCCCGCTTCGGCGTCAGCGACGCAGCGTAATCGACGCCGCGATTTTCGCTGTAAGTTTTTCGCACTGCTTGAATCGCCTGCGGCTCGATGCCTGGTCCAAACTTGGCTGAATCCGAATTGTCCCATCGTCCCCCAAGTGGTCTCGGCGAGCCCGATCAACTCCGGCAGCAAGTAACGATTGAGCACATGGAGCGGATAGTGGATGCCGATTTCGCCGCTAAATCCGTTTTCAGTTTTTGCGATGGCGCTCTCCTCCGACCGAAGAAAGATTCTAAAAGCGACAACAGGCCGTTGATTTTACTTGTGGCGGCGCGACTCGGCGAGCCAAATGAAGACCACCGAGACGAATGTCAACGCCTGCACGATCCAGAATGCCTCGCGGTAACTGCCGGTCCAATCATGAATGACGCCGCCCAGCCAAGGACCGATACCGGCCCCTGCGCCGATAAACAGCGAAATTGCGCCGATGATCGCGCCGAAAGATTTGCCGTGAAATAAATCGGCGGCGATGGTCGGGTACAGCGATTGGCGCGACGAGAAGCCAACCGCGATAAATGGCGGAAACGCGTAGAACAACCAGCTGCGGCTGACGTCTGTGATCATCATCAAGAGGAAAATGCCCGCCATCAACGACACTGAGCCGAGCAAATAGGACCATTGGCGGCCGATCCGATCGGCCAACAGCCCCATGAAAATCATTGACGGCGCGGTAAAAAGCCCGATCAGTCCGAGCCCAAACGCCGCCAGTTCTTTTGAGAATCCCGCGTCACTCACCGCGGCAACTTGATGAATTAGCACCATGTGCAGCGGAATCGCGCCGGCGAG
>Ga0193707_1000597_pt1 | contig 12595 bp, 12 predicted proteins | sample U3c2metaG_FD_143043 | JGI IMG/M metagenome (GOLD analysis project Ga0193707, IMG submission 143043) | Soil microbial communities from a riparian zone of the East river system, Colorado, United States - U3c2 | ecosystem: Environmental > Terrestrial > Soil > Riparian zone | place: USA: East River... | reverse complement strand
CAGACCCTCCCCCCGGGCCAGGAACGCCTCCACCGCGCCTGCGGCGGCCGCCGGATCCACCCCGGGAAGCGCGATCCGCCACTCGCTCGCCTCCAGCCGCTCGGCCAGTCCCCCGGGGCCTGCGACGACCACTTCGAGGACGTCGAGACCGGGCGGCAGCGCCTCGTCCAGGGCGGCCCGGACCTGCTCGGCGTCCCGCTCCTGTGTGAGCGAGATCTCCAGATACTCCGCCTCCGACGCGGCCCCGGTCGGCGCGGCACCGGCGTACGAGATCTTCGGGTGCGGGCTGAAGCCGTGCGAGAACGCCACCGGCAGCCCGGCCCGGCGGACGGCACGCTCGAACGCCCGCTGGAAGTCGCGGTGTGAGGTGAATCGCAGCCGCCCGCGCTTGGCGAACCGGATCCGCAGCTTCTGGACCGCGGGGAGCTGCTGCGACGGCGGAGCTTGAACTGGTGGCACGCAGGCATTCTCGCAGGCTGCCGATCACTCGGGCCCTCGCCCCGAGCTGTCTCGCTGCCGGTCACCAAGCCCTCCCCTGGTCCGTCGCGTGACCAACGGTTTCCGTCAGGGCTGGGCGGCGGACCTGCCGGTCAGGTAGAGGGCCCAGCCGAGAAATCCGAAGGAGACGGTGACGAGGATGGTGCGGATCGGGTTGAAGGTGCGCCACGTGGACTCGTCGAAGGCGGCCCGGACGGCGGCGACGTCGATGGTGTTCGGGTCCCCGGCCGCCTTCATCGCGTCGTTGAGCGGGACGTTCACCGCGATCGTCACGATCATCGAGATCAGGTAGAGGACGAATGCGACCGCGATCCACGGCAGCGCCTTCTCCTTGAAGCTGAGCAGGCTGGCCAGCACCGTGAACAGCAGTGCCCCGACGAACCCGAGCCCGAGGAACAGCGGATTGACGATGGCCCGGTCGACCGCCTGGAACGCGCCGACGAAGGTCTTGTCGTCGGTCTTCGCCAGCCCGGGCATGAAGGCGTTCGCGTAGATCCCATACACGCCGGCCACCAGCCCAGTCGTCATCGTGGCCGCCATCAACGACGCCACCCGCAGTCCGTTCATCTCACTCCTCCAGTACGGCGGGACCACCCCGCACCGGAAAACTAGAGGCCCGGCTCGTGCCCGGACATGTCGCCGAAACTCACATCCATGTCAGCGAAACTCACAACCGCGCGCACTGACCGGCTCGTGGTCCGGAGACCTGGTTCGGCGCCTGCAGGTTGACCGGCGCCGAGGCGCTGCCCGAGCAGCTCAGCGGTCCGCTGACCACGGTCCCAGCCAGTACGGCGGCCTCCGTCGTCCGCGACCTGGTCACGGACACCGGCCCCTGGACCGACGGTCCGACGAGGACGGCGCTTCGAGTCACACCATCGACCGAGACCGGTCCCGCGACAGTGCTCCGGAGCAACTGGAGGCCGGCCGCGCCATCGGCGCGGATCGGACCCGCGACATGGGTGTCAGTGGCAACCATCGACGCACCGGCATCGACCATGAGCGGACCGTTGATCGTGGCACCGACCAGGCAGGTCACGCCTGATCGCACGGCCAGCGGGCCGTTTCGGACACCTGTCACCGTTGTCGTGAAAGGTAGGGGCTGAGGGCAACAACGTGACCGTGAACCCGTCGCGGCGTCCCGATGTTGCCGGAGGCATCGATCGCGCAGTACTCGACCTGGTGCCGGCCGCACCCAGGCGGCACGTCGTCCCTCGACCCCCGTCGACCGACCAGGTCAGCGTCACGGCACCCACCTGGGCCGTGAGCGTGTGGCGGCCAGACGACCTGGTCGGCGGCGACCTGACCGACCGGCGTACTGCTCTGGATGAGCGCTGTGCGGGCCCGCTGTGGGGGCACCCTCCATCGTGGGCGCTGTCGGCCTACCCGATGCCGCCGCGGGCAGACCCGCGAACACCGCCGCGACCACCCCGAGCACCGCTGTCAGTCCTCTGGTCCGCACAAGTCCTCCCAGCCGGGCGACGCCGCCGTCAGCAGCTTACGAAGATCGGCCTCGGAGTGTGAGGAGTTGCCGCGTGGCGACTTGCGAGCCAAGCGGGCCGTCGTACGGCATCATGAGGGGTCGGGGAACAGTGAGGAAAGGACATCGATGACGGAACCGGCTCAGTCGCCGCGGCCCGAACCGGACCCAGCGGTCGTGGATGCCGGCGACGGCGATGGCAAGGGCATCTACTGGGTGCTGAAGAACGTGCTGGTCGGCCCGCCGGTCCGGCGCATCTTCCGGCCGATCGTGACCGGCGCCGAGAACATTCCGGCGACCGGCCCGGCGATCATCGCCAGCAACCACCTCTCGTACTCCGACTGGATCTTCATGCCGCTGGTGCTCCGGCGCCGGGTCACGTTCGTGGCGAAGTCCGACTATTTCACCGGTGCCGGGATCAAGGGCCGGTTCCAGCGCGGGTTCTTCAAGGGCACCGGGCAGGTGCCGATCGACCGGTCCGGCGGGTCCGCGTCGGAGGGCGCGATGCGGGCCGGGATGAAGGTGCTGGAGCGCGGCGAGCTGTTCGGCATCTACCCCGAGGGCACCCGGTCGCACGACGGCCGCCTCTACAAGGGGCGTACGGGTGTCGCCCGGCTGGCGCTCGAGGCCAAGGTCCCGGTGATTCCGTGCGGGGTGATCGGCACCGACGTGGTCGCGCCACCCGGCAAGGTGGTCGCCTCGTTCGCCTCTCCGTCGATCAAGTTCGGCGAGCCGCTGGACTTCTCCCGGTACGAAGGGATGGAGAGCGACCGGCTGATCCTGCGCGCGGTCACCGACGAGATCATGTACAAGATCATGGAGCTGTCCGGCCAGGAGTACCTCGACATGTACGCCACCAAGGCCAAGCAGTTGGAGGGCCGGGCGGTCACCGGCGCACCCAAGAAGGTCCGCAAGTCGGACACCTGATCCGGAGGCTGAGACAGCGGGGGTCTAGGCTGGTAGATCGTGGACGGACCGATCGCTTACCAGGGTGAGCCAGGCGCCAACTCGGCGATGGCGTGCACCGAGATGTTCCCGGACCGCGAGCAGCTGCCCTGTACGACGTTCGAGGACGCCCTCGACGCGGTCAGCAGCGGCCGCGCCGGGCTGGCGATGATCCCGGTGGACAACTCGATCGCGGGGCGGGTGGCGGACATCCACCACCTGCTGCCGGAGTCCGGGCTGCACATCGTCGGTGAGCACTTCCTGCCGATCCACTTCCAGCTCCTGGCGGCTCCGGGTACGTCGCTCGACCGGATCTGGACGGTCCGCAGCCACGTGCACGCGCTGGGCCAGTGCCGCAAGATCATCCGCGAGCACGGCTGGTCCACGGTCGTCGCCGACGACACCGCGGGCGCGGCTCGGGAGATCTCCGAGCTGGCCGATCCGACCGTCGCGTCGCTGTCGCCGCGGGCGGCCGCGGAGCTGTACGGCCTCGAGACGCTGGCCACCGACGTGGAGGACGAGCACCACAACACCACCCGGTTCCTGGTGCTGTCCCGGGAGCCCGAGGTTCCCGCGGTCGGCTCCGGCCCGATCATCACCAGCTTCGTCTACCGCGTCCGCAACGTGTCGGCCGCGCTGTACAAGGCGCTCGGCGGGTTCGCCACCAACAATGTCAACATGACGAAGCTGGAGTCCTACCAGCTCGGCGGCATGTTCTTCGCCACCCAGTTCTACGCCGACATCGAAGGGCATCCGGACGAGCCGAACGTGGCACTGGCGCTGGAGGAACTCGCGTTCTTCTCGGTCGAGGTCCGCGTGCTCGGCGTCTACCCGTCGCACCCGTTCCGGTCCCAGATCGCCGAGCCCGCCGCCAACCGGGCACTCCGCCCGCACCACTAGAACGAGCTGCTCCCCGTCCGTCGCGACCTCTAGGGTCGGCCTATGCGGATCGTTGCGGTGGACGGGCAGGACGCGGCGGAGTTCGAGCGGTTCTTCGAGGTGCGGGACGCCGTACGTCGGGAGGAGCTCGAGTTCCCGGTGGGTCTGGGGTTGCAGGAGGCACGGGTGCTGTTCACCGGTGACCACTCGGACGAGCGGTCGGACGGACTGGCTCTGGTCGACGGTGACACGTGCGCCGGGATCGCGTGGCTCGACTGGTGGTTGCTCGACAACACCGACAGGGTCGACGTGGAGTTCGCGGTGGTTCCGTCATACCGGCGCCGGGGCGTCGCGACGCGGCTGCTGGAGGCGGTGATCGACCGCGCCCGGGCGGACGGGCGCCGGGTGCTGTCCGGGATGAACTCGGCCGGCGATCCGGTGACGGGAGACAGCCCTGGTACGGCGTTCGCCGCGGCGCGCGGGTTCGTCCGCAAGCACGCCGAATTGCAGCAGGTGCTCGAGCTACCGGTCGCCGATGCCCAGCTGGCGGTGCTGGATCGGCCGGTGCCCGGCTACGAGCTGGTGCAGTGGCGGGAGCACATGCCCCAGGAGTGGCTCGACCAGTTCGCGGACCTGTTGACCGGCATGACCGAGGATGTGCCGACCGGCGACCGCGTGGTCGAGGCGACCCACTGGACCCCGGCGCTGATCCGCGAGGCCGAAGCCCGACGTGTTGCCCAAGGCCGCTTCACCTACACGACGGCGGCCGTCAACACCGCGTCCGGCCGCCTGGCGGCGTACACCCAGATGGGCGGCACCCCCGAAACCCCCGAACGGCTCAACCAGTACGACACCTACGTCCACCGGGCCCACCGCGGCAACCGCCTGGGGATCGCCGTCAAACTCCCCAACCTCCGCGCACTCCAGTCCGCCCTCGACCACCCCGCCGTCCTCCACACCTTCAACGCCCCCGAAAACACCCCCATGATCACCGTCAACGAAAAACTCGGCTTCCGCCCCACTGCCCAACGCACCACCTGGGAACGCGACCTCAAATGATCGCGAAGCTCTGTGGTCTTGATCGAGCACCGGGCATGGTTTAGCTTTCCGGAGCACGCCCGGTGACGGGCGCCGAGCAGAGGTCCGAACCGCCCCCGGAGGTCGCTCATGCATCGTCCCGCTTCGAAACCGGCCACATCGCGCCCCGATCCGAGGCTCGGCGGGCGCGCGTCGCTCGTCGTCGCACTGCTGCTCGCACTCTGGCCGCTGGCACCCGCGCACGCCGCCCCGCCCGCGACGCCGGCCGCTACGACAGCACCCGCGACGGCGCCCGCCGTACCGGCCCTGCAACCGGCGCACCGGGGTGCCGAGGTCGTCGCGGTCACAAAGGTCGCGGATCACCTGACCGATCTCTCCGTGCGGTCCGAGGCCCTCGGCAACCGGATCGTCAAGGTCCGGCTGCTCACACCGGACGGCTGGAACCCCGCGGATCACCGGCAGCACTGGCCGACCTTCTGGCTGCTGCACGGCTGCTGCGGCGACTACACGTCGTGGTCCAGCACGGACATCACGACGATCGACAGCCTGCGCAAGGTTCTCGTGGTGATGCCGGAGGCCGGCTGGAACGGCTGGTACAGCGACTGGTGGAACTACGGCGCGGGCGGAGACCCGGCCTGGGAGACCTTCCACACCGTCGAGCTGCGGCACCTGCTGGAGCAGGACTGGGGCGCCGGCAGCAACCGCGTCGTCGCCGGGCTGTCGATGGGCGGCCAGGGCGCGCTCTTGTACGCCGCCCGGCACCCCGGCATGTTCCGTGCGGTCGCGGCGTACTCCGGATCGGCGCACCCACTGCTGAACGACGAGTCGGTCAACCGGATCATGGGGTTCTTCGCCGGCCAGGGCAACGACCCGCTCCGCGTCTGGGGCGCCCCTGTCGCGCAGCGAGACATCTGGGCGGCGCACGACCCGTACTACCTCGCGCGGAGGCTCAAGTCCTTGCCTGTCTACCTGTCCTGCGGCGACGGCACCGGCGGACCGTTCGACCCGCCGGGCAAGACCGACGCCTTGGAGGCCGACTTCAACCGGCAGAACCATGCACTCGCGGCCGCGCTCGACCGCGTCGGGGCGAAGCAGTTGACGACCAACTTCTACGGCCCGGGCACGCATGGATGGGCCTACTGGCAGCGCGAGCTCCACGCCTCCCTGCCGATGCTGCTCAGCGCGCTCCACGTCCAGTGACCGCCTCTTGAGGATTCAAGCAAATCGTCAACGCCTGCAGGGGTTTTGACGGAGTTCACTGTCGAAGCGCGAGGGGTGTGCGCGGGCGGTGAGGGGAGCAAGGTGACCGAAGAGCAGCGACTTGGAGGCCGGCTGTTCGGTGGGGGAAGGCGGGAGTGGACCGTCTTCGGTCGAGGGGTGGGCTGGGGGTGATCCTTTCGGTTCGGCGTCGACGGACGCCGGCCTGCTCGTGTGCCCCCGCCGGAAGGGGAGAGATGCCGAGGAAGCCCAACGGCCGAGCGGACAAGCATCGCGACGACGACTACCGGATGCCGGGTGAGGTACCGGTCGCGAACGGGCAGCCCGCGGCGAACGGCATGCCGATCACCGGGATGATCGGTGCACCGGCCTCGGACGGCGCCGGCATGAGCGGCGGCCAGCCCAGTGGAGCGGGGATGACCGGAGGCGGCCGGCCGGCGACGGCATGAGTGGTGGCGGCCGGCCCGGTGGTGCGGGCATGAGTGTCGGCGGCCAGGCCAGTGGTGCCGGTATGAGCGGCGCGGACGGGCGCACCGAGTACCCGACTCGGCTGCAGTGCGGTGTGATGGAAGTGCACCGGCGGCTGCTGTCGACGTCACCCGAGTACGCCGCAGCCCGGTCGGCGCTCGAGACCGCGACCATCGACTACGTCTCCCGCCAGCAACGATTCACCGGGATCGCGCGGATCCCGGTCGTCGTGCACGTGGTCTGGAACAGCGCCGCCCAGAACATCTCGCAGGCCCAGATCGACAGTCAGCTCGACGTCCTCAACCGCGACTACCGGGCCACGAACCCCGACACGAGCATCGTGCCACCGGTATTCAGCGGCCTGATCGCGGACGCCCGGGTCGAGTTCTTCCTGGCGACCGAGGACCCGAACGGGAACCCGGCCACGGGTGTCACCCGGACCCAGACCAGCACGGCGAGCTTCGGCACCGACGACTTGGTGAAGTCGTCGGCGACCGGCGGCAGCGACCCGTGGCCGGCCGACCGGTACCTGAACATCTGGGTCTGCCAGCTCGGCGGCGGCCTGCTCGGGTACGCGCAGTTCCCGGGCGGCCCGGCGAACACCGACGGCGTGGTCATCCTTCGGTACCGACGGTACGGCGACCGCACCGTTCGACCTGGGCCGGACCACGACCCACGAGGTCGGCCACTACCTGAACCTGTTCCACATCTGGGGCGACGACGGCAGCGGCTGCAGCGCGACCGACGAGTGCGCCGACACCCCGAACGCGGCCGGCCCGAACTTCGGCGTACCGACGTTCCCGCACGTGACGTGCAGCAACGGGCCGAACGGCGACCTGTTCTACGACTACATGGACTACACCGACGAGGGTCGAGCCGCTCCGGGCCGGCATGAGGATTGTCGACAATCCGATTGTCTCCTCGGCCCGGCTGGATCCGTCCGTCGTGGACCTGGTCGGTCAACTGTCCATGCAGTCGTACCAAGACGACCTGACCTGGTTGGCGAATCTGCCCACGCGGCATTCGGTGAGTCCGTCGTTCACGCAGTCGACGGACTTCGCGGCGGACCGGATGGTTGCCCTCGGCTACGGAGTGAGCCGGAGGCCGATCACCGTCGGCGCGGGTCATTCGGCGAACCTGATCGGCGACCGGACCGGCGTTGGATCCACCCGCGAACTGGTGCTCGTCACGGCACACCTTGATTCGATCAACATCGCGGGCGGTCCGGCCGCGGCGGCACCCGGTGCGGACGACAACGGGAGCGGTTCGGCCGGGGTGCTCGAGCTCGGGCGGCTGTTGTCGACGCGGTCGTGGCAGCACGACGTACGACTGATCCTCTTCGGTGGCGAGGAGGAGGGGTTGTTCGGCAGCAAGCAGTACGTCGCCGCGCTGCCGCCCGCCGAGCGATCACGTGTCCGGGCCGTGCTCAACATGGACATGATCGCGACCAAGGACACCGCGGCGCCGACCGTGTTGCTCGAAGGCGCCCCGGTGTCGTCGAGCCAGTTGGCGGACCTGGCGACAGCGGCCGCGACGTACACCGGGCTGAAGGTGGAGACGTCGCTCAATCCGTTCGCCAGCGACCAGGTGCCGTTCATCAACGCCGGGATACCGGCCGTGCTCACGATCGAGGGCACCGACAGCGCGAACGGCCACATCCACTCGGCGAACGACACGTTGACCTTCATCGAGTGGCCGCTGGCCGCCGAGATCCTCCGGATGAACATCGCCGCCCTCGCCGGTTGGCTCGAGCCGGCAGCCGCGGTCCGTCCCCGGCCGGCTCAGTGATCGCCTGGGGGCCCGACCGCCTCGGCGTCTTCGCAGTCGGCCTGGACTCGGCCGTGCACCACAAGGCTTTCGACGGTAGTTGGGACGAGTTCGAGTCGCTCGGAGGTGTTGTCCTAAGCTGAACCAGGTGTGGAGCCTGAATGCGCGTGACCTCGGCGGCTTTCCGACCCGGTACGGCGTACCGACGCGTGAGCGGAGGGTGTTCCGGTCCGATTCTCTCGACGATCTGGGCAACGCTGGACGCGCCGCGCTCGACGCCGTCGATGCCGGATTGGTGCTCGACCTGCGCTCCGAGCAGGAGCTGACGCAACCACATCCGCTCGACGGCACCCCGGCGTACCAGCGGATTCCGTGGATCGACCCGGTCGCTGAGGCGACGCGGGACGCGGCCGCCGAGCCGCGCCTCGTCGACATCTACAGCAACAGCCTGACGCGCAACGCCGCCCAGATCAGCAAGATCTTCCAGGCGATCGCGGACGCGCCGGGAAGGATCGGACCGGACAACTCGCCGCCCTGCTGCTCGAGCTGGCCGGCGTACCGCGCGAGGTGATCGCGGACGACTACGCGGTCAGCGAGGTCTGGCTGGGACGGCAGGACGGTCCCGAGATGGCGCGCACCAGGCCGGAGACGATCCTCGAGTCACTCGACCATCTGGACCACCGGCTCGGCGGTATCCGCGCGTACCTCGCCGGCCTCGGGCTGAGCGAACTGCAGGTCCACCGCCTCGCTACCCGGCTCGTGCCGGTGGACGTGCGGGCCGTCGTGTTCGACTTCGACGGGCTGCTGATGGACACCGAGACGACGATGGTGGAGAGCTGGCGGGCCGAGTGGGCACATCACGGGCTCGACCTGGATCTCGAGGAGTTCTGGCCGGGGCACGGCGGTGACATCAGCGAGGACCGGTACGCCGTGCTGGCGGCGGCGGTCGGCGCCGGCTTCGACCCCACCGCTAGCCAGACCCGCCGAACCGCTCACCGTGAGGCGATGCATCGGGAGCTGGACTTCCGGCCCGGGATTCGCGAGTGGGTGACGACGGCCCGGGAGCTCGGTCTGAAGGTCGCGATCGCGAGCAGTTCGCCGCGTCCGTGGGTGCAGGGTCACCTGGAGCGCGTCGGCGCGGTCTCACTCTTCGATCTCGTCGTCACCGGCGACGAGGTCGCAACCCTCAAACCCGATCCGGCGATCTATCAGCTGGCCTTGCGGCGTCTCGGCGTACCCGGTGATCGGGCGATCGCGGTCGAGGACACCCCGCACGGGGTCGCGGCGGCGCAGGCGGCAGGACTGTTCGCGGTCGCGGTTCCCAACCCGTTCGTGGCTCCGGGGAAGGTCGCGGCGGCCGACCTGGTTCTGGGCAGCGCTGACGAACTGTTGCTCAGCGAGTTGCTTCTTTCAGTCGGGTCGAAGGGGTCGACGGCGGTAATCGAGTGACTTAGTCTGCTGACCCTCTGTAAAGTTCCAACCGGAGGAATGCGGATACGGAGGCGGGGCAGGACCAGACCGAAACCACCCCCACCCCGGCCTACTACTGCAACTGACCCCCGCCCATTTCAGGCTCTCCTGCTTGATGTGTGGGTGATCGTCTGGGGCGTGGTCCGAGCTGGTGACCCGAGACGGGTTGTCGCGGGCCGAGACCTGATATTTCAGGTCTCAGCCCGCCGGTTCCTGTCTCAGCACCCGACTAGTGCCCAGGAAGCGCCACCAGGCCAACCAAGCCGTCACCACCCGACTCCCAAGGCACCAAGCAGAACCCCGGACACCAAGCCGGGACCGCGGACATCCGATCCGGTGTCCACGGTCCCCACAACCTGTCCGAGGTGCCACCCCCTCCCGGAAACCCTCCCCACCACTCAAGCTCTCACTCATCTCACCCACACACCGGGGCCCCATTTCAGGGGTCAGCCCCTGAGGTGGTGGGTTCGGCCGGTGCATACAGGGTGCCAACCCACAAGCTGATGGGCTGACCCCTCAAGTCACCCCACACATCGAGCAGAGGAGCCTCATTTCGGGGGTCAACCCCTCAATGTGCGGTTGGCACGTCGAATTACCGGGGGTCAACCCACAACCTCGGGGGTTGACCCCTGAAATGGGATCAGAGGACGGACAGGGGGAGGAGCTTCTTGCCGGTGGGGCCGATCTGGATCTCGGTGCCCATCTGCGGGCAGACACCGCAGTCGAAGCAGGGGGTCCAGCGACAGTCCTCGACCTCGATCGCGCCGTCCTCCTCGAGCGCGTCCTGCCAGTCCTCCCACAGCCAGTCGCGGTCCAGGCCCGAGTCCAGGTGGTCCCAGGGCAGGACTTCGGCGTACTCGCGCTCTCGGGTGGTGTACCAGGCGAGGTCGACCGGCTCGTCGGCCAGCGCCTTGCCGGCCGACTCGACCCAGCGGTCGTAGGAGAAGTGCTCGCTCCAGCCGTCGAACCGGCCGCCGTCGCGCCAGACCGCCTCGATCACCCGGCCGACCCGGCGGTCACCGCGGGACAGCAGGCCTTCGATGATGCCGGGCTTGCCGTCGTGGTACCGGAAGCCGATCGCCTTCGCATACTTCTTGTCCGACCGGATCGCCGCGCCCAGCTTGGCCAGCCGGGCGTCGGTCTCCTCGACGCCGAGCTGCGAGGCCCACTGGAACGGCGTGTGCGGCTTCGGCACGAACCCACCGATCGACACGGTGCAGCGGATGTCGTTGCGGCCGGAGACCTCACGGCCGGTGGCGATCACCCGCTTGGCCAGGTCGGCGATCGCCAGCACGTCCTCGTCGGTCTCGGTTGGCAGCCCGCACATGAAGTAGAGCTTCACCTGCCGCCAGCCATGGCTGTACGCCGCCGCGACGGTGCGGATCAGGTCGTCCTCGGTGACCATCTTGTTGATCACCTTGCGCATCCGGTCCGACCCGCCCTCGGGGGCGAAGGTCAGGCCGCTGCGCCGGCCGTTGCGGGAGAACTCGTTGGCCAGCGTGATGTTGAACGCGTCGACCCTTGTCGAAGGCAACGACAGGGAGACGTTGCTGCCCTCGTACCGGTCGCCCAGCCCCCTGGCCACCTCGGCGATCTCGCTGTGGTCGGCCGAGGACAGGCTGAGCAGCCCGACCTCCTCGAATCCGGACTGCTTCAGCCCGTTCTCGACCATGTCGCCGATCGTGGTGAGGCTGCGCTCGCGCACCGGGCGGGTGATCATGCCCGCCTGGCAGAACCGGCAGCCGCGGGTGCAGCCGCGGAAGATCTCCACCGAGTACCGCTCGTGCACGGTCTCTGCCAGCGGGACCAGCGGCTTCCTCGGGTACGGCCACGCATCCAGGTCCATCACGGTGTGCTTGGCCGTCCGCCACGGCACGCCGGTCCGGTTCGGCGCGACCCGCTTGATCCGGCCGTCGGTCAGGTACTCGACCGTGAAGAACTTCGGGATGTAGACGCCACCGGACGCGGCCAGGCGCATCAGCACCTCGTCCCGCCCACCCGGGGAGCCCTCATCCTTCCACTCCCGGATCACGTCCGAGATGGCCAGCACGATCTCCTCGCCGTCACCGAGGACGGCGGCGTCGATGAAGTCGGCGATCGGCTCGGGGTTGAACGCGGCGTGGCCACCGGCCAGCACGATCGGGTCCTCGTCGGTCCGGTCGACGGCGTACAGCGGAATCCCGGCCAGGTCGAGCGCGGTCAGCATGTTCGTGTAGCCGAGCTCGGTCGAGAACGACAGTCCGAAGACGTCGAACGCCCGGACCGGACGGTGGCTGTCCAGCGTGAACTGCGGGATTTTGTGGTCCCGCATCACCTTCTCCATGTCCGGCCAGACGGAGTACGTTCGCTCGGCCAGGATGTGGCCGCGCTCGTTCAGCACCTCGTAGAGGATCTGAACGCCCTGGTTCGGCAGGCCGACCTCGTACGCATCCGGGTACATCAGCGCCCAGCGCACGCTGACCGAGTCCCAGTCCTTGCTGACCGAGTTCAGCTCACCTCCGACGTACTGGATCGGCTTCTGCACGCTCGGCAGCAGCGCCTCCAGGCGCGGGAACAGCGATTCGACAGTCATCGGGCACTTCCGGTCGAGGAACAGAGCGCCTACCAGACTAACGCCGCCCCTCCCGTACGCCGGAATCGCGCGCTCAGCCGAGGTGGGTGAGGAGGAGGGGGTTGATGACGTCGGGGTGGGAGTACGTGACGAGGTGAGCGGCCTGTTCGATGATCTCGAGGTGGGCGCCGGGGATCTGGGCGGCGAGGGGTACGACGGTCTCCGGCGGGATGGACGTGTCGGAGTCGGTGGTGATCAGGAGCACCGGCGCGGTGATGGTGTCC
>Ga0193707_1000594_pt1 | contig 12614 bp, 13 predicted proteins | sample U3c2metaG_FD_143043 | JGI IMG/M metagenome (GOLD analysis project Ga0193707, IMG submission 143043) | Soil microbial communities from a riparian zone of the East river system, Colorado, United States - U3c2 | ecosystem: Environmental > Terrestrial > Soil > Riparian zone | place: USA: East River... | reverse complement strand
ACACGGGCTGGACAGCCTTCCGCCTAACCGACGAGCCCCTAAAGAAACTAGGCACCAGCAACCCAACAACAACCACCACCTGAACCCCAGCCCCCCAAACCCAGCAACCCGACCCCCACTCCCCTCCCCACAACCCCCGGCCCCCGAACCTCGACCCTCGACCCCAAAAAAGCTCAGGCCGGCTCACCAGACAGCCCGCCAAGCGGCAGACGCTGGGACAGCCAGATGTGAAAAGAACCCGCCGCGTTCAGCCACGCCGTCGTGGTCGCGGCGAACTGGTCGCCGGTCACGCCACCGCCGATGTGCATCGTCGCCTCGCTCACGATGATGACGGTGCCGTCGTCATCGGTGGCGGTGTAGACCTTCAGGCCGGTGGTGTCGCGGTTCCACTCGTCGAGGACTCCGCGTAGCTCGGGCTTGTCCTCCACGGTGAAGAACCGGTCATAGATCGTACGGGCGGCGTAGACATCGCCCTCGCCGTCAAGGGTGAAGAAGAGGCTGTAGCACTGCCAGCGGGTCGCCAGGCGCCCGCGAGTGTCTCGGGTGCTGGACACCTGTAATTGTTCCAGCACCTGCTCCAGACGGTCGAGATCAGGCTTGATCACACCAGGCTGGGGCGTTTCGGGCGACGAGCTTGGAGGCTGGGCTCCCATCGGGCTCACTCTCTTTCTGCTGAAGGCAATGAGATTGTGCCGTAGGCAAAGCCTGGTGCGTCGTCGCACTGCGGTATCTGTGGAAAACCGAGCGGCCGTCCGCCAGAAACCGCCCGGCCATTCTTTAGCAGCCCAAAGACGGACATAATGCGCGTTATGCGGGATCAAGGGCAATGCATGGCTATTGCATCAGGAAAGGAGTGAAAGGTGACGTCGACCGGCGTCGAAGCGGGCTCGCACGGACGGTACGCCCCGCTGGCTCCCGGGCGTTCCGATCGAGGACACGCAGGGTTCGATCGGCCATGCCTTCCTCACGGGGCGTACCTCTAAGGGGTCGCCATGCCGCGACGACCCGTCAGATCAGGCGCTCGTGCTGGACCGCTCCATGCTCGCGACCTCGACACAGTTGCCGCCATTGCCGCTGCGAGTGCTCTTCTGCCACGTCACCATGGTCTGGACGCAGTTGCCACCGTTGCCGCTGTGGCTGCTCGTACGCCACGTGGAATGACTTGGGTTCGTCATGTCGCGAACACCCTTCTTATCGTGTGAGCTCCTCGACCTGCTCGCGAATCAACACGGAGGAGTCGCCGGTGTTGTTCGCCGCCGAGCGGAGATGGTCGAATATCCTGCGCCCTTGGTCTGTCTCGGTGGGCTTCTCCAGATAGACACAACCCGCCAGGTGCTCGATGTATAGCAGATCCGGATAGCCGTCGAAGGTCAACAGAACAAAAGGACCATCGATCGCGGCGTGAATTCCAGCCCGGTATGGGAGTACTTGGATCGACACATTCCCGAGTTCACCGAGGTCGAGCAGGTGTTTCAACTGTGTGGCCATCGCCCCGGGAGGGTCGATGACGCGATGGAGCACGGACTCGTCGATGACCGCCCAGACGTGCAGGGGGTCCTTCGACTGGGTCACGCGCCGCTGTCGCTCGAGCCGCACCTCGACGTTGCGGTCGACCTCGTCGGACCGCCGCTTGTCGCTACCGAGGAGGATCGCACGCGCGTACTCCTCGCACTGGAGGATGCCGGGAATGACCTGTGCCTCGAACCCGCACGAGGTCCGCGCCTCGGCCTCGAACGCCAGGAAGTCGAGGAACCCCTTCTTGACGTAGTCGCTGTACTCACGCCACCAGTCGCGCTGCCGGGCGCTGCGGGCGAGCAGCACGAGCTGATCGCGCTTGTCGCCCTCGACGCCGTACGTCTCGCAGAGCTCCATCACCTCGCCCGAGGTGATCCGCATCTTGGCGGTCTCCATGCGGCTGATCTTGGACTGCTCCCAGCTCATCTTCGCAGCGGCCTGCTCGCCGGTCATCTCGGCATGTTCCCGCAGCTGACGAAGCTCTCGGGCGAGCTGGCGCCCGCGAACCGTGGGGGTATACGGCATTGCTTCCTCACATAATGCGCTGAATCACTTGCACTGGATCATCATTCTGGGTCAGAGTGTAATCGCGCGACTACGGAAAGCTTCAAAATCGCGTTATTCACCAGAGGCTGGGCGGGCCGGCGTGACCGTCCGGTGATCGACATCTGTCGAGCACGCCGGAGCACGCCGGTGCCGCCCGCGCACCGCGGCGAAGAGGTCAATCCTCTGAGCCGCTTCGCGGAACTGCGACCCCGGGCTCTGCTTGGGGAGAGCCGAGTCCGGGGTCGCGGTTCCTGAACAGACCGAGAAAGGGTCGCCATGGAGGAGTATCCGGACGATCGCGTACTCATATGGCGCCGATCCTTTCCCGGCTTGGCGGAGCATGTCCGCCGAGCCCGCGAATTCACCGGCTTTCTTCTCGCCGACCTACCTGACGTCGACGATGTCGTGCTCGTGGTCAGCGAGTTCGCCGCCAACGCGCTGCGGCACACGGCCTCGGCCCGGCCCGGCGGCCGCTACCTCCTGGAGATCCGCCGCTGGCGCGCCGGCGCCTCGGTCTCGCTGACCGACCAGGGCAGCCACAAGGTGCCGACCGTCCCCGAGCCCGACGACATGGCCGAGTGCGGCCGGGGCCTGCAGACCGTCCGCGCCCTCGCCGCCGAGTGGCACTGGACCGGCGACTGCCGCGCGCGCACCTTCAGCGCCACCTTCACCGACCACCACCACGCCGTCCTCGTATCGGCCATCAACCCGGCCGAGATGTTCGGCGACCTGCGCGACGTGGCGCTCACCCCCGACACGGCCTGACGCCACACGCCGACCCCTCACAGCAGCAGTTCGGCGAGCTCGTCCAGCAGCGCCGTCACCCGCTCCGCCCGACCGGGCACCACCTGGGCGATGACCTCATCCGCCGACCGCCCCGCCCGCGCGAGGACCGCCCGCCGGGCGACCTCACTCAGCCGCACCCGCGTACGCCGCCGGTCTTCCACGTCCGCCGGCGTCTCGACCAGGCCGCGCTCCTTCAGCCGCGCCACCGACTCCGACACGTGGCTCTGCGCGAACCCGGTGCGCGCCTTGATCTCGCTGACCGCGCTCTCGGGATGCTTCAGGACGTCCTCGATCACCGCGACCTCGGCCGGCGTCAGCGACGCGTCGCCGGCGGACGTCGTGACCTCCCGGGACAGATCGATCAGCCGCTTGCCGAGCCGGTGCAACCGCACGCCATCCATACCGCGAGGATATATCGGCGTAGATACATCGGTACCGATGTAGTCTGTCGGTAAAGCGCCGATTCGCGACGGAGGCAGGGATGGAATCCACGGAACCACTGAGCGGTGTCGGTGGCACGGCACTGGGCGTCGCACGCGCCCGAGCCTGGGAGAGCCGCCGGCCCGGCGGGCTGTTCGACGACCCGTACGCCAAGGCGTTCGTCGCCGCGAGCCCCCCGGCCACAAGCCCTTCTGCCTCTCCGCCGGCGCGCCCCGGAGGCTCACGCGCCCGGCTCGCCTTCCACGTGATCATCCGCACCCGCTTCTACGACGACTACCTCCTGGGCGCCTGTGAGGCGGGCTGCCGCCAGGTCGTCCTCCTGGCCGCCGGCCTGGACACCCGGGCGTACCGCCTGCCCTGGCCGGACGGCGTGCGCCTGTACGAGCTGGACCTTCCGGAGGTGCTGGCGTTCAAGGACAAGGTCCTGACCGGTGAGAACGCTGCGGCGCGCTGCTCGCGTACGGCCCTGCCGGTCGACCTGCGGGAGGACTGGCCGGCCCGGCTGGTCGAGGCGGGCCTGGACCCCGCCCGGCCCACCGCCTGGCTGATCGAGGGCCTCCTCGTCTACCTCACCGCCGGCGAGGCCGCCCACCTGCTCACGCGGGTCGGCGACCTGTCCGCCCCCGGCAGCCGCGTGTCCTTCGAACGCGGCGACGCCGCCCGGGTCATCGCCGAGCAGGACCGTACGGGCATCGAGGAGTACGCCGAGCTGTGGAAGGGCGGCCTGGGCCCGGACACCGCCGGCTTGCTCGCCGGCCACGGCTGGCGGACCGAGGCCCACGACCTGACCACCGTCGCCGCCGCGTACGATCGCCCGCTGCCGGACCCGTCCCTGAGCGGCTTCCTGACCGCGACGTACGCGCCGCCCCGCTGATCCTTAGAGGGCGGCGACGATCGCGGCGGTGACGTCTTCGGTGGTCGCCTTGCCTCCGAGGTCAGGGGTGTGCAGGGACGGTTCGGCGGTGACCGCCTCGATCGCGGCGATCACGTCGGCCGCCGCCTCGGGGTGGCCCAGGTGCTCCAGCATCATCGCGCCGCACCAGATCTGGGCGATCGGGTTGGCCACGCCCTGGCCCGCGATGTCGGGGGCCGAGCCGTGCACCGGCTCGAACATCGACGGGTTCTCCCGCGTCGGGTCCAGGTTGGCCGACGGGGCCACGCCCAGCGACCCCGACACGGCGGCGGCAACGTCGCTGAGGATGTCGCCGAACAGGTTCGAGCCGACGACGACGTCGAGGTCCTCCGGATGGGTGATGAAGCGCGCCGCCAGCGCGTCGACGTGCATCCGCCTCCACTCGACGTCGGGATGCTCGGTCGCCACCTCGGCCGTGACCTCGTCCCAGAACGGCATCGTGTGCATGATCCCGTTGGACTTGGTGGCCGACACCAGCCGCCCGCCGCGCGTACGCGCCAGGTCGAAGGCGTACCTCAGCACCCGCTCGCAGCCGCGACGCGTGAAGATCGACTCCTGTACGGCGACGTCGCCGGCCGGCGTCGCGTAACGACCGCCGACATCGGAGTACTCACCCTCGGTGTTCTCCCGGACGATCGCCACGTCGAACCGTTCGCAGTCGCGCAGCGGGCTCTCCAGGCCGGGCAGCAACCGCGCCGGGCGCAGGTTGACGTACTGGTCGAAGGCCCGGCGGATCGGGATGAGCAGGCCCCACAGCGAGACCTGGTCCGGGACGCCCGGCCAGCCGATCGCGCCGAGGAAGATCGCGTCCGTCTCGCGCAGCCGGTCGATCCCGTCGGGCGGCATCATCGCGCCGTGGTCGGCGTACCAGGCACAGCTCCACGGCAGCTCGCACCACCGCAGAACGAAGCCGTGCCGCGAGGCGACCGTGTCCAGCACCCGCTGCGCCGCGGGCAGAACCTCCTTGCCGATGCCGTCGCCGGGGATCGCCGCGATCCGGTACCGGGTCACGTGCCCTCCTTCGTCGGGAGTGACCCGGAGGGCTGTGCTCTCGGCTCCCTCGCTCCGCTCGGTCATGCGAAGGCCGCCAGAGCCGGGGTGAGGCCGACGATCTCGATGTCCTCCTCGGCGAGCCGCTCCCGTACGCGGTGGGTCACCTCGACGACGTTCGGCATGTCGCCGTGCAGGCACAGCGTCGGCGTGACGACCTCCAGCACCGAGCCGTCCAGGGCCTTCGCGCTCTGCTCCTTGACGATCGCGAGCGCGCGGCGCACCACGTCATCCGGGTCGCAGGACCGCTTGACCGGCTCGACCCGTGGATAGCCGTCGGGCCCGTAGTCCAGGTCGATGTGGCCCTCGCAGACGACCTTCAGCCCGTACTCCTCGGCGAGGCGTTGCGGCCAGCCCTGACCGGCGATGACGATCAGCTCGTCGTCGTAGGCGGAGATCGCGGTCAGCAGGGCGCGGGCGTACTCCTCCCGGCGGCCGCACATGGCGTACAGCGAGCCGTGCGGCTTGACGTGGCGCATCGCGCCGCCCTCGGCCCGTACGAACGCGTCCAACGCGCCGACCTGGTACAACACGTCGTCGCGTAGGTCCTCGGGATCGATCTCCATCGGACGGTGGCCGAAGCCCCGCAGGTCCGGCAGCGAGACGTGCGCGCCGACGTCGATGCCGGCATCCACCGCCCGCGCGGCCACGCGACGCATGATCCGCGGATCACCGGCGTGGAAGCCACAGGCGACGCTGACCGTCGGGACGAGCGGGATGAGCTCCTCGTCGGGGCCGAGCCGCCACCGCCCGTACCCCGCACCCAGGTCCGAATTAATGTTGATCTTCCAGGTCACGCTTGTCTCCAGGGGGGATGAGTCAGGCGAGGTCTCCCGGCAGGCCGAGGTCCTGGACCGTGGTGAGTGCCCTGGGCTTGGTCACCTCCAGCACGTCAGCGACCCTCGGCACTCTCCGGCCCGCGGCCGCTCGTGGCTGGGTGCGCTGAGCTTCGTCGGACCGGCACCGCCCCGTACCGACTCGGCCGCGCGATCTTCGCCGCACGTACGATGTGCGGCGCGGCGGACCGGGCAGAGGACTCGCGTCTCGGCGACGGGGCAAGTCACCATATCCCGCCCCGTGACCGTTTCACCAGAGTTTCCGCAGGCCAGCATGCTGCCGATGCTCTCCAACCCTCGTCCGCACGGCGCCTTCTCTAGGCGGCGTCGAGGACCTCGATCACCGCGTCGGCCAGCGATTTCAGGTCGGCGTCGGTGCTGACGAAGGACGGTGAGACCTGGAGCGCCCCGCCGGCGAGGAGCCGGGTGACCACACCCGCCTTACGCAGCCCGCCCAAGATCCCGCCGGGCAGGTCCGGACGCGCGGTGACGTCGAGCTGGATGGCGGCGAGGAACCCCGTTCCGCACCGCACCTCGCTCACCAGGGTGTGTTCGGTCAGGGGGCGCAGCGTGTCGGCCAGCGTGCCTTCGAGCTCCCGGACGCGGGGAATGAGGCGTTCGCGTTCGAGGATGTCGAGGTTGGCCATCGCGGCGGCGGCCGCCGTGGCGTGCCCGGAGTAGGTGTACCCGTGGCGCCACATGACGCCGGGCGCGCGGAAGAACGGCTCGGCCAGCCGGGACGCGATGATCACCGCGCCCATCGGGAGGTACCCGGAGGTCAGCCCCTTCGCGCAGGTGATGATGTCGGGGTCGAGGTCGAACCGCGTGCTCGCGAACCACTCGCCCAGCCGCCCGAAGCCGCAGATGACCTCGTCGGCGACGAAGATGACGCCGTTGCGCCGGCAGATCTCCCGTACCTCGGTGAGGTACGCGGCGGGGACCGGGTGGACGCCGCCGGCGCCGATCACCGGTTCGCAGAAGAACGCGGCCACGCGGTCGGCACCAACGCGTTCGATGGTGTCTTCGAGCGCCTTCGCGTCGTCGTGCGCGACGCGCTCGACGTTGTTGATCAGCTGCGGATAGCCGGCGCGGTTGTCGGGGATGCCGGCCAGCCCGGTGCCGCCGGCGTGCATGCCGTGGTACGCCCGGTCGCGCACGATGATCACGTCGCGCTCCGGCCGGCTTTGTTCGGACCAGTAGCGGAGCACGAGCTTGGCCGCGGTGTCGACCGAGTCCGAGCCACCGCTGGTGAAGAACACCTTGGCGTCCTCGACGGGCGCCAGCTCCGCCAGCCGCTCGGCGAGGTCGAGCGTCGGGCGGGTCGCGAAGTCCCCGAAGTTGGAGTACGCGCTGAGCTTGCGCATCTGCTTCGCGGCCGCGTCGGCGATCTCGTCGCGGCCGTACCCGACGTTGCAGTACCAGAGGCCCGCCGCGGCGTCGTAGTAGCGTCGCCCGTCCTCGTCGAAGACGTACGCGCCCTCACCACGGTCGATCACGAACGGTCCGGAGGCCGTGACCGCGCCCATGTCGCCGAAGGGGTGCCAGTAGCTGCTCATTCGTCTGCTTTCTCTCAGGGGCGTACGAGCGTCGGGCGTGACCGTACGAGCCTACGAGCGTACGACGGAAAGGCGCTTTTCGGTCATGTCTCCTTGTGCGTGCATGCCATTAGAGGCGGAGGAAGCCGCGCGGTACAAGGGGTTGCGCCCAGCCGTTCGGCCGAAAAGTTGGGCACATGCACAATGTCGCTGATGGCGCCGACCCCGCTGCCGCCGCCGACCTCGCACTCGCCGAGGCGGCGACGGCTCGGTGACGACGACGGCGCGTACGCTGTTCCGCCATCGCAACACGGTGCTGAACCACCTGCGCCGCTTCGAGGAACTGACCGCCCTGGACCTGTCCCGCCCCCGCGACATCGCGACGGCCGTACTGGCCCTGCGCGCGGCGGACCGCTTTTCGTCGTGAGTCTCTTGCTCAGCCGAGGACGTCCCGTACGACGTTCACCATGTCGGCGAGCCGCTCTTCGAGCAGAAAGTGCCCACCGGCGATGGTCGTGATCCGAAAGTCGCCGGTGGTCTCGCGCTTCCACTCGGTCATGAGCTCGGGCTTCGCGTCCGGGTCCTCGGTCCCCGCCACCGCCGTGATCGGGTACCGGAGCGGCGACCTCTGCCCTGGATCGTAGGTCTCGATCACCTCGAGATCGGCCCTGAGCGAGGGGAAGGTGAGCTGCCGCAACTCTTCGTGCTCAAGCGCCTCGGGCTCGGCCCCGAGCTTGACGAGCGTGGCGGCGAGCTCGTCGTCGGGGAGGTCGTGCCAGCGCTCATCCTGTTTCAGATAGCCAGGAGCCCGGCAAGCCGAGGCGATGAAGTGATCGGGCTCAGGCCCCCCGGCGTCTTGAAGCGCCCGCGCGAGCTCCAACCCGACAAGCGCCCCCATGCTGTGCCCGAACAGCACGAACTTGCCTTCTACGACCTCGGACACGGCCGGCGCGAGCCCCTCGACGATCTCCGCCATCGAGGTGAGCGGCCGCTCCCGTATCCGCCGCCCATGCCCGGGCAACTGCACAGCAAGAACGTTGACCTCCGAAAACGCCCGCGCAAGCGGAAGAAACACCCCCGGCCTGGCACCCGCGTAGGGCAGACAGACAAGCGTCACCGCGCCCGGCGAACTCGCCAGGGACACAAACCACGAATCCTCCACACCGGTCATGGCTGCAATCTACTCAACTCGAATCATCGATGGTAGGCACTGCCGACTGGTTACGGCGAGGTAGGCGATGAAGATTTCGATGATAGTCGATGTATTCTAGTCCGATCGAATGCTTTTCAAGCATCCGGAGATCACCAAGTATTTCATCGTCAACCTCGTCAACTACGTGGAGTTTATCGTCTACAGTGAGAGAGCCCAGCTCGAATAGCGCACAATGATTGGGACAAAGACAGAGAATATTCTCCGGAACATCTGGCCCATTATGCGGCCTACTCAGTCCACGAATATGAACTGCCCGAGCATAGCGACCCCCACCAGGCAGCTCGAGAAAAATTCCACATACTTGACACTCGAAATCATGTAATTTAATTACACTCTCCGATATCCGGCGATCTCGATATACTCCAGCTGCAACCCGCTCCCATTGATTAGGCGCCAGGTCCGAGTCTTCATTAATTTTTTCTAGCCTAAACTGAAGGACGCGAGGGCCATCTACGCCAGGCTTAGACCAGTATTCCTCCACTGCATACAAACCGTCATAACTATATCCACTTGGCGGAGAGTATTTTGGATCGCCGCCCGCACCGCGTATGACTCGAACCGGCAGACCGGTCACAATGCTTTGCAGCAGCGCTGCATTTCCAGGATCCGTTGGCTCCTGGTCCTTCACTTGGACGCCCGTGTTCGAGTCCCGACCCCCATGGCCCGTATAAATGATCACGTCACCATAGTCTTGGTCATCTTTGTAGCCACCAGATACAACAATCGATTCGGCGCCACCCCGGCTCGCCGTACCGCAGATGCCAGCCTGCAGAGGGCGGTGGACTCCGACCTTGTGAAGCGCACGCCTATCCAAGAATATTGTCCGCTCCTCAATCCCTCCAGGTCGCCCATACCCCATCACACCGCGACCGGTTGAGCGACATGCTTGATTCTTTACCAGGGCTAGCTGCCCAGCTGTGTTCCGGTCACGTTTTTGTGGTAGCGGCAAGCCTTTATCGCGCATCAAACCGCGGACATGATTGAAGATCGTATCCAAACTGAGCAACGTAGGCGCTCCGGCGATGCCGTCTCGAATGACATTCAACAGCTCACCAGTAAATGCAGTAACCTCCTCTCCGGGAAGCGATAGCGCCCTAGTGTTATCCGGGGTAGCAGCCAGAAGATATGTTCCCTCGACACTCACTTCATCGACTACCGCACTGGCCAGATCCGCCATTACCCCTAGAGCGTTACCGCTGTAACAACAATCCAGAACTACGATACGCCGAGTAGCTCGACTATCGACAATGAGGTCGCGGATATTTTCAAACTGAATGCCAGTATAGTTTCGTTGCTGGTCAGAGCCACGCAGACTTAGATGCAACTTTCCCCGCTGATCAAGAAATCCATGACCAGCGAAATAGACGATGAGCGTATCCGTGGCGTCATGTGACGCACTTCGCACAGGGTCAAGCATCTCGATAGCATCAGCAGGCTCGCGAACCGTCTCGCAATATTGCGGCGATATCCCCCAAATATCCTGGTCGCACAAAGCTTCTCGAAGTTCCGTCAGATTATTGGCAACAGCAGGCAGGTCCGGCATAGACTCGTAGCGGCTTGTACCGATGAGTACAGCCCGAGACTTCGTAACATCAGGCAGCCTCACAACACATCAGGGCTAAGTGCCGCCACGATCTTCTCTATGGCTTCTGGGTCAGCCTCCGCGAGGGAGATCTCGACTCCATCTCGCTTGATTGTGACCTCAGGTCGCTTACTTCGGGTAGCGCGCCACGAAAGCAGAGCAAGGGCAAAGTTGGCTATCTGGAATCCCTCATCAGTGACCAACTTAATGGCCTCAAGTGCCCCACCCATCTCACCCACCGCGGGTTGGGCTGACTCTAGAGACATCCGGGCATACCGGCGGACATCTGCTTCATCGCGCAGCCAGGTAAGCAGGGAGCGGAGCTCCTGTTCAGCTTGATCGCCAGCCATGTATACGCGGATAGACATCTTGAGCTCCCCTACACCGTCACATAAGTCCGATGATAGACATATATAGCAGGGGATCGGCTGTTCGGTACTTCATCGAACGGCGAGTCGGGGGGCAACGATGACGGCCAGGCGGTGAAGGATCGTTCCGTCCTGAGGCGTCGGATGATGTGGGTGGCCGGTCAATCAGCCACCGAGCGCAGTCTCGCCTCTCTCCTCGCAGGCTCGGCCTTAGAGTCTGAGTCTCCGCTGCCTGGCCCAACGAGGTGGCTCGCCTCATCGAGGCACTTCTGACACGAGGGCACGAGTCAGTAACTGGATCACTGTGTTAATCGCCGCGATGACCGGCTGCGACACCCTGCGGAGTGAACAGCCGAGCGGCTTCTGATTCCTTGCCGAGGTCAGCCGTCACGGCGCGCATCTGCCGACGCTCCACTCAGCGCGGGGAGCACCCGAACGATGAGCCGTCGTCGAGACCGGGCGGCAGTCAGGCAATCCGTAGTTTGCCGAGTTATTTCATACGGGAAGAACTCGCGAGTGAGGGTCGCGAGGTTCAGGGTCCTGGTGGCGGTGGTTCTGGTCGGCGCGCTCGGGAGTGGCTGCGCCGGATCCGGCGTGCCGCGGCCGGAGGGCAACGCGACCACCTGGAGTCGAGAGCGCTTCCTCCGTGCCCACCCGCCCACCGGCACGCCCACCGCCGAGCCCGCGAGTTTCGGTAAGCGTGTCGGGGCGCTCTTCTCCCATGACACCAAGGGCGACCACTTCTGTACGGCCAGCGCCGTCGACAGTCCCAACCGGAACCTCATCATCACCGCCGCCCACTGCGTCCACGCCGGCAGGGCCGGGGGGTACCTCAGCAGCCTCGTCTTCGTGCCCGGCTACCGCAACGGGAACGCCCCGTACGGGATCTGGAAGGTCAAGGCGCAGTTCGTCGACGACCGCTGGGCGGGTGACTCCGACCCCGACCTCGACGTCGGTTTCGCCGTGCTCGAACCCCGCGACGGCAAGAACATCGAGGACGTCCTCGGCTCCAACCTGCTCGGCATCAACCAGGGCTTCGGCAACATCGTCCGCGTCACCGGCTACCCCACTAGCTCCGGCGAGCCCGTCACCTGCATCAACAAGACCACCCAGGAGCTGAAGTACCAGATGCGCTTCGCGTGCGACGGCTACCCGCCCGGCACCAGCGGCAGTCCCTGGCTGACGCACTACGACCCCAAGACCAAGCGCGGTGAGGTCATCGGGGTGATCGGCGGGTACCAGACCGGGGGCGACGAGGACGCGGTCTCCTACAGCGCCTACTTCGACGATGACATCAGGAAGCTGTACGAGCGGGCCATCGGCCAGGGTGTGGCGAACTGACCAGACAGGGAATGATCGACCTCATGGACGTCGACGTTGTGGTCATCGGCATGGGACCGGGTGGGGAAGAGGTCGCGGGCAGTCTGGCGGAAGCCGGGCTCGCCGTGGTCGGCATCGAGGACCACCTGGTCGGCGGCGAATGCCCGTACTGGGGGTGCATTCCGAGCAAGGCCATGGTCCGCGCGGCCGACGTCCTCGCGGAGGGCCGGCGCATCCCCGGTACGGCCGGCAGCGCCGTCATCGACCCCGACTGGACCCAGGTCGCCGAACGGGTCAAAGAGGTCACCGCCGCCTGGGACGACACGGCCGCGGTCGAGCGGTTCACCAGCAAGGGCGGCACTCTCGTACGCGGCAAGGGAAAGCTCACCGGCCCCCGGGAGGTGACCGTCGGCGACGAGGTCTTCCACGCCCGCCGTGGCGTCGTGGTCTCGACCGGTACGGCGCCGGCGGTGCCCCCGATCGACGGCCTGGCCGGCACCCCGTACTGG
>Ga0193707_1000593_pt1 | contig 12631 bp, 11 predicted proteins | sample U3c2metaG_FD_143043 | JGI IMG/M metagenome (GOLD analysis project Ga0193707, IMG submission 143043) | Soil microbial communities from a riparian zone of the East river system, Colorado, United States - U3c2 | ecosystem: Environmental > Terrestrial > Soil > Riparian zone | place: USA: East River... | reverse complement strand
CCCCGCCCGCACCACACCCGTCAAAACCGTCCGCCCCAGCCTGCGCTACACCACCCGCAGCGCCACAGACCCCGGAACCCGCCTCGCCACCCGCACCATCGAACTCCACCCACTAAAACCCCAAACAGCCTAACTCAGGGCCATTGGGGCCTGCGTCGCACACGTGAATCCCGTGGAGAACCAGGCTGAGCGGAATGAAGTCATCTGACCTCGCAGCGCTGCCGTCCATCTGAAACCGAGCACGTGCAGGCATCCGCGGTCTGGCTTCGCAGTCCTCTGACCATCGGCAGGCTGAAGCTCGGAAGTATCGGGAGGCGTTGTAGCGACGCCGCGTTTGTCATTGTGCTCTGACGACTGAGTGGCACCTGGCAGACCTCGAATCGTCAAGTGAACAAGGGTGGAGCAGGCACCCTGCGGAGTGCTGGCTACACCCGTAGTAGCGCTTCTCAGCCGAATTCGAAGATCAGCGCTACTCCACGTGTAGGAGGCACTTTGGGGGGGTACCTACGCGGCTCGTTCAAGGAGGTGAAACGCGATGCGAGTGCTCGGGGTGAACGCGATCTTCCATGACCCGTCGGCTGCTTTGGTTGTCGACGGGAGGATCGTCGCAGCAGCAGAGGAAGAACGGTTCAGCCGGCGTAAACACGGCAAGCGCCCGGTGCCGTGGTCGGCGTGGGAGCTACCCGAGCAAGCCATGCGCTGGTGTCTCGAGGAAGCCGGCCTTCAGCCCGAGGACATCGACGAGGTCGGATACTCCTTCGACCCCGCTCTCTGTGTCGATCTTGCCGAACTGGGCGTCTCCGACCCCGGTGACAAGGCGCGAACGGACTACGCGCGCCGCGCGCCGAACTTCCTGAGCTCGGCCCTACCCGGCCTGGATCCGGCGAAAGTGGCCTTCGTGCCACACCACGTCGCCCACGCGGCATCAGCCGGTCTGGCGGCGCCGTACCAGCGCAGCGCCTGCTTGGTGCTCGACGGGCGAGGCGAGCGCGCCTCACACCTCGCCGGCGTGTACGACGGATCAGAGTTGCAAGTGCTGGCAACACAGGAGCTTCCCCACTCACTTGGCTTGCTGTACGAGGATCTCACCGATCACCTCGGTTTCCTTCGCTCCAGCGACGAGTACAAGGTGATGGCGTACGCGTCGTACGGCAAGCCGCGCCACCTCGCCGACTTCCGTGAATTGGTCCGTACAACGGAGGACGGTGGCTTCCGGACAGCAAAGATCGACTGGTCGGAGTACGCGTCGAAGCTCAAGCCCGGCGACGAGCTCACCGACGCCCACGCGGACCTCGCCTGCAGTGTGCAGAGACGGCTGGAGGAGGTCACGCTCGAGCTCGCCATCTGGCTGCACGAGCAGACCCGCGCACGAGCATTGACCATGGCTGGAGGGACCGCCCTCAACTGCGTGGCCAACTCAGTCCTAGCACGCAAGGGCCCGTACGACGACGTCTGGGTCCAGCCCGCCGCAGGTGACGCCGGCACATCGCTTGGTGCCGCATTGCACCTGAGCGCTGCCAGGGGACGTCCCGAGCGGATGCTGACGCCCGCACTAGGACGTGGGTGGACTGGTGATCAATTGGCGGCCCGGCTGAAACAGGCCGCACTGCCTTTCGAGACACCCGCAGACCTGGCAGCAGTTGTGGCACAGGCGTTGGCCGACGACCAGGTCGTTGCCTGGTACCAGGGCAGATCGGAGTACGGCCCCCGCGCCCTCGGACACCGCTCGTTGCTTGCCCACCCCGGGCACCAGGAGAACTTGGAGCGCCTCAACGACATCAAGGGGCGCGAGCAGTTCCGGCCGGTCGCGCCGCTCGTGCTGGCAGAGCGCGCGGCCGAGATCTTCGACGGCCCACTCCCCAGTCCCTACATGCTGTTCGTGCACGACGTCGCACCTGCTTGGCGGGATCGCATCCCCGCTGTTGTCCACGTCGACGGGACCGCGCGCATCCAGACGGTGAATTCGGCTGACGAACCGCTCCTGGCCAGGCTCCTCGTGCAGTTCGAGCAGCGCACCGGGCTGCCGGTCCTGGTCAACACCAGTCTCAACACCGCCGGCCGTCCCATGGTCGACAGCCCGTCGGACGTGCTCGAGTTGTTCGGATCGACCCCTGTGGACATGCTCGTCGTCGGGCCGCACGTCGTACGGCGCGCTGGAGCGTTCTGTTGACCGGCGTCACCATCGTCATCCCGACAGTCGGCCGTGGCTGCTTGACGAACCTTCTCACCGACCTTGCCAGGCAGCAGCCTCAGCCGGCGGCTGTTCACGTCGTGGATGATCGTCCGAATCCCGACCGGCCACTGGCATGTTCGCACCGGGTTCTGAACTCCGGAGGCCGAGGGCCGGCCGCGGCACGCAACGTCGGCTGGAGGGCTGCTGACACCGAGTGGATCGCGTTCCTGGACGACGATGTACGACTGCCTGACGGCTGGACCTCAGCCTTGTACGACGATCTGTGGCGGCTCGACAGCCAGGTTGCGGGCGTCCAAGGTGGCATCGAGGTACCGATCTCTGCCCGGCCGACCGACTGGGAGCGCAGTACGGCGGGACTGGAAAACGCCACGTGGGCTACGGCGGACATGGCCTATCGCCGTGTCTCGCTGGAGCAGGTGAGCGGCTTCGACGAGCGGTTCCCGAGGGCATATCACGAGGACGCGGAGTTGGCCCTGCGGATGAGGCGGCACGGGTGGAGGCTCGTCAAGGGACAGCGGCACGTGGTCCATCCCGTCCGGCCCGAGGGCTTCTGGGTTAGCGTCCGAGTGCAGCGAGGCAACTCCGACGACGCCCTCATGCGCGCGGTCTACGGCAGACGCTGGCGAACAGTGGCCGAGTGTCCTCCGGGCAGGCTCAAGTGGCACGTCGCGACGGCACTGTCCGCGGTCGCTGCCCTGCTGGTCGACAAGAAAGCCGCCATCATCTGGGGCCTATTGACCGCTGACTTCGCTCGGCGGCGCCTCATGCCTGGCCCTCGCACCTCCGAAGAGATCGTTCGGATGCTGGTGACTTCTGCCGTCCTGCCATTCGCCGCTGTCTGGCACCGCGCGCTCGGAACCTGGCGCCATCGAGGCAGCGTCGCGTGGCCGGACAAGGTCAGTGCGGTCCTGTTCGATCGCGACGGGACGCTCGTCCACGACGTGCCCTACAACGGTGATCCCGACCGTGTATGTCCTGTTCCCCAGGCTCACGAGGCTCTCCGCAGGCTGGGGCAGGCAGGGCTGGCTGTCGGGGTGATCACCAACCAGTCCGGCATCGGACGTGGGCTGGTGTCCGAAGAAGAGGTTGCCGCAGTCAACAAACGGCTCGACGAGCTGCTCGGTCCGTTCGACACCTGGCAGGTCTGTCCGCATACAGAGGAGGACGGCTGTCCATGCCGCAAGCCCGCCCCGGGGCTGGTGTTGGCTGCGGCGAACGACCTCGGAGTCCCGCCGGGCCAGGTGGTGGTGATCGGCGACATCGGGTCCGACATCGAGGCGGCCGACGCCGCGCAGGCTCGGTCCGTCCTGGTACCGAACCAGAAGACTCGTACCGCTGAGGTCCGGGCGGCCGGCACCGTGCGACCTGATCTCCTCGCCGCGGTCGAGCACGTGCTCGAGAGCAGAGGGCGGCGATGAGGACCGTACTGATCACGAGGATGGACAACGACGGCGACCTTCTGCTGGCAGGACCTGCTGTCCGGGCCGTCGCCGCAACCGATCGGGTCGTGCTGCTGGTGGCGCCGTCGGGCGAGCAGGCCGCGCGGCTGTTGCCCGGTGTGCGCGACGTGCTGGTCTGGCCGTGTCCATGGACGGGTTTCGATCCACCGCAGGTCGACCGGCGCAGTGTGAACACCTTGATCGACGCACTCGTGCTTGAGCATCTCGGCGCCGCGATCGTACTCACGTCGTACCACCAGAGCCCGTTGCCGATGGCCCTGCTCCTCCGGATGGCCGGCATCAAGTTTGTTGCCGCCGACTCCGAGGACTATCCGGGATCACTCCTCGATCTGCGCCACCGGGCCACACCCGGCCACGAAGTCGAACGCTCGCTGGGACTGGTGGGCGCGATGGGCTACCGGCTGCCCGACGGGGACGATGCCCGACTGATGATCAAAGCCACCCAGCCCGCCGTGGACCATGGCCGGTTCATTGTGGTCCATCCCAGTGCATCGGTGCCGGCCAGGACCGCGTCCGCCAAGCGTTGGCGTGCAACGGTCGAAGCGCTCGTAGAGGCTGGAAACAGAGTCTTCGTCACCGGTTCGGCGGCAGACCGGGCCCTTACCTCGACAGTTGCCGGGAGCAACGCTGTCGATCTCGGCGGACGTACGACCTACCGGCAACTGGCGGCACTCTTGCGGGCTGCTCGAGCGGTGGTCGTCGGCAACACCGGTCCCGCACATCTCGCCGCCGCCGTCGGAACTCCTGTGGTTTCGTTGTTCTCTCCCGTCGTTCCGGCGGCGCAGTGGGCCCCCTGGCAGGTGCCGTCCGTCGTGCTCGGCGACCAGCAGGCGCCGTGCCGCGGCTCGCGGGCACGCCTCTGCCCCGTCCCCGGGCATCCCTGTCTGGACCAGGTGGCCCCGGAAGCAGTCGTTGCCGCCACCAACGCAGTGATCGAGGAGGTTGCCGCATGAGGATCCTGGCGTGGCACGTGCACGCGGCCTGGATGACGTCGTTCGTCCGGGGCTCGCACGAGTACTACGTCCCCGTCCTCCCTGATCGAGGGCCCGACGGCATGGGACGCGCGCAGACGTATCCATGGCCTGACGCCGTCCGGGAGTTGACCCCCGAGGAGCTTCGCACTGCCGACTTCGATGTGGTCGTCCTCCAGCGTCATCACGAACTCGAACTCTTCCAGCGGTGGACCGGGCGTGCGCTCGGCCGGCGCGGCCTACCCGCCGTGTACGTCGAGCACAACACACCCCGCGGTGACGTCAATGACTGGCGACATCCGTTGGCCGCTCGCGGTGACATCCCGATCGTGCACGTCACACAGTTCAACCGGACCATGTGGGACAACGGGATCGCACCGGCCGAGGTGATCGACCACGGTGTCCCGGACTACGGCTACCAGTACACGGGCACATTCGGCTCACTCCTTGTCTCGGTCAACGAACCGGTACGACGGTCACGGGTCGCGGGTACCGATCTGGTCGCCAAGATCGCCGAACAGGTCCCGGTCAGCGTCTACGGGCTGGGCGCCGACGAGTTGCCCGCGCTGATCCACACCGGGCTCAGAGACACCGGTGCGGTCTCGCAGGAAGAGTTGCACCGGCGAATGGCGAGGCACTTCGCATACCTCCACCCGTACCGCTGGACCAGCCTTGGTCTGTCCCTGATCGAAGCGATGACACTCGGCGTCCCTGTCCTCGTCGTCGCGGCAACGGCCGCACCAGAGGCCATCCCGGCCGAGGCAGGCGTCGTCAGCTCCGACCTCGATCTGCTTGCGTCGACAGCGTCACGGTGGTTGTCGGATCCAGCCGAAGCCCGCGAACGTGGGATCGCGGCGAGAGCACACGCCCTGGCCCACTTCGGGCTGCCGAAGTTTCTCGACGAGTGGGATCGCATGCTGAAGGAGGTCTGCCGATGAGAATTGCGTTGGTGTCGGAGCACGCCAGTCCGCTGGCCGTCCTCGGCGGGACCGACGCCGGCGGACAGAATGTCCACTTAGCGGCCCTGTCCCAAGCCCTCGCCGACCGCGGCCATCAGGTCGAGGTCTACACCCGGCGCGACGATTCCGACATCTCGGAACGTGTGCAGCTGGGTCCAGGTGTCGACGTCATCCATGTGCCGGCTGGGCCTGCCCAGCAGATCCCGAAGGACAATCTCCTGCCGTACATGCAGGCGTTCGGGCAGTGGCTGGGACACCGGTGGTCGTCGGCACCGCCGGATATCGTGCACGCCCATTTCTGGATGTCCGGTCTGGCGTGCCTGGAGGCGCGTCGCGCGGTTCCCTTCCCGTTCGCGCAGACATTCCACGCATTGGGCGTGGTGAAGCGCCGTCACCAAGGGGCGGCCGATACCAGCCCACCCCAACGGCAAGGTATTGAGACGCGATTGGCTTGCGTAGCGGAGGCAGTCATCGCGACCGCCACCGACGAGGTTCGTGAATTGCTGGAGCTCGGAGCACCGGCGAACTCGATGCATGTCGTTCCTTGTGGCGTCGACATCGTCAAACCCTCACCAGGGCGAGAGCCTTGGTGGCAGGGCCGTGGCGGGCGCATCCTGTCGCTCGGCCGGCTGGTCGAACGCAAAGGTGTCGACACAGTTGTCCAAGCCATGAGTCGGCTTCCTGATGCGGAGCTCGTCATCGCCGGCGGCCCCACGCACGCCTTCGACGACGACCCCGAAGTACGCCGGTTGCGTGCGGAGGCCACGACTCTTGGTGTCGCGGATCGGGTCCGGCTCGTCGGTGCAGTGTCCCGTAACGACGTACCGGCGCTGATCCGCTCTGCTGACCTGGTCGTGTGCACGCCCTGGTACGAACCGTTCGGCATCGTGCCGCTGGAGGCGATGGCCTGCGGCAGGCCCGTCGTTGCGGCGGCGGTCGGCGGGCTGCTGGACACGGTTGTCGACGGCGTCACCGGTATTTACGTCCCACCGAAGGATCCCGAGCGACTGGCCGTCGTGCTCGCCGACCTGCTACACGATCCGGCACGGCGCAAGGAGCTCGGCTGCGCCGGCCTGGCGAGAGTCGCGGAGAAGTACACCTGGGCAAAGGTGGCCGCCGACACAGAGGACGTCTACGACCGGATCAAGCTTCCGGTGACGACCGGTAGGAGACCGTGATGGCCACCTTCGGTGCTCTGGCGCAGCATCTCGTTCACCTTCGCGCCGGCCTGCGGAGCCTGGAACAACAAGCTCCGACGGTCGAGGCCTGGGGTCGCGAGCTGGCCGGACTCCTGGCGGACGGTCATCGACTACTTGCTGCCGGCAACGGCGGCAGCGCGGCCGAGGCGCAGCATCTGACGGCGGAACTGGTCGGCCGCTTCGAGGCTCCGGACCGTCCGCCCTTGTCCGCGATCGCCTTGCACGCCGAGACCTCGACGGTGACCGCGATCGGTAACGACTTCGGCTCTGACGAAGTCTTTGCACGTCAGGTCCGCGCGCACGGACGTCCGGGCGATGTTCTCCTGCTGTTGTCGACCAGCGGCAGTAGCGCGAACCTGCTGACAGCTGCCGCGGCGGCCAGGTCCGCCGACGTCCAGGTCTGGGCGCTCACAGGACCGCGGCCGAATCCACTGGCAGCGGCAGCGGACCGGGCCATCACGGTGCAGTCGCCGGCACCGACGGCGGTACAGGAAGTCCACCTGGTCGCTGTCCACGCCCTGTGTTCCGCGGTGGAGCACCATCTGGCCACCGTCCATCCACCCGAACTCGAGGAGGTGATCCAGTGACTGTGCGGGTCCTGGTGGTCGGTGACGTGCTGCTCGACCGCGACATCGAAGGCGACGTACACCGGGTGTGTCCCGACGCGCCCGTCCCAGTGGTACAGATCGAAGGAACGACCGAGCGTGCCGGCGGCGCAGGTCTCGCGGCGGTTCTGCTGGCTCGGGAAGGCATCGACGTTCGGCTGGCGACGGCGCTCGCCGACGACGAGCCCGCCAAGCGTCTGACTTCGCTGCTGACCGATCGGGTTCCAGTGACGGCGATACTCACCTCAGCCGGCACCCGGTGCAAGACGAGAGTACGCAGTGCCGGCCAGTCACTGCTGCGGCTGGATGTCGAAGCACCGGGCGAGATCGAAGACGTCTGTGATGTCGCTGCCCTGGAGGAAGAGCTCGAACTGGCCGAGGCCGTTCTAGTCTCGGATTACGCCGGCGGCGTGGTCAGCCATCCGATCGTGCGTGGTGTGCTGCGCCGTTGGGCCTCGCAGCGAGCCATGGTGTGGGATCCGCATCCACGCGGTGCTGCACTCGTGCCCGGGCTGACTCTGGCGACGCCGAACCGCACCGAGGCCCATCAGTTCAGCGGCGACCCATCAGCCCCGCTCGACCTCCTCGCCGCCAAGCTGCGGGACCAGTGGCAGGCTTGGGCGGTCGCGGTGACCGACGGCGGGGCAGGCGTCTTCACGGCCGCCGGTGGCACGGCGCCGATCTTCACGCCGACACCGTTCAACCACGCAGGTGATTCCTGCGGTGCCGGCGACCGCTTCGCCGGGACAGCGGCCGCCAAGCTCGGAGCGGGGGCGACGGTGCGTTCGGCCGTCGAGGCCGCAGTCGTCGACACCGCCAACTGGCTCGCTGCCGGCGGTGTCAACGCGGAGACGGTAGTTGGTGCCACATCACCGGAGAGGGATGCTGCCGCGGTGATCCGCCGCGTTCGTGCGACCGGAGGCACCGTAGTCGCCACTGGCGGATGCTTCGATGTCCTGCACGCCGGCCATATCGCCAGCCTGGAAGCCGCGAGGCGATTCGGCGACGCATTGATCGTGCTGGTCAACTCCGACGTCAGCGTTCAACGACTGAAGGGCGCCGATCGCCCGGTGAACTCGCAGCAGGACCGCTGCCGCGTGCTCGAGTCGCTGCGCTGCGTCGACGCAACCATCGTGTTCGACGGCAACGACCCCTGCGAGACGCTCGATCAACTACGACCGGACGTCTGGGCCAAGGGTGGCGACTACACCGAGGAGATGTTGCCAGAAGCACCGATCGTGAAGGGGTGGGGCGGCCGCATCGTGCTGGTGCCGTTCCTGCCCGGACGATCGACAACCTCGATTCTGGAAGGAAGAACCTGATGAGCTTGGAGCGAGTTGCCGTCACCGGTGGAGCCAGCGGACTCGGTGCCGCGGTAGTCGGCGCGGTGCGCAAACACGGTGGCACGGCGATTGCGTTGGACCGGCAGAAGCCGGCGACGGACGACGCGCCTTGGATCCAGGTCGACCTCGCCGATCCTGCTGCCGCCGAACCGGCGCTCGCGGCAGCCGAAGAGGCTATCGGACCATTGACCGGGGTGGTGACCGCCGCTGGAATCGATGCCTGTGGCCGGATCGAGGACGTCTCCCTGGCCGACTGGGTCCAGGTGATCCAGGTGAATCTCATCGGTACGGCGGCGATCGCGCGAGCAGCGGTGCCGCGATTGGCACGGAGCAGCGGGCGCATCGTCACCGTCGCCTCGACCCTTGGCCTGCGAGCACTGAGCGATGCCACCGCGTACTGTGCGTCGAAGTTCGGCGTGGTCGGATTCAGCAGAGCGCTGGCCGTCGAGACGGCCGGTCGGGTCGGCGTCACGATGCTGGTGCCAGGCGGGATGCGAACCTCCTTCTTCGAGGGACGGCCGGAGCAGTACAAACCGGGCCAGGACGCGATGCTGAACGATCCACAAGTCGTCGCTGAGACCGTCGTACACGCCCTCAGCCAGCCCAGTGGCGTCGAAATTCGCGAGGTCGTTGTCTGTCCATCCCTCGAGCCGTCTTGGCCGTGACACCTGTCCTCGTCCTGCGCGCACTTGGACTGGGCGACGCACTGACTGCGGTACCGGCGCTGCGCGGCCTCCGACGCCTGTACACCGACCGCCCACTTCTGCTCGCCGGGCCCGAGCCGGTCTCCCGCTGGTTTGCCGGTCTCGGGCTGGTCGACGACGTCGTGACTACGACAGATCTGTCAGGACGGCCGCCGGGGCTGGGGCTCGGTCCCCATGTCGGCGTGAATCTTCAGGGGAGCGGGCCACAGAGTCATCGGCTGCTGCAGGCCGCCGCACCACGCAAACTGATTGCCTTCGACTCCGATGCCGCCGACCACCGAGCAGGTTGCCCATGGTCGGTCGACGAGCACGAGGTCGACCGATGGTGCCGCCTCGTGTCATCGGCCGGCGGTCCGTGCGATCCCTCGGACCTGCGCCTGCCCGTCACCGCTACGCGCGATGGGACGGTAATGGTTCACCCGGGCGCTGCGAGCGTCGCCCGGCGATGGCCGGTCGAGCGGTGGGCGGACGTGATCGCGGAGTTGCGCGCCGATGGGCACCGCGTCGTACTCACCGGCACGGAAGCCGAGCTGTGCCGGGCGCTGTCGGCTGCGTCCGGCGCCGAAGACCTGAGTGGCCGTCTGACCATCCATCAACTGGCCGAGCGCCTCGCCGCCGCCGCTCTGGTGATCTGCGGCGACACCGGACTCGCGCATCTCGCCACAGCCCTCGGGGTCCGGTCGGTGACACTGTTCGGCCCCGTTCCACCGGCCAGGTGGGGTCCCGTGATCGACCTCGACCGGCACACCGTGCTTTATCACGGGTGTCGCTTGGGAGACCCACATGCCGACCGGCCGGACCAGGCGCTCCTACGGATCAGCGTGAACGAAGTGCTGACTGCGGCACGCGCACAGCTTCACGGAACCAGGCGACCGTCGACATGAGTCCATCGCGCCAGTCGACGTGCGGTTTCCAGCCAAGCACCTGTTCGGCCAGGGTCGTGTCCGGGCGTCGTACGCCGGGATCGTCGACTGGACGATCCACGAAGTCGATCCTCGAGTCCGAGCCGGTCGCGGTGATGACATCCTGCGCGATCCGCAGCACTGACCGCTCATCGGGATTGCCGATGTTGATCGGCCCGACCTGATCGCTGAAGGCGAGCCGCAGGATGCCGTCGACAGTGTCGGAGACATGGCAGACCGATCGCGTCTGGGTTCCGTCACCGGCCACAGTCAACGGCTCACGGGCCAGCGCCTGCCGGATGAAGGTTGGGATCGCCCGGCCATCGTCCGGACGCATCCGTGGTCCGTAGGTGTTGAAGATGCGAACGATTGCCGTGTCGACGCCCTCGCTGCTCCGGTAGGCGGTCGTCAGCGCCTCCGCATAGCGCTTGGCCTCGTCGTACACGCCTCGCGGACCCACAGGATTCACGTGGCCCCAGTACGACTCGGGCTGTGGGTGGACCTGCGGATCGCCGTACACCTCGGATGTGCTGGCAAGCAGGAACCGGGCGTTCTTTTCCTTCGCCAGGCCGAGCGTGTGCCAGGTCCCGATAGCGCCGACCTTGAGCGTCTGGATCGGCAGCCGGAGGTAGTCGATCGGCGAGGCCGGACTGGCGAAATGCAGGACTACATCGACGACGCCCGGCACATGAACGAACTCCGTGAGATCGCAGCGCGTGAAGGTGAACGCCGGATGCTCCATCAGGTGAGCGACATTGGCCGGCGTACCCGTCAGCAGGTTGTCCAGACAGGTCACCCGATACCCGTCGGCCAGCAATCGCTCGCACAGGTGACTTCCCACGAATCCCGCCCCGCCGGTGACCACCACATGACCATGCTTCATCCGGCGTGGGTACCCCTGCCATTCCACTGAAAACTCTCGGACCTGAGGCGCGTCGGCCATGGAGCCGACGATTTCGGCCGAGACCACACCCGGCTGACCATCAGGCGGCCAGCGCGGAACGAAGAACACCCATGATCCGGCTCAGAAGACGCGAGACCTGCATCTGGCTGACTCCGATCTCGGAAGCGATCTCGGCCTGGCTCCAGTGGTCGACCATCCGCCGGCGGAGGATCAACTTGTCCCGATCACCGAGCCTCTCGACCGCTGGACGAAGCGTCTCGAGCTGATTGACCAGCTCGAACGTGTCCGCTTCATCCGGCACCATACCGCCGAGGGACATCGCCGAGCCGATCCATAGCGGGGCGTCCAGCGATACCGGATGAAAGCAACAGTTGGCACGTTGCGCGTCTCTGATCTCCAGGAGCGGAACCCCGATGCGGTCGGCCAGCTCCTGGTCAGTCGGCCAACGATGCAACTGTGCGGCCAGTTCACCTTCGACGACGTTGATCGACGCCTGCAGGTTCTGGATCCGGCGCGGTGGGCGAACGGACCACGCGTTGTCCCGGAAATGCCGCTTGATCTCACCCCGAATGGTTGGGTAGGCGTACGATCGGAAGTCGGTGTCCGGGCCTGGTCTGTACCCCTGCGCGGCTTTGACGAGACCGACGTAGGCGATCTGGAACAACTCCTCGCGGTCCACCCCGCGACCGTCGTACCGCATGGCGAGCGACCTCGCCATCGGAACGCCTTGCACGACCGCTTCCCGCAAGAGGTCCTCACGACGGCCGCCGACCTCCTCGGCGGCCGTGCGGAGCAGGGTTTCCACCAGTGCGCGTTGGTGTTCCCAGGCCACGGACGATGTAGAGACGGAGAGATTTGTCATCACGATCGACCTGAGACGTACGCCGCAAATGGCCTATCTTTGACCGAGGCGAGATGAGTCCCAGGCTCCCGTGATCGCGGTACCCAGGGCATACACACAGAACCGCCGCTCGCATCGACGGTTCTGCACAGCGCTGTCCAGGCATCTGGTTCTCGACACGCCTCAGGCGTCGACCGGCAGCGGCTGACTTACGCGCCGCCATGCCCCTTAGCGAGCACCGTGTGAGCCGCAGGCTTGTGGGGAACAGTGTGCGTCGGGCCCAGCCGCCGGGCTCGAGACCGGGAACGCGTCATCTCCGGAAGGGGTGGAATTCGCATGGCTGGAGCACGGCCAACCAGACCTACCCAGCCGCTCCCTGCTGGCTATGGGATTGTCCGGTTGACCCGATCGGTGTGGTCGGGCGTGCTGATCGGCGTCGGGATCGCCGCGTTCGTCGACGAGACCGTGTTCCACCAGTTGCTCCATTGGCACCATTTCTACGACGAGTCCACTCCGTCGGTGGGGTTGGTGTCAGACGGCCTCTTCCAC